>LNFM01001155.1_pt1 | contig 61554 bp, 60 predicted proteins | sample 596031 | NCBI WGS metagenome assembly LNFM01 (sample SAMN04254537, study PRJNA301005) | activated carbon metagenome | isolation source: dual media filters at the Ann Arbor, Michigan drinking water treatment plant | place: USA: Ann Arbor | reverse complement strand
GCCATGCTGTTGAACAACTCCGCCGCCAAGTGAAAGACCGATCCGACGCCCACGCTGCCATAGTTGAGCTTGCCCGGACGCTTCTTCGCATCCGCGATCAGGTCGGAGACATTTCGATAGGGCGAGTCGTGCTTCACGATGACGACGAACGGATACGTCAGCAGGGACGATATCCATTGGAAGCCGTTCACCGGGTCGTAAGGAAGATGCTTGACCGATGCCGCCTGCGCGCTGAAAGCGCCGCTGGGCAGCAGCAGGGTATGGCCGTCCGGCGTGCCCTTGGCGACGATCGACGCACCGATCATGCCGCCTGCCCCCGGTCGGTTCTCGACGACGACATTCTGCGCCAGGCGCTGCGAGAGCTTGGGAGCGAGATAGCGACCGAAAGCGTCCGAACTCGAGCCGGCCGCGAACGGCGCGACCATGCGGATGGGACGCGCCTGCGGGAATTCCCCGGAGTCGTGGGTCGCAGCGACCTCGGCTGCGACGCCCAAACCCGAAGCGAAGAGGAACAAAAGGACACCGGGGCGTTGACCAGGCTTGCTGCCGGTGATCATTCGGCCGCCCTCACTGCAAATTCGCGCGACGAGTGCGCCGGCTCTCGGTCGCCTCGACGATCCGGCGTGACATGTCGGCCTGCCAGGCCTCGCGCGTCATGAATCCCGACACGCCTCGGCATTGGGCTTCGATCGCGGCCCAGACCTGCGCATCGGGCACAGACAAGTCCACCGGCATTCTTATGGGCTGCGGCACGTACCACGGCGTATCCGTCAGCAGCTCGACGCGATTGCCCTCCGGATCGAGAAAGTAGAGCGAGACGGCGACGCCGTGCGATGTCGGGCCGAGATCGACGACCCCGGCCTCGTGTGCCAGCCCGGCTTGCAGTTCCCGCAGCGTGTCGAGACTGTCGACCCGAAAGGAAAGCTGATTGATCAGATTGAACGGCAGATCGGCCGGACGTCCGCTCGCAAGCACGAACTGGTGATGCTCCCGGGGATCACGGGTCATGAAGACGATCTCCCCGCCGCCGCGGGCCGGGCCGCGGTCGCTGATCGCGAATCCCAGGAATCCCGTGTAGAAATCCACCATGCGCGGCAGATCGACGGCATGGATGCCGACATGGCTGAGCGTGAGCGCGTAGGACATCACGCACCTCCTCCGTTTGTACTTCGATGCCGCAGTTTACCGCATCGACCAGCAGTCGAGCCCCGCGCGAGCGCCGCTCCTCCCTGCCCGCCATCGCGGAAATACACGATCCTGACTGCTCGAACGTTCAGCGAGTCTCGGCGCCGATCGCGACGATTCCCCACGTGCTGCAGCCGCCATCGCCGAGCGCGGAGATCATCCACTGCAACGGCATGGGCATGGCCATCGGCGCGCGTCCCTTCTGCCACGACAGCGGCTATTGGCAAGTCCATCACGGTACCGACAAGGCGATCGTGGATGTCTGCGGCGCGGTCGGGCGCGGCGTGCCCGAAACCCCGCGACGCGCTGCGTCGGATCGGCGCGTAGGTCCGGCGTCGGGGACGAGCCCCTGGCCGCGTTCCCGGCGCCTGCCATGGCGCGCGCCTGCCGCGACACCGTCGGGCCATTCCTTATCCCCAGCAAGTCGTATAAGCTCGCGGTCGGCTTCGCAGACCAGCGACTTCCTTGCTCCCTAGAGCCCACGCTCGAACCACGCGCAGAACGTCATGCGGGGCGCGAAGCGTGCAAGCTTCGAAACCCATGTTCGGCATCCACGACTACGGCTTGTTTCTCGTCACAGGCCTCCTGCTCAACCTGACGCCAGGACAAGACACTCTCTACATCCTCGGGCGCACGCTCGCCCAAGGCCGTCCGACCGGGATCGCGGCCGCGTTGGGCATCAGCGTCGGCACCGCTTTGCATTGCATGGCCGCCGCCCTCGGGCTCTCCACCATCGTCGCCGCCTCCGATACGGCGTTTCTGCTGCTCAAACTGATCGGCGCAGCCTATCTCGTCTACCTCGGATGGGGCCTGTTGCGCACGCGCGCGACGGCGATGGACGAGACCTCCCGAGCACCGGCCCCGGACTGGCTCAGCGCCTTTCGTCAGGGCATCGTGACCAACGTCACCAACCCCAAGGTCGCCCTGTTCTTCCTTGCCTTCCTGCCACAGTTCGTCGATCCGCACAGCCCCACCAAGCTCGCCGCCTTGCTGCTCCTCGGCATCACGTTCGTGTTCACCAGCACACTGTGGTGCCTCACGCTCGCGCTCGCTGCCGGGCGACTGCGTTCGACGTTCTCATCAGGCGCCGCTCCAAGCCTGCTGCTGCATCGCGCCACCGGCGTCTTGTTCATCGCGCTCGGCCTGCGTCTCGCGCTCGCGGAACGATAGTCGCGTGGCGCCCCGCATCGCGACGCGCGCGGCCGCGGATCGGGGAGGCATCCCGCGCGTCATCCGCAGGCGGACACGACTCGATTGGCCGTGATCGGCCTGACTGGCGTTGCAGTCGGATCACGAGGTGAAACGCGCCGGCTCACCGGTTACCCGAGCAGCGCCGCCGAGTCGCCCTGCCAGTTCATCCTCTGCCCGCAGGCGCCTGAGCCCGCAAGGTCACGTGCCCGCCTCTTCGGCGAACACCGCCTCCGCAACCCGAAAGCTGTCGAGGGCCGCGGGAATGCCGCAGTACACCGCCGCCTGCATGAAGACCTCACGGACGTCCTCCTGGCTCACGCCGACGTTCTTCGCCGCCCTCAGGTAGATCTTCACCTCCTCGGTGCGCCCCATCGCGGTCAGCATCCCGAGGTTGATCAGCGCGCGGGTACGGTGATCGAGGCCCGGCCGACTCCAGAGCGTGCCCCATACGTACTCGGCAATGAGTTCTTGAAACGGACGGTTGAACTCCGTCGTCTTCTTCGCCGCTGCGTCGACGTACTGGTCGCCGAGTATGCGCCGGCGCAGCGCCTGGCCTTGCTCGTACAGTGCCTTGTTCATGGTCATTCTCCGTGTGATCGTCATGATGCGAACGACTCGTCCGACGCCTGTCGGGCGGCCACGCCGCAAGCTTCAATCGCTCGTCATCTCGATGCGCGCTTGCTGCGGCCAGCGACGTGTGCGTCCGATAACATGGGCGCCGGTTGCGCCGATGGAAGCGCAGTCGGCATGCAGCCGTGCTGCGCACAGGTATCCTAGTCCCGAGCATCGACCGGCTCAAGCGAACCGGTGTCGACAAGGCGAGAGCCAGCGGTCATCGGACCGTCGCCCGCGCGGCATGCATGCGAGCGCGGCAAGACAAGGCATTGCCACGACGCCACGGACCGCACCGGTCAGCGCGTAGGCGCGAACTGCGCACTTGTGCGGCATAATGCGAGGAGAAGTCGGCCCTGGGCCGCGTTGCGCTCGCGTCGAAAGACGCCCTCGCATCTCGCGCCATGCACCGGTCGACTACACGAAAGCTTGGAGGAGCCCCGATGCAACGTGTCACAGCCCTGCTGGCGGCGGGCGTGGTCGCTACGCTCTCGTTCTCACCCGCGAGCGCACAAAACTTTCCCAACAAACCCGTCCGCTTCATTCTCACGGTCGCGCCTGGCGGCGGGCTGGACATCACGGTGCGCGCCGTCAGTCAGAAGCTGAGCGAGATCTGGGGACAGACGGTGGTGGTGGACAACCGCGCTGGCGCGAGCGGGATGATCGCACTCGACACGGCCGCAAAATCCCCCCCGGACGGCTACACCATCGTCGTCATCAACTCCACGCATGCCGGTCATCCCGTCACGCAACCCAAAGCCCCCTACGATCTGCAGCGGGACTTCGCACCCGTCACGCAGATGACCTCGCAGCCCTACATTCTGGTCAGCCACCCTTCGGTGCAGGCCTCGAACGTGAAGGAGTTGCTGGCCGTCGCCCGGACCCGGCCAGGCGGATTGACGTACGGTTCGTCCGGCAACGGCGGTCTGAGCCATCTCGCCGGAGCCCAGCTCGCCTTGCTCGGCAAGACCCCTCTCGTGCACGTCCCCTACAAAGGCGGCGGTCCGGCCCTCGTCGACCTGCTCGGCGGACAGATCAACATTCTCTTTGCGACGCCGCTGGAATCCATCGCCCACATCAAGAACGGCCGCATCAGGGCCTATGCGGTCAGCACGGTCAAGCGCTCGTCGGTGGCGCCGGATTTGCCCACCCTGCATGAGGCCGGCGTGACCGGTTTCGAGATCAGCGGCTGGTACGGCGTGGGCGCGCCCGCCGCGACACCCGGCCCGATCGTCGCCAGGCTCAACGAAACCTTCTCGCGCGCGCTGCGCATGCCCGATCTGGTCGAGCGCTTCGCCCGTGACGGCGTGGAGACCGTGGGCAGCACCCCGGAGCAGTTCCGTGCCTATCTCAACGCCGAGATCGCCAAATGGAAACGGGCGGTGGCCTCCACGCCTGGATTCTTGAAGCCGTAACCGGCGATGAGCGAAGAGACCCTCCTCGGGGGAAAGTCCCTTCGCTCCACCGCAAGCGCCTATCGCTCAGCCGGCTGCCCGCGGCTGCGCCTGCGCCTCGACTACTCGAACGCCTTGTCGCCGAGCAGCGCCTGACGGAAGCGATGCTTGAGCCAGGCGCCATCGCGCGGCGGCAGGACGTTCGGCACCGGATCGGTCGTCACCTTGATATTGATGAAGACCGGACCCTTGACCTCGTAGAACAGGGGCATGGCCGCCTCCAGATCCTTCGCCGTGTAGATCGTGGTCGTCTGCCGGAAACCCGAAGCCCGCGCGATGCCCTCGAGATCGACGCCAAGGGCCGTGTGCGTCTCCTGCATGCCGGTTTCGCCATAGCGCTCGTTGTCGATGACCGCGACCACGAGGTTCGACGGCCCCTGAGTGCCAATCGTGGCCAGGCTGCCCAAACCCATCAGCATGTCCCCGTCGCCCGGCAAGGCCAGCACTCGGCGCTTGGGCTGCGCCAGGGCAAGGCCCAACGCGATCATCGCCGTACCACCCATCGCACCCCACATCTGGAAGGTCAATGGATGATCACCCGCGGCCGCCGTATCCCAGGTGGGCGCGCCCAATCCCGGCACCACGAGCGCCGTTCCCCTGTCCTTCAGGATGCGTGCAACCACCGTGCGTCGTTCCAGAACAATCTTGCTTTTCGTCGCCATCGCCGTTCTCACTTCGCGAAGTTCTTGGTGCCGAGCACGCGCTGACCGATGAGGACAGCCACGGAACGGTAGGAGTTGAATACGAGATTGCTGGCCGCGGCCACCGTTTCCACCACACGATCGGGCTCGTCGACGTCATAGCAGACGACGCCGCAGCGCTCGAGCACCGGACGCGTCTCGACCCCCATCCATACCTGCCAGGGATTGAATTCGCCCCACTGGCCGCGCATGGTGACGAGCATCAGCAATGGAAACCGGCACTCCTGCACCAGGCTGAACAAATTGATGCAATTGCCGACCCCGGAGGACTGCATCAGCAGCACGCCACGATCGCCGCCTAGCCAGGCCCCGGCGAGCATGGGAATGCCTTCTTCCTCGGTGGTGAGCGAAATGGTGGCCATCGAGGACGACTTCTGACACATGCGTATGAGCTGCGAATGCCCCGCATCGGGCACATAGGCCACCTGGCGCACGTTCTGCGCCTCCAATACCTCGTAGATACCTTTGGGCCACGTCGGTGCGCCCTTCTTCTGCTTCAACGGACATCTCCCTCGAAAATGAATTAACACGGCTGCTCGATCCGGTGCCCGTGTTGCAGGCGACCGGACACATCGTCGAGCGCCCGAATCCCGCTACTTCTTCGCTGCCTCCATTTCGGCGAAAGCCTCGCGCGCAAGTCGAAAACCGTCGATGCCGGCCGGTACGCCGGCATACGCCGCCACCTGCAGGAGGACTTCCTTGATCTCCTCTTTGGTCACGCCGTTGGTGAAAGAACTGCGGATATGCAGTTTGAGTTCGTGCGGGCGGTTCATGATGGTGAGCATCGCAATATTGAGCAGGCTGCGCGTCTTGCGCGGCAGGCCGGGACGAGTCCAGATCGCGCCCCAGGCGGCCTCGGTCGCGAACTCCTGCATCGCGAGGGCGAAATCGTCCGCGCCCTTGATGGACTTCTCCACGTATTCGTTCCCCAGCACTTCCTTGCGGACGGCCAGACCCTTGTCGAACAATTCGCTTGCCATGTTGCTTCTCCTTGATGACGACGACAACGATGCTGCCCGAGCAGGGCGAAGATCGCGAGCGGCGCGCGGATCATTCCGAGCCGTCGACACGCGACGCTTCGCCGTTCGCACTCGGACTGCACTGCGTTCAGTTTGCCCGAAGTTTCAGATTCTTGACCATCTTGCCCCATTTCTCGTTCTCCGCGCGCAGGAACGCAGCGTACTCCTCGGGGCTGCTGCCCACGATCTCCATCCCCAGCTTGGACGCCTGCTCCTTGACCGCCCCCACGGCGAGGATCTTCACCAACTCCTCGTGCAGCCTGCCGACGATCTCGCGCGGCGTCGCTGCGGGCGCCAGGATACCGAACCACGTCACCACTTCGAACCCGGGCAGGCCGCTCTCGGCGACCGTGGGAAACTGCGGCGCGATGGTCGAGCGCTTCGCCCCCGTGACCGCAATGCCTCTCACCCTGCCCGCTTGCACATAGGGTAGCCAGGCCGAAATACTGGAAAACATCATGTGCACCTGGCCGCCGATCACTTCAGGGATCGCAGCGCCGTCACCCTTGTAATGCACGGGTACCATGTCGATCTTGGCCATGCTCTTGAGCAGTTCCACGGACATGTGCGGCGACGAGCCTTGGCCCCCTGTGGCGAAGTTCAATTGACCGGGCCGCGCCCGAGCCACCGCGATCAAGGACTTCACCGAGTCGATGCCCGTCGAGGGATGAACGACTCCGAGCAGCGGATTCTGCATGGCCAGCGTGATCGTGGCGAAGTCCCTGACCGGATCGTAGCCGACGTTGGCGTACATGTAAGGCGCAGTCGCGTGGGTCGTCTGACTGGCCAGATAAAGGCTATGGCCATCGGCCGGCGCCCGCGCCACTGCCTCGGCGCCGATGGTACCGGTCGCGCCCGGACGATTCTCGACGATCACGCTGCGGCCCAGACGCTCGGTCAGCTGCTGCGCCAGCAAGCGGGCAACGATGTCGGACGGCCCGCCGGGAGGGAACCCCACAACGATGCGCACGGGCTTGGACGGAAACCCCTGGGCGTGCAACGCGCAAGGTGCTACGCACAGGGCCAGTGCGACTGGCATCCAGCAACGCATCGTCGTTCTCCTTGGTCGGATGCAAACACGCCGGCACGACGGGCCAGGAGCCTCCTCCCCGGCAGGGCGGCGGCCACGAGGCAGTCGTCGCCCGCCTGTGCCGCGCCAGCCCCCGCTTGTGCGCGCAGGGGAACGAATATAATCGAGAATGGCGGCAGCGTCCTCGCCATCGACGCTCCAGCCGTCGAGCCTCGGGGGGCGCTCGCTCGCGACAGCGTACACGGCTGGTCGACCGAAGCCAGCGTCCATGCGCTCGGCTGGGCCGGTGAGCAAGCGCACCTCGAGCACGCTCGATTGCTGCCTAGCTCTCGAGGAAGAAATCGATCAGCAGCCGATCGACCTCGGCTGGCGCTTCGTATTGAACCCAATGCCCGGTGTTCGGTATCAGTTCCAAGCGCACATCCGGCTTCATGCTGCGCAATGGAATGACGCGTGCGTAGACAGACGGATAGGACAGATTGTCGAGCGCGCCGAAGATCGCCAGCGTCGGCGTGCGCACGCGCCACAGGTGTTCGCGTGCCAGCGTGCTGCCCGTGAAGCGTCGACTGTCGTAGCACGCCCGCACGACGTTCTCGCGCTGGATCTCGAGGGTTTCGTCGTCGATCGATTCCGGATGCACCAGCATCATCAGCAGCAAGTTGTGGCGCAGAACCGCTCGTTTTTCCTCGTCGCTCGCCGAATCGGGGGGCATCTTGCGCAGACGCGCTCCGGCATTGTTGACGCGACCCAAGCCACCGGGGGCGAGCAGTGCGAGCTTGCGAATCGTCTGCGGCATGCGAGCCGCCACCATCGTCGCATTGACGCCGCCGAAGGAGAAACCCGCCAGATCGATCTGTCCGCCGGCTGCGACCTCCCTCACCCCTTCGCAGACGAGATCGACATAGGCTTCGGGGTCGATGTCCGCGGGCACCGAAGCCGAGTCGCCGCAGCCCGGCAGATCGACGGCATACACCGTGCGATGCCGGCTCAGCGCGGGAATATTCCGAATCCAGTGCGTCCACGAGCCTGCGCCGCCGTGAAAAAGCATCAAAGGCGGGCCGGAGCCCTCGACGCGGCATGCCATGCCGCCGGCAATCGTCTTCATCGTCACGTCTGGGATCCCTGGGTGTTAGGAGGTGTGGCATCGAGCACGAAGCTGGCGCAAAGTGTAGGTTGCCCCGGTTGCGGGTGTCCAGTTTCCGCAGCCTCACCGCGCGGGTCGCCTAGCGACGGCGCGGGACCCGCAGCCGCAATCTTCCCGAGGAGTTCACCATGAGCGCACCGAATGCGATCGACACCTGGCTCACGCAGCGGATCGGGCTGCGCTATCCCATCGTTCAAGCGCCGATGGCGGGCGGACCGACAACACCCGCACTGGTCGCGGCGGTGGGCAAAGCGGGTGCCCTCGGTTCGTTCGGCTTCGCGTACACGCAACCCGCCGCGATGCGCGAGCAGGTCGCCGCGGCGCGGGCGCTGACCGAGGCGCCGATCCACATCAATCTCTTCGTCGAGCGCGCACCCGCGCCGCCCGATGAAGCTTCGATGCACGCAACCTTGACGGCCCTGCGCCCCCTGCACGAACACTTGGGCATCGCGCCCCCCGCCCCCGTCGCTGCGCCCTATGCGCCTTCCCTCGAGGATCAGATCGAAGCGGCGCTCGCGCTCAAGCCGGCTCTGCTGAGCACGCACTTCGGTCCGCTGCCGCCCGCGCTCATCGAACGCGCCCGTGCCCAGGGCACGCTCGTCGCCGCATCGGCCACGAGCGTCGACGATGCGATGGCGCTGCAAAGCTGCGGGGTCGATCTGATCATCGCGCAAGGCGCCGAAGCGGGCGGCCATCGCGGCACGTTCCATTCGGACGCCGACGACGCCATGATCGGCACCCTCGCCCTGACGCGCATGATCGTGCGCCGTTGCTCCGTGCCCGTCGTGGCGGCCGGCGGCGTCATGGACGGCGAAGGCCTCGCGGCTGCGCTCGCCCTGGGCGCCTGCGGCGCGCAGCTGGGCACGGCCTTCCTTCCGGTCGACGAGAGCGGCGCACCCGCAGCGCACCAGCGGGCGCTGTTCGAACGCAGCGAAGACGGCACCACGCTCACCCGTGCCTTCTCCGGACGGCCAGCGCGCGGGATTCGCAACGCCTTCACCGAGCACGCGCGAACCCGGCCCTTTCCCTTGCTCGAGTTTCCCATCCAGAACAAGGCCACTGCGGCGCTGCGCGCACGCGCCACCCAGCAAGGCGACGACGACTACATGTCGCTGTGGGCCGGCCAGGGGTATCCCCTCGCACGACGCATGAGCGCGGCCGACCTGGTCCGCAGCATCGCCGAGGAGTACGGCCGCGCAGCCGAGCGCCTGGGGGACGCAGTGCGCCGTTGAGCGTCCGCCGCGAAGAGACGCGCGGCACCTAACGGTCGCGGAAGAAATCCAGCAGCAAGGCGTTGACTGCAGCGGCCGCTTCGTACTGCACCCAGTGTCCGGCCTTGGGCACGATCTCGATGCGCATGTCCTTCTTCAGGCTGCGGCACGGGATCACCTTGGAATAGATCGACGGCGAGGCGAAGTTGTCGAGCTCGCCGAAGATGCCCATCGTCGGGCAGCGGAACTGTGACAAGGCATCCCGGGTGTGCGTCCCCAGGCTGAACCTGCGACTGTCGTAGCGCGTGCGCGCGACGTTGTCACGCTGAATGTCGATGGTGGATTCGTCGATCGACTCCGGGTGGGCAAGCATGAACTCCAGCAGATTGTGCCGCAGCACCGCGCGCTTTTCCGCTTCGCTCGCCCCGTCCCCGGGCATCTTGCGCAGATTCATCGCCCGTCCCGGCGCGATGCGGCCCAGCGCGGCTGGCGCCAGCAAAGCGAGCTTGGAGATCGTCTGCGGCATGCGCATCGTGACCAGCGAAGCGAGCGAAGTACCGAACGAGAACGCGCCCAGACGAACCTGCGATCCGCCAGCGATCTCGCGCACAGCCCCGCAGACGAGGTCCAGATATTCCTCCAAGGGGATGTCCTGCGGCACCGAGACAGAGTCGCCGCAGCCGGGACTGTCCGGCGCATAGACGGTGAAGTGCTCCCGCAGCACGGGGATATTCCGGATCCAGTGGGTCCACGAACCCATGCCGCCATGAAACAGGATCAGCGGCGGGCCGCTGCCTTCGATATGGCAAGCAATTCCGCCGGCTAATTGCTTAGTCGTCAATTCCACGCTTCCTCGATTGGTTTGAGCCTTGAGCGGGCGCGCAAGCACCCGAGGACTCGGAGTTTAATGCGCTTGCCTGGGAGATGCACCGCCCGAGGCACGCGCCGCGACCTCCTTGACGAGGCGGCGCAGCGTCGGCAGCTGGGCCTGAAAGCGGTCCGCCGGCGCGCCGATCAGCAAAGCGGCAGCAACGGTTCCGTCCGGACTCACGATCGGCGCCGCCACGCCGGCCGCGCCCGGCACGGCCTCGCCGACGCTCACTGCAAGCCCGTGTTTGCGAATCGTCTCGAGGTTGCGCCGAATCGCAGCCTTGTCGATCACGGTGCGGGGCGTCAGCGACTTGAGCGTTGTGGTGCACAGATACCGCTCGCGCCATGCCTCGCCCTGGAAAGCCAGCAGCACCAGGCCCGCGGCCGAACAATAGAGCGGCCGCATGGAACCGACTGGCGCCGAGTACCGGACGGCCTGCGGGCTGTCGATGCACTCGGCATACGTGACCAGACCGGCTTCACGATCGAGCGTGGCGAGGAAGACGCTCTCCCGGCTGCCCGCGACGATCTCCTCCATGTAGGGCCGCATGAGCTGATTGACATCGCGCGTTGCCAGGATGTCGGCGGCCAGCCGGTACGCCGCCCCCCCGAGGCGATAGCGATTGTCCACATGGAGCAGGTATCCGGCCGCCACCAGAGGGCGCAGGAGCATGAGCAGGCTGCTCTTGGGCGACTCCACCTGGCTGCTGAGCTGCGCCAGGGTGTTGCCTTCTCGTTGGCCCGCGACCGCCTCGAACACGCGCAACAACCGCATCACCGAACGCGGGGTGCCCGCGACGTGTTGATCCTTTGCAACCGGAGGGCGAATCATCGGAATACCCGCGTCGAGGTTGACATGAAGCGCGTCGGTTGTTCATTATACCGAACGCTGTTCGCACTATTCGCATTTTCCCCACGGAACCCCGGAACTACGGAAGTCTGTCTGTGAGCTACGCCCTAACCCCAGACCAACTCGAGATCCAGGCGCTAGTGCGCCGGGTCGCGCGCGAGCGGGTCGCCCAACGCGCGGACGAGATCGATCGCACGGCCGATTACCCGCAAGACATGTTCGATCTGCTGCGCGAGCTGGGGTTGTTCACCGTCCCCTTCCCGCCCGACTACGGCGGCACCGGCAGCATGCTGAGCGCCTGCATCGCCGTCGAGGAGTTCGGCCGGGTCTGCTACAACACCGCTTACCTGCTGCTGGTGCAATGGCTGCCCTTCAGCGCGATCCTCGCCGGCGGCAACGACGAGCAGAAGCAGCGCTACCTGCCCGGACTGGCGGCGGGCGAAGTGCGCGGCGCGTTCTCCACCACCGAACCGCAGAGCGGATCCGATGTCTCCGGCATCCGCACGCGGGCGCGACGCGTCGACGGCGGCTACAAGATTTCCGGCTCGAAGATCTGGTGCACCAACTCGGCGGTGGCCGATTTCGTGCTGGTGGCGGCCAAGACGGGCGAGGACGACTCCCCCGGCAGCATCAATCTGTTTATCGTCGAGCGCGGCATGAAGGGATTCACGGTCGGGCGCAAGGAAGACAAGATGGGCGCGCGCGGCGTCCCGTCGTCGCCGCTGTTTCTCGACGATGTGATGGTCCCGGAAGCCAACCGGCTCGGGCCCGAGGGCCGCGGCTTCAAGATCGTCATGGAAGCGTTCAACAAGTCGCGTCCGCTGATCGCCGCTCGTGGCATCGGCCTCGCGCAGGGCGCGATCGATCACGCCAGCGCATTCATCCAGGACCGTCGTGCTTTCGGTCAGCAGGTGAGCGACTTTCAAGGCGTGCGCTGGATGCTCGCGGACATGGCCATCCAGACCGAAGCCGCAAGACAGCTCGTCTATCGCGCCGCATCGATGGTCGATGCGGGCATCACCGGCGGCGAACTCGCCGCGGTGGCCGCGATGGCGAAATGTTTCGCCACCGACAATGCCATGCGGGTCGCCACCGACGCGGTGCAGCTGTTCGGCGCCGCCGGCATCTCGAACGAGTACCCGATCAACCGCTATTTCCGCGACGCGAAGGTGCTGCAGATCATCGAAGGCACCAACCAGATTCAGCGCAATATCGTGGCCAACGCGATCCTCGGCCGACAGGCCAAGCGCTAGCACGTCAGTTCGAATGATGGAGGGGGTTGGGGGCCGTCCCGAGGGGCCGTCCCTGCGCAGTCGGGGCATACAGTCCAAAGGACGGGCCCTGAGCGAGTCGGGGACAGTCCATGCAAGACTGTCCCCGATTGCTCGATGACCTGGCGCATCGGGCGTTTCACGCCGAAACCGCGGCTGTCCGCCGCCGATCGCCCCCTGCTGCCCGCGACTTCACACAAAGTTCACAGCAATCGACCTCGCTCATGAGCGATGATAGGCTGGCTCTCTCCCCCTAAGTCCGACACCGAAGGAACATCCATGAGTGACTCCATGTTGCTGTCGACCGACGCCCACGGCGTGGCGACATTGACCATGAACCGGCCCGACAAGCTCAACTCGTTCGACCTGCCGATGATCGAACTGTGGTTCAGCCTGCTGGAGCGAGCGTGCGCGGATCCGGCCGTCAAAGTCATCGTGCTCACCGGTGCGGGCCGTGCGTTCTGCGCCGGCGGCGATGTCGAATCGTTCAAGGATTTTCGCCGCTGGGACAGTCTGGAGCGCAAGAACTATCTTTGGAAACACGTCCACAAGATCGTCTTCACCCTCGAGCGGGCCGAGAAGCCCGTGATCGCCGCCATCAACGGCCTGGCGCGCGGCGCGGGCCTGGACATGGCGCTCATGTGCGACATGCGCATCATGAGCGAATCGGCGACCCTCGCCGAGAGCTACATCAACATGGGGTTGATCGCCGGCGACGCGGGCACCTATTTCCTGCCGCGCATCATCGGCACGGCGCGCGCGCTCGAGCTGTTCTGGACCGGACGCACGGTGCATGCCGCCGAAGCCGAGCGGATCGGCCTCGTCAACCGGGTCGTGCCCGACGAGGCGTTCGCAGAAGCCGTCACCGAGACGGCGCGCAGCATCGCGTCACAACCGCAGGAAGCCATCTATGCGTTCAAGCGCGCCGTCTACCACGGGCTGTTCACGCCGCTTGCAGCCCATCTCGATTCGGTGTCGGCACAGATGGCGGTGATGATGGACACACCCGACCACCAGGCAAAGGTGGATGCGTTTCTGCAAAGACGACGCGGAAGCTGACGCGCCCCGACCGCTCCCGAGCCCCCGCTTGCGGCAGCCCTCTACGACTCCACCCGTATCTTGGCCGCCTCGACGACACCCTTCCAGCGCGCCAGATCGCGTCGGATGACGGCTGCGAACTGCTCGGGGGTGTTGCCCACGGCATCGAACCCTTGGGAGGCGAGGCGCTGCTTCAGGTCCGGGCTCGCCAGCGCTTTCACTGTCTCGCCTTGCAAGCGATCGACGATGTCCCGAGGTGTGTTGGCCGGCGTGAACAGACCGTACCAAGTCACCAGTTCGAAACCGGGCAAGGACTCCGCGACGGTGGGCACATCCGGCAGCGTCGGCGCCCGCTTCGCACCGCTGACCGCCAGCGCACGCACGCGCCCGTTCTGAGCCAGCGGCGACAACCCGGGCAAGGTGCCGAACGACAACGCCACCTGACCGCCGATCAAATCGCTCAGCGATGCTCCCGTGCCCTTGTACTGCACGACCAGCAGATCGATCTTCGCGGACTGCCTGAGCAGTTCGACGGCCAGATGCGAGGGCGTTCCCATCCCGGCCGCCGCGATGGTCACTTCACCCGATCGTGCCCGCGCGAACGCCACCAGTTCCTTCACGCTGCGCACCGGGATCGAGGGATGCACCGCCAACAAATTGGGGGCCGATCCTGCCAGCGTGATCGGCGCGAAGTCCCGTTCCACGTTGAACGGCACGGATGGATAGAGCCAAGGGTTGATCGTGAAGATGTTGGTGGTCATCAGCAGCGTGTGACCGTCGGGTGCCGCCTTGGCGACCGCCTCGGTGCCGATGAGCGCATTGGCCCCCGGCCGGTTCTCGACCAGCACTTGGCGACCGAGGCCTTCGGCGAAGCGCTGGGCAAGACCGCGCGCCAAAATGTCCGTTCCACCCGCAGGCGCGAAGGGCACGACGATGCGCACGGTCCGCGAAGGATAAGCGGCCTGCGCTTGCAGGATCGACGCAAACATCGCTGCGAAACCGACCGCGATCGCAGCCCTTCCCGCGTAGAAGATCGGCTTGGTGAACATCAGGAATGGGCTCGCGTGTCTGCCAGAAGGTTATGATTGTACGCCCCGCCTCGCCGCCCCGACCAACGCCACAGGATCGTCGCTCATCATGCCCACGCCAGCCTCCGCGCATCCCAACATCGTACTCGTGCTCGCCGACAATCTGGGTTGGGGGGAACTCGGCTGCTACGGCGGCGGCGTTCTGCGCGGCGCCCCTACGCCGCGTATCGATGCACTGGCTGCGGAAGGACTGCGCTTCACCAACTTCAACGTCGAGAGCGACTGCGTGCCGACGCGATCGGCCCTCATGACCGGCCGCCACCCGATCCGGACCGGTGCGCTGCAGTCGGTTCCAGCGGGGCTGCCGCAAGGAATCATTCCGTGGGAAGTCACGCTCGGTCAGCTGATGAAGTCGCGCGGCTACGCCACCGGCTGCTTCGGCAAGTGGCACCTGGGCGATCGCGAGGGGCGCTACCCCAAGGATCGCGGCTTCGACGAGTGGTACGGCATTCCCCGGACCAGCAATGAGAGCATGTTCACCAGCGCCCCGGGCTACGATCCCGAGGCCGTCCCGCCGCCTTATGTGATGGAAGGCCGTGTCGGCGAGCCCGCGCGCAATGTGCACGTCTACGACCTCGAAGCCCGGCGCAGCATCGACGGCGAGATCACGCAGCGAGCGATCGACTTCATCCGGCGCACGACCCAGTCGCGCCAGCCGTTCTTCGCTTACGTTCCCATCACGCATCTGCATTATCCGACGCTGCCCCATCGCGATTTCGCCGGACGCACGGGCGCGGGCGACTTCGCGGATTCGATGGTGGAGATGGATCATCGGGTCGGCCAGCTGCTGGATGTCGTCGCGCAGCTCGGCATCACCGAAGAGACCCTGTTTATCTTCGGCAGCGACAACGGCCCGGAATTTCGTCGCCCCTGGCGCGGCACGGCAGGCCCGTGGGTGGGCACTTATCACACGTCCATGGAAGGCGCGCTGCGGGTCCCCTTCATCATGCGCTGGCCTGGAAAGATCGAGCCCGCCCAGGTCAGCAACGAGATGGTGCATATCGTCGACCTCTACCCGACGCTTGCGCGCGTGGTCGGCGCCGAAGTCCCGAACGATCGCCCGATCGACGGCATCGACCAGCTCGACTTCCTGCTCGGCAAGCAGGAAAAATCCGCTCGCGAGGGCTTCGTCTACTACATCAAGCAGGAGCTGCGGGCCGCGAAGTGGCGCGACTGGAAGATGCACATGATCTGGGAACCGGAGCCGAACGACGGCCCCAAGCATCTGGAGTCGCCCCTGCTCTTCAATCTGGTGCGCGATCCCAAGGAGGAGACCGACTTGAACACCGAAGCGAGCTGGGCACGCGGACCGATTCGCCGCATGATCCATGCATTCCAGGAAAGCTTGAAGGCTCATCCGGCGATCCCTCCCGGGGCCCCGGACGAGTATCTGCCCAAATAGGTGCGGCGAGCCGCGATGCTATGATGCCCGAGCGTGACGGGTGAGCGTGCAGCGCGTAAAAGCGTGCCCTGTCCGGGCAGACCGCCTGCGCTCAGGCGTCGTCGATTGCGTCACCGATTGCTCGCGAGGCCGTGATGATCTTCCGCCAGTTGTTCGATCCTCAATCGTCCACCTACACCTATCTGCTCGCCGAGGACGCTTCTCGTCGCGCCGTGCTGATCGACCCGGTGTTCGAACAAGTCCGGCGCGATGCCGCGCTGATCGACGAACTGGGACTGAAGCTCGAATGGACGCTGGAAACCCATGTGCATGCGGACCACGTCACGGGCGCGTGGCTGCTGCGGGAGCGGTTCGCAAGCCGCATCGGCCTGGCAGCCGCCAGTGCCGCGGAAGGCGCCGATCGCTTGCTGCACGACGGGGACCGCGTCGAGTTCGGCAAACGCTGGCTCGAAGTGCGCGCCACGCCCGGCCATACGAACGGCTGCGTGACCTACGTGCTCGACGACCAGCAGGCCGCATTCACGGGCGACGCGCTGCTCATTCGCGGCTGCGGGCGCACCGACTTTCAGCAGGGCAGCGCCGAGACCCTCTACCATTCGGTGCGCGAACGGATCTTCTCTCTTCCCGACGATTGCCTGCTCTACCCTGCCCACGATTATCGCGGGCTGATGGCGACCAGCGTGGGCGAGGAGAAACTCTACAATCCCCGCTTGGGCGGTCAGATCCTGCGCGAGGACTTCATCGGCTACATGAACAATCTCGGCTTGCCGCATCCGAAGCAGATGGATGTCGCCGTGCCGGCCAACCTGCGCTGCGGTCGCCCCGAGCAGCGCGACGACGCACCGCAGCCCGACTGGGCGCCGCTCACCTATACGTTCGCCGGCATCTGGGAAGTGCAGCCGCACTGGCTAGAAGAGCATCTGCGCGATGTGCAGATCGTGGACGTCCGCGAGCCCGGGGAATTCAATGGCTCCCTCGGCCATGTGCCTGGTGCCGTGCTCATTCCCCTCGGCGCCCTGGGCACTCGCAGCGCCGAGTTGCCGCGCGATCGCCCCATCGTCACGGTATGCCGATCGGGCGCGCGCTCGGCCCAGGCCACCGTGCTGCTCACCAAGGCCGGCTTCACGCGCGTGGCCAATCTGTCCGGCGGCATGCTGCGCTGGCGCGCGCAGCGCTATGCCGTGGAAGGCGGTGACGAGTGAGGGCTACTTGCGGTTGAGCAGTTCCACCGCGACGCCGTCGGGCGCCTTGACGAAGGCGATCCGGGTGCTGGCATTGAAGTCGGTCGGCTCCATGCTGAACTCCACGCCCTTCTTCTTCAGCGACGCGCAGTATTCGTCGAAGTCCCCGTCCACGCGCACCCCGAAATGATCGATGCCCCATTCGAGACTGCCTTTGTCGCTCACCGCCTCGACGCCGCGCCGGCCCCGGACGATGACGAACGAGTCGCCGAAGGCCACGTAGATCTGGGGCGCGCCACGCACTTCCACGCTCTTCGTGATTGCGCCGCCGAGATTGTCCGCATACCACTGAGCGGTCTGGATCGGATCCTGCGCGAGCAAATGGACATGGTCGAAACGAATGCTGGCCATAACGGCGCTCCCCTGGGGCTCGTGGACACAGGCGCGAGCATACCACCGGCCGTCAAGGCGGCGGCCGCGGCGCACCGTGCCGGTCGTAACTACAGGTCGGCGCGACGCCTCTTGCCGCAACAGCCCCTCGCAGAGGTCGACTCAGGCCGAATGCGCCATCGCGACCTCGGATTCCGAGCCCAGCAATGCCAAGGCCGAGTGCCGATAGCGGTAGGGACCGACGAAGGTCAAGCCGTCGTGCAGGAAGTGCGGATTGCGGGTCCCTGCGGGCCAGTGCGCGACATAGAAGCCCGGTTCGAGATTGCGCGTGTCGGCCGCCCCGTAGATTCTCTCGTAGCCGTCGGCATCGATCAGATGATAGGCATCCTTGATCCATACCACCTCGCTGTATCCCTCTTGCAGACTCACGCCACACCTCCCTCTTGCGTGGAGAGGCCCGCCTGGGATTGCCGACTGCTCGACGCTCGCTTGGCCGTGGCGCGCTTCGTCCCTGCCGCGACCGAGGGCGACGGCACCGCTGCAGGCTGCGTGTCCGGCTTCGGTCGGGACGGCTTTTTGGGCGCCGCCGCCTGCGCGGTCCGTGCCGGCGTCAGGCTCGAAGCCACTTCCTGCTCCGCAGCCAGCCAGTCGTCCAGTTCCATGCCCGGCACGAATCCCCGCGCTTCCGCGCGAAAGAACGCGGCGACCGCAGTACGCTGCCAGCGCTCGTGATCGTGTTCGACGGGGATCGCCCCTTGGCCGTCAATCGCCTTGCCTCGCCCAGGCGTCTTCTTCATCGTTCCCTCGCAGTGAGTCGCTCCCATCGGCGGAGCCGCCAGCGACGCCCCATGCATAGAGCGTGCCCGCGAGGCGATACACTCGCTCGGGACGAATTGCGTGAATTTCGACACATGCAGCAGCCTGCTGCTCGCAGTTGCACCGACGGGAAGTGAAGCGTGAGCGCGGCCGGTACACCCGATAACCTCAAGAGCACCCACTGGCAGGTGTGGGCCATGGCCGGCCCCATCATTCTGTCGAACATCTCCGTGCCGCTGCTGGGTGCAGTCGACACCGCCGTCGTCGGTCACTTGCCCGAGCCCTACTACCTCGGCGCGGTCGCGATCGGCGCGATGCTGTTCAACTACGTCTACTATCTTTTCAATTTCCTGCGCATGGGCACCACCGCACCCACCGCACAAGCCCGCGGTGCGAACGACTATGCGCAGGTACGCGCCATCATTGTGCGCGCATTGTCGCTCGCCGCCGCAATCGGTGCATGCTTGCTGTTGCTGCAATTGCCGATTCTGGGCCTCGCACTGTGGCTGATCGACGCCAGCGCGCAGGTCGAGGATCATGCGCGGGAGTATTTCCTGATTCGCGTCTGGGCCTTGCCTGCCGTGCTGGCCGTCTACGCGATGATCGGCTGGTTCTACGGCCTGCGCGATGTACGCTGCCCGCTGGTGATGCAGCTGTTCACGAATTTCATCAACATCGTCCTCGACCTGTTGTTCGTGTTCGGCTTCGGCTGGGGAGTCGCCGGCGTCGCCCTGGCCTCGCTGATCGCCGAGTACGCGGGGATGGTGCTCGGTCTGTTCTATGTCCGTGCCCGATTGAAGCGCTTGCCCCAGGCCGAGCATCGGGCGGCGATCTTCGATCGCGCCAAGATGGTTCGCATGCTCGCCATCAATCGCGACATCATGATGCGCACCCTGTGTGTCGTTTCGGTGCTCGCGCTCTTCATGGCGCAGAGCGCCGAACTGGGCGACGTGCCGCTGGCGGCCAATCAAGTGCTCCATATGTTTCTCGTGTTCATCTCGTTCGGTCTGGACGGGTTCGCCCATGCCGCCGAGGCCATCCTGGGCGAAGCGGTCGGCCGGCGCGACCGCAAGACCTTCCTGCACGCCAAGCGCGTCGTGTTCCTGTGGGCCGCGCTCGTCGCAGGCGCGGCCATGGCCGTCTATGCCGTGTTCGGCCCCGCCATCATCGCGCTGATGACGAGCATCCCCGAGGTTCGGGCCTTGGCCGAGCAGTTCCTGATCTGGCCGGTCCTGATGCCGCTCGTCTCGATCTGGGCTTACACCTACGACGGGGTGTACCTGGCCGCCACTCGCACGCGCCTCATGCGCAATACCATGCTCGGATCCTTCGCGATCTTTCTCGGGCTGATCTACGTCCTGGTGCCCGTGCTGGGCAACCATGGGCTATGGCTTGCCGTCGCCGGCTTTCTCGGCGGTCGCGGCCTGCTGCTGCATCTGGCCTTTCCGGCCATGATGAATAGCTTGCCGGAGTTCAGTTCACATGATGGAGCTTGACGCTGCTGCCGAGCCTTCGTCGCGTTAACATCGCCGTGCCGTCGATATCAACCATTCCGCATCAAGCATGTTGCCATGTCCCGATTGCTCTTCAACGCCGCTTCGCCAAGCGCGCCCCGTTCGCGCATACAGACCGCCGCCCGCGCCAAGGCGCCCGCGGCCCGCTCCGACATGAGGACTTCAACCCGCTCCAGCGACAAGGATCTCGCATGATCGAATTCCGCCGCATCGCCTACGACGCCGTGCAGGTCGGCGAACAGTTCACCTCCAACGACCTGGTGGTGAAACCCGAGGATCTCGACACCTTCGCCTACGCGGTCGACGACCATCATCCCTGGTATTTCGAAGACTCTCCTTTCGGCGGCCCCATCGTCCATCCCACGCTGTTGGCCAATCAGGCCTTGATGATGCGCCACAACAAGTTCATCGTGGACGCCGGCCTGCATGCGGCGATGCAGTTCGAGTTCATCGAGCCGATCCGCGTCGGCATGCGCGTCCGCACCCGGGGCAAGGTCGTCGACAAGTACGAAAAGCGCGGGCGCCATTACATGGTGACCGAGTTCGTCACCACCGAAGAAGACACCGGCCAGACCCTGCTGCGCGGTCAGTTCACCCAGATGTTCTTCCCCGATTGATCGGAGCGACCATGAGCCTCGTTGCCCAACAAACGATAGCCATCGATCAGGCCCTGCCCTCGATCGACAAGCCCATCTCCCAGCGTCAGATCGACTGCTACTCGGGTGTGCGTCCGCGCTCGATCCATACCGATCCCGAATGGGCTCGAAAAAAGGGCTTCGCCGCGCCGCTCGCCCAGGGCATGATGTCGAGCGCATACGTCTCGCAGATGATGGTCGCCCTGCTCGGCGAGGGGTTCGTCAAGGGCGGCAGGATGAACGTGAAGTTCATCAAGCCGGTGCTCGCCGGCGACACCTTGACCATGCACGGCCGCGTCCGGGAAAAACAGCCCGAAGGCGACCGGACGCGAGTCGTGGTCGAGTTCTGGTGCGAGAACCAGGACGGCATCAAGACCATGGTAGGCGAGGCCAGCGGTCTCGCTGCGAGCTAGGCGCGCATGAGCCCGCCCTCCTCCGGACGCGCGTATACCGATCTCACGGGCCTGTTCGCACCGCGCGCCGTCGCCCTGGTGGGCGCAAGCGACCAAGGCGAGCGTTTCGGCACCCGGGTGTTCCGCCAGCTGATCAATTTCGGCTATGCGGGTCCGATCTATCCCGTCAACCCGCGCGCCACCGAGCTCAACGGCCTGAAGTGCTACCCGAGCGTCTCCGAGTTGCCCGAAACGCCGGATCATGTCGGCATCACGGTCGCCACCGAGCGCGTCTTCGACGTGCTCGACGAATGCGCTGCGCGAGGCGTGCCCTTCGCCACGGTCTACAGCGCCGGCTTCTCCGAAACGGGCACCGGGGAAGGACGCGCGCGCCAGGCGAAGCTCGTTGCCTTCGCCCGGCGGACCGGCATGCGCATCATGGGTCCGAATTGCAACGGCGTGATCAACTTCGTCGACGCCTTCGCGATGGCCTCCACGGGCGCGATCGCGGGCCCCCGACGTCCGGCCGGCAACGTCGGCGTGGTCAGCCACAGCGGCGGCCTGGGACAGATCAACGTCATGTGGCGCGCGATGGAGACGGGTCTGGGCATCAGCTACGAGGCCAGCATCGGCAACGAAGCCGATCTCGATTCCATCGACTTCGCGCGGTTCATGCTGCGCTCTGACGCCACCGACGTCGTCTTGATGGCGATCGAGGGGATCAAGGACGGCGCCCGCTTCATCGAACTCGCGCGCGAGGCCACGGAGCGCGAGAAGCCGATCGTCATTCTGAAGTTCGGTCGCACCGAGGCCGGCAGCCGAGCCGCGGCCTCGCATACCGGAACCATCGCAGGCGCGGACGACATCTACGACGCCGCATTCCGGCAGTTCGGCCTGATCCGGGTGTTCGAGACCAACGAGCTCTACGAAATGGCGACGCTGCTGCGTACGCGCCGCTGGCCCAAGGGCCGGCGTGTCGCCTCCGCCGCCGCGACGGGCGGCAACATCGTCCAACTCGCCGACGTCGGCGAGACGCTAGGCATCGACTGGCCCGAGTACTCCCCGCAGACGCAGGCGACCTTGGCGCAGTTCATGCCCGGCTACGGCAAGATTTCGAATCCCACAGACATGACCTCCCTCGCCACCGGTGAACCGGAGAACTTTCGGCGCGCGCTGCAGGCGATCGCCGCGGATCCGCAAGTGGATCTGATCGCGCCCATCTTCGCGTTCGTTAAGCGGGTCGATATCGAGCGCGGCGCCGAGCTGCTGCGCTCGCTGCCCAAGCCCGCCGCCATGCTGTGGGTCGGCGGCTGCACCGACGACCAGACGTTCGGACCTCGGGATCTCGTCAGCGGCGGCCTGCCGGTATTCCGCAACGCGACGCCGTGTCTGCGCGCCGTGCGGGCGGCGGCCGACTTCGGCGCTGCGGCTGCCGAATACAAATCCGGCTTGCGCACACCGGTGCGCCCGGCAGGTGCCGATACCGCCGGTGCGCTCGCGCTGCTGCGAGGCTTCGAGGGCAAGCTCACGGAACGGGAGGCCAAGGACGTGCTGGGCGCCTACGGCTTCGCGGTCACGCAGGAGCATCTGGCGACCAGCATCGACGAGGCGATCGCCCATGCCCGTGCCCTACAAGGCCCGGTCGCCCTCAAGATCGATTCTCCCGACATCGCACACAAGACAGAAGCGGGCGCGATCCGTCTCGATGTGCGCGGCGAAGGCGCGCTGCGCGCAGCCTTCAAGGAAGTCGTCGCATCGGCGCAAAGCTATGCGCCGTCGGCGCGCATCAACGGGGTGCTGGTACAGGAGATGGTACCGACGGGCATCGAGATGATGCTCGGCGTGGTGCGCGATCCCGTGTTCGGCCCCGTCGTCGCCGTGGCCCTGGGCGGCATCCACGTCGAGGTGCTGCGCGACATCAGCTATCGCATCGCGCCGGTGACGTTCGCCGAAGCCCGGCGGATGCTGCGCGAACTGCGCGGGTACAAGCTGCTCGAAGGCGTGCGTGGCGCAAAGGCAGCGGACATCGAAGCCCTGGTGGAAACCCTCGTGCGCCTTTCCTGGTTCGCCGCCGATTGCGCCGACGAAATCAGCGAACTCGACATCAATCCTCTGCGCGTTCTGGAACGCGGCGCGGGGGTGAGAGTCGTCGATGCCCTGATCGTGCGAAGGGCAAGTCCCTGACCCGCCGATCTCGCCCCCGACCACGACCGCAGCTCAAGGGGCAAAACGCCTCTCGCTGGGGATCCGTGCCATGGACAGCAGTCCCCTTGCCGAGCGGCCCGCCCGAAGCGCCAACGGCGCGCACCGCCGATGACCCCGATTTCGATCGGATGCCCGATCGCCCCCGCTAACCGAGGAGTACCGCAATGCCTGACCAACGCCCCGTTTTCTCCGTCACGCCGACCCGCTACAGCGTCGCACCCTGGATGCGACTGGGGCTGACCTGCCTCGTCCTGGCAGCTGCCACGACGCACGCCCAGACCCGAGGCGACAAGGCCCCCGGGAGCTACCCCAACAAGCCGATACGCATCATCGTCGGCGCTTCGCCCGGAGGCGGCACCGACATCGTCACCCGGATCGTCGGTCAAAAGCTTGCCGAGCAGCTGGGCAATCCGGTCATCATCGAGAACCGAGGCTCTGCGGTGGGTGGCATACTCGGCATGGACATCGCGGCACGCGCAACGCCGGACGGCTACACCTTGATGGCCGTGGCGGCCAGTGCCGTGTTGAACGCGGAGCTCGTCAACCGACCCGCTTACGACCAGCGCAAGGCTTTCAGTCCCATCGCGCAGATGACCGCTCAGCCGTACCTGCTCGGCGTCACCGCGTCCCTGCCGGTGCAGACCGTCGGCGAACTCGTCGCGCTCGCCAAAGCCAAGCCCGGCGTGCTCAACGGCGGCTCGGCGGGTGTCGGATCGATGACGCATCTGGGGCTTGAATTGTTCAGGCTCGGTGCGGGCGTCGACATCGCACACATCCCCTACAAGGGCATGGGACCGGCGGTCATCGATCTGGTATCGGGACAGGTGCAGCTCGCCTTCTCCGGCGTCTCCTTCGCCACCCATATCAAGAGCGGCAAGATCCGCGCGCTCGGGGTGACCAGCCTGCAGCGATCGAAACTGCATCCGAATCTGCCGACCTTGGCCGAATCGGGGGTGCCCGGCTATCAGCTCAATGGCTGGTACGGCCTCCTCGCCCCGACCGGCACGCCGCGTGAAGTCATCACCCTGCTCAACCGCGAAGTGGTCCGCGCGCTCAATCAGCCCGACATTCTCGGGCGCTTCGCCAGCGATGGCTCGGAGCCCGCGCCCGGCACGCCGGAACAGTTCCGGGATCTGATGAATCGCGAGATCGACACCTGGACACGCCTGTTCAAGAGCGCCAAGATCAAGCTCTGAGCAAGCCACCCAAACCATCGATACCGCTGCGGCGCACGGAGAACATGATGAGCAAGACAATTGCAGTCGTAGGTACGGGCGCCCTGGGCGGATACGTGGGCGGGTATCTCGCACACCAGGGTCACGACGTGACATTGATCGACTGGTGGCCGGAGAACATCGAAGCCATCCGGTCCCGCGGTCTGCAGCTGGACGGCGTCACCGACGAGGAGAAAATCACCGTCACTGCCGCCAAAACGATGCACTTGACGCAGCTGCAGTCGTTCTCCAAGCAGAAACCGATCGACATCGCATTCGTCGCCGTGAAGTCGTACGACACCGAATGGGCGACGATGATGATCAAGCCCTATCTGGCGCCCGGCGGCTTCGTCGTCTCGCTGCAGAACTGCCTCAACGAGGAGAAGATCGCCGCCATCGTCGGCCACGGCAAGACCGTGGGCGTGATCGCCTCGTCCATCTCGGTCGAACTCTACGAGCCCGGACGCATCCGGCGCATGGCCGCCAAAGGCGGCAAGGATCACACCATATTCCGGGTCGGCGAGATGCACGGCGTGATCACCCCGCGCGTCGACGAGCTGGTCGGCATGCTCTCGAGCATCGACAGCAGCAAGCCGACCACCAACTTGTGGGGCGAACGCTGGTCGAAGCTGTGCCTGAACGGCATGCGCAACGGCGTATCGGCAGCCACGGGGCTGCCGGGCCGCGAATGCGATGCCAACGACGCGATTCGCAGTTTCTCGATCAAGCTCGGCAGCGAGGCCGTGCGCGTCGGACAGGCGCTGGGCTATCAGCTCGTCAGCCTGGGCAAGATGGCGCCTGAGCGGCTCGCCCTCGCCGGCGAAGGCCATGCCGATGCCCTCGCGGAGATCGAGCAGCTCCTGATCGCGCGCCAGAGCGCCAACCCGCGGGCCGGCATTCAACGCCCCTCGATGGCGCAAGACATGCGCAAGGGCCGCCGCACCGAGATCGAACTCATGAACGGCTTCATCGCAGAGAAGGGCCGACTGATGGGCATACCCACGCCATCGCACGACAAGCTCACGCAGGTCGTCATTCGCGTCGAGCGCGGTGAACTGGCCCCCTCGCCCGCGAATCTCGGCGGCTGAGCGAATGCCGGCATGGCCATGAGGGGCGTCGGCGTTCGTCTCCGGCCCGCTTCAAGAACCCGCGCGCCGAGACACCCGCTTCGCCCCGGACGCGCGAGGTCTCGGCCATAATACGCTTGCGATAACGGTCAGCGCGGCTGCGCAAAGCGTTCCCTTTGCGAGGCTGCCTGCTCGTCCGCGGCCCCCAGTTTTTGTACCGCGGGCGGCATACACCTTTCGACCAACCCGGCATCAACGAAGGAGAGCCTCATGCCGAACGACGATCTGACGCTCGAGCAGATACGAAAACTCGCCGCCGAGATGGGCTTCGAGCGCTTCAGCGAAGAACACCTGCAGCAATTGCTTCGCGCAACGAACACTGCGCGCGCCCGGCGCCGAAAGCTCAGCTTCGAGCGGCTCGGCTACACCGACGAGCCGGCGCATGTGTACCGCATCGCCGAGCAGGAGGCATGATGACCGACCTCGCCTTCCTGGATGTCGCGGCGGCCTCCGCGCTACTGAAGTCCAAGCAGCTCTCCCCGGTCGAGTACGCGCGAGCACTGATCGAGCGCATCGAGAAGTTCGACGGCAAGCTGAATGCGTTCCTGCGCTTTACGCCTGAACTCGCCCTCGAAGACGCCAAGCGGGCCGAGGCCGAGATCGTCAAGCAGCAGTGGCGCGGGACCTGGCATGGCATTCCCTATGCCCTCAAGGACATCGTCGACTACGCGGGACTGCCGACCACGGCGCACTCGAAACTCTTGCAGGACAATATCGCCGGCGCCGATGCTGTCGTGACGCAGCGCTTCCGCGCCGCCGGCGCCGTGTTCCTGGGCAAGTTGTCGACGCACGAGTTCGCCATCGGCGGCCCGTCGTTCGACCTGCCCTGGCCGCCCGCGCGCAACCCCTGGAACCGCGACCACTTCCCGGGCGGTTCCTCGAGCGGCGCGGGTGTAGCCACGGCGGCGGGCTTCGTGCCCGCAGCGATCGGCACCGACACCGGCGGCTCGGTCCGCAATCCCGCCACGATGTGCGGCATCGTCGGGATGAAGCCGACCTATGGCTTGGTCAGCCGGCGCGGCGTCGTGCCCTTGTCGTTCTCCCTCGACCACATCGGGCCGATGACCCGCACCGTCCGCGACAACGCCCTGCTGCTCGACCTCATCGCAGGGCACGATCCGGCGGACCCCGGCAGCGTCAACCGCGCGACCGGCGGCTATACCGCCGAACTCGAGCGAGGCGTCCGGGGGCTGCGCATCGGGGTGATCCGGCACTTCTATACCCATGACATGAAGGCCGATCCGCAGATGGCGGCGGGCATCGAGGCCGCGATCCGGACGCTGGGCGAATTGGGCGCGGTGGTGAGCGAAGTGCAAACGGCGTCCCTCGACGAGTACGCGGCCTGCAACCGCACCATCCTGAGCAGCGAAGCCTTCGCCATCCATGAACAATGGATGCGGGAGCGGCCGCAGGACTACGGCGCGCTCGCCCGCGAGCGGATCATGGCAGGTGCCTTCGTTCGCGCCGCCGACTACGTCAATGCCACCCGACTGCGACGCAAGCTGACCGCCCAGTTCCATGCGCTGTTCGACCAGGTCGATGTCGTGTTGACCGCGAGTTCCCTGGATCCGGCCTGCCGGATCGACGATCCCGACATGGTGGAGTACACGTATGGTCGTCAGGCCCGCGCGCCGTTCAATGTCACCGGCAGCCCCGCGATCTCGGTGCCTTCGGGCTTCAGCGAAGCCGGCTTGCCCCTGGCCATCCAGCTGGTCGGCAAACCGTTCAGCGAAGCGCTGCTGTATCGAGTCGCGTCGGCCTACGAACAGGCTACGCCCTGGCGTGACCGCCATCCGCAGTTGAGTTGATCCGGGCAAGCAGACGGGGCGCCGAAGCGCCCCGTCGTTGTCATGTCCCGGCCCTCGCCGGCGGGTTGTCCGTTACAACTGCGGGCGCACCTGCCGTCGGCTAGTGTCCTGAGTCGGAGATTCGTTGACACTTTGCCGAATGGTATCGCTACGGCCTCGGCGACAAAAGTGTCGAAATCGGCGCCAGACGCGAAGGAAACCGCAGCTAGGTTGGACACCTGGCGAGGATTTCCGCCAAAGTATGGCGTCGATTCTCGGCGCTTTTGTTCAGCGGATTTCCGACTCAGGACACTAGGGAAGCAGGACCGTGGAGCCGGTCGTCTTGCGCCCTTCCAGATCACGGTGCGCCTGGGCAGCCTCGCTCAGGGGGTAGGTCTGGTTGATGGCGATCTTCACCTTGCCGCTCTTGACCACGGCGAACAGCTCGCGCGCAGCCTTGGTGAGATCCTCGGTGGTGGCGGTGTACGTGGCAAGCGTCGGACGCGTGACGAACAGCGATCCCTTCTGCGCCAGAATACCTATGCTGACCGGCGGCACGGCGCCCGAGGCGTTGCCGAAACTCACCATCATGCCCAGCGGGCTCAGACAATCGAGCGAGCCCATGAAGGTGTCTTTGCCCACGCCGTCGTACACCACCGGCACGCCCTTGCCCTTGGTGATGGCCTTCACCCGCTCGACGAAATTCTCCTTGCCCATCACGATCACATGCTTGCATCCGGCCTTCTTGGCGAGAGCCACCTTCGCTTCGCTGCCGACCGTCCCGATCACCGTCGCGCCCAGCGCCTTCGCCCACTGGCACAGGATGAGACCGACGCCGCCGGCGGCCGCATGCATCAGAATCGTGTCGCCGGCCCGCACGCGGTAGGTGCGGCGCAGCAGATACTGCGTGGTCAATCCCTTGAGCATCATGGCGGCCGCCGTGGCGTCTTCGATGCCGGCAGGAATCTTCACCAGCCGGGCGGCGGGACGAAGCAGCACTTCGGCATAAGCGCCCAGCGGCCCGACATAAGCGACGCGGTCACCCACCTTCAGGCCGGTCACGCGCCGCCCCACCGCCTCGACCACGCCGGCGCCCTCCGACCCGAGCGTGAACGGCAAAGGCAGCGGATACAGACCGCTGCGCTGATAGGTGTCGATGAAGTTCAGCCCGATGGCCGTATTGCGCACCCGGACCTCCCCCGGCCCCGGTTTGCCGACTTCGACTTCTTCCCACTTCAGCTTCTCCGGTCCGCCGTTTTCGTAAATGCGAACTGCATGCGTCATGACTTGTATCCTCCGTGAGCGGAAATCGAAACCACGCCCGACAGCGCAGGCACGGTCAGCGTGCGGGAAACGATGCTAACTCATTTCCTGCCGGCCCGAGGGCACGCCACACGAAATCGTTGCGACCCGAGACATTTCGGGCTATACCTTGCCGATCGAAGGCGACCAACCGAGGAGCGAAAGATGAGTGTGGTGGAGATCGAACGCGACGGCGGCATCATGGTGATCCGCATGAATCGTCCTGAAAGAATGAATGCCCTCAGCACCGAACTGCGCGAGGAGCTCGCGCGAGCCTGGTGCGAATTCGACCAAAGCCCCGATCTCGAAGTGGCTATCTTCACCGGCACGGGGCGCGCATTCTGCGCCGGCGAGGACATGAAGGAATCCCTCACTCGCGGAACCCCCGGCAGCGCCTCCGGGCCCAAGCCCAGCCACCCCAATCCCTACAACGAGGGCACGCTGGACAAGCCTGTCATTGCCGCGGTCAACGGCTTCGCCATGGGCGGCGGCTTCATGTTGGCGGAGCGGGCGGATCTGCGCGTCGGCGTCCGTGGCGCGGTATTCGAGTCCTCCGAGGCCAAGCGCTGGCTGCTCGGCGGCTACTACCACGGGCACTGCGGCAACATCTCGCATACGATCGCCACCGAGATGGCATTCGCGTTCCGCTTCACCGCCGAGCGTTTGTACGAGCTGGGTTGGCTGAACCGCTTGACGGACGCCGACGGCCTGCTCCCCGCCGCCCGCGAGATGGCGAATCATCTCCTGACGCTGCCGCCCGCCTCCCGGGTGAACACCCTGGCCCTGATGCGCGCCATGCGTCCGCGCGTACCGGACGAACTCGAGGAACTGGCCGCCAAGCTCAAGGACCACGGCTGCAAGGACGATCTGATGGAGTCGCGCAAAGCCTTTGCCGAAAAGCGGCCGCCGAACTTCAAGGGCTGGAACAATCCCGAAGATCGCAAGCGCACGCCCAAGCTCGCGCCCAAGAAGCGCTGACCTCAGCGCGGGGGCGCAGCGACGCCACGTTGCGACAGCCGCAACGGCCCCCAGCGCCCATGTAACCGCACGGCATCACTCGTATGGCCGCCGGCGAAACCCAGGGAGGTTCGCCGGCCCCTTCCCGCCCAAGAGACGTTGATCCTCCGACTCGATGTCGATCTATCTCATTACCGCGCTGAACCTGATCAACGGCATGAGTCTGCGCGGCAGTCGGGTTCTGCTCGCGCTGTTCGCCATCAAGCTGGGTGCGAGCGCGTTCGAGATCGGTTTGCTGATCGCGGTGTCTTCCCTCATGCAGTTGCTGCTCGGCGTCACCGCGGGACAGGCCTCCGACCGGTTCGGCTTTCGGGCGCCGATGATCTACGGCTCGGTCGGGGGCACGCTGGCACTCATCGTTCCCTACCTCTTCCCCAGCCTCGCCGGCCTCTATGCGTCGAGAATCCTGACGGGAATGACCTTCATATTCTTCATGGTGTCGCTGCAGAACCTGGCGGCCTCCGTGGGCGGCCCGGACAAGCGCGCGGCCAACCTGACGACGTTCAGCCTGGGACAAGCCATGGCGGGGCTGCTGGGACCGGTCGCGGTAGGTTTCGCCATCGACTCCATCGGCCACGAGAACAGCTACGCGATGCTCGCCGCACTCGCCTTCCTGCCGCTGCTCGCCATGGGCGTGTTCCGCAAGAGCCTGCCCGGCGCGCCGAAGAAGAAAGTCAAGGACGAAGGCGCACGCATCACCGACCTCATGCGAATTCCGCCGCTGCGGCGAGCTTTGCTCAGTGGCGCGATGGTGTTCGCTGCCTCGGATCTGCTCAATTTCTACATGCCGATCTACGGCGACTCGATCGGACTCTCCGCTTCGATGATCGGCATCATCATCGGCGCGCATTCCGCAGCCGCATTCGTCGTCCGGCTCGTGATGCCGAAACTGCTCAAGCTCGCCACCGAAGAGCAGCTGATGAACTACTGCCTGCTCGCATCGGGGCTGATCTATCTGCTGTTCCCGTTCTTCGAGAACCCCTGGATTCTTGCGGCGATCGCATTCCTCCTCGGGCTGGCGCTCGGCTGCGGCCAGCCGCTTTCGATGATCCTGATCTACGAGGCGTCGCCTCAAGGGCGCACGGGCGAGTCGCTCGGCCTGCGGATGTCCCTCAACAAGATCATTCAGATCGGGGTTCCCCTTATGTTCGGCTACCTGGGCAGCATGCTGGGGCTCATCTCCGTGTTCTGGACCAACGCCGCGCTTTTGCTCGTCAGTGCACGCATGGGCGCCAAGGGCGCGCGCAAGGCGGGCGACGAGGGTCGACAGCCGCCCGATCGACCCTGATCGACACTGATCGATCGAGTGAGGCGGCGCCTGCATGCGCAGTCTCAAGCCAGGCAGCCGCGCGCCGTAATCGCTAGGATCCCAGACCGAGCACGACCCGATCCATGCGCTTACGGACCAACGTCCTGGCCCAGGCGCGCCATGCGCGCCTCTTCGCCACCCCCGCTTCGCCTGGGCGAGTCGGCCTCGTTTGCCGGCGCGTCGGGTACGCACAGGCAACGGCGGGCACCTACCCGCCGACGGCACCCGCACCCGATGCGGCGACTGGCGCGGGAAGTCCATGACGACCCAAGCAAAGGTGCTCGAACACGGCCCGACGGCAAGCCGTCGTCCGAGCGCCTTCCGACCCGGGCTGCGCACCTGGCTCATTGCGATGGTCGTCCTCATCGTCGGCGTCACCGAGCTCGCCTCCTACTGGAACGCCGCCGGCGTCTTGCGTGCCGCCATGCACGAGCGCGAAGTCGACAAGGCGGCGACGGTGGGTCGAATCGTGGAAGGCTTGCTCGATACGCACGTCACCCAGCTCCAATCCCTGGCCGCGCTTCTGCGCACGCATCCCACCATCGTCGACGCGGTCGACGCCCAGGCTCCGCAGAGCGACCGCGCATTCGTGCGGGCCGTGGAGCAGTTGCGAACTTCCCTGAAGCTCGACCTACTCGAATTCACAGACAACGAGCAGATCGTCGTCTATCGGGCACAGGAGCCCGCGCGCCGAGGCGACAGAGCGACAGCGCGACACATCGGCGCGGCATTGACGGGATCATCGGTCCTCACGACCATCGCGACTGAGCGCAGTCAGGGGCACACCGCGATGATCCAGACGGTCGCCCCTCTGGAGCGGGCTGGCACAGTCGTGGGCTCGGTCATCCTCGGCATGCAGGTCAACGACGCTTTCATTGCGCGTGTAGCCGAGGAAGTAGGCGCGGCGCTAACCCTGATCGCCGGCGATGGCCAGCTCGTCGCCACCAGCGCCAATCCCGCGTCGCCGATCGAGGCCGAGGCGATCGAAGCCGCATTCACGCAAAAGGCACCTTATTCGAGGCGTTCCTCGGAACTGCAAGCGACCGTACTGTATGTGCCGATCCGCTTGGTCGACGAAGCTTTCGTCATGCAGGTGGTAGTCGACAGCAAGCGCGCCGATCGCGTTTTCGAAGCCGGTGCCAAGCATTCGGCGATCGCGGGCATCATGATCGCGACGGTCGCCGTCATACTCGCCGTCGTGCTGTTGCGCTTCGCCTTGGCGCCCCTGCGCCGACTGCGCCGCAAGACCATGCGGCTGGTGCTGCAGACGACCGGCCAGCAAGTGGCAATCGCGAACGAAGACGACGCGATCGGCTCCACGGTGCAAGCGCTCGATGCGATGACGGATCATCTCGTGCAGAAGAACCAGGAACTGGCCAGCGCCCGCGATGCTGCGCTCGCCGCCAGCGATGCGAAGTCGGCCTTCCTCTCCAGCATGAGTCACGAGATCCGCACCCCCTTGAACGGCGTCCTCGGCATGGCGGATCTGCTGCATCGGACCGCGCTGAGCGCCGACCAACGCAAATACTGCGACGCCATCCGCGGCTCCGGGCGCCAGTTGCACAGCCTGTTGAGCGACGTGCTCGATCTGGCCAAGATCGAAGCCGGCGCGCTGACGCTGGAAGCGATCGACTTCGACCTGCACGCCCTGCTCGCCGATCTGGGCGCCACATATCGGGAACTCGCCGCGGAACGCGGCACCTCGTTCACCCTCGCGCCAGGCCCGGAACTGCCGGCGCGGCTCAAGGGCGACCCGACGCGACTGCGCCAGATATTGATCAACGTGCTCGGCAACGCGATCAAGTTCACCCAGGGCGGACGCATCGATTGCAAAGTCAGTGCAGCCCCGGGTGATTCCAGGCACGCCGGCATTCGTCTTCGCCTGGAGATCGGCGACACCGGCATCGGCATCGCTGCCGACAAGCTGCAGGCGCTCTTCAAACCGTTCAACCAGGCCGACACATCGACCACGCGCACCCACGGCGGCACCGGGCTGGGACTCGCCATCTGCAAGCGCATCGTCGAACTCATGGGCGGAACGATCGAAATCGAAAGCGCAGCCGGTCGAGGCACGACTGTCCGTCTGGATCTTCCTTTCGCCCACGCCTCGACGGCTGCGCCCGATCCGCGCGCTTCGAGCTTGACGCGTCCGAGCGGACAACTGTGCGGTCATGTGCTGGTGGCCGAGGACAATCCGGTGAATCAGATCGTGGTCAAGGAAATGCTGGCCGGTCTCGGTCTGACATGCACCATCGCCGACAACGGCCAGGAAGCGATCGAAGCGGCCGAACAGCACCGCTTCGACGTGATCCTGATGGACTGCCAGATGCCCGTGCTGGATGGCTACGTCGCCACGGCCCGCATACGCGCGCTGGAGCGCGACGCGAAGCGCACGCCCATCATTGCGCTGACGGCGAACGCGTTCGCGGAAGACCGCCAGCGCTGTCTCGACGCCGGCATGGACGACTACCTCACCAAGCCGGTTTCGATGAACGCGCTGGAGGCGACGATCAGCCGCTGGATGGGCGGGACGGTCGGCGCGCCCGAGCCCGCGTCCGCCCAGCCGCTGTCGACTGCGCGGGTACTCGACAGCCAAGTCCTCGCGCATCTGGCCGAGCAGATCTCCTGCGCCGCCACCCGCAAGATCGTCCGGACCTACCTCGACACCGCGCCGGCCCTGAAGGCGAAGCTCCAGGACTCGACGACGCGAGCCGACCTGGAGACCTTTCGCACGACCGTCCACGCGCTGAAGTCGAGCAGCCGCTCGGTCGGCGCGCTCGTCCTAGCGGAACTGGCCGCCGAAGCCGAGACATACGCCCGCAGTGGCGACCCCCGCGCCTGGAGCACCCGCGCTGCGTTGGAACAGGCCTTGGACGAAGCGTGCCGTGCCCTTGCGGCCTACCTCGCCGCCGACGAAGCCGCTGCCTGAGCGCGCTGCGCATCGCGGGTACAAGCGGCCCCATGCGGTTTCGCATGCGAGAGACCGTTCGCTTCCCGCCGGCGCGAGTGCGCCCGGCGTGCGACGGCCTCGGCCCGGATCGAATCCCGGTTCGCTCTACAGGATAGAATCAAGGCTCCCCCCAGCGACGGCGAGCCCCTCATGGAAGACGATCTTTGCTTTCTCGACATTGCCAGCGCGGCTGAACTGCTGCGAGGACGCAAGATTTCCCCGGTCGAACTCACCCGGGCCTACCTCGCACGCATCGACGCCATCGATCCTCAGCTGCACGCGTACCTGACAGTCACGGCGGATCACGCGCTCGCCCAGGCACGCGCCGCCGAGCAAGAAATCGCCCGCGGCGGCTACCGCGGCCCGCTGCACGGCATCCCGCTCGCCTTGAAGGACAACTTCGACACCGCGGGCATACGCACGACCGCGCACTCCCGGCTCCTCGAACACAACGTGCCGCGGCACGATGCGGCAGCGGTACGCCGGCTCTACGCCGCAGGCGCAGTTCTTCTGGGCAAGGCAGCGACGCACGAGTTCGCACACGGCGGCCCGTCTTTCGATCTGCCTTGGCCACCCGCGCGCAATCCATGGAACCCGATGCACTTTACGGGCGGCTCGAGCAGCGGCTCGGCGGCGGCGGTCGCAGCGGGCCTGGCGGCCTACGCACTCGGCACCGACACGGGAGGCTCGGTGCGCAGCCCCGCCTGGCTGTCGGGCGCGGTGGGTCTCAAACCCACCTTCGGACTGGTGAGCCGGATAGGCGTCGTGCCGTTCTCGTCGAGTTGCGACCACGTGGGACCGCTCACCCGCTCGGTCGAAGATTGCGCCATCGTGCTCGATCAGCTGATCGGTCACGATCCCGCCGATCCCGGCAGCGCTCAGATCAAGCTGCCCTCCATGCGCGACGGTCTCGACGGGGGCATCCGCGGCCTGCGCATCGGAGTCGTGCGTCATTTCTTCGAAGAAGACCTCGACATGAGCCCGGAACTCATCGCGGCCGTGCGTCGGTCGATCGACGTGCTCGAGTCGCTTGGGGCCCACGTCGAAGAGATCCGCCTGCGTTCCCTGCATGACTACTATGCCGTGCGGCTCATGATGACGGAATCCGAGCTCTATGCCTTGCACCACAAGACGCTGCAGGAGCGCCCACAGGCCTATGGCCACCACTTCCTGTCACGGTGTCTGCCGGCATGCCTGTACACGTCCGCAGACTACATCACCGCCCAACGCCACCGGGCCGCGATCATCGACGAGATGAAGCCGGTCTACGCCCGCTACGATGCGCTCCTGACCGCGGGTGCCGGCCCAGCCCCCAGCCTGGCGAATCACAAGTCTCTCGGATCGGCCGACAAGTTCTTGCGGCCTGGCATGGGCACGCTGTTCAGCGTGACGGGCGCCCCGGCCTTGGCGCTCGGCGCGGGCTTCAGCACAGCCGGTCTTCCGCTCGGATTGCAGATCGCGGGGCGGCCGTTCGAGGACGCGACCGTGCTGCGCATCGGGCACGCCTACGAGCAGGCCACGCAGTGGAACAAGCGACGCCCGCAACTCGTGGCCGGCGCCCTCGCGCCCCCTGTCGCTCAAGACCACGCCGCCACCGTGGCCCCCGACATCGATTCCGGCGTGCGTGACCTGGCACGAACCATGGCAGCCAGGGCCGGATTGAAGCTCTCCGACGAGCACATGAACCTGCTGCTGGAGACGGCTCCCTACGCGCTGGAACTGGTCAGTCGCCTGAGCCGTGACCTGCCGTGGAGCCAGGATCAGGCGAGTGCGTTCCGCCTCTAGCCTGGAGTGCGGACGCCGGCAACGCCTACGGGGGTGCCTGCGTCGGTACGCCTCGATCGATGACGCAGTGCAACTTGACAGCCGTGCGAGACCCGCCGGAATATGAGCGCATGAACAGCCTACAAATCGCCGAAGCCGCCGAACACGCAGCGAGCGCTGAACTCGACAAGCTCGTCATCGTGAAGTCGCCGATCTACACCTCGGGCGAGCGCGATCCGCGCACTCCGCCGCCGCCCCAGGACAGCCGGGGCAAACTGCACCTGATGGGGCATGACCCTCGCCTGTCGCGCATGCCCGACAAGCCGACCCTGTTCGATTTCTTCCGGCACCGTTTCGGACCCGCCGCTCATATGCTGCAGAGCGCCCGACTCGCGCAAAAGAACGGCGCGAGCGAAAAAATCGTGCTCGCATGTCTTTTGCATGACATCGCCAGCACCGGCTTCATCCGCGCCGATCATGGCTACTGGGCGGCACAACTGGTCGAGCCCTATGTCGACGAGGAAGTGGCCTTCGCCATCCGTTATCACCAGGTGCTGCGGTTCTATCCCGACGAGTCGGTCGGCTACACCTACCCCGACGCCTACATTCGCCTGTTCGGCGCCGACTTCAAACCCGAAGCCTATGTCGAGCGCGAGTACCAGTACGCCCGCAATCACAAGTGGTACATGAGCGCGCGGCTGCTCACCGTGAACGACTTGTACGCATTCGATCCCAACGTGCAGGTCGAACTGGAAGAATTCACCGACGTCGTCGGCCGCCACTTCCGTCAGCCCGCGGAAGGACTGGGCTTCGATCACAGCCCGACCGCGCACATGTGGCGCACCATCAACTGGCCGACGCGTTACCTCTAGGCCGATTGCTTTCCGGCAGGCAGGCGGTCAACGTCCTGAGTCGGCGATTCGCTGAACAAAAGCGCCGAGAATCGACGCCCTGCTTGGTCGAAAATCCTCGCCGGGCATCCAGCCTGGCGAGGATTTCCTTCACGTCTGACGCCGATTCCGACCCTTTCGTCCCGTCTGCGTCGTCGATATCGTTCGACCATGCGTCAACGAATCTCCGACTCTGCGACTCGGCACGCTAGAGCTGCAGCGATATGTTCGCTGCCTTGATCACCTTGGCCCAGCGCACGATGTCGTCTCGAATCTCCTGCGAAAAGGCCTGCGGCGAATTGCCGATCGGCACGGCGCCGTCCGCGGCGAGACGGGCGATGATGTCGGGCTCCTTGAGCACCTCTGCCGCGACTCGATAAACGCGCTCGACGATCGCCGGCGGCGTCCGGGCGGGCGCAGCCAGCCCGTACCAGGATCCCGACTCGAAATCGGCGTGCCCGGCCTCGATGAAGGTCGGCGTCCCCGGCAGCACCGCGATGCGTTCGCGCGCCGCGACCGCGATCGCACGCAGCTTCCCCGACTTGATATGCGCCATGAATACGCCGGGATTGGCGAACAGCACGTCGGCTTCGTTGCTCAACAAGGCGACCGTGGCAGGCCCTGCGCCCTTGTAGTAGACCCGCACCGGATCGATGGCGGTCGACAGCCGGAACATTTCCATGGCCAGATGCCCGCCCGACCCGACTCCGGAGAGCGCCCACAGCAGTTTGCCTGGCGAACCCTTCGCATACGTGATCAGCTCGGGAACGGTCTTGACCGGCAACGACGCCCGAGCCGCCAGCAGGTTCGGCACGGAGGCGAACTTGGTCACCGGCGCGAAGTCCTTGACCGGATCGAAGGGGATCTTCATGAGCGAAACATTGACGGTCATCACCGCGACCGCCGCAACCAGCATCGTATAGCCGTCGGGGGTTGCGCGCGCCACGATCTCTCCGGCCAGCACGCCTCCGCCACCTCCGCGGTTGTCATACAACACCGGCTGACCGAGCCGCTCGCTCATCTTGAGCGCGATCGGCCGCGCGACCACGTCGGTGCCGCCGCCGGGCGCGAAGGGCACCACCCAGCGCATGGGCTTGATCGGATAGTTGACCGTCTGGGCAAAGCAGCCGCCCGCGCCGAACACCGCAAGAAAAACCGCCAGTCTGAACATTCTTCACCTCCTCGCTTTCATTGCTCCTGCACTGCGAGCCGACTGCGCCCGAAGATCGGCCGCATGCCAACCTCCGACCCGGGGCCAAGCATACTCTTTCGCCTCCATCGAGTGACGCATTGCAAAGTAGAATACAGCCGTCGCACGGCATTCCGCGTGCTCACATCGAACATGATTCGGCAGCCCCCGGGCTCGCCGGAGGAGACATGCATCATGCAATTCGCACGCTACGCCGCCTGGAGCATGACTGCCTGCATGGCCGGCGGCATCGGTCAGGCACTCGCTCAGACCTACCCCGACAAACCCCTACGCATCGTGACGGCCGCCCCTGGCGGCGGCATCGACTTCACCGCGCGGCTGCTCGCCCAAGGTCTGACGGAGCGACTGAAGCAGCAAGTGATCGTCGACAATCGCGGGGGCACCAACATCGCGCCGCAGACCGTCGCGAAAGGCAATCCCGACGGCTACACCTTGCTCGTGCATAACAACACCGTCTGGATTTCGCCTCTGCTCGACAACGTTCCCTACGATCCCGACAAGGAACTTGCGCCGATCACGCTGACATCGCGATCGCCCAACATCCTGGTGGTGCACCCCTCGCTCGGCGTGAATACGGTGAAGGAACTGATCGCACGCGCAAAAGCGGCCCCGGGAGAGATCAACTATGCATCCGGCCCCGTGGGTGCCTCCAACCACCTCGCTGCGGAAGTCTTCAAGGCGATGGCCGGGGTCGATCTGACTCGCATCGGATACAAGGGCGGCGGCCCGGCCTTGCTCGACGTCCTTGCCGGCCAGGTGAAGGTGATGTTCGCCACGACGGGTTCGGTCGCCGGCCATGTCAAGTCGGGCAAGCTGAAAGCACTGGCAGTCACCAGCGCCGAAGCCTCTCCGCTCGTGCCGGGCCTGCCGACCATCGCGGCCGCCGGCGTCCCCGGATACTCGTCGGAAGCGATTTACGGGTTATGGGCGCCGAGCAGAACGCCTGCCGCCATCCTCGCTCGCTTGCATCAGGAATCCCTGCGGGTGCTTCAGTCGCCCGAGATGAAGGAGCGCTTCCTCGCATCCGGCGTAGAAGCCGTCGGCAGCACACCGCAGCAGTTCGCAGCGGTCATCAAGGCCGAAACCACGCGCCTGGCGCAAGTGATCAAGTCAGCCGGACTGCGGGCCAAGTAACCCGCAGTCGATACTCTCGATCACTCGCTCGCGAACGCGATGCAAGTCGGACTGCCCGTCTCGATCACGCGACCGGTCTGCTGCAGCCGCCCCGTCGCCTGGTCGATGCTGAAGGCGACGATCGAATGCGTGTCCTCGTTCGCCGCATACAACAGACTCGCATCGGGCGACAGACCGAAGTAGCGCGGCTTTTTTCCCCGCACCGACTCCCAGCCCACATGCGTCAGCGTGCCGTCCGCCTGATCGATGGCGTAGATCGCGATGCTGTCGTGCCCGCGATTGGAGGCATAGAGGAAGCGGCCCGACGGCAGGACGGCGATCTCCGCCCCCGTGTTGTCACCCGTATACGTCGTGGGCGTCGTCGGAATGCGCTGAAACGCCGCCAGCGTGCCCCGCTCGCCGTTCCAGTGGTAGGCATTCACGGTCGAATCCATCTCGTTCACGACGTACGCATAAGCTGCGAGCGGGTGAAAGGCGATATGCCTGGGAATGGCGCCGTAGCGCGCCTTGACGTGCGGCGGATCGCAGGCCACGAGCTTGCCACGCTCGGCATCGAAGCGATAGACGTGGATCTTGTCGAGGCCCTTGTCGGGCACGATCACGAAACGGCCGCTCGGATCGAAGATCGCCTGGTGGGGATGCGGACCGAACTGCTCCTTGCGCCACGGTCCCGGCTCTCCGGGCGGGATGACGAGGTCGCAGTACGGGGCCAGCGAGCCGTCGGCATTGATCGGAAACACGGCCACCCCGGGACCGTTGGCGAGCACGACGAAACGATTGCTCGCATCGACGGCGACGGTGGAGGCGTTGTCCCCGCCGGTGGCCTGCCGATTGAGCAGCTTCAATTTGCCGCTTTGCGGATCGCGCCTGTACGCGCCGATTTCCGAACTGTCGCCGTGCGCGGAATAGAGAAACCGCTGCGTCCGATCGAGCGTCACGTAATGCGGATTCGGAATCTCCCCGTAGGTCTCCACATAGTGCCACGCCCCCGTGGCAGCATCGATGCGAAAGGCAGCGATTCCCTCGCCATGCGCTTTGCGCCGAGCCGTGGTGAAGCACCCCACGTAGGCGAACGTCGCACGCGGTCCCATGATTGCGCTCATCCCCGATCTCCTGTCGCGAGCGAAGGCACTGGCGATCGGATCGACCGCGAGTGCGTCCGCGAGTCGCCGATTCTAGTCGACGCAGGCGGGACGCAGCGTGCCGTCGACCTTCGTCGCTCGCCTGAACACGCTCCCGGGGGCTCGCGCCAATCTCGGCAGCCTCACGACGGGCCGGCGCTCGCGACCTCGCGCGTCATGGCTGGAGCGCCTGAGAGCACGAGGTTGTCGAACGTCGGCATCCCGAATCGCCCGTCAACGGACATGCGTCTTGGATGTGAATCGATCAACGACCTGAGCGAGGGATCGCACGCCGACGGAGATTTCGACCGGATAGCCCGCTTCAGCGGGCTCCAGACCGCGCATGCGCTCGGGCAGGCTGTTCAATTGCTCGCGCACCCGCGCCCGCATCGAATCGAGGGAGTCGATCGGCTGCAATCTTGCGCCGCCACGCATCTGGGGAACAAGCAATGGCCTGCCCGGCAAGCCTTCGTCCACGAGACCGACGATATCGCCCTGCATCCGCCCATCGGCACCGTAGCCGCGGAACACCTGCTTGCGACCCGGCCAGGTCGCCTTGCCTTCCGAGCGCTTGCGCCGGGGGCGACCCGCGTACTCCTGCAGCTTGTACACGCAATCGGACACCGGGGCATCGGCCACCGTCGCCAGACTCGAGCCGATCCCGAAGCCGTCGATCGGTGCGGACCGCAATCCCGCCAACGTGTGCTCGTCGAGCCCGCCGCTCGCGAGAATGCGCACATCGCGACAGCCGCCTGCATCCAGAATTCGCCTCACCTTGCGAGCGTGCTCGGCGAGGTCTCCCGAGTCCAGCCGCACCGCCTTCACGCTCAGCCCTTGGCTGCGCAAGCGCGGCATCAGTTCGACCAGGCTGCGCGCCGCCTCTTCCGTATCGTAGGTGTCGATCAGCAGCGTCGCGTTGTCGGGATGCCCCCGGATGAAGTCGAGGAACGCCTGGACTTCGTCGTCGTGCGCTTGAACGAACGAGTGGGCCATGGTGCCGTAGAGCGGAATGCCGTAGCGCCGTCCTGCCAGGACCGTGGCCGTACCGTCGAAGCCCGCGATATAGGCGCAGCGCGCCGCCAGCAGGCCGGCCTCGGCACCGTGCGCGCGGCGCAGACCGAAATCGAGCAGCATGCGCCCTGGCGCAGCCAGCACGTGGCGCGCGGCCTTGGAAGCGACGATGGAACTGAAGTGCAGGAGTGCGATGAGGCGAGACTCCACCAGTTGCGCCTCGGGCAAGGGCGCCACGATGCGCACCAGCGGCTCGTCTGCGAAGAACACCGTGCCTTCGGGCATCGCATCGACATCCCCGGTGAACCGGAACGAGCCGAGGCGCTCGAGAAACGACACCGGAAAGCCCGCCTGACTGCCCAGCCACTGCAGATCCTCGGGGCTGAACGCGAGCTGCTCCAGGAAGCCCAGAACCGTATCCACGCCGGCCGCCACCATGAAATTTCTCGTGGGTGGCAGCTTGCGGAAGAAGAACTCGAACACAGCCTGCCCGGTCATGCCGAGTTCGTAGTAGGACTTCAGCATGGTGAGCTGATAGAAGTCGGTCATCAGCGCGCTGTCGCCCGGATCGGTCGGAGCCGGGCTCACCTCAATCCTCACGCAGCACCAGTGCCCCGGACGCGCGCATCCGCTCCAGGGCACGCGCGCCGTCTCCAGGCTGCAGATCGACTGCACGGACCGCATCCTCGATCACCAGAACCTCGAAGCCGGCTGCCCTCGCGTCGAGCACCGTATGCAGCACGCAATAGTCCGTGGCCAGCCCGCCGATACAGACGCGCGCAACCCTCGAGGCGATCAGACGATCCCCGAGGTCCGTGCCCGAGAAACCGGAATAGGCGTCTCGTTCCCGCGCATCGGCCTTCGAGATCACGATGGCGCTCGGCGGCAAGGCAAGACCCGACGCGAACGCCGCACCGATGCTGCCCGCAACGCAATGCTCAGGCCAGACGCCGCCCTGCTCCCTGAACGAACAATGCGCGGGCGGATGCCAGTCGCGCGTGGCATAGATCGGCTGGTCTGCCCGCACGAAGCGCTCGATCCAGCGATTGAGCGGCTCGATCACTTCGTCGCCGTGGGGAACGGCAAGCGCTCCGCCCGGCAGAAAATCCGTTTGCACGTCGACCAAGAGCAACGCGTCGCCCGGCGCGGGAGGCACTTCATGGGTATTCATCGCGCAGGTCTCCTGGGTATCGGGACAGCGACGGCGCGCACATCGTTTTCACGCTGCCCGTGGACGGCGCGATGATGGCGGGCTACGAGGACGACGATCCTTCCGCGTCGCCGCGCTCGCGCAGCCACTCGTCGTTGCCGGACGAACCGCCCTCGGGCCAGTCCCCCAGCGGGTCTTCCATGGAACCCTGGGGGGCATCGGATCGCTCGGCCTGTTGCTCCGGGGTCGGCAGCGCTGTCGCCACTTCGGCATCCACACCCGACTCGGCACTGCGTTGCGGATCGACGTCACCCTTACGGCGAGTCTTTCGACCTGCGCTCGGCTTGCGTTGGGGTGCGCGCACCTTTCGCGCAAAATGGTCAGACTTCATGATTCGTGCTCCAAGCTTTGAGCCGATGCATCCCTCGTGCCCGCTCCGTTTAACTGGGGCTGGCTTCGTCTCCTTTCCAGGTCGGCGACCACGTTTGCGCGCCTCGACCGAGCGAACCCTTGACCTAGATCAAGCCAGACACGATCGAACGCGCGGAAGGTCCGTTTCCGGGGAATCACCGAGCGGGCGTGCGGTCGAACAACGATGCGTTGGGTTGAATGGAGGAGCGAATGACGATTCAGTTCGAGTCGAGAAGTTCGGCGGCCCAATTGCTCGCCGAGCGCTTGGTGCATTACCGCGGTCAGCATCCTCTGGTGCTGGCCATTCCACGTGGCGCTGCGCCGATGGGCGCGATCCTCGCCGACGCATTGGGCGGAGATCTCGACGTGGTGCTGGTCCGCAAGCTGGGCGCACCCGGAAACCCGGAACTGGCGATCGGCGCGATCGACGAAACAGGCTGGACATACGTGGCCGACTTCGCCGCGAAAATGGGGGCCGATGCGCCGTACATCGAACAATGCCGACAAGTGCAGCTGCGACTGCTTCGGGAGCGTCGCTCACGGTATACACCCTGTCGCGCGCCCATCGACCCCGAAGGACGCATCGTGATCGTGGTCGACGATGGCCTGGCCACCGGTGCCACCATGCTTGCCGCGTTGCATGCGATCCGTGCCAAGGGACCGGCGCGCATCGTCTGCGCGCTTCCGGTGGCGCCGCCCGAATGCCTCGCACGCCTGCATCCCCAAGCCGACGAGGTGGTGTGTTTGCAGGCACCGACGGGCTTCTATGCGGTAGGTCAGTACTACCGGGATTTCGACCAGGTCGACGATGAAGATGTCGTTGCCCTGCTCGCTCATCGGGACGCTTCGCAAGTCTCGAGTCCGCACGCTTAAGTCCCTCGCGTGCACGCCGACGACATCGCGCTCGATCAGGTCGTCGCCGCGCTTTGCCGTCCGGAAACCTACGCAGAGACGCCCGCGCGCATCGAGGTGGTCGAGACGCATATGTCGTTCGTCTTCCTGACGGCGAGACATGCGTACAAACTGAAGAAACCGGTGCGCTACGAGTTTCTCGACTTCAGCACGCGGGCCTTGCGCAAGTTCTACTGTGAGGAAGAACTGCGCTTGAACCGCCGGCTCGCGCAGGACGTCTACCTCGATGTCGTGTCGCTCTCGAGGACGCCCGGGGGACGCTTGCGCGTGGGCGCAAAGGGCAACGCCCTGGAATGGCTGGTGCAAATGCGCAGGCTCCCGCAGGAGCACATGCTGGACGAGCGCATACGACACGGCACCCTGCACGAACGCCAGATCGTTGCGCTGGCCACGCGGTTGGCACGCTTCTACCGCGGGCTGCCCTGCGAGGGCATGGCCTCTTCGGCACAGATCGCAAGCCTCCAGGCCGAAATCGACAAGAGCGCAGCCGTCCTGCTCGAACATGCAGGAACCTTGAACAGCCGTTCGGTGCGAGCGCTCCGAGCCGCGCAGACGGCGCAGCTGAAGGCGAACGCCGGCGCGCTGCGTGAACGCGTCGCGGCAGGCCGCATCGTCGAGGGCCACGGAGACCTGCGGCCCGAGCATGTCTGCCTGTTGGATGAACCGGTGGTGTTCGATTGTCTGGAGTTCAACCGCAGCTTGCGGATCGTCGATCCGTGGGACGAACTGGGCTTTCTTGCCATGGAATGCACGCGTCTCGGCGCACCCCGGGCAGCGCGCAGCTTGCTCGACCACTACGGCCGGCTGACGCAAGACATCGCCCCGCCCGCGCTCGTCGCGCTCTATCAATCGATCCGTGCTTCCCTGCGCGCGCGCTTGTGCCTGCTCCATACACGCGAGCCGGAACGCACGGATGCCGCCAAGTGGCACGAAAGGGCAAACGTATACATGGGCATGGCTGCCCATCATGCCGGCATCACGAATGGTCCGGCACGGCACGCGCAGGCGCTCGGGTCGATCGCCGAGCACGCTGCGCTCGACGCGCCGCCGCCGGACTCGGCGTTCCCGCCGCAGGCGCCGTGCGCAGCAACCTTTGCACGCGCCAGCGCCGATCCCGCCGACTGACGCTTCCGCCCACCGTCGGAGTCCACACTGTGTCCGCACACGCTCCCATGCTCTTCGCCCTGGATGCCTCGCAAGCGCTCGGATCGCGTGTCGCTGCTGCATTGAGCCTCGAATTGGCGCGCCACGAGGCTCGCGACTTCGACGACGGCGAACACAAGCTGCGCCCCCTGGACTGCGTGCGCGGACGCGATGTATACGTATTGAGCTCGCTTTACGACGATGCCGCGAGCAGCGTCAACGACAAGCTCGTTCGCCTGCTGTTCTTCCTGGGCGCCGTCCGCGATGCCGGTGCCGCGAGGGTCAATGCGGTGCTGCCCTATCTATGCTACGCCCGCAAGGACGTCCGAACCCAGCCCGACGATCCGCTACCCACGCGCTATGTCGCGCAATTGCTCGAAGCGCTCGGAGTCGACCGGGTGCTGGTCCTCGAAGCGCACAATCCGGCGGCTTATCAGAATGCCTTCCGCATTCCGGCGGAACATCTCTCATGCTCGGGGCTGTTCGCCGATGCCATCGCCGCAAGGCTGCCTGCGGATGCCCGGCTCGTGGTCGTGTCTCCCGACCCGGGCGGCTTCAAGCGGGCCGACCGATTGAAGTCGTCCCTTGCACGCCGACTGCAACGGGACATCGGCCTCGCGATGATGGAGAAGCGCCGAACCTTGGGCACCCTGGAGACCGGCCGTCTCGCAGGCGACGTGGCGGGAGCCACGGCGATCATCGTGGACGACATTCTCGCCACCGGCAGTACGCTCGCCGCAGCGGTCGCCGCATGTCGAGCCGATGGCGCAAGCGCAGTGATCGCCGCGGCGTCGCACGGCTTGTTCGTCGCACCTGCGGCTGATCTCCTCGCTACCGACGCCTTGCCGAGGGTGCTCATCACGGACACCGTGGCTGCGTTTCGCCTCACCGATGCGGCTCGGGCGCGCATCGACGTGATCGGGGTTGCACCCTTGTTGGCCCATGCGATCGAGCGACTCGCCGCCGACCGATCCTTGGACGACCTCGGCCGGTAGTGGCGCGCGCGCCTGGGGGGACTTCCCAGGACGCGGAGATCTCGCCCTTGCCCGCGATAGCGGTGTCGTCGATGCGATCGGCCGACTTCGTCCCGCAAGCCGCCCGCACGACACCTCGCGTCTCGACGAACGCCTTGAAGCGCTCCAGATCGGCTTGCACTCGATGCGCCGACACACTCGCACGGCCGGATAGGGCGCGGTGGTCACCTTCCGAAAGCCCCATGTTTCTCGCACGCAACATGCCACGCTCGTTCGTACGACTGCGCTCACGAAGGGAGCGGAGAGGACCAGTCGATCAAGCCGAACCGGCATTCCCAGCACGTCGCTGCGTCGCCTCGTCGGCCCCAGTGACCCTGTCCCCAGCCTCCGGCGGGAGGCGCCCCCCCCGCCAAGCGCGCGGTCGACGTCGTGCGTGCGGGCTGACAGAGCCACGAACGGCACCCGTTGCACCGGCCAGCCATGACCTTTCCAGCGCCTCGGAAAGGCTGTCCTTCGGCTTGCACCCATACGATAATCCGGCGCGAACGTTGCGAATTCGAACGAAAGGATTACGTACGGATCGAGCCGAGCCCCACGTTGCGCTATTTCCGTTCGTGGACCGACAGGCCTTTCCCCGATCCGCAGGTCGTCATCCTCGCCGTCGTGCTGCCTCTGGGTCCGGCGCTTGTCGTTTTCGCCGACGACCTGCTCGCGCCCTTGATCGCAAGCGTCATCATCGCCTATCTGATGGAGGAAGCCGTGCGCTTGCTGGTGTTCTTCATGCTCAAGGACAAGGCGCTGATCGTCGCTCGGTTTCTGCAGTTCGTCCCGCGCGATCGTCCTCTGCCGAACAGCGTCTGGCGAGAGGTCGATGCAGGCATCGCCCATTGCGTGAAGGGCAAGGTCCTCGAGATCCTGATCGCCTGGGTCGTCAGCTGCGCGGTGTCGATCTGCGCCAGCCTCTGGAGCTTGTGGGGCGTCTTCTTCGCCATCGCGCTCGCCACGCTGGTCGCAGCCGTGATCAACGCTTGGCCGTCCACCGAACCCAGCATCGCCGTGCCCTAGTCCGCGGCGGTGAGTATCCGTTCCTCGCTCGCCCGTCGCAACGAGGCCCTGCCCCTGAAAGCGAGCGCGAGCACGTGAGACCATGCGCCCGACAGCGATGCGACATCCTCGATACCTCGACCCTACAGGCACAAAGACAAACGTGAATACCGAGCGAACCCAAATGCCCCCGACCGGGGAATGGCATGCGACCGACGCCGACACCGCATTGGCCGCCTTCGATACGAGCACGCATGGCTTGAGTCACGCCGAATCGGAGCGACGTCTGCTCGCCTACGGCCCCAATCGATTGGCTGAACCCGAGCCGCCGAGCACCCTCAAGCGCCTCCTGCGCCAGTTCAACAACCTTCTGCTGCATGTGCTCATGGCCGCCGCGGTGACTACTGCGGTCATCGGTCACTGGGTCGACGCCGCCGTCATCCTGGCGGTCGTCGTGCTCAACGCCGTCATCGGCTTCGTCCAGGAAGGCAAGGCCGAATCGGCCCTCCAAGCGATCCGCCATCTGTTGTCTCCCCATGCCGTCGTACTGCGCGACGGGCATCAGCACGACATTCCAGCAGCGGGCCTCGTGCCCGGCGACATCGTTCTGCTGGCTTCGGGCGACAGCCTGCCTGCCGACGTGCGCTTGCTGCAGGCTCGCAATCTGCGTGTCGACGAGTCCGCGCTCACGGGCGAATCCGTCCCGGTCGACAAGTCGACGGCCCCCGTCGCCCGCGACGCCGCCATCGGCGACCGGCTGTGCATGAGCTACGCGGGCACCTTGGTGACTCAGGGGCAAGCCCGCGCCGTCGTGGTCGCGACAGGCGTGAACACCGAAATCGGGCGCATCGGCCGCATGCTCGAGTCGGTGGAACAAGGCACCACGCCCCTGCTGCAGAAAATGGAAGTCTTCGGCCGGCGTCTGACGCTGGTGATTCTCGCAGCCGCCGCGACGTTGTTCGTGTTCGGCACCTTCGTGCGCGGAATGTCGGCGGCCGAGATGTTCATGGCAGCCGTCGGTCTCGCGGTTGCCGCAATTCCCGAAGGCCTTCCGGCCATCATGACCATCACCCTGGCGATCGGCGTGCAGCGCATGGCCAGGCGAAATGCGGTGATTCGCCGCTTGCCCGCCGTCGAAGCGCTCGGCTCGGTCACGGTGATCTGCTCGGACAAGACCGGCACGCTGACCCGCAACGAGATGACCGTGCAGCAAGTCATCGGTGCGAGGCAGACCTTGACCGTCGCGGGGGCGGGCTACGCGCCCGAAGGCGAACTCGTGCTCGACGGCACACCGATGGAACCGGGTCGGCTGGCCGAGCGCGTTCCGGCAGCGGCGCGGATGGCCCAGGCGGCCGCCCTCTGCAACGATGCCAGCCTGCTGCAAGTCGACGGCCAATGGACGCTGGCGGGCGACCCCACCGAAGGGGCTCTGCTGACCTATGCGATGAAGGCGGGCCTGAATACCTCGGACCTGAAGCTCGAACAGCCTCGGATCGATGTCATCCCGTTCGAATCCGAGCATCGATACATGGCCACGCTGCACGACGTCGCAGACGCCAAGATCGTCTACGTCAAGGGTGCGCCCGAACGCGTTCTCGTCATGTGCAGCGAAGAGATCGGGCTGCGCGGCGAATCCAAGCCCCTCGAGCATGCTTGGTGGGCGGCGCAGATCGACGCCCAGGCGCGTGCCGGCCGGCGCGTCCTCGCGCTTGCCGAGCGCCGCCTTCCAGCAAGCCATTCGGAACTCGCGCACGTCGACGTCGAGCAAGGGCTCACCCTGCTCGGACTGGTCGCCATCATCGACCCGCCCCGAGACGAAGCGATCCGAGCGGTGGCGCAGTGTCGCGACGCCGGCATACGCGTGGTCATGATCACGGGCGATCACGGCGTGACGGCCAGCGCGATCGCAGGCCAACTCGGCATGGGCGAGAACCTTCGCGCGATCACCGGTCCGCAGATCGAGAAGATGGACGAGACCGCGCTGCGCGCCGCCGTGTCCGAGGTCCGGGTGTTCGCTCGCGCCAGTCCGGAGCACAAGCTGCGACTGGTCCAGGCACTCAAGGCCAACGGGGAGGTCGTCTCGATGACGGGCGACGGCGTCAACGACGCGCCGGCGCTCAAGCAGGCCGATGTCGGCGTGGCCATGGGCCTGAAGGGCACGGAGGCCGCCAAGCAGGCCGGGGCCGTCGTCCTCGCGGACGACAACTTCGCGTCCATTGCGCATGCGGTCGAGGAAGGACGCACGGTTTACGACAATCTCAAGAAGACCGTCACGTTCCTTTTGCCCGTCAACGGCGGCGAGTCGCTCACCTTGCTGATCGCCGTGCTACTCGGCATCGCCCTGCCCATCCTGCCCGCTCAGGTGCTTTGGGTGAACATGGTGAGTTCGGTGGCCCTGGCGATGGTGCTCGCGTTCGAACCCACCGAGGCCGATGTCATGCGCCGACCGCCCCGGCCCGTCGACGAGCCGCTGCTGTCGCGCTTTCTCGTCTGGAGGATCGTCTTCGTGTCCACGTTGTTCCTGGCCGGAATCTTCGGCATGTTCGAATGGGCACTATGGCATGGCGCGAGCATCGAGGCCGCGCGCACGACGGCGGTCAACACGCTGGTCTGCATGGAGGTGTTCTACCTGTTCAGCGTACGCTATCTGAAGTCGCGATCGTTCACGTGGCAAGGCGTGCGTGGAACGCCTCGCGTCCTCGCCGCGGTCGCCGGCGTCTTCATCCTGCAACTCTTCTTCACCTACGCGCCGCCCATGCAGAAGCTGTTCCACACCGAGGCTCTGCCTCTGTCCACGGGAGTTTACATTGTGGTCGTTGGTGTGGCGCTACTGATCGTTCTCGAGCTGGAGAAGGCCTTGTTGCGCCGACACACGTCCGCGACCGTCTGAGCAGACAGCGCGCCTGAAAGCGCATGGCGGCCGAGAAGCCAGCCGACTCCAAGGCATATTCCTCTCGTAAAGACCATTCTTTCGGCCAAGGTATCTGACTGCCTCGTCGGTCCGAGGCTGGGTCTTTCGCTCCTCGTGGTCGAGCGCGCGACGCCGATGGTCATTCCGTCGGAATACTTCGGAGAGACCACCATATGGAAGCCGCTAAAAATATCCACCGCTCGACGCCAGGCTCGCGGTATCATTTCCCGACCCCATCGCGAGAGGAGCACCATGGACATCGGGACCTTCCTGCTGATGCAGTCGCCTTCCGCACGCCCCTCCCACGAGATCTTCGCCCGCGGCATCGAACTGGCCCAGGCGGCCGAGTCGCTCGGCTTTCGCAATGCCTGGCTGGGCGAGCATCACTTCTCGACTTACGGATATCTCTCGCGCCCGGTTCAGCTCGCCACCTATATCGCTGCCAAGACAACCCGACTGCGCGTCGGTACCGCGGTGATCGTCGTTCCCCTGCATCATCCCCTGGTGATCGCCGAGGAGATCGCGACCCTCGATCTGCTGAGCGGCGGACGCGTCGACATCGGGCTGGGGCGCGGCTATCAGCACTACGAATTCGCCCGCTTCGGCCAGGAACTCGAAGCAGCCCGCGCGCGCTGGGACGAATCGATCGACATCATCATGAAGGCGTTCGAAGGCAAGCCCTTCACTCATGAGGGCAAGCATTTCCGGTTGCCCGAAACCTCCCTCTACCCGCAGCCGTTGCAGAAGCCGCATCCGCCGATCTGGGTCACCGCGCAAAGCCCTTACGCCATCGAGGCGACCGTCCGTCGCGGCTTCAACGTGCTGACGGGAGGATTCGGCATCTCGGTCGCGATGCTCGCCGAGTTCGGCAGTCTCATGAAACGAGTCGTCGACCAGGTCAAGCCGGCCCGCCTTCCGAGCGTGGGCGTTCAGCGCGCGGTCTACGTGACCAAGAGCGAGGCGGACGCACGCGAGGCCGCGGAGCAGGCGCGTTGGAACATGCGAGTGACCCTGAGCTTGCGCCACAACTACGAGCAGGTCGTCGGCGGCTGTGCGGTGCCCGTCCCCGCGCAGAACGAGCCGAGCATCGACGACCTGCTCGAGAATCATCTCGTGATCGGCACGCCGCAGACCGTCATACGCCAGATCAAGCGCATCCAGGACGTGGTCGGCATCACGCACTTCAACTGCAGTTTCTGGATCGGCGACATGGACCAATCCCGCGTTCTGAAGTCGATGGAACTCTTCTCGCAGGAAGTGATGCCGGCGTTCGCCTGAAGCTCCCTGAGCACGGCCCTGGCGGCAAGTCGCATTTGACGCTGTCCGCGAAGCTGAGGACAATCCATCGGCCAACGCGCCCGCAGTGGATGGAGGGATTACGATGCGGGCTGCAGCCGAAGGAGGCGCCATGTCGATCACGTTCACGCCCTTGCATCCCGTGTTCGCAGCCGAGTGCTCTGGAATCGACCTCGGCGAGCCCCTGTCGCCGGCAGCGGCCGAGGCCGTGCACGCCGGAATGGACCGCTATGCGGTGCTCGTGTTCCGCCGCAGCCGGCCCCTGAGCACCCAGCAGCAGCTCGCCTTTACGCAGAGCCTGGGTGAACTCGAAGCGCCCTACACCACCATACGCGCCGCCGACGGCATGCGTCTGGACAGCGAGCGGCTCTCCGATATCTCCAACCTCGGACCGGGCGACAAGATTCTCCCGCGCGATGACCGCAAGCGGCTCTTCAATCTCGGCAACCAGCTCTGGCACAGCGACAGCAGCTACAAGCGCATCCCCGCGATGTACTCCGCGTTGTGCGCGCATGTCATTCCGCTCGAGGGCGGCGACACTGAGTTCGCCGATATGCGCGCTGCCTACGACATGTTGCCTGCGTCCACGAAAGGCAGGATCGACTCCCTGGTGGCCGAACACAGCCGTATCTTCTCCAAGGGCGCATTGGGATTCCGCTTCACCGAGCAGGAGGAGCTCGATTTCGAGCCCGTTCGCCAGCCTCTGGTGCGGGTGCATCCCCGCAGCGGACGCCGCTCGCTGTACCTTTCGTCGCACGCCGGTCGAATCGTGGGCTGGCCCACACCGGAAGCAATGCTGTTGTTGCGCGACTTGAGCGAGCACGCGACCGCGCGCGAGTTCGTTTACCGCCACCGATGGCAAGTCGGCGATCTCGTCATGTGGGACAACCAGGCCACCATGCACCGCGCGAGGCCATTCCCGGACGATGTCTATCCGCGCGACCTGCGGCGCACCACGCTGACCTGCGGTGCACCCGCCCTCGCTTCGGCGCCATTCTCCGCCTAAGGTCTCGAACACCGAATCGGCGATTCGCACGCAGCGACGCCGCCTTCTGCGTTCAAGACAGTCGCTCGCCGTGCGCGCTTGAGCATCAGGATACATGCGGCGGGCACATGAACCACGCCGAATCCCGTCAAGCGTCCCGGCGCCGCGGCCATGCCATCGCCGTAGTACAGGCGCGCCACCGCGTAACCGACGCCGACACCGACGGCGTAAAGCAGCAGCCGGGCCAGCGACGTCTTGAGCGGATCGTCGATGAATGCAGGCAGGCGCAAACGCACGAAGCCCGCAATCAAGACGGCCAGCGCAGCGAGCAGCGCGAGGACGAGATAACTTCCAGCCCTGAGCCTTGCCCCGGGAGAAAGCAGCGATCCGATCGTCGCACCGCGAATGCCCGCCTCCTCTGCAGCCGCTAGCGTTCGAGCGTCTGCGGCGTGGTATCGTCCGAACATCCTTTTCGAATGCGCCCAGCCATGAAGATTTCCGTCCTCGATCAGTCGACCGCCTCGCAAGGGCGAACGCAAGACGTCGCCATTCGCGAAAGCATCGCCCTCGCCCGTCACTGCGACCGGCTAGGCTTTCATCGCTACTGGGTCTCAGAACACCACGGCAGCGAGAGCATCGTCGGTACGGCGCCCGAGATTCTGATGGCGGCAATCGCCGCCACCACGCAGCGCATACGCATCGGCAGCGCCGGCGTCATGCTTCCTCACTACTCGTCGTTGAAGGTGGCCGAACAGTTCCGCGTTCTGGAAGCCATCGCCCCTGGCCGCATCGACCTCGGCGTCGGCCGCGCACCGGGCACGGACCAGCTCACCTCCTACGCGCTCAATCCGAACGCGAACGCCGCCGAGGATTTCCCGCGTCAGGTGTTCGAGCTCCAGGCCTGGGTTTCCGATCAGCCGCTGCAGCCCGGCCATCCCTTCGGCGCGATCAAGGCGCAACCTCGCGGGCCGACCGCGCCTGAACTATGGATCCTCGGCAGTTCGGACTACGGCGCGCAACTGGCTGCGCACTTCGGTCTGCCCTATGCCTTCGCCTATTTCTTCAGCGACGGTCAGGGCGTCGAGCGAGCATTGCAACTGTATCGAGACAATTACCGTCCGAGCGAGCGCCATCCCGAGCCGCAGGCGACCATCTGCGTCTGGGCACTCGCCGCCGACACCGAAGCCGAAGCGCGGCACCTGGCGCTATCCCGCGAACACTCCCGCGTGGAGCGCGACCGGGGGCTGCGTCGTGCACTCGTGCCGCCCGACGAGGTGGCCACCTACGAATACACGCCGTACGAGCGCTCCAAGATCGAATCGATACGCAGCCGTGCGTTCGTCGGCACCGCCGATCAGGTCGCGACCGGGCTGACGGCGCTGGCCCAGCAGCTGTCGCTCGACGAACTGGTCGTCGTCACCTGGACGTACGATCCGGCGCCACGCCACCGGTCCTACGAATTGATCGCTCGCGCGTTCAACCTGCAGCCCTAGATAGGAGAGGCCATGACGTTCAAGATGAACCACCTGCATCTGAAGACCGAGGATCCGGAGCAGACCGCCAAGTTCTATGTCGAGAATCTCGGCGCGACGATCGTGAGCGAGAACAAGGGCAGCTACCGCCTGGATCTGCACGGACTGTCGCTCAACGTGAGCCGCTTTCTCCCGACCCAAAAGCGCGAGCAGAAATACGGCATGGAACACATCGCCATCGACACCGACGAGCTCGATCCCTTGATCGAGAAGTTGAAGACCAAGGGCATACACATCCTGGAAGAGACGGTCGTTTCAGGCGGGCGGCGCGTGTGCTTCTTCGAGGGGCCCGACGGCGTTCAGCTCGAGTTCATCGAGATGAAGCCCGCCTGACCGGCGGCTCGAGCCAAACGGCCCCGCACCGCCGGATGCGCTGGACCCGTCCCGACCTGACCGGCGAGCAGGCCAGCGCCCCTGTGGCGGCGTTCACGGCCGCAGGGTGAATGCCGAAGGGCCGGGTGTGAGCAGCGGCTGGGCCAGGCGCGCGAACTCGCACAGGAGCTTGCGCGTGTCGCGCGGATCGATGATTTCTTCCACCCAGAATGTTTCGGCGGAGCGAAACGGCGAGCGCAGCTGATTGAGCCGATGCTCGATCTCCGCGAGCTTGGCTTGCGGATCCGCAGCGGCCTCGATGTCGGCCCGGTAGGCCGCCTCGATGCCGCCTTCCAGCGGCAGCGAGCCCCAGTAACCGGAGGGCCACGCATAGCGCAACGAAAGCCGGCCCGTCGGTTGATGGATGGCACCGGCGACGCCGAACACGTTGCGAACGATGACGGTGCACCAGGGCACCGTCGTCTGGCTGATCGCTGCCATCGCCCGCACCCCTGCGCGGATCGTGGCGGTCTTCTCCGCCTCCAGACCGATCAGGAAGCCCGGACAGTCGACGAAGTGAACGACCGGCAGATGGAAGGTCTGGGCGAGATCGACGAACCGGATGATCTTGGCGCAGGCATCCGCGGTCCATGCGCCGGCGTAGTGGTACGGATCGCCCGCCATGAACGCCACCGGACAGCCGTCGATGCGCGCCAGGCCCGTGATGATGGAGCGCCCGAACATGTTGCCCATCTCGAAGAAGCTGCCTCGATCGACCACCGATTCGATGATCGGTCGCATCTTGTAGACGCGGCGGCGATCCTTGGGCACGGCGGCGATGAGGCGCTCGTCGCGGCGCTCGGGATCGTCGCTGCAAGGCGTCACCGGCGGTATGCCATGGACCGACGACGGCAGGTAGGACAAGAAACGCCGGGCGCACGCGAAGGCCTCCGCCTCGGTATCGACAGCATGGTCCACCGCGCCCGCCCGCGTCTGCACTTCCCAGCCGCCGAGTTCCTGCTTGGTGAGCTTCTGCCCGATGCGCTCGACGACGGGCGGACCGGCGACGAACATCGCGGAGGTCTTCTTGGTCATCACCGAATAATGGCTCGCAGCCAGACGGGCCGCGCCCAAGCCGGCCACCGAGCCCAGCCCGAGCGCCACGACCGGGACGGTGCCCAAGTTGATGGTCGCGTACCAATAGCCCTGCGTGCCGCCGACGCGTCCGGGCAGATTCGCGCGCCCGGTGGTCTCGATGGTCTTCACCGAACCGCCGCCGCCCGACCCCTCGATCACGCGCACGATCGGCAGACGGAACTCGTGCGCCATCTGCTCGGCCATCACGGTCTTCTCCTTGATGGTCGCATCCGCCGAGCCGCCCCGCACCGTGAAATCGTCGCCGCATACCACCACCGGACGACCCTCGATCATCCCGCGGCCGAACACGCAGTTCGCGGGCGTCAGCTTGCACAGCCGGCCCTCGGCGTCATAATCGGCGCGACCCGCGATACCGCCGACTTCATGAAACGATTCGGGATCGACCAGCGCGTCGATGCGCTCGCGCACCGTGAGCCGCCCGCCGTCGTGTTGCCGCTTCACCTTGTCCGCGCCGCCCATCTCGCGCGCCATCGCCTGACGCGCCCGCAATTCGTCGAGCTCAGCCTGCCAACTCATGAGGCACTCTTCTTTCGTGTGTTGTCCGGGGCACGTGCTTGCGTGCCGATCACGCTCAACTCGGCCAGCCGCGCCAGTTCAACGCTCGAGCAATCGAGGATACCGCCGCGCACGGCTTCGTTGTACTCCCCCAAGGTCGGCGCAGCCCGGCGCCGCGGATACGGTTCGCCTTCCTTGCGAAACGCGAACGGGGCCTGGCATGCGCCAGCCGCTCACGCGCGTTCTCGCACTTCATCACGCCCTCTGTAATGTACGCCACTATGGTTGCGATCGAGGAGCGAGCGACCAGCATGCGGACAGCAGGGGCGTTTGGAAACGCTCTCGCGAGCGGCCCGAGACATGGGCTGCCCGCAACCGTCCGGGCGTCTGCCGCTGGCTTGCGACGCGCCCACAAGGTAAAGTCACGATCCCACCCGCATTCAGGAGGACATTCATGCTCACGCTCTACGGCTCGGCTCGCTCGCGCGGTTTGCGCAATTTGTGGATGCTCGGCGAACTCGGCATTCCTTACGAGCACAAGGACTACCTGCCGCGCTCGGCCGATACCAAGACGTCCCAGTTCCTGGCCATGAACCCCAACGCCCGCGTGCCCGTGATCGACGACGATGGTTTCGTCCTGTACGAATCGATGGCGATCAACATCTATCTGGCCAAGAAGCACGGCAAGCTGTGTCCCGCCGATCTGAAGCAGGAAGCCCTCATCCTGCAGTGGAGTCTTTGGGAGACCGATCGCCTCGACCGCCAGATCGTCAACTACGTGAATCACACGAGCGTGCTGCCCGAAGCCGAGCGCAAAGCGGACGTTGCCGCCGCTGCCTGGGCGGAGGTCGTGCCGGCCTTCGACGTCCTGGAAGGCGTCCTCGGCAAGGCGCAGTGGCTCGCAGGTCCGGAGTTTTCGCTGGCCGACCTGAACGTGGCCTCCGCCCTCTACCGCGCGCTTTCCGTCGACCTCGGCAAGTGGCCCAAGCTGCAAGGCTGGCTGAATCGCTGCTGGGAGCGCCCCGCAGCCAAGCGCGCCCGTGCCATGCGGGAATAGCCGCCGCATCCCGAGGGTTCGTTCGTGGCCTCCAAGCGCGCGCCGGCTCGTCCACGACATCGGCACCACGTCTATGTCGTGGAACTCGATCCGGCCGTGCTCAACAGCGCGCGCTTTCGCCGGGCGAACCCTCATCGGGACATTCTCAAGCCGTGCGTCTATGTCGGCATGACCGGTCTGACCCCCGAGCAGCGCTTCGCACGGCACAAGGCGGGCGTTCAGGCCAATCCCTATGTCCACCGCTACGGCTTGCGGCTGCTGCCCAAGTTGTACGCTTATGCCAACCCGATGCCCTACCAGGCCGCGCGTGACATGGAAGTCGAGTTGGCCATCGGACTGCAGGAAAAAGGCTATGCGGTCTGGCAGGGCTGACCGCTGCCCAGCCAACGCATGACCGCCAATCGATCCAAGACGATGCAGGACAACGCTCAGCCACACTCGCCCGCAGCCACCGACATCGAGTCCTCGTATGCCTGGACGCGTCTCTTCGCCTGTCTCGGGCTGATGACGATCGGCGGCTCGGGCATGTACACGGTGTCGATCGTCCTGCCCCGCATACAAGCCGAGTTCGACGCCTCCCGCGCCGATGTGTCGCTCGCCTACACGCTGTCGATGATCGGCTTCGGGCTGGGCGGCGTGCTGATGGGACGCCTCGCCGACCGGCGGGGTGTCGCCCTGCCCGCCCGGCTCGGCGCGTTCTTTCTGTGCCTGGGTTACATCGCGGCCGGCTCGGCCACCAGCCTGTGGCAGTTCAGTCTCGCTCAGGGCGTCCTGATCGGACTGCTCGGCACCTCGGCCAGCTTCGCCCCGCTCATCGCGGACACTTCGAAGTGGTTCTCGCGCCGACGCGGCATCGCGCTGGCGCTGGTCATGACAGGCAACTATCTGGCCGGCGCGGTCTGGTCGCCGGTGCTGCAGCACTACGTCGAGCTCTACGGCTGGCGCCAGACCTACATCGGCATGGGCCTCTTCTGCCTGATCAGCATGCTGCCCCTGACGCTGGTTCTGCGTCGGCGCGCGCCCGATGCGGGCCCCGGCCCGGCCCCGTCCCACGCGACCGGTCCGCGAGCCTCTATCGCCTTGCGTCCGGTCGGCATCGCACCCGGCACGCTGCAGCTCCTGCTATGCGTCGCCGGGGTCTCGTGCTGTGTCGCCATGTCGATGCCGCAGGTGCACATCGTTGCGTATTGCGGCGATCTGGGCTTCGGCGCTGCCCGGGGCGCGGAGATGCTGTCGTTGATGCTCGCCATGGGCATCGTCAGCCGCCTTGTTTCCGGGTGGATCTCCGACCACATCGGCGGCCTGCGCACGCTGCTGCTCGGCTCGGTGCTCCAGGGCGTGGCGCTGCTCATGTTCATGTTCAGCGACGGCATGGCCTCGCTCTACATCATCTCGGCCATGTTCGGCCTGTTCCAGGGCGGGATCGTTCCGAGCTACGCGCTGATCGTGCGCGAGAATTTTGCGCCGCGCGAGGCAGGTACGCGCGTCGGGACGGTCTTGATGTGCACGCTCTACGGCATGGCGCTCGGTGGCTGGATGTCGGGGGCGATCTTCGACTATACCGGCTCCTACGACGCGGCATTCCTGAACGGCACCCTGTGGAATCTGCTCAATGTCGCGATCGTGCTGTTCCTGCTTTCCAAGACGCGCACGCCCCGCCTGGCACCCGCCCCGATCCATGCATGAGTTCGGCGTCATTCGGAGCAGCATGCGCATCCGCGCGGCCGCCAGTGCGCAACGACGCGAGGGCGTCCCTGTGGCATCATAGGCCCATAGCGACCAACCCCCACGAGGAGCGGACATGGCCATGAAACGAATGGTGCTCGAGATCGGCATGGGCACCGACATCCGGGGCACGGACTACACCAAGGCCGCCGTGCGCGCCTTGCGCGATGCGCTCTGGCACAACTCCCTCAACATCGCCGACGCCCTGGGTCAGGACACCGATGCCATGGTCGTCGAGGTGCTGATCGGCGTGCCCAAGCCCGAACTCGTGGACAAGCAAGCCGTGCTGGCGGTTCTGCCGCACGGCACCGGAACGGTCGAGGTGGTCGAAGGCGGCCTGGAGATCTTCAATGATGCAGGGACGGGCTCGACCGTGATCGCGAACGCGGCCGCCATCGTCCGGCTCGACGTGGCCTAAAGGAGCGGATATGGCACTCAAGCGCGTCATCCTAGAAATGGGCATGGGCAACGATCTGCACGGCAGCGACTACACCAAGGCGGCGCTGCGGGCGGTGCAGGATGCGCTGCATCATTCCTCGCTCGCGTTCATCGGCTCCCTCGGTCTGGATTCGAGCAAGATGCAGGTCGAAGTCACCATCGGGGTGCAGAAGCCCGAGCAGGTCGACAGCGAGAAAGTACGGGCCAGCCTGCCTCGCGGCCAGGTGAGCGTCAAGGTGGTCAAGGGCGGGCTCGATGTGCCCCAGGAAGGCCGTCACGACGAGGCTGTCATCGCCAGCGCCGCCATCGTCGTCCGCTACGAACTGCCCTGAGCACCTCGCTCATACCGGCAAGACCTTGTATCCCCACGCAACGAGCATCGGCACGAGAAACGACATGACACTTCCTCAAACCATGAAGGCCGTCGAGATCAGCACGCCCGGCGGCCCCGACGTACTGAAACCCTGCGAGCGGCCCGTCCCGCAGCCTGCGAAGGGCGAGATCCTCATCAAGGTGACGGCCGCCGGCGTCAACGGCCCCGACATCATGCAGCGCAAGGGCTTGTATCCAGCGCCGCCCGGCGCCTCCGACTTGCCCGGGCTCGAAGTATCGGGTGAAGTCGTTGCGCTCGGCGAGGGTGCAGACGGCTGGAAGATCGGCGACCTCGTGACCGGACTCACCAACGGCGGCGGCTATGCCGAGTACTGTGTGGCCGACGCCGCGCAATGCCTGCCCATTCCGAAAGGCGTGAGCCTCGTCGATGCCGCCGGACTCCCCGAGACCTTCTTCACCGTCTGGAGCAACGTTTTCATCGGTGCGCAGCTCAAGGCCGGTGAGACTTTTCTGGTGCATGGCGGCGCCGGCGGCATCGGTACTACTTCGATCCAGTTGGGCAAGGCCTTCGGCGCGAAAGTGCTGGCGACCGACAGCCCTGAAGCGCGCTGCCAGATCTGCCGCGATCTGGGCGCCGACCGCGCCATCGATTACCAGCGCGAGGATTTCGTCGAAGTCGTGCGCCAGGCGGGCGGCGCGAACGTGATCCTCGACATCGTGGGCGGCCCCAACATCGAGAAGAACATCAAGGCAGCGAGCCATGATGCCCGCATCATCCAACTGGCGTTCGCGCTGGGCTCGAAGGTGGAGATCAACCTCATGCCGGTGATGCTCAAGCGACTGGTGTACACAGGATCGACCTTGCGCACCCGCCCGCAAGCGTTCAAGGCCCGCATCGCAGCCGAACTGCGCGCGCAAGTATGGCCGCTGATCGAAGCCGGCCGCATCCGTCCGGTCACCAACAAGACCTATCCGTTGGCCGATGCCGCGCAGGCGCACGCGACCATGGAAAGCGCCGGGCACGTCGGCAAGATACTGCTCGTCTGCTGACGCGCCCTGCTCACGTCCAGATGGAGCACGCATCCATGCTGCACCAAATCGTCATGGGCGCGGGCCTGGTCGGAGCGACGGTGATCATTCAGGCCGGCTTCATGCTGGTGGGCCTGCGGGCGCTGGAAGCTCTGCGCACCAAGGAGCGCCGCTTCGCCCACCATCATGCCACCCTCATCATCGTGATCTTCGTGCTGTTCATGTTCCTGGCGATGATCATCGACGTGTGGCTCTGGGCCGCCGTCTACATGATCATAGGCGCCATCGACACGCTGGAAGAGGCCTTGTATTTTTCCACCACGACATTCACCACCATAGGCTATGGCGATGTCGTGCTCGGCCGCGAGTGGCGGCTGCTGGCCTCCTTCGAAGGGGCCAACGGACTGATCATGTTCGGCTGGACCACGGCTCTGGTCATTGCCGCGATCCAGCGCTTCTATACTTGGGAAAGCCGCTGAACCCAAAAGGGGTCAGACTCGATTAACGTACTTGTCGCGAGCCTGCCCCCTTTGTCCAATCAACGCCCGTGGTAAACGGGCTTGCGCTTCTCGACGAAGGCGCGCGCGCTTTCACGGAAATCTTCCGACGTATGCAGGTGACGGGGACGCACTGCATACGCGTCGCGGTCGAGTACCTCGAGCGCCGTCCGACGCGCCTCGACGACGGCACGCACGGCCAGCGGCGGATTGGCGAGAATCGTCTTTGCCAGCTTCTGCGCTTCCTGCATGTGCTCGCCGGGCTCGGCCAGGCGATTGAGCAGGTTGTGCCGATAGCCTTCCTCGGCTTCCCAGATGCGTCCGGTGAGGCAGACGTCGTCTGCGAACACGCCCGCGCCGCGCTCGTTGAGCATCATCCAGAACGGGATGCCGTCGATGCCGCGCGGCACCTCCGTCACCTGGAACTTCGTCCCCTTGGCCGCCACGGTCATGTCGCAGTACAAGGCGATGCGCAGTCCCGCGCCGAAGACATACCCATGAAGGGCCGCGATGATGGGCTTGCCGACCGGGGGACGGAAGAACGGATGACGGATATTGCCTTCACGGCCGGCCGGGCCGCCGAGCTTCTTCATCTCTTCCTGAGGCCGCAGTTGCCGCTGCTTCACGTCGGCGCCGCTGCAGAACGCGCGGCCGTTGCCGGAGACGATGGCCACCCAGGCTTCTTCGTCGTCGTAGAACCGATAGAGCGCATTGAAAAGCGCAAGGCTCATCTCGTCGGAGAAGGCATTGAGCTTTTCCGGCCGATTCAATGTGATGTAGGCGATGCGCTCTTCAAGCCGGTATTCCACTATGTCCATCATCGTCTCCCCCGTTTAGCGAAGGAACGATTATCCACGATCGGGCGTCGCGTGGCGCAGGCGCGCGCGTGCGTTCGTGGACCGCGGGGCAGCACGCCAAGGAAGACCCTACACAGGCACCGCTGCGTTGCCTCGCCCCGCTGTCTCAGCAGCGGGGCGCGCCGACGCTTGGCACCCGACCCATGTCGCAGCCGGCGACGAGGATCGATGCTCCAGATACGAATACCCGATTCAACATGCTACCCGGCAAGGGCCGCCGCCTTCGGCTGCCTGCCTTGCTGCTCCATCACCGACTGCAG
>LNFM01001154.1_pt1 | contig 61568 bp, 53 predicted proteins | sample 596031 | NCBI WGS metagenome assembly LNFM01 (sample SAMN04254537, study PRJNA301005) | activated carbon metagenome | isolation source: dual media filters at the Ann Arbor, Michigan drinking water treatment plant | place: USA: Ann Arbor | reverse complement strand
ACCGCTTGGCCTCGGCGACGTGGGCCCCGCCGGGGTGACGGCGAAGATAGTCCGCCCAGCACGTGCGCGCGACGGCGGCATCCTCGGCGCGGCGACACACGCCGCCGCGCGCGTCGTCGGCGAACCGTCCGCGGGGGAATCGCTCGAGGTACGCGCGCCACATCGCGACCTGACCGGCGCTCCCGCGGCGCTGCCGGGCGATCGAGAACAGATCGCCGTACGCGAGCTCGGCCCGCGCCGAGCGACCGCTCTTGGCGATGCGAAGCAACAGGAGCTCGGCCTCGGCCAGATCGCCGGCGCGCCACGCCGTCAGGGCCTCGCGCTCGATCGCGTCGAGGTCCGCCGTGGGTCGGCGCACGGGCACCACCTCGGGCACCGGCACGGGCGCCACCTCGGGCGTCGGGGCGACCACCGATACCCGCGGCACGACCGGCCGCGGCTCGCGGCGCGACCACGGCTCGACGTCCTCGTCCGGCACCACCGTCTGCGCGGCGGAATCGTCCTGACGCGGGGCGGGAGCCAGCTGCGCGAGCACCTGCGGGCCCGCGAACCATGCGACCACCGCAGCGGCCATCAACGCGACGGCCGCGACCACGGCGACGCGACGGCGACGTGGGAGCTGCGGGGCCTCGGGGATCGCCGCGAGCTGACGCTCGTGCAATCCCTGCTCGACCTGCCCGCGCAACGCCGCCGCGAACATCCCCACCATCGGATCGGGCACGTCGTGCAGCAGCGCCCGCTTGCGGGCCAGCGGCACGACGCCGACGTCGTCGCGCACGAGCTCATCCCAGTCCGCCGGCACCGACGCGGGATCCTCGGCCCGCGCCCGCGCGAGCACATCGGCGAGATCCGGCACCGGCGCGTACCGGCTGATGTCGCGCTCGGTCGACGCCGCGGCCGCGGTGCCGAACGTCGCCAGCCACGGGTGCTCCGGATCGTCGACGTCGTCGGCGAGATCGTCCCAGTCGGCCGGCACCGCCGCGGGATCCATCGCGCGGGCCCGCGCGAGCACGTCGGCGAGATCCGGCGTGGGCGCGAACGCCAGGACGTCGCGCTCGGTCGACGCGACCGCAGCGGCGCCGAACGCCGGCAGCCACGCGTGCTCCGGATCCTCGAAGCCGCGGGCGAACTCGTCCCAGTCCGCCGGCACCGCCGTGGGATCCATCGACCGCGCCCGCGCGAGCACATCGGCGAGATCCGGCACCGGCACGAACTCGCCGAGGTCGCGCTCGGTCGCCGCCGCAGCCGCGAGGCCGAACGCCGGCAACCACGGGTGCAGACCGGCGTCGTCGAACGCACCGTCGTCGCGGTCCTCGTCGCCTTCGACCCCGGGCGCGTCGACGTCCCCGTCGTCGATCATGACGCCCCGCCCCGCGGGACGCCCCGCGCGTCGATCCAACCCAATCGCTCGAGCTCGGTGCGGATCAGCGCGCGCGCCCGGCTGGCCCGCACGCGCACGTTGCCCTCGGAGATGTCGAGGCGCGCCGCGGCGTCGGCCGCCGACAGGCCCTGCACGTCGCACAGCACGAACGCCTCGCGCATCGCCGCGGGTAGCTCCTCGAGGACGGCCTTCAGCACCTCGGCGCGACGATCCTGCACGTGCGCGGCCTCGGGATCGCCGGGCTGCGCGCCCATGGCCGACGGCGTGACGTGCTCGAGGCGATCGTACGCGCGGCCGCGTCGCGACTGCGTGCGCCAGTGTCGACGCACGAGGTTGTGCGCGATGCCCCGCAACCACGACTCGAAGCTCGCGCGGCCATCGAAGTTGCGCAGGCCGGTCAGCGCGGCGGCGAAGCTCTCCTGGACGATCTCCTCGGCGAGCGCGTTGGCCCCGACCATGTACGCGACGTCGCGGAACACCCGATCGAAATGGAGCTGGTACAGCCGCGCCCACGCCCGCCCGTCGCCGCTGCGGGCCCGGGCCACCAGCTCCTCGGCGAGCCCGGGCGCACCGCCCACGCCGCCGGCCGCGCCCGGCTTGGGGACGGAGTGGAGCGGCAAGGGCGCGGTGCGGTCATCCATCGGTGTCGCAACCAGGGTGCCCGATGCGGCGGGGCCGTTACAGGCGCGGCAAGGTCGATGCGGGCGCCCGAATCGGGAACGGCCGGAGAATTCTGCTCGCCCCGCCGAAATCCCGCCCGCCCGCGCGACTCACCGCGCGAGGACCCCGGGTGTGCCGAGCGACGGATCGACGTGCCCCTGGACCGAGCTCACCGCCCCGCGGGGTGACAGGGCCGCGTCGGGTGCCCTCCGGGCGCGTCCCGTGACCGTACACTCGGCCGCGGTGCCGGTGTCGGATCGCGCGCGGACCGACGAGCTGTACCGCACCCACCGCGGGGCCATCGCCCGGCAGATCCGCGCGCTGCTGCAGGACGACACCGCCGTGGACGACCTGGTCAACGAGACCTTCCTGCGCGCGCATCGATCGCTGCAGCACTTCGACGGCCGCTCGTCCATCGGCACGTGGCTGCACGGCATCGCGATCAACGTGACGCGCACGCACCTGCACAAGCGCCTGCGTCGCGCCGGCCTCGACGAGCGCCACGCGGCCAAGGTGACGCCGCAGCTCGCCGCCGGCCCCGAGGAGGAGATCGCCGCCGAGCTCGCGCTGGCCCGCTTCCGCACCGCGGTGCGCGAGCTGCCCGACGCGCTGCGCGAGGCCTTCGTGCTGCGGGTGCTCGAACAGCGACCGTGGCAGGAGGTCGCCGAGCAACTCGAGGTCGCGATGTCGACGCTGCACGGCCGCGTCGCCCGGGCCGAGGCGATCGTCCGCGCGCGCATGGAGGGAACATGACCGACGCGCCACAGACACCGCGATCGCCGGTGCCGCGCTACGACGAACTCGTCCGCCGCGCGCAGGCCGAGTGCTGCGCCGTGACCGACGACGTGGACCCGCGCCAGCTCGACGCATTCTGGGGTCACGTCGAGCTCGGTGATCGTCAGGCCCGGCGGCGCACCACGGTCGTGCAGTGGGGCCTGTGGGCGCTGTCCGGCATCGCCGTGGCCAACATCCTCGTGTTCCCGACGTTGCCGGGCTACACCTGCCCCGGCAACGACAGCGTCGACGTGGCCATCACGCTGGCGCTGCCGTTGGTCGCGATCCTGCTGTCGCTGCTGCTGCTGCGGAGCACCTCGGCGGGCGGGCAGATGCTGCTGCGCGCGCTGCTGTGGTCGAGCGCGCTGCTCGGCGCGCTCGTCAACATCGTCGAGCCGAGCGTGGTGCCGGTGACCGCCGCGTTCGCCGGCGTCGTCGCCGGCGGCGCGCTGCTGATCCTGCGGCAGCACGGCCTCGAACCCGAGCGCTACACCGGCTCCTTCGCCCCGGTCGCGCACCGCGGCGTGCTGACGCTGATGATGATCCTCGCGGTCGCCGACGCGCAGACGCTGGTGTCGTGGACCAACGGCAGCTACTGGCACCACCCCGCCGCGGGGATCTGCGGCATGGCGATGGTCGTCGGGATCGTCGGGCTGTCGCGGCTCGAGCTGTGGGGGTTGCTGCTCAGCGCCATGATGAGCCTCGGTGTCGCGATCGCGGCGCTGCTCGGGTGGCTCGGTCTCCCGCTCGGCGTGGTCGCGATGATCTCGGGCACCGCGGGCGCGCAGGTGCTGCTCGCCGCGATCGTGCTGCGCTCGGTGCACCGCGGCACGCCGACCGAGCTGCCGTTGCTGGCGCGCTGGGGCAGCGTGTTCGTGTGGCTCGTGATCGTCGGCGTCATGGTCGCGAGCGTCGCCGGCCCGCTGTTCGCGGACGCCGAGCACGTCCACCACCACTACAGCGACTTCCACCACCGGCATTGACGCGGATCGAGGGGGCGCGCCCGAAATCGGGCGCCGTCGCACGACTCACCGGGCGCATGGGCGAGCACCGGATCGAAGCGACGAAGTGGGCGCGGGGGTGGACCAGCGCGGTGATCCTCGCCACCGGGGGACTCGGTGCGGGCGTCGCCCAGGCCAAGCCCGTCGCGCCGCGGCTCTTCTGCGACGCGTACCCCGAGCACCCCGAGTGCAACGGCGCCCTGGTCACCTGCGAGACCTGCCATGCCTCGACCGATCCCGTGGCGTGGAACCCCTACGGGCTCGCGCTGCTCACGGCGCTCGCCGGTGACGACTTCGACGCCGGCCTGGCCGCGGCGCTGCGCAGCATCGAGGACGCGGACAGCGACGGCGACGGCGCGACCAACCTCGACGAGCTGCAGCTCGGCACCAACCCCGGTCGCGCCGAGTCGTTGTGGAATCCGATCCCGACGCCGGTCGGCAGCTCGGATCACTACGAGCTCGGCGAGTACGACGTCGCCTTCGCATACCGCCGCGCGATGGTGCTGTACTGCGGGCGCTCGCCGTCCTACGACGACCTCGTCGGGATCCGCGAGCTGGACGACGACGCGGCCGCAGCCCGCCTGCACGACGACCTCGCGGCGTGCCTCGACGCGCCGTACTGGCGCACGACCGGCCTGCGCGAGCTCGCCGATCCCAAGGTCAAGCCGATCAAGTCGGTCGGCGCCGACACCACGGTGATCATCCAGGACTTCAAGGTCGTCCTCGCCGACTACCACTGGGACTACCGGCTGTGGCGCTACCTGATGGCCGACGACCGCGACATGCGGGCGCTGCTCACCGCGCAGTACCACGTCGTGGAGGATCCGCAGACCGGCCTGCTCAGCCCCGTCGAGGGCACGATCCCGCGGCCCGATCCGCTGGCGATCGATGGCGGTCAACCGCTGGAACCCGAGCACCGCGCCGGCATGCTCACCACGCAGTGGTTCCTGATGTCGAACACGATGTTCAGCGAGCTGCCGCGCACCACCGCCGCGCAGGCGTATCGCGCGTACCTCGGGATGGACATCTCCAAGCACGAGGGGATCTGGCCGGTCGCGGGCGAGCCCGCCGACGTCGACGATCGCGGCGTCGCGGCGCCGGCGTGCGCCCAGTGCCACAGCACGCTCGATCCGCTGGCGTACGTGTTCGCCAGCTACGAGGGGATCATCCTCGAGGGCGGCAAGACGGGCACCTGGGATCCCGAGCGACCCGCCGCGCTCATCCCGTCGTGGGACGACGCGCTGCGCGACTCGACGCTGTTCGGGCAGACAGTGGGCAGCGTCGTCGACTGGGGCCGCGCCGCTGCCGACAGCCCCGCGTTCGCGCGATCGATGACGATGACGCTCTACACCCACGCGCTCGGCCGCGGACCCACGCCCGACGAGGCCGCGGCGTTCGGCGAGCTCGTCGACACGCTGGCGGCCGACGACTACTCCGCCAACCGCCTCATCCACCGCATCGTCGACACCGAAGGGTTCGGCACCCCATGACACGCACCACCGTGATGAATCGGCGCTACCGCGCGTCGGCCTCGGGCCGCGGGCTCCTCGGCCTGGCGAACCGCGTGCTCGGCTACATCGTCGCGATCACCTTCACCGGGATCATCGGCTGCGGCGACGACGACCCGCCGCCCGAGGAGAGCGCGGCCTCGACCCGCAACCACCTGCTGTGGAAGCGCGCGCACGCGGTCGAGCAGGACTTCGCCCGCGCCCTCGACCTCGCGCCCGAGGCGGTGTGCACCGAGCTCGGCAGCCTGTCGTGCGTGCAGCGGGTCCACCTCGCCAGCCTCGGCGGTCACGATCCGTTCGCGCAGGGCCTGTATCGCCCGGTCGATCGGCCCCTGGTGACGACGCCGCTGGTGCTCGATCGCGTGGCGTTGGCCGCGTGTGGCCAGCGCGTCACCCTCGATCGCGAGGGCGACGCCGTGGTGTTCACCGCGATCGATCTCGACGGCGAGGCGCCTGCGGCCGATTCCGCCGCGTACCGCGACACGGTGACCACGCTGTACCGCCGCTTCCTCGCCCGCGATCCGGTGGACGCGGAGTTCGACGCGCTGACGGAACTCCTGGTCGACGGCGACGGTGATCCCATCGCCGCCGACGAGTTCGCGACGCTCGCCTGCTTCACCGTCTCGACCACCACCGAGTTCCTGTTCCTGTAGGACCCACGCCATGACGAACGCATCCTCCACTTCGCGTCACCGTCGCGACTTCCTGCGCGGCGCCGCCGGCCTCCTCGGCGCCTCGGCGCTCGGCGGGGTCGGCCGTGCGCGCGCCGACGAGCCCGCCGCGATCGGTGACCCCGATCGACGCCTGCTGTTCGTCGTGTGCGCCTCGGGCGGCGGCAGCATCGTCGACAGCTTCTTGCCGGTGTCGGTGAGCGAGGTCGGCGACGACGCCCTGGCCGATCGCCTGAACGCGTACCCCGACGATCTCGTGGTCCAGCCCGCGGGCAGCAACCTGCGGGCGGTGGCGCCGATCGGCTCGTACTTCGTGTTCGCCAACAGCTTCCCGCTGCCGACGTTCCTGGAGCGCCACTACCAGGACATGGTCGTGGTCGCGCACGAGGGCACGTCGGTCAACCACGGTGTGGCGCAGAAGCGGGCGATGACCGGCGCGGGGATCCACGGCGGTCGCACGATCGCCGAGGCCGTCGCCGCGCGTCACGGCGTCGGCCTGCCGCTGCCCAACGTCAACATGGCCACCGGCGGCTACGTCGAGCCCGGCGACGACGCGACGCTGCCCGCGTACGCGCGCTCGGAGCTCGTGACCGATCCGCTGATGTTCGCGCTGTCGACCCACGGCTCGCGCGGTGTGCTCGGTGCGCCCGACGACGCCGCCATCGCCCGCGCCCGCACCGTACGCGAGCGCCTCGACGCGGTGAGCCCCTTCGGCCAGGCGTTCCGCGATGCGCCCCTGCGCCAGGACTACCTGTCGGGCCGCGCCGATCTGTCACCGCGCCTCGAACAGCTCGATCTGATCACCAAGCTGATGCTGCGACCGCAGGGCGATCTGCCCGCGGAGTACGGCCTGTCGTCGTCGCCGATCCAGGCGCTGCTGCCCGAGACCTTCGCCCACCTGTCGACGGACAAGTGGGAGCAGCAGGCCGCGCTGGCGTTCCTGCTGGCGTACTTCGGCCTGTCGGCGTCCAACACCATCTCGCTGGACTTCGAGCCCGCCTTCCACGACGACGCGGTGGTCGGCACGCCCTTGGCGTTCGACTACTCGCACAGCAACCACCGCATCGGTCAAAACGTGATGTGGGGCCGCCTGACGCTGGTGCTCGACGGGTTGATCTCGCTGCTGAAGACCACGGACTACCTCGGCGATCCGAGCCTCGGCAAGATGTGGGATCGCAGCCTGATCTACGTCGCCACCGAGTTCGGCCGCGACAAGCGGCGGCCCGAGGGATCCGACGCGTGGGGCAGCGCGCATCACCTCAACAACGGCAGCCTGCTGGTGTCGCCGCTCTTGCGCGGCAACCGGGTGTTCGGCGGTGTGGATCCGAAGACGCTGCTGACGTATGGATTCGACGGGGCGACCGGCGAGGCGGATCCGGGGGCGATCAAGCGCGAGGGGGATGTGTATAGTTTGATCGCGCAGACGTTCGGGATCGAGTTCGCGGAGCGACGGGAGATGGGCGGGTTGATCCGGTAGGGGCGGTGGGGACATCCCGCGCCGGGGTGCGGTACCCTCGGTTCGATGTCGCGACGCAAACCAGATCGCCGGACGCTCGAGGCGCAGCTGTCCGACGCGATCGCCGCCCGCAACGCGGTCGAGGCCGGCATCGAGGACGTCGAGCTGCTCCACCAGCTCGGCCAGGCCTACGGGTGCTTCGCGCCGAGGAAGCTCGACCGGGCCAACGCGCTGTACGAGCAGGCGCTGCAGCTGATCTGGAGGCACGAGGGCGAAGCGTCGGTGCGTGCGATGCCGATCCTCGCCAGCTGGCTCGACTGCGCCCGCGCGCGACGAAGCCCGCTCGGTGACGCCGAGCAGGCGATGCTCGATCGATCGATCCAGGCGATGCGACGCCGCGCCGAGGCGCTGCTTCGCGACGTCGAGCCGCGCATTCTGAGCGGCGACCCCGAGAGCCGGCCGCTCTACCCCGTCGCGTACACGCTGCTGTATGTCATGGGCGAGGAGCAGCGAGCGTTGCGGCTGCTGCACACCACCACGCCGGGTTTGCCGTTGGCCACGGCCCAGCCCACGCTCACGCCCATGCAGTCCGAGTGGCGCGTCGCCTCGTTCTCGGCGGAGCGGGGCTTTGGTCAGGTCCGCAGCGACGACACGGGTGAAGAAGCCCGATTCGACGTCGAGGTGTGGTGGCCGGGCGACCCGGTGGTTTGCCGTGCGATGCAGGACTCCGAGCAACGGCGTCATCTCCTGCTGCCGCGCGTGGGAGAGCCGGTCGACGTGGAATGGGCGATCTCGCGTCGTGGCGACCGCGTGCCCAGTGCGGTGCGACGGCTCGAGCAGGCGGTCGAGGTCGGGGTGCGGCTGCCGTTTCGCGCGTGGTTCGCTCGCCTCGCCGCCCAGGTCCCGGCGCTCGGCGGGTGGAACGACGCGCGCTGGCAGGACTTCGACGTCTTGGATCTCTCGGAGGCGATCGACTCGGACGAGTCGCACCCACCCGAGGCGCACATGGCCGTGCTCGCCACGGTGCGCGAGAGCATCGCGGACGCGCCCGCCGGCGACCTCGCATGGCTCTCACTCGACGAAGCACCCGGCGCGATCGCAGTGGAGGCCACGTGGGGAGACGGTCAGGTGTTCCTCTTGCTGCCCGACACGCTCGTGCAACGGCTGGTGGCGCAAGGGCTGATCGTGCCCGTCGCCGCCGAGTAGCAGCGACGGAAGGACCGCCGTGCTAGGCTGATCGCGTTGCGACGCGTTGCGATGGTGCTGTTGCTCGTGGGCTGCGGACCCGCGGTGCGGGTCGACGCCGACACCAGCAGCACCGGCGAGGCGAGCACATCGACGTCGTTCACGACGACGCTCGAACCGACGACCAGCTCGACGACCTCCGGCACCTCCACGAGCACGACGAGCACCTCGACCGTCGGCGAGGTCACGACCGCCTCCGCCGACGAGTCGAGCGAGGGCCACCTGTTCATCATGGTTCCCGACGGCGGTCCCTGCTTCACGCACTGCGTCGACATCCAGTGCGATCTGTGGTCGCAGGATTGTCCGGACGGCAGCAAGTGCGCGCCGTGGGCCGACGACGGCGGCGATCAATGGAACGCGTCGGAGTGCATCGATCTCGATCCCACCCCCGCGCAGCCCGGCGAGCCCTGCACGATCGCCGGCGCACCGGCCTCGGGCGACGATGACTGCGACATCTCCGCCTTGTGCTGGGACGTCGACCCAGGGACCGGCCTCGGCACGTGCGTACCGTTCTGCGGCGGCTCGGAGGCGAACCCCATGTGCGAAGGCGACACCTCGTGCTGGATCGCGAACGACGGCGTGCTCATCCTCTGCTTGCCGACCTGCGACCCACTCGCACCGACGTGCGGCGACGGTTCCTCGTGCGTCGCAAACGGCGATGCGTTCTTCTGCCTACCGAGCGAGCGCGTCGCGCAGGCGTACGACGCCGCGTGCGAGGAGTGGCTCGGGTGTGGCACCGGGTTGGTCTGCGCTGGCGCAGGTTCGACGCCGAATTGCGACGCGTCCTGCTGCACTGCCCTGTGCGACCTCGCGACACCGATGTGTCCCGACCAGGACGCCGGGCAGTCGTGCGTGCCGTACTTCGCGGCGGGCACCGAGCCCCCGGGGCTCGAGAACGTCGGCGTGTGCCTCGTCGAATGAGGCGACGTCGGGGTTGGATCAGCCCTTCGTCGGCGACCCTTCGTTCGCCTCGCCTGAGCCTTTCGGCGGGCGCCTTGACTAATCAAGCACTCAGTTGAATACTTGACCATGTGACCACCCCCCATCGGCGGTTCAAGGACGCCATCTACGAGCAGCTCGCTCGGCTCGGGAAGGCGGTCTCGGCGCCCAAGCGGCTCGAGCTGCTCGACTTGCTGTGCCAGGGCCCGCGCACGGTCGAGGCGCTCGCCGAGCAGGCGGCGCTCTCGGTCGCGAACACCTCACAACACCTGCAGGTCCTCCGTGGGGCGCGGCTCGTCGACGCCGAGAAGAAGGGCCTCTGGGTCGAGTACCGCATCGCCGACGACGAGGTCTGCCGGTTCTTCCTCGCCCTGCGTGGCCTCGCCGAGGCCCGCTTGGCGGAGGTCGACCAGGTCACCCGCGAGTACTTCGACGAGCGCGGCGCGATGGAGGCGGTCGAGGCCGGCGAGCTGATGCGCCGTGTGAAGCGCGGCGAGGTCACCGTCCTCGACGTCCGTCCACCCGAGGAGTACCGCGCGGGCCACATCCCCGGCGCGCTGTCGATCCCGGTCGGCGAGCTGAAGGGGCGACTGAAGGAGCTGCCCAAGCACCGCGAGGTCGTCGCGTACTGCCGCGGGCCCTACTGCGTGATGGCGGTCGAGGCGGTGGAATTGCTGCGGAAGAAGGGCTTCACCGCCCACCGCATGGAGGAAGGCGTCGTCGACTGGCGCGCGCGCGGCTGGCGAGTCGAGGGCGGGGGAGCACAACCTTGATCGGGACCCCTCGATGAGCGGCGTTCGCCTCGGTCTGCGCGAGAACCTCGCGCAGTTCTCGCTGCTCGTCGTGGTCAACGCGTTCGTCGGCGCGATGGTGGGGATGGAGCGCACCCTCTTGCCGCCGATCGCAGAGCAGGAGTTCCACCTCGCGGCGAAGAGCGCCGTGCTGTCGTTCATCGTCGTGTTCGGGGTGACGAAGGCGCTGACGAACTACCTCGCCGGTCGGCTCTCGGATCACGTCGGGCGCAAGCACGTGCTCGTCGTCGGGTGGCTGATCGCCGCCCCGGTGCCGTTCATGCTGATGTGGGCGCCGAGCTGGTCCTGGGTGCTCGTCGCCAACGCCTTCCTCGGGGTCAGCCAGGGCCTCACCTGGTCGACGACCGTCATCATGAAGATCGACCTCGCCGGACCCGCGAGGCGTGGGTTCGCGATGGGGTTCAACGAGTTCGCGGGCTACTTCGCGGTCGCCGGGAGCGCGCTCGCAACGGGGTTCATCGCGGCGCGCTACGGCCTGCGGCCCGAGCCGTTCTACCTGGGCATCGGCTTCGTCCTGGCGGGTCTGCTGCTCTCGACGCTCGCCGTCCGAGAGACCAGGCACCACGCCGTCGCAGAGTCGAGGCTCCACGACGCCCTCGTCACGGCGAGTACGCCCTCCCAGCGCGAGATCTTCTGGCGCACGACGCTGCGCGACAAGAACCTCTCGAGCGTGAGTCAGGCTGGTCTCGTGAACAACCTGAACGACGGCATGGCGTGGGGCCTGTTCCCGCTGTTCTTCACCGCGGCCGGGTTGGGTCTCGGGCAGATCGGCACGCTCGCCGCCATCTACCCGGCGACGTGGGGCGTCGCGCAGTTGCTCACCGGTGCGTGGTCGGATCGAATCGGTCGCAAGTGGCTCATCGCCAGCGGCATGTGGGTGCAGGCCGGGGGCATCGCGGTGGTCGTCGTCGCCGGTGGCTTCGCCGGGTTCGCCACGGGGGCGGCGCTGCTCGGCATCGGAACCGCCATGGTCTATCCGACGCTGCTCGCGGCCATCGGCGACGTGGCGCACCCGTCGTGGCGTGCCTCTGCGGTCGGCGTCTACCGCTTCTGGCGCGATCTCGGCTATGCGATCGGTGCGTTGCTGGCGGGGCTGATCGCGGACGCGCTCGGACTCCCGGCCGCGATGTGGGCCGTCGCGGCGCTCACGTTCGCATCGGGTGTCGTCGCCGCGTTCCGCATGACGGAGACCCTGCCCGCGCGCACGAGCTGAGCGTGATGGCGGGTCGGCAGCCGCGACGCCGGTTTGACGCCGCCTTTGTGCCTTGGCAGCATCACGCCGAGTCTGGTGATGTGCGTGCGCGGCCTTGCGTTGATCCTGCTGGCGCCGACGGGCGACGCCGGGCTGCGGTGGGACGCGCCCGATGGCTGTCCCGACCACGCCGCTGCGGTCGCGGAGATCACCGCGCGGGCCGGGGATCATGCCGCGGCGGCCCTGCAGGCGGACGTGCACGTCGTGCGCGAGGGACCGGACGCCTACGTGGTCCGCGTCGAGCTGCGCGGTGAGGTCGTCGGTCACCGAGAGCTGCGCGCGGGCTCGTGCGCGGAGGCACTCACGGCGACCGCGGTCGTGATCGCGATCGCCGTGTCGCCGCCGGTCGACGCGACGGCGAGCCCCGCGGTGCCCTCGGTGCCGGACACGCCCGACGCCGCGACGACCGACGCGACGGATCCGACGATCATCGATCCCGCGGGGACGACGACCAGCGCCACCACCACGACGACGTCCGCGGTTCCCCGCGAGATCCCGAGCACACCGGCGCCGCGACGACGACGACCGGCGCTCGCGCTCGCCGCCCGGGGCGGGCTCGACGTCGGCACCGTGCCCGGCGTCGCGCCGCTGCTCACCGCGACGATCGGCGCGGTCGGTGCCCGCTGGCACGCGGCGGTGGGCGCCGTCCATCGCTTCGCGGCCGACGTCGACGCCCCCGAATCCACGGACCTCGGCGGCCGCTTCCGCGTGACCGCGGCGCACCTCGTCGCCGGACCGCGGTTCCGCTGGGGCGCGTTCGAGCTGCCGCTGCGCGTGGGAGTCGAGCTCGGCGCGCTCGCGGCCGTCGGCACCGGCGCGCTCACCCCCCACCCGGTGCGGCGCCTGTGGACCGCGGCCCTGCTCGGAGTCGCCGGCGCTTGGGCGCCCCACCGACGCGTCGCGCTGCAGCTCGGCGTCGACGCGATCGTGCCGCTGTGGCGCCCCCGCTTCGTCCTGGGCGACACGATCGACCTCGCTACCGTGGGCCGCGCCGCCGTGCGCGCGTGGCTCGGGGTCGAGCTGCGGTTCTCGTTCGACGAACGCCCGGCTCCGGGCAAGGGCATCCGGGGACGTTGAGCCTGTTCAGCACCAAGCCCGGGGCGCCGGGGCCCGCGTTCGATGCGATCTTCAAGGAACACGTCGTGGCGGTGTGGCGCGTGGCGGTCGCGATGGGCGTCGATCGGGACGCGGCCAACGACGTCGTGCAGGAGACCTTCATGACCGCGCATCGGCGCTGGTCGAGCTTCGACGCATCCCAGCCGGTCCGCCCGTGGCTGCTGGGGATCGCGCGCAACGTGATCCGCCACCACGCCCGCAGCGCGGGACGTCGGGCCCACTGGCTGCGACTGCTGCCCGAGCCGGATCCCCCCGAGTCGCAGCACCGCGACCTCGAGCGGCGCGAGGCCGCGGCGTGGGTGCAACGCTTCGTCGATCGCCTCGACGAGCGACAGCGCGTCGTGTTCGTGCTCGGCCACATCGAGGGCCTCACCGCCCACGAGATCGCCGCGCTGCTCGGGCTCAAGGTCGCGACCGTGTATGCCCGCGCCGCCGCGGCGCAGGCCGGCTTCGCGCGCTTCCTCGACCGCCACCGACGCCAGCTGGGAGGCACCCCGTGAAGTTCGACGACCCGCGCCTCGAGGGATTGCTGGCCGCGTACCGCGACGAGACCCAGCCGGGTGACGCCGCCCAGCGCGAGATGTTCCGGCGCTTCCGCGACGCCGTGGACGGGGAGCAGCGCCGCTCGGTGCTCGTGATCGCGGGCATCGTCGCCGTCGCGGCGGCGATCGTGATCGCGTGGCTCGGTGGGCGCTGGTCGAGCGGCATCGCGGTCGGCGTCGCACCGCGGGCGCCCGAGGCGACGTTCGAAGCGGCGGAAACGGGCACGCAGAGGGCGACGATCGCAGCGCCGATCCCGGCGGAGCTGCCGAGGCCCATCGACCCGTCGCCGATCGCCGATGCCCCGACGCGGACGACCTCCGCGCCGCGGGTCCGCGCCGACGCGGCACCCGACACCGCGGCCGACGACGGCGTCCGCCTGATCGCGCAGGCCGAGGCGGCGCTCCGCGACGGCGACGCGAACGGGGCCCTCGCGCTCCTGCAGGAGCACGCGCGGCGACACCCCGACGCCAGCACGGTCGAGGAGCGACGCGCCCTGCAGGTGCTCGCGTGGTGTGCCGCCGGTCGCCTCGCCGAGGGCCGCGGCGCCCGTTGGTCGTTCCTGCGCGACTTCCCACGCTCGGCGTACCGGCCGCGGGTCGAGGCCGCCTGCGCGCGATGATCCGCGCGCGACGATTGGCTTCGACGATCGGCCTCGACGGGGCAAGGGGAGACATGGTTCAGCAACGCACGCGATCTCGGCTCGCCGGGTTGGTCCCCTTCGCCCTCGCGGCCTGCGTCGCGCCGAGCAGCTCGATCGGCGATCCGCTCGCGACCGAGTCGACGACCACGGTCGACGCCACGACCACCACCGAAGACGACCCGAGCGATCCGTCGCTCGCCGAGTCGAGCACCTCGCAGGACGGAAACACGTCCACCGGCACCGCGCCGTTGACGTGCCCCGAGTGGTCGACGTGCACGGTCCCGAAGATCTGCAGCGAGTTCGAGCAGGAGTGCGAAGGCGCGCTGGACTCGAACCTCGACGAGGGCGGCTGCCCACGCCAGCCGTGCGATGCGCCGGGGGACTGCCCGGACGGCTACGCGTGCTACCGGGCCAGCGATTGGAGCCGCTGCGGCCCCCACCCGTGCGAGGAGTTCGAGCCCGGCGTCTGCGAGTGCGGCATCGGCCTCGACTGCAATCAGGACGCGATCTGCGTGCCCGCCGACATAGCGCCGCCGGAGGGCACCACCGGTGTGGAGCTCTGCGGATCGTTCACCGACGCGGACGCGTGCAACACCGGCTTCGCGTACTCCGACGGCCACTGCCGCTGGTACGAGGGCTGGCAGGTGCCGGTGGATCAGACGTGCGCGGAGAGCCTGCCCTTCGGCCAGTGCACGTTCGTGCGCACGTTCGCGGAGCCGGTGGACGGCCCGGCATGCCCGGGAACGCCGGAGCTGCTGACGTACGCCTGGCTCGAAGACGACGTCCTCACCGTCTTGCTCGTCGATGGCACCGAGCCGCCGCAGGACGGCTACACCGACTGCGGCGTGTTGGGCGTCGGTGAGCTGTGCGCATGCGGGTGTCCGTGACCATGGGCGCTCCCGCAGCTCACTCCTCGAGCACGCCGAAGAACGCATCCCACGACAGCGCCTCGAACAGATCGTCCACCACCGGCGCGCGCATGCGCGCCAGCCCGAAGCGGAGGATCGCGCGCACATCGAGGTCGGCCTCGGCGACGGCTTCGTACTGGTGCTCGTAGACGACGCGCCACCGCCCGTCGTCCGCGCGGTGGATGCTGAGGTGCACGTTGTCGCCGCCCTCGAAGACGACGGCGCGTCGGGGGGCGTCGCCCGAGGTGTCGATCGCCGCGCTCGGGAGCAGGCTGAAGACCGGGAGGTACTCGGCCTGTTCGCACGACAGATCGAAGCCGTCGCACGCAGCGTACAGCGCGAGCACCTCCTCGGGGAGCTCCACGCCCTCGGCCGCGAGGTCCCGAACGAACGCGACGTCCTCGACCGGCGGGGCGATCCTGCAGACCGAAGGGCGTGAGACCGCGGCCGCACGCAGCTCGTCCAGCTCGGGCCACGTCGCGGGCTCCGGGGCTCGGAACGCGGCACGACGAGCCCCCTCGATCGCGACCCGCTCGCCGTCGAGCTCGCGGATCCCGAGCGCCGCGAGTCGATCGAGCAGGCGCAGCGCCTGGTTCGGGGCCGCCTCGCTCAGCCGTGGCAGGACCGAGGCGCGCGTGACGTCGAGGATCGCGGCACGCAGCGCGGTCGCCTCGGCGCGCGCGATGACGCGGCCGTCGACCATGTCGATCGCGAGCTGCGTCAGCCGGGCCTCGATCGTCGAGACCAGCAGCGTGAGATCGCCCCGCTCGAGGATGGTTCGGATCTCCACGAGCACCGTGTGGTCCACATGCATGCATCGCACGGTGCCCGATCGTCGCGACGACGACAACGGCCCGAACGAGCCCCACTGGCCGTTGTGTCAGACGAAGAAAGTTCGTCGATTCCCGGACGGATTCGACGCGCGGCGGCATGCAGTCGATTGCCGGAGAAAAGCCCGAGAACCCCGTCAGATCGCCTGCAACGCGGCGAAATCTCCATCGTCATGTTCGGTGCGATGAACCCGATCCCACACCGCCTCGCCATCTCCACCGTCGCTGCGATCTGCGTCAACGCATGCGACGCGCCCCCGTCCGAACGCTCGCTCCTGCACGAGCGCGTCGCCGAGGTCGCGGTGGCGGGCAGCTGCCTCACGCCCGATGGCGATGCCTGCGGCGAGCAGTCGCCGAGCGGCGACTGCTACTGCGACGATGGGTGCGTCGACTTCGGCGATTGCTGCGCCGACAAGGTGCTCGTCTGCGACTGCGACTGCGCGGACTTGGGTCCAGACGCACCGCCCGAGTGCGTCGAGTCCTGCGCGCCGGACGACCCTCCCGCGGCGAGCTGTGGGGATCTCGCGGGCGGCGCCCTCACATTCGAAGCCGGCGCGAGCCTCGGCCTGACGTCGCCCACTGCGATCGTCGCCGCGGACTTCGACGCGGACGGCGCGGCCGATCTCGTCGTGCTCGATCGCTTCGAGGGGGAGAACCACCTGCTGACCTATCGCGGCGATGGTGCGGGTGGATTCACCCTCGTCGCGGATCGCGTCGAGGCCCTGTTCCTCTTCGAGATGGTCGCGGGCGACGTGAACGCGGACGGCCTCGCGGACCTCGTCGTCCTCGGCGGGCCCGGCGTCGGCTCCACCACGCGGGTGTCGATCCTCCTCGGCGCCGAGGACGGGTCCTTCGCCGCGCCGAGCGTGTACACGTCGCTGGCGAACTCGCGCGACGTCATCCTCGCCGACATCGACGCCGACGCCGACCTCGATCTGGTCGTGGCAGCGCCGCAGCACGTCTCGGTGCGCCGCAACACCGCGGGGGCGTTCGGAGGCGCGACCAACCTCGCCCTGAACACCGGCGGCGTCCACCGGGTCGACGCGACCGACCTCGAGGCCGACGGCGACGTCGACCTGCTCGTCAGCCACGATCTGGTCGCCGGTGGCGTGACCATCCTGCGCAACCCCGGCAACGCCGTCTTCGGCGCCCAGCAGTTCATGGCGGTCGGATCGGGCACCGACGACGTCCTGGCGCGCGACCTGAACAACGATGGCTGGCCCGAGATCGCGGCGCTGCGCTGGGTCGGCAGCAAGGTCATCAGCGTCCGCTTCAACCTCGTGTTCCTGTGGACCGATCCGGTCATCCTGCCCGCGGGCGGCACCGAGCCGCGCCGGCTCGAGGCGAACGACTTCGACTGCGATGCGCTGCTCGACCTCGTCACCGTCTCGGCGACCGGATCGGCGGGCTCGGGCTTCGGGGTCCACCCGAGCCGCGGCGACGGCTCGTTCGAGGCTCCGACCTACGTCGACGTCTTCGGGATGGCCGACGTCGCGATCGCCGACTTCGACTCCGACGGCGCCCCCGATGTCGCCGCGGTCCGCAACGCAGCGGGCATCCTCGACCCGGAGCTCCACGGGGTCGACCTCTTCCACGCGCGCCTGTCGCTGTGATCGGAGCGCCGTGATGACCGACAGCCTCGTGCTCTCCCCAGGACTCTCGCCCGAGCTCGCCGCGATCGCCTCCCGCGTGGAGGCGGCGATGCGGGCCGATCCGGCATATCGCGACATGATCCACCGGTGGCTCGCCGACGCCGGCGTCGCGGCGGCGCACGACCCGGTCGACGACGCGCGACTGTTCGCGTTCTTGATGACCGAAGAGCCACAGACCGACCCGGAGGTCCTGATGTCCGCGTTCGGTGAGCTCGCCGGGGTCGTGGCGCTCGCGGGGCTCGGGATCGCGGGGATCTTCGATCCGACGCCGACGTCCGACGGCGCGGCGACCATCGTCGCCCTCGGCATGACCCGCTACAGCGGCTGGTACTTCGTCGACGCCGCCCTGTCGGCGGTGTCGATGGTGCCGTACCTCGGCGACGCCGTGGGCAAGCCGGTGTTGCTGGCGAAGTGCGCCGCGCGGACGACGGCGATCGTCGCGAAGCTCGAGGCGATGGCCGTCACCGCCGGCACCCACGTCGCCGCCGCGATCGCGGCGCTGCGTCGCGGCGAGCGCATCGCACCGCTGCCGCTCGGCTCGTTCTCCCCGATGGCGAAGCTCGGCAGCGTCGGCGCGAGGGACGTCGACGAGGTGCTCAACACCGTCGACGGCGCAAAGCGCCGCATCGAGCGACTCGCGGCGTACATGAAGCGCCGGGGGATCGAGGTGCTCCACGGCGACGAGGGTGCGAACCTGCTGGCCAGCCTGGGCAGGGGCGGCACGTTGGGAGGTTTCGGCACCATCAAGGGCAAACCGATCCTCGTCTTCCCCGGAGTGCCCGACCGCGTCGTGATCCACCACGAGATGTGGCACCTCCTCGACTTCCTCCACAACTACCGCGGCGACGTCGCCAAGTGGGAGCGCGCAGACAAGTTCAGAAAAGAGGCGTACGTCCACGAGCGCCTGACCGGGGACGACTTCTCGGGCAAGCGCTCGGCCGTCACGAAGGCCCGCGCAGTCCGCCGGTGGGCCAGCTACACGCTCGACGAGCAGATGGCCCAGCTGGGGTCGTTCCGGAGCTCGGCGCTTCGGGGCTACTGACGGAGCACCCGCCCCTTCACGCGAGGATCTCGTCGATCACCGCGTTGGGCGCCCCGTCGCGATCCTCACCGAACGACGCCACGTCCAGCTCGAAGTAGCGGTTCAGGATCGTGAAGTGCAGGTCCCGCAGCTGCCGGTCGTCGGGATACACCGGGAGCACGACGTTCTGGTCGTGCACGAACGTATCCCCGCCGCCGATCAGCACGATCGGCAGATCGGCCGCGTCGTGATCGTCGCTGTGCATGCCGCAGCCGAGCAGGATCAGCGTGTTGTCGAGCATCGTCCCGTCGCCCTCGGGGATCGCGTCGAGCATCCCGGCGAGCTCACTGGTCTTGCGCACGAACCACTGCGAGATGCTGGCGTAGGCGTTGTTGAGCGGGTCCGCGTTGTGCTGGGCGCCGTCGTGGTAGTTGAGGCTGCCCGAGGTGCCGCCGAAGTCCTCGATCGTGACATGGCTGTACTCGAACGGACTGCGGGCGTCGTCGAGCATGTAGCTGATCACGCGGGTGAGGTCGCACTGGAACGCCATCACGATCAGCGCGTTCATGACGTCGGCGTGCGCCTCACGCTGGTACTCGCCGCCCTCGATCGGCGCGCCGTTGTGGCTCGCCTCGCCCTGCTGCTCCTGGTCGGAGTCGGCGACGTGGAACGGCGGCTCGGTCAGCGGCACGCAGCCGGGGACCACGTCGAAGTCGCCCATCTCGCCGGTGAGGATCTCGAGCTCCCGAATCCGGGCCTCGAACTGCTCGACGACCAGCGCGTCCGAGCGGCTGAGCTTGCCCCTCAGCGCCGCGCTCTCGGCGAGGAACTCGTCGAGGACGCTGGCCTCGAGCCGCGGATCGGCGCCGCTGGTGGGGTCGCTCGGCTTGGCCCACGGGATCAAGTCCTCGAACACCTCGCGCGGGCTCACCACGCGGCGCAGCGGCTCGGTCGGGTACGTGCCGTCGCTGGGCCGCCACGACATCGATTGGTTGTAGTGCCACGGACGGCCGTCGAAGAAGCCGGGGAACGTGCCGAGCCCGACCTGCAGCGACGGGATGGGTGTCGCGAATGCAGCGCGCTCGACCACGACCTGATCGACGGACACGCCGTTGCGCTGGTCGTGCGCGTCGGCGTCGGTGCAGGTGAGGTACGCGGCGGCGCAGCGCGCATGGCTGGGCTCGACCTGCCGGTTGTCCTGCATCGCGCGGTAGTTGCCGAGGTTGCGGATGTGGATGACCTTCGACTTCAGCGCCTGCAGCGGGGACAGCACCTTCGACAGCGCCCACGCATCACCGACGCCCGAGGTCTCGAGCCCGGTCCACCAGTGCTGCGACGCGCCGTTGGGGAAGAAGATCGGCAGGAACCGCCTGACCGGCTCGCCCGCCGCGCGGGCCGGGTGCGGCGACATGCTGGCGAGGAACGGCAGCGCGAGGCATGCCCCGCTCGCCGCGCGCAGCACGTTGCGTCGCGACATCAACATCGCCCGTGCGGCGTCACGTCGGTTCGTCATGGTCAGCTCCCCTCCTCGTCGACTTCACCGCGGCGGAATCGGAACGCGTCGCTCGTGACGACGAGCGCCACCAGGTCGCGGATCGAGCCCGCGGCCCAGGCCTCGTCGAGTCGATCGCGCAGGTCGAGATCGTCGCCCCGCGGCGTGCGTCGCAGCGCGTAGGAGAGGATCTTCTCGGTCGGACAGCGCAGGAACGTCGGGTCGCCCGCGACGCTGTGCGCGAGGTCCTCGAGCCCCTCGATCGGCGTGCCCTGGTAGTCGGCGCTCGCGTCGATCACGTGCCCGTTCTCGTACGCGTCGCGCCACTGGCCGACCACGTCGAAGTTCTCGAGGCTGAGCCCGATCGGATCGAGCAGGTTGTGGCAGCCGGCGCAGTCCGGCGACGCGCGGTGCTGCTCGAGCCGCTCGCGGATCGAGGGGAACTCGGTGTCGGCCCCGTCGACGGGCTCGAGCTCGGGTACGTTCGGGGGCACCGACAGCGCGGTGCACTGCAACGACTCGAGGACGATCTTGCCGCGCAGCGTCGGCGCCGTGCGGTCGCTCCGCGAGGTGTACGTCAGGAAGCCGGCGAGCCCGAGGAAGCCGACGCGCGCGTCGGGGTGGTCCTCGACGCGCGTGGTGCCTTCGTTCGGCGCCGGCATGCCGTAGTGGGCCGCGAGGCGGGGCGTCACGAAGTTCAGGTCCGTGGTGAGGAACGCGGACCACGGCAGCTCGGCGTCGGCGAATTCCTGCAGGTACGCCTCGATCTCGGCGCGCATGTCCTGGCCCAGCTCCGGCGACCAGCCCGGGTAGGCGTCGACGTCGATGACCGCGGACTGGGACTCGAGCAGCGGCAAGCGCACCCACGACTCGAAGAACGAGCGGCGGAACTGCACCGCGCGTGCGTCGTCGAGCATGCGGTCGGTCTGCGCGAGCAGGACCTCGTCCTCGAGCAGCGTGCCGTCCGCGGCCGCGGTGAACAGCGCGTCGTCGGGCATCGAGTTCCACAGCGCGTACGACAGGCGATTCGCGAGCTCGTAGCCACCGAGTCGATGCGGCGTCGTGTCGTTGGGATCGGGATCGATCTCGACGTGGAAGACGAAGTACGGCGAGCCGAGGAACATGCGCACGAGCAGCGCGAGCGCCTCGTCGTGGGTCGCCCCGAGCTCGACGGCCTCGCGATAGCGTCCCTCGAGCCGGTCGAGCTCGTCGGGCTCCAGCGGTCGCCGCCACGCCCGCTGACCGAAGGTCGTGAGGATCCCGCGGATGCACCCCGCGTCGTCCGCACCGACCGGCGCGCAGGTCGAGATGCGGCCGCGCGCCTCGGGATCGGCGAAGACCGCCGCGGCGACCTCGCGCGCATGCACGACGTACCCCTCGGCGAGATCCGCCGGGACGTCGCGCAGCAGATCGGCTTGGTTGGAGAAGCCGGCCCCGGTTCCACCGCGGATGAACTCGGCGTCCGCGAACTCGAGGCCGAAGAGATCGCGCAGCGTGTTCTCGTACTCGACCCGAGTCAGCCGATGCAGCGCGATCCGTCCGACGTCTCCCTCGGTGGACGGGGCGTCGTCGACCCCGCCCGTGCCGGTGCTGTCCCCCTCGCCCGCGGCCGCAGCGTCGCCCGCGGACGGGCCCTCGTAGCAACCTCCGGTCGCGAGCGCACAGGCGAGCAAGGCTCGCGTGGAGTGGACCCATGGCATGGCGTTCGTGCTCCTCGTTCGTGGGGTCGCGTCACTGCGGAAGTCGCAGGTCGAGCAACGCATCGACGGCGCTGCGCGGCAGGGTGAACGGCAGCGCGGGCAGCAGCGCCCCCACCGAGGCGGGGATCTGCAGCGGATGCACGACCGCGAGCTGGACGGTCCGCGATCCGGCGTCCATCAGGATCAAGAAGTAGCGGTAGCCCTGGGTCGGGCGGCGAAACGCGGCGCCCGGTCCCTGCGTCGGGCTCGCCTCGGCGCCCGCGGCGGCCTCGGCGTCCTGCGCCTTGTCGATGAGGTCGACCTCGGGTGCCAGCGCAGAGACGTCACATTGTGCGCCGCACGGCCCTTCGCCGACGTAGCCGGCGTAGCCGAAGAAGTTGGTGCTGAACACATCGAGGTTGCGATACTCGTTGTTGTCGTTCACGACCTCGAACACGTTGAATTGTCCGCAGCCGTCACCGAGCCACCATTCCTCGGGGTTCTTGGCGTAGCACTGACAATCCGAGAACGCCCCCGCGCGCGCGAGCTCGCCCAGGCTGAGGCCGATCCACGGCGCATCCCACCAATTGCCGTCGGAGCCCGCGGAGCACGGCTCGCCCGCGACGCGCTCGTCGACGTGGGGCATGCTCGCGAGGACGACGAAGAGCTTGGAGCCCGCGAAGCCGAGGTGTTGCGGGTCCGACGACGGCGGACAGTACGGCTCGCTGCCCGCACCGCAGGGGAAGTCGCGATCGGTCGCCACGTCCACGAGGCACTCGGTCCCCACCGCGCCGTCGAACTCGGCGCCGCCGTCGAAGCTGACGCCCTGCGCCACGTCCTGCGTCCACCCCGACACCAGCCGCCAGTCGCCGGCGTCGTCGCCCGCAGGTCCGTAGACCGCGAGCTGCTCGACCAGCATCGGCCCGCGCAGCGTGAGGACGAGGTCCTCGTCCCACGGCGTGAGGTGATCGCCCGCGACCTCGTGCTGCGCCATGCAGCACCCGTCGGCCTCGTAGGCGTCGCAGGGCCCGATCGCCGGGTCGCGGCGACTCGGATACCACCCCGCGGCGCCGATCTGCGTGAACGTGATGGTGCCGCCGTTCGATGGATCGTCGAGCTCACCCTCGTCGAACTCGGCGGGTCCGAGGCCGTCGTCTCCGCCACTGTCTGCGCTGCCGCCATCGGCCGCGCCGCCGGAGGCCGCACCGTCGCTCGGATCCCCCGATGCCGTCGCGGCCGAGCCCGCGTCGCTGCCCGTCGACGCCGCACCACCGTGCGTCGCGGTGGAGGACGCGGCCGTCGTGGCGTGCGCGCCATCGTCGGCCGCGTCGCCCGGCCCCGCGCAGCCGAGCACCGCGCAGCCGAGCCACGCGCAGCCGAGCCACGCCGTGAGGGGGATCGCCGCCACGGCTCGCGCGCGCATCGCGTCGCGATCGAATGCCGCGCTGCCCATCGGGGCCCAGTTCCCCGACGCAGCGAAGACGGCTCACGGCGCGCGACGGTTTTCGCGTCCGCGCGCCCGCGTTCGGCGCGGCGCGGTGGCCTCGGCAACCGACCTCACGCGATCGGCGGTCGCAGGAAGTGGACCGCCCGCGGCAGCACCGACACCCGCAGCGCCGCGCGCTCGCCGGGCTGCACCAGCCCCGACTCGCCGCTCCACAGCGCGCCATCCACGTGGAGGTCGTGCACGTCGCACTCGAGCTCGATGCGATCCGCCGGGACGACCTCGAGGTCGGGCGCGCCGCGATCGCCGTTGCGCAGCGCCTCGAGGTAGCGCACCAGCGCGGCCCGGTGATCGGGCCCGACGAGGACGACGTGGAGCCGACCGTCGTCCACCGCCGCGGCCGGGGCGAGGCCGAGTCGCGGGCCGAAGGTCCACACGTTGAGCACCTCGGCGAGCAGGTACTCGCCGCTGCGATCGACGCCGTCGATCGTGAGCGCGATGCCCTGCCCGTTGCTCGCCGCGACGTGGTCGCGCAGGTGGGCGAGGTCGCGTTCGAGCTTGCGCTCGCGATCGTCCTCGCGGGAGGACCGCTCGAGCCCGTCGCTGTGCGCCATCAGGCGCCCGAACTCGCCGACGCCGACGCACTCGAGGAAGTGATGCGAGCGCGCGCCGTCGCTCGCGAGCCCGACGTCGAAGCCGACCGATTCCCACGTCGGCCACGCGGCCATGAGCGCCTCGGGCAACGTCTCGCGGGCGCCGCGGATGCCGAGCGCCGACGCGACGTTGTTCGCGGTGCCCATCGGGATGACGGCGATCGGCGTCGGCCGACCGACCATGAGGCTCGCGACCGACGCGACGGAGCCGTCGCCGCCGGCGACCACCACGAGGTCCCCCGGATCGTCGAGCGCGTCCGCCCAGCCGTCGGCGCCGAGCGCCCGCGCGTCGACGTCGTGGCCGAGCGCCCGCGCGATCCGTTCGAGGTCGGCGCCGGTGTGACGCCCCGCGCCGGCCGAGGGGTTGTGGAACAGGGTGATGCGCACGGGGATCTCCCACGATGGTTGACGCTCGCGCGCACTTGTCGAGCCGCGCGCGCACGATCGCGGCAATCGTCCGTGCGCGACGTGCCGCTCTGGGTGTGGTTGCTACGTTGTCGGCGCACGCGATGAACCTGCTGGTCACCAACGACGACGGGATCTACTCCCCGGGGCTGGCCGCGCTCGCCAGTGCAGCGAGGCGTTTTGGCACGGTGCGCGTTGTGGCACCCGACGTCGAGCAATCGTCGATGGGCCACGCGATCACGCACTCGCGTCCGCTCAGCGTCCGCTCCACGCCGAGCGTCCCGTTCGATGCCCACCGCGTCAACGGTACGCCCGCGGACTGTGTGGCCCTGGGCTGTCACATGTGGCGCGAGGTCGACGTCGTGCTCTCCGGCGTCAACCTCGGGCTCAACCTCGGGACGTCGGCGTGGCACTCCGGCACGCTCGCCGCCGCCAAGCAGGCCGCCCTGCTCGGGGTGCGCGGCATCGCGTTCAGCACCTCCACGAGCGACGACTCCGAGCCCGACTTCGCCGCGCTGGCCCCCCACCTCGATCGCGCGCTGGAGTTCGTGCTCGAGCAGCCGAAGCTGGGCCTCGTCAACATCAACATCCCCCGCGATCCCGTCGGTATGCGGTGGACGTGGCAATCGATCCGGCACTACGACGGCCGCGTCGTGCCGATCAAGGATCCGCGCGGCCGACCGCTGTACTGGAGTACCGTGGTCCCGCTCGAGGCGGCGGAGGAGGGCACCGATCGCTGGGCGATCGAGCACGACCTCGTCTCGATCACGCCGCTGCGCCTCGATCTCACCGATCATGCCGCGCTCGCCGAGGTGATGCAGCACCACCCGCTGACCTGACGAACCGAAGCGGTTTGACAGGGGCCCCGCAGCGCCTAGACCGTCGGCTGGAGTCCGATCGCATGACACGCAAGCTCGCGCGCGGGAATCTGTGGTTGTGGTCATTGGCGGGTGCGGCGGCGATCGCTGCGCTGTGGGCGAGGCAGCGGCGACGGCGACGGTTCGCCGGCCAGCTCGCCCTCGTCACCGGCGGTTCGCGGGGACTCGGCCTGCAGCTCGCCGCCGAGCTCGGCCGCCGCGGCGCGACCGTGGTGCTGTGTGCCCGCGACGCAGCCGAGCTCGAGCGGGCCACACAGCTGCTCGCGCAGCAAGGGATCGACGCGTACGCCCACGCCTGCGACGTGACCGATCGCGAGGCCGTCGCCGCGATGATCGCCGACGTCGAGGACGCCCACGGCCCCATCGACGTGCTGGTGAACGCCGCGGGCATCCTCCACGTCGGGCCCGCGACGGCGATGACGGTCGAGGATCTCCACGCGGCGATGGACACCAACTTCTGGGGCGCGGTGCACACGATCGACGCCGTGCTTCCGGGGATGCTCGCCGGGCATCGCGGGCAGATCGCCAACATCGCGTCCATCGGCGGGCTCTCGCCGGTGCCGTGGATGCTGCCGTACTCGGCGAGCAAGGCGGCGCTCACGGGCTACTCCCTGGGACTGCACCACGATCTGGCGCGCGAGGGCATCGCGGTCACCACGATCGCGCCGTGGGTGATGCGGACCGGCGGCCCGATCAACGTCACGTACAAGGGCAGCGCGCGGCGGGGGACCTACGTCGCCTTCGCGCTCGCCGACCTCACGCCGGGCCTCGCGATCTCGGCGACGCGCGCGGCGGTCTGCGCCGTCGACGGCATCGCGTCCCGTCGAGCGCTCGTGCGCGTCGGCCTGCAGTCGAAGCTGCTCGCGATGGCGTTCGGGATCATGCCGGGCGTGGTGTCGTCCGTGCTCGCGACGGTGGTGCGGGCGCTGCCGCCCTCGTTCACCCGCGGCGGCTCGCCCGGGCACACGCTCGCGCGGGAGCTCGGGCCCACGGCGCGTGCCGTGGCCGAGCGCTCCCGTGCGCGGAACAACCAACCGGTGCTCGATCCGCAGTAGCGCGCGCTCACGTGTGCAGCGGCGTCGGGTTCGGCGGCGGCACCGGCGGCTTGGGTGTCGGCGTCGGCGGGGTCGGCGTCGGCGGCCGCGGATCGGGGTTGGGCTCCGGATCCGGGTGCGGCTTGGGCTGCGGCTTCGGGGTCGGCGTCGGCGTCGGATCAGGGCCCGGCGGCGTGGGGACCGGCTGCTCCCAGCTCGTCGCCTCGCCCTCGAGCGAGGTGTCGACGAGCTCCATCGAGAGCAGCTGCAGCAGGAGGGGGAACGTGGTGGTGAGCGACATGGATGACCTCGGGTGGATGTGGAGTGACAACGGAACGCGCGGCTCCTAGGAGGCCCGCAGCTCGGGGATGGCGACGGGCACCAGCGGCGGCGATGGGTCGTCGGGCGGCGCGAGGACAGGACGGAGCTCGGGGGTCGCGAGACGCAGGCCCTCGCGGGCGACCAGCGCCTCGAGCGTCGCGAGGCGCTCGGTCGCGCCGTCGCAGCGCACCGCGACGGGTCGTGATGCGCGGAGCGCCACGCGCTTGCGGGCGCGCAGGTGCATCACCTGGCGACGACGCGAGCGGCCGCGGATCCACCCGAAGATCAGGGCTGCGTAGTCGAGGACGGTGCTCGAGCGGATCACCAGCACGTCGACGACGCCGTCGTCGATCGCGACGTCCCGCGCCCACTGGAGGCCGGCCAAGCCGACGGCGCCCGTGTTGGCGACGATCACACTGCTGGCGCGCACGCTGACGGGCTCGCCGTCGACGTCGATCGTGAACCGCGTGCTGTGGCCGAACAGGCGCATCAGCGACACCAAGCCCCATCGCACCCGGGCCAGCGGGCCGCCCTCGGGCGCGGCGTCGAGCTCGGCGATTCGACCCATCACGATGCGCGAGCAGACCACTCGGTCCTCGACGCGGACGTGGCCCGCGAGGCGCAGCAGGTCGACGGCGCGGCTGTGGCCCGACCGGCACGCGCGGGCGACGTGTTCGCACGCACCCTCGACGTCGTCGGGCAGGCCGAGCTGGCGGCACAGGGGTGAGGCCGCGGTGGGCACCATCGCCAGGGCGACGGGCTCGTCGACCAGCGCGGCGGCGACGGCGGTGAACGTCGCGTCGGTGCCGATCGCGATCACGACGCGGGGATGGAGGCCCTCGAGCACGCGGCGTACGGCGTCACCGAGATCGTCGTCCGCAACCAGGGGCACGACCGTCAGCTCGAGGCCGAGCCGCGCCCGCAGCAGCCGCAGCGCCCGCCGTGCGGGGGCAGCGTCGCTCTGGGGAGGGATCAGGACGGCGATGGCCACGGGGGGCGTCTTTGCATCGTCGGTGCCAGTCGAGACCGCTCGGATCCCGCGCTCCACGGGCCGCAGCGCGTCGCGGGGACGCCACGATGCGCGCCGTCGCCACGCGCACCGCCGCAACTCGCGTGCCCGCGGCGACCGACCGCGGACGCGACGACGCCCGCGATGGACCTCGGGGTGAGGTCCATGCGGGCGATCGATGGTGCCTGCGAGCCGACGACTACTTCTTCTTCTTCGCGTCGGTGGACGGCGTTGCGTCCTTGCGATCGCCGTCGTCGTCGACCTTGCCGGCCTTCTCCGTGTCGGCGTTGCCGGTCTGCTCGATCTTCAGCTCGTTCTTCACGCCGAGCACGCCCTCGGTCTGGCTGGCGATCCGCTCGACCTCCTTCGCCTCGGCCTCGTTGTGGACGACGCCCGACAACGTGACGACGCCGTCGATGACATCGACGTCGACGTTCACGCGGCGCACGTCGTCATCGCCGCTCAGCGCCGCGCCGACGCGGGTCTTGATGCCGACGTCGCCGTCGGTGGCGTCACCCTCTTGGTTGGCGTCGACGATGAGCTCGTTGACGACCTCGCGCACGCCGTCGGTCGATCGGGCGATCTTCTCGGCCGATGTCTTCATCGACGCCGAGTCGACCTTGCCGCGCAGGTAGACCACGCCGTCGAGGGTGTCGACGTCGATCGCGTAGCGCTTCACGTCGGGGTCGGCGACGAGGCGGCGGCCGACTCGGCCGGTGATGACGCTGTCGTTGCTCTGCTCGACGACGGGCCGCGTGGTCGCGCAGCCGAGCGCGCCGGCGCCGGCCGGGATCAGCAAGGCCAGGGAGAGTCCGAAGGTGCCCAGTTCGCGAAACATCATGGTGTGCTCGTTTCTCCGCGTGCGGGCCACCGTTCGCGGCGGCCTCTCGGTGCGGCGCGGCTGTGCTGTGCAATCGCCGAGCCACCTCCGCGTCGGCTCGGCGTCGGCTCGGCGTGGCCGCGGCGTCGGGCCATCGCCGCGGATCGCCGTGCCGGATCGCCGCACCCGTGCGTCGCCGCCCGTGCGAAGCGGCGAGCACGGCATCACCCCGTCGGCGCGGTGCCGTAGCCGCCGATCAGCGTGGCGAGTACGACGAGCAACTCGCCCGCATCGATCGGCTTGGCGAGGTGCATGTTGAACCCGGCGCGCAGCGCCTGGACGCGGTCCTCACCGCGGGCGTACGCCGTCAGGGCGACCGCGGGCACGCGCCCGCCCCGATCCGCGCTGCGCGAGCGGACCCGCCGGATCAAGCCGTAGCCGTCCTCACCCGGCATGCCGATGTCGGAGACGATCGCGTCGAACGTCCCCCGATCGAGGGCCTCGACGGCGTCAACCGCGTTCGCGCACGTGGTCACCGTCGCCTCGCACTGCTCGATGACGAATCGCAGCAGCTCGCGGGTGTCGGGCTCGTCGTCCACGACGAGGATGTGCTTGCCGGTGAGCTCGGGCGGGCAATCGAAGTTCTTCGCCATCGCGGGGCCCGGCTCGTGGGTCGGCGTGCCGTCGCCGCTGTCCGAGCGCAGCGGCGCCGTCGGGAGCCGCACCACGAAGGTGGCGCCCTGGCCGAGGCCGTCGCTGCGGACGCTGACGACGCCCCCGTGCAGCTCGGTCAGCGAGCGCACGATCGCGAGCCCGAGGCCGAGCCCGCCCGCGCGCCGGGCGAAGGTGGCGTCGGCCTGGCGGAAGCGGTCGAACACGTGGGGCAGGAACTCGGGCGCGATGCCCTGGCCGTCGTCGGCGACGACGAGCTCCACGTACGACCGCTCGCGGCGCAGGCGGATCTGGATGCGACCCTCCTTGGCCGTGAACTTGATCGCGTTGGACAGCAGGTTCCACACGATCTGCTGCAGGCGGTCGGCGTCACCGACGATGGTCGCGTGCGAGTCGAGCACCGGCTGCAGGCGGATCCCCTTGGCCGCCGCGGCGGGCCGCACCGCGTCGAGGGCGGCCTCGACCACGCGCACCATCTCGACCGGGCCGACGCTGAGCACCAGCTTGCCCTGCTCGATGCGCGCCAGATCCAGCATGTCCTCGATGAGGCGGGCCTGCATGTGGGCGTTGCGCTCGACGGTCTCGAGCGCCTTCTCGCGCTGCGCCTCGGGTACCGTGCCCGCGCGCAGGAGCTGCGACCAGCCCACGATCGCGTTCAACGGCGTGCGCAGCTCGTGGCTGAGCGTCGAGAGGAAGTCGTCCTTGGCCCGGCTCGCCCGCTCGGCCGCCTCGCGGAGCTGCTCCTCGCGCTGGCGCGCCGAGACCTGCTCGGTCACCTCGATGGCCACGACCATCACGCCGTCGACGCGACCGTCGCCGTCGCGCATCGGCGTGGCGGTGACCTTGAAGAAGGCCTCGCGCGGCCGGCCCTCGCGCATCAGCGGCACCGGAGTCTCCATGAGCTCGACGCCGACGCCGTCGTCGAGCACCCCGCGCAGCAGGCGGAGGATCGGGTGATCCTCGAGCTCCGGGAACGCCTCGCCGACGGTGAGGCCGACCAGCGCGGGGCGGCCGGTCATCTCGCACATCGGCGCGTTGGCGACGCGGAACCGCAGCTCGTGGCCCTGGAGCACCGCGATCGGCACGGGCGCCTGGCGGAACATGGCGTCGAGCTTGCCGCGCTCGGCCTCGGCGACCGCGCGCAGCCGCGACATCTGCAGATGCGTCGCCACCTTCGCGACGAGCTCGCGCGCCGAGAACGGCTTGGGCAGGTAGTCGTCGGCGCCGGCCTCGAGGCCACTCATGCGCGACTCCTCGCCGGCGCGCGCCGACAGCATGATGACCGGGACGGACGCCGTGCGCGGGTCGTCGCGCAGCGCGGCGAGCAGGCCGAAGCCGTCGAGGTGGGGCATCATCACGTCGGTGACGACGAGCGCCGGAGGATCGCGCAGCGCGGACGCCAGCGCGAGCGCGCCGTCGTTGACCGCCTCGACCTGCCACCGCTCGCGGAGGAGCCGCGCCAGGTAGCTCCGCATGTCCGCGTTGTCGTCGGCGACGAGGATGCGCCCCACGGACCGCGCCGACTCGGGACCCAGATCCTGCGCCGCGGCCTTCCCCTCGGGCAGCCAACGCTCGGCCTCCTGCACGTACGACACCGTGGACAGCGACACCGACGACGCGCGCCGCGGGGCGTCGACGCGCTCGGCCGGCAGGTGGTCGCGCCCCGCGGGGATCGCCACGATGAACGTCGTGCCCCTGCCCACCTCGCTCGTGACGCCGATCGAGCCCCCGTGCAGGCGCACGAGCTCGGCGACCAGCGCGAGCCCGATGCCCGAGCCCTCGTGCGTGCGGGCGCGCGCGCCCTGGACCCGGTGGAACCGCTCGAACAGGTGCGGGATCTCGTGCGCAGGGATGCCGGTGCCAGTGTCGTGCACCTCGAGCCGGAGCGCCCCCGGGACCTCGGTCAGCGAGACCCGGATCGCGCCCTCGAACGTGAACTTCAGCGCGTTCGACAGCAGGTTGAGGACGATCTTCTCCCACATGTCGCGATCGAGCCAGTACGTCTGCGAAAGCCGCGGGCACGACACCAAGAACTCGAGCTCCGCGCGCAGGATGGTCGAGCTGAACGCCGCCGCCAGGTCGTGCGTGAGGGCAGCGACGTCGAGCTCGACGAAGCACGCGTCGCTGCGACCGGCCTCGAGCCGCGAGAACTCGAGCAGCGTGTTGACGAGCTTGAGCAGGCGATGCGCATTGCCGTGGGTCGTGACGAGGTCGTCGCCCGCGAGGTTGCCGCGGGTCATCGCGTCCTCGAGCGGCCCGAGCATCAGCGTCAGCGGCGTGCGGAACTCGTGGCTGACATTGTGGAAGAACATCGTCTTCGCCTGGTCGAGCTCGACGAGCGCCTGCGCCCGGCGGCTCTCGGCCTCGCGCGCATCGGCGGCGGCGAGGCTGGCGGCGGTCTGCGACGCGATGACCGCGAGGAACCCCGAGTAGTCGTCGTCGAGCAGGCGATAGGGGTTGCAGCCGAACACCATCGCGCCCGGGCGCCCGCCGATGTCGACCGGCAGCGCCATCGCCTGGCGCGGCGGACGGTCCCACGCACCGCGCGGCAGGGTGGCGCTCGTAGTCGGATCGAGTTCGACGACCTGGGCGGTGCGCGTCGCGGCGACGCGCGCGAGCGCCCAGGGGCCCGGCGCATCCTTGGACCAGCGCGGGGGCACGGCCGCGTGCTCCTCGGCGAAGCCCGCGGTGATCAGTCGCTCGGCGGAGGCGTCGTCCCCGTCCATGCGATAGACCGCAGCGAACGGTAGATCGCGGCCCGCGGTCGCGAGCGCGACCTCGACCTCGCGGCACGCCCGCGACATCGTGTCGGCCAGGACGCCGCGCGCCGAGATCTCGCGCAGCACCTCGAGCTGCCGCTCGCCGACGATGCGCCGCGTGTCCTCGCTATTGGCGCAGATGATCCCGCCCGGCCGCCCGTCGTCGTCCGCCACCGGGCTGTACGAAAACGTGTAGTAGGTCTCCTCGGGATAGCCGTTGCGCTCCATGACGAGCAGCAGGGCCTCGTCGAACGTGCCCTCGTCGCGCTGCATGCAGGTCGCCGCGCGCGGGGCGATTTGATCCCAGATCTCGTGCCAGACGCGGTGCGCCGGCATGCCCAGCGCTTGCGGGTGCTTGCCGCCGACGATCGACTTGTAGGCGTCGTTGTACAGATTGACGAGCGACTCACCCCACCACACGAACATCGGCTGGCGCGAGGTCAGCACGATTCGCACGCACGTCTTCAGGTTCTGCGACCAGCGCTCGGGGGGACCCAACGGCGTCGTCGACCAGTCGAGCTCCCGCATCCGGGCGCCCATCTCACCGCCCCCCGCGAGGAACGCCAATGGACCCCGAACCTCCGACTCGTCGCGCTGCACGCCCCTTTTTGCCCGCTACGCCGGCTCGGCCGCAATCGAATCGAACCGTGTCAGGAGCGCACACCTCCGCGGGGGTGCGATCAACCTCGACTCGGTCGGATCAATTGCTGCCGCGTGCCCTCGTAACCCTCCCACGGATCCGGCAGCGACGAGACGCGCTCGACGACGGTGGCGAGATCGAAGCGAGGGGGCTGGGTCGAGCCGACCAGCTCGTGCCAACCCAGGGGTACGGCGACCGGCGCGCCCGGCCGGGCCCGGGTCGCTCGCCGGTTCGAGGTAATACGGGCGCTCGAAGTACGCGGGGTGGATGGTGGCACCGTCGACGAACTCGAGGATGTCGCTGCGGTTGACCACGTCGACGTTCGCGTTCGAGAGCTCGTCGTCACTCAGCAGCACGAGCTCGCACTCGCGATCGGGCGTTCGGCGACGCGACGGGGCGCCCCATTCGTGCACCCGCGACACGCCGCTGCTGCAGCGTCAGTGCGCCGCGTCGCCGGGGGTGGCGTCCTTCTTCGCGTCGTCCTTCGGCAGTCGCCCGACGAGCTCACGCAGCTCGCGCTCGAGCGTGCTGCCCAGCTCGCCGAGCTGCTCCTTGGCCCGGCCGGTGGCCTGCTTTGCCTTCTCCTCGAGCTCGTGGAGCTTGTGCTCGGCCTTCGCCCACGCGTCCTTGGCCTCGAGCCCCGCCAGGTGGATGCGGACGCGGATCTGGTCGGCGAGCTGGCGCAGGCCGAGGAGCGTGGAATCGTTGTCGTCGCCGGAGGTCGTCGTCATGGCCGGCAGTGTGCGACGCCATCCCGCTCGGTCAAGCCGCGGCCCCTTGCCGACCCGCGGAAGCGTGGCACATCGTGCGCATGATCGACGAGTGGTTGCTGCAGCTCTCGGCCGTGGGCCGCATCGCGTTGGCGATGGGCCTGGCGGCGTGCATTGGTTGGGAGCGCGAGAAGGCGGCGCGCCCGGCGGGCCTGCGCACGCACATGACCGTTGCCCTGGCGGCGTCGCTCATCACCGTGCTGGCCGAGGCGATGGCCCACACGGCGCCGCGCGAGGGGTTCGCCACCGATCCGACGCGCGTGCTCGAGGCGGTGGTCACGGGGGTCTCGTTCCTCGGCGCGGGCACGATCTTCGCGTCGCGGGACGGCTCGGGCGTCCATGGTCTGACCACCGCGGGGTCCCTGCTCGCGACGGCGACGATCGCGACGGCGGCGGGGGTCCACGCCTACGTCATCGCGGTCAGCGGCACCGCGCTGCTGCTCCTCGTGCTCGGCGTGCTGCGGCGGCTCGACGTCGGCGTGAGGAAGGGCGAGGAGGCGGCGGACACGAAGGCACCTGCTGCCGCGCCGTCGACGTAGCGGCCGCGCCCGTGCGCACGGCGTGGCAGCCCCGCACGTGCGCCTGCGCGTCGCGCTTCCCACACGCCGAACCGCGCACGCGCTCGTTGCCGGCGTCACTCCGCGTGCCACGTTGTCGACGCCCGAGTCGCCACGCGCGACGGGCAGAGGACGACCACCATGATCCGCGCCATCTCCCCGATCACCGCTTCCCTTCTCTTCACCCTGGCGATCGGCTGCGACAGCCCGTCCGAGAAGCAGGCCAACGAGCGCACCGAGGCCAAGAAGGAGGTCGCCGACGCCGGCAAGGACGCCAAGAAGGACATCACCGAGGCCAAGGAGGATCTGAAGGACGCCCAGGTCAAGTACGGCGAGAAGGTCGGCGAGGCCCAGAAGGAGATCGCCGATCAGGTGGTCGAGGGCGCCAAGGAGGTCGCCGAGGCCGACAAGGACGCGGCGAAGGCGAACGCCTCCGATCGCTACGCCCGGTTCGAGATCCTGAAGGACGAGACCGAGGCCGCGTTCGCCAGCCGGGCCGACGCCGCGATCACCACGCTGAAGAACGACCTCGACGCGGCGCGCAAGCGTTCGACGGCGAGCGGCGCCACCAAGGACCTCTCCGACGCGGTCGCCGAGGCGAGCAAGGCCCTCGACGAGGCCACCAAGGACCTCAACGAGCTGCGCGCGAAGAAGGGCAAGATCTTCGACGACGGCCGCGTGGGCGTGGGCACCAACATCAACGAGGCCCAGCGCGAGCTGAGCGAGGCGTACGTGGAGCTCGCCGCAGCGAAGATGTGAGCGCGAGACGGCGCGACGCCGACGGCCCCCGGTCGCCCTCGTGCGGTCGGGGGCCGTCGCGTTTGGTGCATCGGCCGCGGACGTGACGCACCCCCGCCCGCGCGCGCCCGCCCGACGGGCGGTGGCGCACGCCTCGGGCACGGACCGATCCGCAGGATCTCGCGGGCCTACGCCCGGCACGCCGGTTGCTCATCGGGCTGCCATGGCCAGACGCACGACCCGCGCCCGATGCCGTAGCAGCGCCCCGGCCCCCGCGGCGACCTCCGTGTGCATCGCGGATCTGCTCCACCCCGTCGAGATCGCCGAGCTCGAGCGAATGCTCGACGGCGACGAGGACGTGCGCGCGCGGATGCTGGAGCTGCTCGCGGAGCACGACTTCGACGCCTCGACGTTCGAGATCGAGGTCGCGGGTGGCCGCGTACGTCTGCTCGGCGCGGTCGACGATCCGGTCACCGCGCTGCTGGTCGAGGATCTGGCGTGGTCGATGCCGCAGGTCCGCGCCTGCGACAACGCGCTGCGCATCGACGATCGCCGCGCGTGGAGTCAGGCGTCCTGACCGGTCACGCGCAACCCCGACGATCCCCCACGGGCGACCGCGAGACGGTTGCAGAGGACAACGACATGGCTTCCATCGCACCACGACGAACCCCCGAGCACGCGCGCCGACGGGAGCCGCGCTCCACCTTCGACATGTACCTCGAGGCGACCGGTGGCTACGATCTGCTCACCGCCGACGCCGAACGGGCGCAGCTCTGCGCGATCGTGGAGCTCCGCCGCGATCGGTGGCGTGCGCTGCTCGATGCGCCGACCCACGAGATCGTGCGGGCGTGGATCCTCTCGCCCGAGGCCGACGCGGCGCGGCCGCTCGAGGCGGTCACATTGCTGCGCGAGCGGTGGACGTCCGCGAGCTCCTCACGCAGCGACGGCGCCGCTCGCAGCGACGGCGCCGCTCGCAGCGGCGGCGAAGAAGCGGCGCTGGCGGTCGACGCCCTCGATCTCGACGGGGTGCTCGCCGATCGGCTCGAGGCGGTGATCACCGCGGCACCCGAGCTCGTCGGTCAGCCCGTGCCCGCACTCGAGATCGGGGCGAAGCTCCGCCGCGCCCGCAACCGCTTCGCGTGCAGCAACCTGCGCCTGGTCGTCCGCATGGCGTCCCGGCACGCGGACGGTCGCATGTCGCTCGCCGACCGCGTGCAGGAGGGCAACCTCGGCCTGCTGATGGCGGTCGGTCGCTTCGATCCCGAGCGCGGCTGCCGGTTCTCGACCTACGCCGCGTGGTGGATCCGCTTCGCGATCACCCGCGCGCTGGTGAACCGCGGCCGGAGCGTCCGGATCCCCGTCCACCTGCACGCGATCGTCGGCCAGGCCCGGCGCGCCGAGCAGACCCTGCGCGCCGAGCTCGGCCGCGAGCCCGAGCTCGACGAGGTCGCGGCCGCGATCGATGTCTCGGTCGACAAGCTCGTCGACGCCCGCGAGGCGATGGACACCCGCATCATCGGCCTCGACGAGCCCGGTCGCGAGGACGGCGCCCTCGGGCCAGCGCTCGTGTGCGACGGCATGTCGGAGCGCGAGGCCGCCATCGACGATCGCCGCAACCTCGCGGTCACCAGCGAGGTCTTCGACGTCCTCGACCCGATGGAGCGCGACATCATCGAGCAGCGCTTCGGGCTGCGCGGCGCCGAAGTGATGACGCTCGGCATGCTCGGCAAGCGCTACGCGCTGTCGCGCGAGCGCATCCGTCAGCTGCAGAACCGGGCGCTCGACAAGCTCCGCGTCGCCGTGGTCTCGAGTCCGGTCGGCGCCACCGCGTACGCATGATCGCGGGCGCGCATCAGCCCTGCCTGCGCACGCCGAGCGCCCGCACCCAGCGGCACTGCTCGGCGTACCAGGACTCGCCGACGAGCACGAACGGTCGACCGAGCTTCTGCTCGGCTGCCATCGTGTAGCCGAACGCGGTCAGCCCGGAGGCCAGCACCGCGAGGCGCCAGTCATCGCCGCGCATGTTCCACAGGGTGGCGACGTGCAACCCCAGCTGCTCGGCGTCGACGATCTCGAGCTCGAGCGACTCGTCGCGCACCCGCATCTTGGCGTGCACCGCGATCGGCTGGATGCGGCGGAGATCCGGCACGGCGTCGATGATGGGATCCAGGCGCGTCAGGTGCACGATGGCCGGGCGCGCGTCCTCGATCGTCGCGTGGCTGTCCACGCGCAGCTCGCCCCCGGCGTAGCGCAGCGTGGTGTCGCGCACGCGCACCCATGTGCCGTCGCTCTTGCCGCGGGCGGTCCGCAGCGACAGCGCGTCGGTGCGGGCCGTCAGCCCGTCCGCGACGAGCTCGCCCGACTCGTAGCGGACGCGACCGCGGGTCTGCAGGGTCGCGCCGATGTGCACCGAGCCGACGGTGAAGACGGCCTCGTCGAGCGCCGCGTCGACGTGGAGGATCGGGATCTCGTCCGCGGCGATGTCGAGCCGCGCGTGGCCCTCTGCGCTGCCCCGCGTGAACGACCAGGACTCGGGGGGTGCGAGGCGCGAGAACCTCCGCAGGTCCTCGGCGATCACGGCGTCGGTCTCGGCGTGCACGCGGTCGAGGGCCCATGGCCGTGTGAGGTCGCCATGCGTGACGAACAGGAAGCCACGGATCGCCGCGGTCGTCGCCATCGTAACGTCGCCGCCGACGAGGCGCGCCTGCGTGAGCGTGACGGTCGCGCTGGGTCGTCCGTCGGCCTCGATCGCGAGCACCAGGTCCGCCTCGCCGCGCAGCATCGACGTCGCCGGGCCGAGATCGGCGCGCGCGGTGTGGTGGTGCGCGCGACTCCCGGGCACGAGCACTCCGTCCTCGGCCGCGACATCGAGCGCGATCGGGCCGGGCTCGCCGGCGACGATGTCTGCGAGCTGTGGCCACCACGTCGCGAGGCCGCGGGGATCCGCGAGTACACCCTCGCCGCGGTAGTCGAACGACAGCGCGGCGGTCAGCGCCCCCGGCTCCGCGGCGCCGAGATCGACCGACGCGATGCTCAGCGTGCCGTCGCCGACGAGCGACCGCACCGCCGCGTGCGGGCCGAGCCACAGGGTCGCCTCTGCCGGTCGGACGGTGGTGGGCGGCACCGAGAACGCGCCGCCGTCGGTCCAGTGCAGACCACCGTGCACGAGACCGCCGGGCTCGAACGCGAACTCGTCGATCCACAGCGCGTCGACCTGCGCGCGCACGTCGTCGAGGTCCACCGTCCACGCCTCGCCCGCGGGCGGCTCGGGCGTGCGCGGTCGGGGCGGCCTCGGTTCGCCGTCGATCGGGGGGTACGCCGCCACGGCGGGGTGGTCCGCGTCCTCGGCCTCGAGCTTGCGTCGGTACTGCGCGCGCACGCCGTTGGCGTCGATCGACTGCAGCTCGGCGCGGCGCTCGAACAGCGACAAGAGCCGGATGTCGACCACCGCGTCCTCGAGCCGCACGTCGAGCTGGTAGCCGTCACCGTCGAGCTCGAGATGCGCGTCGTGGAGGTGCACGCGCGTGGGCCACAACACCCAGGCGAAGCCGTGGGTGAGCGTGACCGAGCCGTCGTCCCGCGTGACGATCGCCTCGACGGCGCCGGTCCACAGCATGACGTTCGCGGCGGTCAGGAACAGGGGCAGCGGCAGCGCGACCGCGAGCGCGGTGCGGCGGAACCACGGGCGACGGACGGTCTCGCGAAACGGGCGCACGCGGGCCGAAGAGCACACGCCGTGCCCAGCGCGACGCCAGGGATTCCACGCGCCGTGGGCGTCGAGCGACGGCGCGCGCCGGGCGGTGCCGCCCGCTGTGGCGTCCGGGCACGCCGACGCAGTGCCGAGCCCGCGCCGTCGCGGTATGCTCCGTGCTGCGTCGACGCCGTGCCCGAGAGCCACACCGCCAACGGCGCCGCGATCCCCATCGACGCTGCGGCCCGAAGCGCGTCGGACCCGACGCTCACGGTGACCGGACGACGCGGTGCGCGGCAGGGACCGCGTCCGACGGGCGCACGACGCCCCGGCGACGCCGTCGGGCGCTACACCCTGCAGGAGCCCCTCGGCCGCGGGGCGATGGGCGAGGTCTTCGCGGCCCGCGATCAGGAGCTCGACCGCAGCGTCGCGATCAAGCTGCTGCTCGCGCCACCCTCGACCGGCGTCGATCTGCGTCGGCGGGCCCGACTGCTCCGCGAGGCCCAGGCGATCGCGGCCGTCTCGCACCCCAACGTGGTCGGCGTGTTCGACGTCGGCGTCGATGGGCAGGACGTGTACATCGTGATGGAGCGGATCGACGGCGTCGATCTGCGCCGCTGGCTCGCCGCAGAGCCGCGATCGCTGCCGGCGATCCTCGACGTGATGCGTCAGGCGGCGCTGGGCCTGGCCGCAGCCCACGCCGCGGGCATCGTGCACCGCGACTTCAAGCCCGCGAACGTGATGGTGGCCCGGGACGGTCGGGCCCGCGTGCTCGACTTCGGGTTGGCGCGCGCGAGCGAGTCGACGGGCGACGACGCCGAGCGATCGGATCCCGCGTCGGCCTCGATCACGCGGACCGGCGAACGCCTCGGGACGCCGGCGTACATGAGCCCCGAGCAACACCTCGGCCTCGTCGCCGACGCCGCGAGCGATCAGTTCGCGTGGGCGGTCGCGCTGCACGAGGCGGTGTTCGGCGTGCGCCCCTACCCGGGCGAGTCCTCCGCGCAGATCGGCGCCGCGGTGCTGCGCAACGAGCGGGTGCCCTGGCCGCGGAACCACCGCGCGCCGACGTGGCTGCTCGCGGTGCTCGATCGGGCCCTCGCGCCCCGGCCCGAGGATCGCTTCGGCAGCATGCTGGCGATCGCCGCGGTGCTCGAGCGGGGTCGCGCCCGCGGCCGGGTCGGCCCCGTGATCGCGGCGTCGATCGCCTCGGTCGCCGTCGGGGTCGCGATCGTCCTCCCGCCCCCGCGGGCGCCGTCGGACGCGGCGGTCGGCTGCGATCCCGCCGCGCTCGCGGCCGCCGCGTCGGTCGACCGCGACGCACGCGAGCAGATCCTCGTCGCGTACGGCGACGACGACGACGGACGCGCCGTGGTGGATCGACTCGCAAATGACGACGCCGAGCTCGACGCTGCGCAGCGCCTCGCCTGCGACGCCCACGCGACCGGCGAGCTCGATCGCGACGCGCTCGCGGCTCGACTCGCGTGTCTCGCCGATCGGCGCCGCCACCTCGACACGTTCGCGCGCGTCGTCGGCCGCTCGAGCGGACCCGCCCTCGCACAGGCGCGCGAGGCCGTGATGTCCCTCCCCTCGGCGACGGGGTGCGGCGAGGGGGCCCCGACGCCGTCGTTCCTCCCGAGCGATCCAGGGCTCGCAGAGCAGGTGCTCGAGCTGCGCGGCCGCCTCGCCGAGGCGACGGTGTATCGCCACCTCGGGCGCGGCGAGACGGCGTATTCGATCGCGCGCGACGTCGAGGCACTGGCGCGCGACCTGGACGACGCGCCGCTGCTGGCCGAGGCGCTGCTGTCGTACGGCGAGTCGGCGTCGAGCGAGGGCGACCTCGAGCTGGCCGAGCGCCTGCTGCGGGACGCCGCGTGGCTCGCCCAGAGCGTCGGCCACGATCGCGTGCTGGTCGAGGCCCGCACCGAGCTCGCGTGGCTGCGGGTGGTCGCGCTGGAGCACTACGACGAGGTCGACGCGCTGCTCGCCGCGGCCGAGGCCGCTGCCGCGCGGATCGGCGATCCGCACTACCATGCGGTGCTGCTCAACGTCCGCGCCGCCGCGCAGGGTGCCCAGGGCGATCGCGCCGGCGCGATCGCGACCATGCGCGAGGTGGTGGCGTTGCTGCGGCGGGCCGAGGGTCGGGACGCGAACCTACCCAACGCGCTGCACAACCTCGGCAACAACCTGCTGATGCACGGTGACGTCGACGCGGCCACCGACAGCTACTCCGAAGCGCTGGCGATCACGCAGGACCTCTTCGGCGACGATCATCCGGAGACCCACGGCCTGCGTCAGGCACTCGCCGATGCGCGCCTCATGGCCGACGACTTCGCGGCGGCGATCCCGGCGTACGAAGACGTGCTGCGCTTTCGCGAGCGCGCCTACGGGCCCGACGACCCGCGGCTCGCGACCACGCTCAACAACCTCGGGCACGCCCATGTGCAGCTCGGCCACGCCGAGGACGGTCGCGTCGCCCTCGAGCGCGCGCTGGCCCTCAAGCAGGCCTCCGGGGCGGGCGCGGCGTCGCTGTCCAACACGGAGGTCATGCTCGGGCGGGCGTACGCGGATCTCGGCCGCGTCGACGAGGGTCTGGTGGTGCTCGGACGCGCCGCGCTGCACCGCGGCGATGTCCCCGCCGACGGGCGCAAGGCGCTCGAGGTCGCCGACGCGATCGAGGCCGCGCTCGCGCGACAGCCCGCGGATCGACCCCTGTCGGCGGGGGCGCGGGACGTCGTCGCGGCCGCGGCGAGGCGGGCGACGCTCGCGGGCGACGAGACCCGGGCGGCGCGGCTCGATGCGGCGCTGCAGTGATTCCGCGGGGCCTCGCCGCGCGGACGCGATCGTGCCATCCTCGATCCATGGGTCGATTGGGATGGAGTCCGGTGGTGGTGTTGCTCCTCGCGTGCGGGCCGGTCGTGGGCAACACGGGGAGCGACGGTGGTGAGACCGCGGGCAGCAGCAGCGATGGCGGCGGCAGCTCGCCGACACCGACCACGAACGGCGAGGTGTCGACGGACCCCACGCAGGACCCGACCCAGGCGACCACGATCGATCCCGATCCGACCGTCGATCCCGACACGGGCTCGTCGAGCAGTGACACGGCGACGACGGCGATCTTCATCGACACCGACACCTCGTGCTTCGCCCATTGCACCTACGAGTGTGATCTGTGGACGCAGGACGGCTGCGCCGATGGCGACAAGTGCATGCCGTGGGCGAACGACGGCGGCTCGGCGTGGAACGCCAAGCGCTGCTCGCCCGTCGCCGAGAACCCGGGCCAACCCGGGGAGCCGTGCACCGTCGAGGGCAGCGGCGTCAGCGGCATCGACACCTGTGACGTCGGCGTGATGTGCTGGAATGTCGACGCCGAGACCAACACCGGCACCTGCGTCGCGATGTGCACCGGCAGCGAGGCCGACCCGAGCTGCGCCGGGGCGTGCGATCGCTGCATGATCGCGAACGACGCCGTGCTCATCCTCTGCCTCCCGCTGTGTCACCCCGCCGGCGACGACTGCGGCGACGACGAGGTCTGCGCGGTCATCGACGAGGTGTTCCAGTGCGTGCCCGCGTTCGTGTCGGGCGGGGTCGGTCTCGGAGATGCGTGCGCCTCGGCGAGCGACTGCAGCCCGGGCCTGAGCTGCGTGGGTGCGGCCGAGCTGCCCGCGTGCGATGGCGACGCTTGCTGCACGCCGTTGTGCGACCCGGGGGACGCGCAGGGGTGCGCGGAGGTGCCGGGGACCGCGTGCGTGGAGTTGATCGCGGGGGTGGATGGTTGCACGGCGGCGGTGGGCTCGTGCGTGCTGCCGGGGTGACGGGCGGCGATCACCACAGCTCCATCGCGATCACCACCGCCGCCATCGCCAGGAACCACACCGGCGTGTACGGCGTCAGCACCCGCCGCCGGAACCGCTGCCACGGAGTCCCCTGCGTCTGCGCCCAGCTGTGCTCGACGGTCTCGAGGGACGAGCGGCGGCCGCGGAGGTGGCGGAGGTACGGCGGCAGGCCGCAGAGCAGGCCCACGACCAGGCCGCCGGCGTGGCCGAGGTTCGCGACCGGACCGAGCCAGCCCGTCGCGCACGCGACGAACCACAGCATCGACAGCACGACGTCCTGATCCGACAGCGCGTAGGTGCCGGGCCGGCCGAAGCGGGCGTGCATCCACACGAAACCGAACAGCCCGTAGACCACGCCCGACATCCCGCCGAACGTGGGGCCGACGACGGCGTACTGCGCGAGCGATCCGAGCAGCTCGGACGCGAGGACCACCGCGATCATCACCGGCAGGCCGTGGTGGACCTCGACCTGCGGACCGAGGCGCCGCATCCACATCATGTTGAACACGAGGTGGAGCACGCCGAAGTGGATGAACATCGGCGTGAACAGTCGCCACACCTCGCCGCGCAGCACGTGGCCGAGGAAGGTGGGCGAGTCCCAGGGCTCGATCGACAGCTGCTGCAGCGCGACGATGCGCGGATCGCCGAGCTTGGTCAGCCACGCGACCACCACCGAGGCCAGGATCAGCGCCGCGGTGACCGGCTGCAGGCCGAGCTCGCCGACCGGGTTCCACCCATCGCGCACCTCGATGAACCGGCTCGCGGCGCCGACGTTCGCCGCCGCCCGCCCCGCGCGGATCGCCTTGGCCTTCGCCCGCACCGCGCGACGCTCGTCCGCCGACTCGGGCGCCGCGCGGATCGCCTCGGCCCGCGCGAGGTCGTCCTCCTCGATCACCCAGATCTCCCACGGTCCGTCGCCGCGCACCTCGGCGTCGATGCCCGCGACGAGCAGACGATCGGCGAGCGCATCGGCGGCCTCGCGCCCGTCACATCCTGTCAGACGCAGCACGGGGGCGAGGGTAGCGGGACGCACCCGGCGGTGACAACTCGGCAACCGGAGCCGACGCAGGCCCCGATGCAGCCCTACCGCCGGCGGTGCGCGACGGGGATCACGAACTTGTCGGCGGATTGCGTCGCGGAGAAGGCGACGACCTTCACGTCGACCAGCCCGGCGGCGAGGCCAGCGGCGCGGACCTCGTCCTCGCGCACGGTCGCCGCGCGGCCCTTGGTGCGCACGATCCAGATCGCACCGTCCGGGGCCAGCGCGCGGACGAGCGCAGGGAGGCGCGCGAGGTCCCGCGGCGCGTCGACGCCGAGGAACAGCAGATCGATCGCCGCCTCGGGTGGGCCCACGTTGGCATTCGCGGCCACGAGCTCGTCGCGTAGCACCGCGTCGTCGAGGTCGACGATCGCGACGCGCAGGCCCGGCTTCAGGCCGAGCTTCTTCGCCCGGGACGGCGGTGCGCGGATCTTCGCCGCCCATGCATCGGCGTCGTCGCCGGCGTCGAACTCGATCACGCCGGTCGGACAGGTCAGCACGAGCACGGTGCCGCGCCGCTCGAGCGCGCGCACCTCGGCGAGCGGAATCTCGAGGCGCGGGCGGCCGCCGATCTGCAGCGCGTTCGAATCGAGGTGCACGGACACCCGCGCGCGGCGGACCCCGGCGATGGTGACGGACGTGTCGCGCTGCAGGCCCATGCGGTCGATCCTCAGCCCTGGGCCAGCCGCTCGAGCACGCGGGGATGCTCGCGCCACGCCGGCATCGAGGCCATGAACGCGATCGTGTCGCGCTCGGCCTGGGCCCGCGACAGCTCGGGCTTGCTCCGCAGCTGCCAGCCGATCATCTTCTCGAAACGCTCGTCGAACGGCTGCAGCTCGCCGGTCGGGGTCGTGCAGTACGAACAATACCGGCCGGATTCGATCGGCATCGAGCAGCTCTCGCAGGTGCAGTGGCTCATGGTGGTTCTCCGGGTCGTTTGCGGGGCGAAGGGACGGGCGAGCACGCGACGAGGGCGCGCGTGCACTCGAGGAGCTTGGCCCGCGTCGCGGCGTCGAGGCGCGCAAAGGCGGCGGCGAGCAGCGTCGACGACAGCACCTGTTGCTCCGCCACGATGCGTGCGCGGCCCTCGTCGGTGAGCCACACCACCGTGCGTCGGCGATCGTCGGGATCACGCATGCGCGCGAGCAGCCCGTGGCGCTCGAGCCCGTCGATCATCTCGCTGACCACCGACTGCGCGCGCGCGAAATGACGCGCACACTCGCCGACGGTGAGCGGCCCGCTCTGCGCGAGGTGCAGCAGCACCGACCGCGACGCCCCCGAAAGCTCGGGCCCCTTCGGATCGCGGCGGTGGAACGCGAGATACACCTGCGGGAACAGCTGCGCGTACGCCTGCGCGTCGGCCTCGGGATCACTCGGTGCGTCGCGCGTCGTCATCGACGGCAGGCAGTCTAGGCAGGGAGGTTTCCATCGTCCATCCCGATGGATCCGCGAGTGGCCCAGGGCGCGATGGAGGCTGCTACCCTGGACGCGTCGTCCATCACGCGGACGCGACCTCGGCCCGGATCACCATGGCGACGCGATCGATCATGCCCGAGCGACCAGCGGTGGACGAGCGACTCGTCATGCCCGAGTGCGACCACGAGATCGTCGACGGCCAGGTGTTCGCCGTGAGCCCGGCCCACGAGCCCCACGGCAGCCGGCACTCCAAGCTGTCCGCGATCCTCGAGGCCTTCGTCGCGCCGGGCTTCAATGCCGCTTGCGACATGCTCACCCGCACCAGTCGCTTCGACGACTTCGCCCCGGATGCCAACATCTATCCGCTGGCTCGCGATCCTGCGACCGGTGGTCGGCAGCTCGAGCAGCTCGCCTTCGAGGTGGTCAGCACCGAATCGCTCGCCCACGCCGGTCGCAAGGCCGCGCTCCTCGTCGCCCGCGGCGTGCGTCGCGTCTTCGCGATCGACGTCGAACGCCAGCGCGGACTCGAGTGGTCCGTGTCGACCGACGGCTGGGAGATCCTCGGGCCCGACGCTGCAATCGACGATCCCGCGCTGGTGATCCCGCTGCGCGTCCACGACCTCGTCGCGGCCGCCCACGCCGACGATGCGGTGGCGCGGGCGCTGCTCGCCAAACAGAACCCGGTGCTCGTCGCGACGATCGAGGCCGAGCGCGCCGACGCGATGCACGACGCCGCCCGCGACGCCCTCACCGCCGCGGTCCTCCGGGTCCTCGCGGCGCGCGGCCTGCCCCTCGACGACCGCGAGCGCGCCGCGATCCTGTCCATCACGGACGTCCCGACGCTCGAGGCGCTCCTCGACGCCGCCGCGACCTGCACGGACGTCGCGTCGCTCCGCCTCACCCCGCGCTGACGACCGATCACCCGCCCGCGCGGAAGCCGATCCGCGCGTGGGTGCCGTCGCAGAACGGCTTGTTCGCCGAGCCGCCGCACCGGCACAGCCGCGCCGACTCGACCCGCGCGATCGTCCGCCCGGTGCCGGCGCAGATCTCCACGGGGCCGCCGATCTCGAGCGGCCCGTCGGGCAGCGGCGTGATCTCCAGCGCGCCACCGCGCTCGGCCAGCGGCGCGGTGTCGATCGTCGCCGGCTCGCCGCTGGCGCGGAACGACGCCGCGTTGTGGGAGCCGTCGCAGAACGGCTTGTTCTGCGACGCGCCGCAGCGGCAGAGCGTCGCGCGGCGCAGGATTCCGCGCCCCGCGAGGCGCACGTCCGCGTGCACCGCATACGGCCCGTTCTCCCGCAGGCGCATGACGTTGACCTCGGGGACCGGCTCCGGCGGACCGCCGTCCTGGCGCTCGTAGGTGATCGCGCCCGAGGGGCACGTGTGGGCGATGCCGACGAGCGCCTCGACCGAGGCCTCGTCGGGGTGCAGCCACGGGCCCTGCACGTTGGCGAGGAACACCCGCGGCGCCCCGAGCACGCAGTGCCGCGAGTGGATGCAGCGCTTGGTGTCGAAGCGGATCTCGAGGTGCTTGCCGCGGGCCCGATCGACGTCGACCGCGACATCGACGGCCGGCGTCGACGCGGCGACGGGAACGACGACCGGCGCGGGGGCGTGGCTCGCCGACAGCGTCGTCGCCAGCGCCGCGAGGCGATCGCCGATCGTGCCGATGCGCTCGGAGACCGGCCGCGCGTCGGCGGCCAGCGGCAGCACGTGCTGCTCGAGGCCGCGGGCGATCGATCGCGACAGCTCGACCAGGGACTGCACCGCGCCGCGGGGATCCGGCTGCACCGCGAGGGTGCGCGACGTCGCGAAGCTGAGGCCCGCGAGGATGCCCGGGTGGCTCGCCGACGCCGGCAGCGACGTGAGCAGCTCACCGATCGGCGTGAGCGCCGACATCGACGCCACCGCCAGGCTGTACAGCGGCCCGCGCAGGCCCGGCGTCGCGGCGACCGGCGAGAACAGCACCTCGAGCGCCCGCAGCATCAGCATGTACATCGCGTTGCCGACGTCCAGCACCGACGCGGCCGGCTCGGCGTCGATCCACACCAGGCCCTCGGGCACCGGTGGGCGACGCATGACCGGATTCCGCGCGACTTGGGCCGCGGGATCGAAGCTCGGATCCTCGGCTTGCATCACCGCGAGTTCGTCGCGCATGCGAACGAAGCGACAGTAGTGCGACTCGTGGCCGGCATCGTCGGCGCCCTCGCCCTGCGCGACGATCACGTCGATCGCCCGGTGTGCGCCCTCGAGATCGAGCACCGACGACGTCCCCGGCAGGGTCACCGGCGGCGCGCCGAGCTGCAGCGCCGGGTTGCCGCAGAACAGCACCGCCTCGCCCATCTGCTCGGCGAGCTGATCGAGCCCCGCCCGGATCCCGCGATAGAGGTGACCGACGGTCGCGTAGTCCTCGGCGCTCGGCGTCAGCCGACCCGGCGCCATGCCGCGTCGATACCGACGCGGCGACGCGAAGCCCTCGCCATCGGGCAGCGACACGCCCTCGGGCCGCTCGAGGAACACGAAGTGATCGAGCGTCGCCCGCGAGAACGGGGCCAACGACACCACGACACCCGCCGGGTGGTACCCCGGCGACACCGGGAAGTTGGGCCGTTGCAGGTGCGGCGCGACCCCGACCGCGCTCGCGACGTTCGACACGTTCACGAGGTGGACCATCTCCTCGCGGGCGACATCGACGATCTGCTCGCGCCACCGCGACAGCACCGCGGCGCGGGCCTCGGACACCCGACCCCGCGTCGGCGTGCCGATGCTGAACGCCGCGTACAGGTAACAACACATCAACCCGTGCTCGATCTCCGCGGCCTCGCCGAGCAGGTGACCCAGGGTCTCGCGGTGCTGGATGTGGAAGACGGGCTCGTCCATGCGCGGCCTGAAGTCTGCCGGACAACCACGGGTGGTGCACCGGTCCATCGGGCAGGTCGCGGACGCATGTGTGTCCCGCCCGTGACACGCTCGGCGCTCCGCCGACCCGACCGCGATCGGCTACCCTACGACCATGGGACGTGCCCTCGAGCAGCTCCGCCTCGCGGTCCGCGAGCTCGCGTCCAACCCGGGCGTCACGCCGCTGCCGAGCCCGGGCGCGTGGGTGTTCCGCGCCGATCACCCCGACGTGATGGCCAAGCGCAGCGCGTACACGCTGACGGTCGGCGTGGTCGTGCAGGGCCGCAAGCACGTGCACATCGAGGGCGACGATCTGTACTACGACGAGCGCCACTGCATCGTGCTCACCGGCGAGGCGAACTACACCTCGCAGGTGCTCGAGGCCAGCCCGGAGCGCCCGTACCTCTCGCTCGCGATCGCGGTGCCGCCCGATCTCGTGGCGCGCACGCTGGTCGAGCTCGCCGAGGTCGCGCCGCCGCGACCGCACGCCTCGGGGGCCCAGCGCTCGGCGTTCCTCGCCCGACTCGACGACGCGGTGCTCGAGCCGCTGTGCCGATTCGTGGGTGCCATGGACGATCCCGGCGAGCGCCGCGTGGTCGCGCCGCTCGCCGTGCACGAGCTGATCTTCCGCCTGCTGCGATCGGACGCCGCCAGCGCGCTGCGCCACGCGGCCTGCCGCGGCGGCGACGAGGCCCGCATCGCCGCGGTGATGGGCTACATCCGCGAGAACCTCGGCCGCAAGCTCACCGTCGAGCAGCTCGCCCGCCGCGCGGCGATGAGCCCCTCGCACTTCGCCCACCGCTTCCGCGACGTCGCGCGGGTCAGCCCGATCCGCTACCTCAAACACGTGCGCCTCGATCACGCCCGCGTCCTCTTGCTGCGCGACGGCACCCGCGCCGCCGAGGCCGCGGCCCGCAGCGGCTACGCCAGCGCCGCCCACTTCGCCCGCGACTTCAAGCAGCACTTCGGCCACTCGCCCACGGCGTACGTCGAGCGCATGCGGACCTCGGGCGCCGGTTCGGTGGCCGAAGCGATGGCCGCGGCACGCCCGGCGTGACCGCGCAGGATCCGGCAACATGTCCGCAGTCCTCTAGCCTGGCCGCGCCCCCGCGGCGGGCCTACGCTGGCGCCGCGATGCACACACGAACCTTGGGTGATCTCGCGGTCGGGGCGATCGGGCTCGGCTGCATGGGCATGTCGGATTTCTACGGGCCGGCCGACGACGCGAAGTCGATCGCGGTGATCCACCACGCGCTCGAACGCGGGGCCGATCTCCTCGACACGGCGGACATGTACGGCACCGGGCGCAACGAGGAGCTCGTCGGCCGCGCGATCGCGGATCGCCGCGCCACGGCGAAGGTCGCGACGAAGTTCGCCGTGCGTCGCGACGCCTCGGGGGCATTCCTCGGGATCTCCGGGCGACCGGAGTACGTCGCGACGGCGTGCGATGCGAGCCTGTCGCGCCTCGGCATCGATTGCATCGACCTCTACTACCAGCACCGCGTCGACCGTTCGGTGCCGATCGAGGACACGGTCGGGGCGATGGCCGCGCTGGTGAAGGCCGGCAAGGTCCGGCGACTCGGGCTGTCCGAGGCTTCGCCGGCGACGATCCGTCGCGCGCACGCGGTGCACCCGATCAGCGCGCTGCAGACCGAGCTCTCGCTGTGGTCGCGCGAGCCCGAGCGCGAGCTGCTGCCGCTGTGCCGCGAGCTCGGCATCGCGTTCGTCGCGTACAGCCCGCTCGGGCGCGGCTTCCTCACCGGCGCGATCCGATCGACCGAGAGCTTGGCGCCGGGTGACTACCGTCGGTCCACCCCACGCCTGTCGGGCGAGAACTTCGATCGCAACCTCGCCTTGGTCGACGCGATCGGCAAGCTCGCGGCCGCCCGCGGCGTGACCTCCGCCCAGCTCGCGCTGGCGTGGGTGCTGTCGCGGGGTCCGCACGTGATCGCGATCCCGGGGACCCGCAGCCTCGCGCGGCTCGACGAGAACCTCGCGGCCGCCGACCTCACGCTCCAGGCCGACGAGCTCGCCGAGCTCGACCGGATCGCGCCGCTGGGGGTGGCCGCGGGCGAGCGCTATGACGCGGGGTCGCTCGCGGCGACCAACGGCTGACGATCGGCGACCGAACGGCCGTCGCAGGAGGTCTCGCGCACTCCTCCTGCGATGACCATCGACGGTGACGCGGCGGAACCTGACCGACGAAAAAAGCCACCCCAAACCCGCACAGAAGCCTGGGATCCGGCCATGGAACAGGTAGAGGATGGGGTGGGCGACGAGCCCGTGGGTGATGGTCGAGGTAACACGTGAACTGGTGGCCCTCGCGCTCGATGGGGAGCGCGGCGCTCTGGCCGAGCTCGCCGAGCGGTTGCTGATCGCGACCGAGCGGCGCCTGCCCGGCCTGCTGCAGCGTCATCGCGCCCGCGCGGGCACGGCGAGCGCGCCCGAGCGCGAGCAACTGCAGTACGACCTCGTCGAGGATCTCCTGTATCGCTACCCCCGCGCGCTTCGGCGCTGGGATCCCACGGCCGGGCTCGGGTTCGAGTCGTACGTCGGGCTGCTCGCCGACAGCTGGCTGCGTCGACGCCTGAGCACCGTGCGCGGGAGCCCCTGGGCGCTGCGCATCCTCGGCGGTGGTCGATCCGGCGACGCGATGGAGGCCGCGATCGCCGACGCGCCTGCGCTGGGCCACCTGCCACTCGAGGACGAGGTCGCCCTGCGGCTCGCGCTGGTGCGCGCCGTCGAGACCCTCGAGCACGGTGATCGCACGCTCCTGCTCGCGTACTACCTCGAGGGCCGCACCACCGAGGAGCTCGCGGGCGAGCTCGGCGTCGCGAGCAACAGCGTGCATCAGCGGCTGCGCCGACTCCGAATACGGCTCGCCGCCGCGCTCGGCCCGGGCGCCATGCCGTTCGAACCCGAGGCGCCCGCGCCCCGCGGGAGGAGCCTGCGCCATGGCTGAGTCCGAACGCGATCTCGGGGACGACGCGCTGTCGCGGTGCGCCGCGGAATCCTTCGCGGCCGCCCACCCCGACACGCCCCCGCCGACGGTCGACGCGTCGCCGCGCCACCGCGCGCTCGCCGAGCGCCTCGCCGCCGGCCCGCGCCCGCGGCCGTCGTCGACGGAGACGCCGGCACGAACGACGCGGACGATCGGGGGTCCGGCCCTCGCGCTGGCGCTCGCGATCGCGGCGGTGGCCCTCTTGGTGCTCGCGTGGCCCCGTCGACCGAGCGATCCGCCGACGACGCGTGCGCCCGCCGAGTACCAGCTCGAGCTCGGCGGCGCCGCGACCGAGCTCGGCGACGGCGCGCCGCGGGTCGATCGCGCGCACGTGCGTCGGGGCGCGCGCGTGGTCATCCGCGCGACACCGGCTCGGCCATCGCCGACGCCACGGGTCCGCGCGCGCTGGGCCGGCGAGGCGCACGAGCTCGCCGTCGACGTCGAGCACCAGGCCGGCGGCACGATGATCCTGCGCATGACGATGGACCGCGATCCGGGGCGACACACGCTCGAGTTGTCGATCGGCGACGACGACTGCGCCTGGGATCGCCGCGCGATCGGGTGCGAGCAACCGTCGATCGACGTGGAGATCGATCCGTGAGGCCGACGACGCTCGCCGCGCTCGCGCTCACATGGGCGTGCAGCGCCGCGGGCTCCCCCGAGGGCGAGCCGCTCGCCGTGCAGTGGAGCGGCTGCGACGCGGTCGTCGCGGGCGGCTGCGCGGTGGAGGGCCCCGGCACCCCGACGCTCGTCGCGTGGGTGGACGACGCGGACCCGGGCCTGCGCATCGTCGACGATCGCGGCGGCGTGCACGGGCCCGAGGCGCTCGTCGACGGGGGACGGCGGTTCCGCGTGCCGATCGTCGGGGATGTGACGACGCTGCGCATGCTCGACGCCAACGGACGCTCGCGGTGGACGCTGCCGATCGTGCGCCGCGAGCCGATCCCGCGCGACGCAGAGGCGCCCGCGACGATCGACGAGGTCGAGGCGCTTCCGGGCCCGCACCGAGCCCAAGCGCTGCGCGACGGCTACTCCGCGGCCCATGCCGCAGGCGACGCGACGGCGGCCCAACGGTTCGCGATCGCGAGCCACGTGGTCGCGCTCGCGGCGGGCGAGTGGTCGACGGCCTGCGGCGTCGCCCAGGCGGCGGCCTTCTCGGCGCAATACCTGAGCGGTGACTCGGCGCGCGCCCACGCGTGGCTGGACATCACGCGCTGGTGCGACACCCGCGTGCCCGAGTCCGGGCCGGGCGCCGCATACTACCGCGGGACCGTGGTGGCCGCGGAGGGCCACCGAATCGCGGCGCTCGAGCAGTTGTACCGAGCGTGGCGAGGTGCGGTCCGACTCGATCGCGACGAGGCGGCCAGCTTCGCGCTGTACTACGCCGGGGTGCTCGGAGAGGCCGGGTTCACGATCGCTGCGGAGCGCCTCTTCGAGGGTCTCGCGGCCGAGGTCCCGCCTGGCTGCACGCACGCGATGCTCGTGCTCAACTTCGCGTGGCTGCTGCAGCTACGCGGGGAAGCGGAGGGCTCGTCCGCGCTCCTTCGTCGATCTGGATCGCTGCTCGAGCAGGGCTTGGCCGAGTCGGCTGCGTGCGCGAGTGAGGCCCCGCTCCTCGCCGCGACCTTCCACATCAACCTCGCCCATGGGGCACTGCTGCTCGACGACCCGACACGCGCCGCACTCGAACTCGATGCGATCGAGCCAAGCCTGCTCGATCCCGGATTGACGCGGTGGTACCAACGTCTCCGCGCTGGGCTCGACCTCGCGCAGGGCCGGCCCCAGCAGGCGCGCGCCCGGCTCGACGCGATCGTGCGGCCGCAGGACGACGGTGACCACGAGGCTGCCTGGCGCGATCTGGTCTTGGCTGCCCGTGTCTCCCACGCGCTCGGCGATCACCGTGCGGCGCTCGAGCACGATCACGCCGCCGAATCGGCGCTGGATCGCGGGGTCGCGTCGTTCGCCGAGGGCCTCGCGGCCGGTGCTTCGCTCGGCATGCGGCCCGAGAGCTCGGTGAGGATCGTCGCCGACGCGCTCGAGCGGGCCGATGTCGACGCGGCGTGGTGCACGATGCGGCGCGCGCGACGACGACCGCTGCTCGCCGCCGCCGCCGCGACGTGGCGAATGCACGCCGACGACGACACCGTCGCCGCGCGCCTCCTCGCGCACCGCGGGCAGCTCGCGACGCTCTCGCGCGATGTCCCCGGGACCGACCGCGAGTCCGTCCGAATCCGGGCCGACCGACGCGCGGCGATGGAGCGAGCGCTCGCGAGCGACCTGGCGGCGCTCGTCCCCGGCCTGGGCGACAGCCTCGACGCTCCTTGCGGCCCGGCCCCGGCCCCTGGCACCGTGGTGCTCGCCTTCCATCCCGCCGCGCGGGGTGGTTGGACCGTGTTCGCCGCGACCGACCGCACGATCCAGACCACGTGGATCGAGGGGACGCCAGCCCAGTACGGCCCCGAGGAGCTGTCCTCGCGCGTGCTGACTCCGTTCACCGCGCTGATCGCAGGGGCCGAGCGACTCCGCGTGCTGCCGGCGGGCCCATGGAACGCGATCGACCTGCACGCGCTGCCGTGGGGCGACGCGCCGTTGCTCGCGACGCTCCCGGTGACATACGCGTTGGATCTCGCGACGCCCACGACGGAGGCCCGGCAGGACGCGACGATCAGCTTCGTCGATGCCGATCCGCTCCGCGAGCTCGCCCAGCACCGCGCGCCGTTGCTCGCGGCCCAGGTTCGTCTCGCCGAGCCACGGCGAGCCCTGTGGTCCGAGCCGAGCGGCGTCGAGGATGTTCGCGACGCGCTCGCGGATTCCGACACGTGGGTGTTCTTCGGCCACGCCGCTGCGCCGAGGGACGGCCAAGACGTCCCGTGGCAGTCCTCGATCGCGCTGTTGTTGCCCGGCGAGCAGCGGCTCGACGCCTTCGACGTGCTCACCGCCCCGGCGGGTGCACCGAGGCACGTCGCTTTGCTCGGCTGCGGCACCGGCACCGTCGATCCATCGCTTCCGCCGGGGAGCATCACGCTGCCGCAGGCGCTGCTGATCCGCGGAGCCAGGAGCGTGGTGGCGACGGGCGCCGACGTGGCGCCGAGCGACGCCATCGTCATCGCCCAGCGGCTCGTCGAGTTCCTGTCGACCGCGGCCGAGCCGATCGATCTCGCGGCGGCGCTGCGCATCGCCCAGCTCGACCTGCGAGCACGCGATCCGATGGCGGCATGGGCGACGTTTCGAGTGTGGGAACCATGAGCGAGGCAGCGGCCGCATGGTGCGGCCGCTCCGGGTGCATGGAATGTCGACGAACGGAGTGGAGATGGCAATGCGACGCGAGACGCGACGAGCGATGGGGATGACGCGACGACGACTCGAGATCATGCTGGTGGCCGTGCTCGGCGCCGCGGCATGCGACGAGGATGCCGAAGATGCCGCGCACGACGACACAGGGGACGGTGATTTTCGGGTCAACGAACCCGAACCCACGGAGCTCGTGGTCGAGACGTCGGACCTGGGCGTGTGGCTGGGAAAGCCGCTCCACGCGCCGTGCCCGGCGTGCGGCAAGATCGTCGCGCGTGGCACACACTACGTAGACGTGCTGCTCGAGTTGCCGGGCAACCACGGCCACGTGCAGTTGGACATCGGACTCGACCAGCCGAACATCGTCCCCGCCGTGATCAATCTGCCATCGAGCACGGCATCACTGCGGGGCACGGTGCGCCTGCGATCGTCGGGGGTGATCCTCGCAAACGCACCGCTGATGATCACGGCGTGGGATCCATAGCCGATCCCCGCGACTAGCTGCACACGAACCAAGCGTTCGCGCTCCCAGTCGGGCTCGTGACGCAGCTCGTGACCCCGGACAGGACACGGCGCACGCTCATCCACTGGTGGGGGCTCTGCGTCGTGCCGCACAGGATGATGATGGAGCTGCCGAACGGGAACCAGGTCGGTTCATCGATGACGAAGGCGTCGAGCGAGACGCCGAGCCAGCCGGCCACTTCGTTGCCGAACTCGTCGAAGTTGCTGGTCTCGTACGTCACATAGTACGGGCACGCGTGGAACTGCGGCGCGAGGCTGGCGTCGGTCGCCGCCTTCATCGACGCGGCGGCCTCGGGCGGGAGCTCGCGCCGAGCACCGAGCTCCCCTTCGGCCTCGAGCTCGTCCAGCTCCTCGCCGGCGTTCTCGTTGTCGTCGTCGAGGTCATCCTGGTCCGCGAGCTCGAGCTCGCGGGCCTCGGCCGGGTCTCCACCCTCCGGGTCACAACCGGGCAGGGTGACCACGGCGAAGGCGGTGAGCAGGGAGACGAGTTTCGGGGCGTGGAGCGTGCGTGGCATCGTGGACTCCTCCACGGTGCCGACCGCGATCCTGACGCGACTCACTGACAGGCGAGCACGTTCTCGCAGCCGCTGGGCAGGAAGTGCTGGGACATCGTCTGGCTCAGGTCGCACGCGAGCTTGGGGTGTTGCGCCTGCGTGACGCAGCGCTGCATGGCCTGGTGCACCGAGCACCACGCGAACTGGTGGCCGAAATCCGAGCTGCCCATCGGGCCCACCTTGCCGTTGTCGTAGCACTGCTCGCCGATCGCGAGCCGCTTGTCTGCGAGGGTGGCGGCGTTGGCGAACGCCGTGCGGATCTCGTCGCAGGCCGCGGCGATCGACGCGGCGTCGTTGCCGACGTTGCCGATGTCGACGTTGCAGCTGTGCGGCTTGGTCGAGTCGAACTCCTTCATCTCGTCGTGCAGCGCGCTGCACTCGTCCGCGTCGCCCGACAGCGGCACCTCGAGCGGGATGCCGCACTGCTTGGCGTCGGCGTTGGCCGAGGCCTCGACCTGGTAGGTCGGCACCGACTGGCCGCCGGTCACGAGCGACATCAGGGCAGAGCCGGCCTCGGCCAGGGCGTTGCCCTCGCACGTCGCGATGCCGCCGACGAGGCCCGAGACCGCGCCGAAGATGCCGCCGACGACCGCGTCGATCTGCGTGACGTCGGCGCCCAAGCACACCGTCGCCGCCGCGAAGCCACCACCCGCAGTCGCGAGCCCGACGACCACGCCGCCGGCCTCGCAGCCCTTGGAGATCAGCTCGCCGGCGACCACGCCCGCCCCGGCGCCGCCGACCGTCCACTGGGCGATGCAATCGATCGCCTCACCGGCCTGCGTGTCGGGGGCCGCCGCGAGACCCAGCTGCACCGCCGCCGCCGCGCAGTACGCCTCGTCCTCGCCGCCCGTGCAGTCGGTGTACCCGTCGCACTGCCACATCGCGTCGATGCACGCGCCGTCGTCGCAGGTGAAGCCGTTGCATGCGGCACCGTCGTCGCCGCCACCACCGCCGTCGCCACCGCCGTCGCCACCGGTGCCCGGCGCACAGCCCTGCTCGTCCTCACCGCCGGCGCAGTCGACGTAGTCGTCGCACTGCCACGTCGCGTCGATGCACGCGCCGTCGTTGCACGTGAAGCCCTGACACGACGGAGCCTCGGGCGTGCCCGGATCGGCGGCACAGTCCTGCTCGTCCTCGCCGCCGGCGCAGTCGGTGATGTCGTCGCAGCGCCACTCGGCGACGATGCACGCCCCGTCGTTGCACGCGAAGCCGTCGCAACCCGGCGCGGGCGGCTCGGCCCCGGTGTCGCCGCCGGCCCCGTCGCTGCCGCCGTCATCGCCCGCGTCGGCGCCCTCGGGACCCGGCGCCTGGCTCGCGGCGTTGTCGACGAGGTACTGCGCGATCGGGCCGTAGTTGCCCTCCTCGACCAGTCGGGGCTTGCCCGGCCCGGGGCCGACCCCGCGGGCATCGCCCGCCTCGTCGCACGCCACCACGAGTGAAATCCACGCCAGACCCAGGATCGTTCGCCGCATCGCTCCGTCGCCCCCACGGGGTGGTTTGCCCGGGCGGCCCCGAGGTTCCCGCGCGTGTCGCGACGCCGCGGTCGACCCGCCCTACTTGCGCGGGGCCTCGAATTCCAGGGTCTGCAGCAGGTCCTCGAGGCCGATCTTCTTCTCGAGGCGCTGGCTCTGCAGCTCGACGATCTTGCGGCCGATGCGGTCGCCGTCCTTGGTGAAGTCGTCGAGCCTGCCGTTGAGCTTGGCGCGCAGGGACCCCGCCGCAGGATCCTTCTTGATCGCCTCGAGGTTCTCGCGGGTCTCGTTGGCCCGCTGATCGAGCTCGACCTGCTGCCGCTTCAAGCCCTCGACCTCGGTGTCGATGCGGCCGATCTCCTGGCGCAGCTTGACCACGGGCTCGAGCTTCTTGCGCAGATCGGCGGTGAGCGTGGCCTGGGCGACGAGTCCCTCGAGCAGCCCGAGCGCGCGGCCGTCCCAGATCGACAGCGTCGTCGTCGACGGCGTCTGCTCGACGAGCGTGGTGCTGGCCTCCTCGCCGGCCTTCGTCACCGCGACCGGCACGAGGTACGCGTCCGGGAGCTCCTCGGTGCCCTTGGGCTTGTCGACGAGGCTGTAGTTCCACCCCGCCTTGCTGTGACGCACCAGCACCGTGAACGTGCCCAAGGCCTTGGGCGCCTTGACCGACCACTGCGTCGTCGTGCGCGCGAAGGTCTCGACCTCGAGCACGCCGCGGACGATCCGCAGCAGCTGCATCTGCTCGCCCGAGTAGGTCGCGCTCGAGCTGACCATGATGCCGGGCTCTACGGCGAACGGCAGCGTCGCGCTCACGCCCGCGCCGACCGATTCCGCGAGGCCCTCGCCGACGAAGCTGTCGCCCGAGTAGATGCTGATCGGCCCGGGCTCGAGCACGAACGGCGTGCTGTTGTGGAAGCGGACCACGCGGTACGGGTTGGCCTCGAAGCCGATGCCCGCGCCGCCGGGACGGTACAGGAACGTCTGCTCGGCGGTCACGCTCTGGTTGAGGATGCCGACCATCGTCGAGTTGCCGTTGGGCACGGTGACGCGCTCGCGCAGATCGAAGGTCGTCAGCCCGCTGACCTGCTTGCTCCGCGCGCTCGCCATCGTGCTGCGCCGCAGGGCCTCGTAGTCGATGTTCTGCGGCTCGGGCTTGGCGTCCTTCGCCGGCTCGTAGGCATCCATCCTGCGCGCGGCCCGGGGCTTGGACGCGGTCTTGTTCGAGCCGCCGCCGTACTCGCGCTGCTCCTCCGCCTTCTCGAGGTCGTAGGAATCGCCGTCGGCGGCCGCCGCTCCGCCCATCGGCGCCGCGCTCGGCGGTGGCGCCGCCTCGGACTCGATCACGTCGTCGTAGCTGGTCTCCCCCATCGCGACGACCGCCCGCTTCGACACGCCCGCCTCGGTGAGATCGGAGCGCTCGATCGTCCGCGGCGTGTGCAGGTCGTAGCGGAACGCGATCGGCTCGCCCGAGGTGAGGCCGAGCGACACGTCGGTCCAGTCCTCGCCGCTGGTGTTGTCGACCACGGCCCACCCCTGCAGCAGCGCCTTGCCCTTGCCCTGCTCCGGCAGCACGACGCGGTAGGTCGGCTTCCACATCGGCGCGGCGACGACGTAGCTCACCGCGAGGTCGTGCGACTTCTTGCCGGCGAGTCGGATCACGATCTCGACCTGCTGGAACATCCCTTGGCCCGCGCTGGCATCGAGCCGGCGGTTGAGCTGCAGCGCGAGGTCGCCGTCGCGCAGCGTGACGCCGCGGATCTTCGACAGCAGCACCGACTTCATGTCGTCGCCCGCGAGCACGGTGACGCGGTGATCGACCTGCGCGGCGGCCTCGGGCGAGGGCTGCTTGCGCGCGGTGGGATCGGGCTCGTTGACGAGGCGCTCGACCATCACGATGCGGCCGCGGATGCGCCCCGACGCGGTGTGCAGCACCACGTCCGTGCCGCGCAGGCCGTCGAGCACCTCGGCCAGGCTCCCGCGCCCCGGCGCGAGCATGGCCAGCGCCGCGTTGGCCCAACTCTCGGGATCCAGCGGCATCGACACGCTCACGGCCTTGCCCGTGCTCTTGTCGATGACGGTCAGGCTCTTCAGCAGATCGTCGATCTGATCGCGGCGCACCTTGATCGCCAGCGTGTCGCCGTCGACGTCGCCGTGGCGCTCGAAGTAGCCGATGCCGTTGCGGTAGAGCACGACGCGCCGGAGCGCGAGATCCGTCTCGGCCGAGGGATACGCCGAGCGCCCGTGGGCACACCCCGCTGCGAGGGCCGACAACGACGGGAACAGGGCGAGGGCGACGAGGACGGAGCTTCGCATGGGGTGGCGCGGACTCTACTCCGGCGGGCGAGGCGCGCCAGAAACCGGCCAAGCGCGGATGCCCCCGCCGAAGTTGCCTCGGCGGGGCGTTCGGCCCCGCTGACGACGTGCCCGATCGGCCCGGTCGTCTGCGCGTGCCGTGGCATGCCTCTTGCTCAGCGAGCCGTCGAACGTGACCGCCTCCGATCCGCTGGAGCTCACCCTCGACGACGCCACGTGGTGGATGGGGCACCCGTTCACCCACGCGATCACGGAGCTGGTCCGGGCCCGCGCGGCGATGGACGTGCTCCGGGACGAGCACCACGACGCCGCGCTGGCGCTCCTGCGGCACGTCTTCGCGGCGGGTCCCGTCGCGACGGATCGCGAGCGCCGAGCGCTGGCCACCGCGCTGTTCGCCCGCGCCGGCCTCGGCAGCCTCGAGATCGCGCCGGCCGTCCGCTCGGCGATCCGCAGCGAACCCCGGACGCACGCGCGCGGCAGCTGGCTGCACGGCATGCTGGCTGCGAGCGAGTCGAGCGCCTCCGGGGTCGCGACCGCCGACGACCCGGTCGCGGCCGCGTTCGTCGCGGCCCTCGACGACGCGCTGCACGATCGCGATCGCCCCACCGCGCACGCGCAGGTCCAAGGCGTCGATGCTCGACACGGCGCGTCGCTCGACTTCTCCTGCACGGCGGATCGACCGCGCGCCGCCACGACCGAGGCGCGCGTGGCCGGCTCGACCCGCGAGCTGTGCGTCGCCGAGCTCGAGGACGATCCGCGACGCGGCGCCCTCGAGGCGCTGGCGCTGCAGCTTCTTCCCGATCGCAACGGCGTGGTCCAGGCGTTCGGCATGCTCGTGGCGCGGCGGTTCGCCACCGCCGATCTGCGGACCATGGCGCGCCTCGGTGCGGACGCCGATCCGATGGTGCACAGCGCGATCCGAGAGATCGCGCGCGAGACGACCAGCACGATGCTGCGACAGATCTTCGCGTCGCCGGAGTGCGAGACGATGCTGGCGCAGGGCGACGGCGATCCGGCCGCGCGCGCGGCCGCCGGGGCGACGGTGCTCCGTGCCCTGCGCTGGGGTCACTGTCGCATCGTCGAGCTCCGACCGTTCCGCAGCCTCACCGTCGCGGTGACGCGCGCGTGGGGCAGCCGAGCGCTGCGACGCGCCGCGGAGGTCCCCACACCGTGGGCCCAGGGCTGCGCCCTCGGCCTCGCCGAGCACGCCCACGGCGTCCGCAACACCGGTCGCACGCCGCCGTCCTGCCGCCTCGAGTCCACCGACGTCGGCGGCGGCTCGGCGATCGTCGTCACCACGGGCATGACCTGAGTTTCGGCCCGTCGTCCCGAGTGAACCTCCGCGAACCCCCGTCATGATCGACGTCCAGCTCCAGCCCACTCCCCTGCCCCTCACCACGTGGCGCGCCCACCTGCCGCCGATGCCGGTGCGCACCCTCGTCGGCGGCCTGCGCAAGCTCGGCTTCCGCTCGACCCCCGTCACCGGCGGCTGCGTGAAGTTCGTCCACGATGCGTTCGGCACGGTGCTGTGGTTGCCCGCGACCGGGCGGCTGGATGTGATCGTGCCGTACGCGGTGCCGCGCGAGCGACGGGTGACGGCGGCGCGCGCGATCGCGACGATCGTCGAGCGCGCGACGTTGGGGGCGAGCTGAGCCGTTTGCCCGACCCCGCGCGACTGCACCCGGGCCATGCCTGCGCCCTCCCGCGTGCCCGCCATCGCCCTCGCCTTGCTCGCGACCGCCCTCGCCCCCGCGATCGCCCGCGCGGACGCGATCGACGACCTCGCCCCCGGCACCTGGTACGCGATCCCCGACACGCCCATGCGCGCGGTGTGTCCACCCGACACCGAGGCGTTCGACTGGAGCTTCTACTGTCAGAACGTGATCCTCGCGTGGGGTGGTGGGGCGCTCGACACGTCGCGTGGGCGCATGGTGCTGTGGGGCGGCGGCCACGGGGACTACTGGGGGAACGAGGTCTACGTCTTCGATCTCGGCACGCTCGCGTGGTCGCGGATCTGGGGGCCCACGGACGACGCGCAGATCCCCTCGGGTGGCACGCACGAGGTCTACGGCGACGGGAATCCTGGGTCGCGCCACACGTACTCCGGCCTCACGTACCTGCCCCCGCCGCACGACGCGTTGATCGCGATGGGCGGCGCGCTGTGGCAGTCGGGATCGTTCGGCGTGGGGACGTGGAGCTTCGGCTTCGCCGACAACGCGTGGACGCGGCGCGTCGACGGCCCGCCCGAGATGGGCTACGGCGATCCGTCGGTCTTCGACCCGACCACCGGGCACGTGTTTCGCCGCACCAACAACCGCATGGTCGAGTACGACCCCGACGCCGACACGTTCACCGATCGCGCCCCCTCCAACGGCGGCTTCTGGGCGCCGAACGTGTCGGCCGCGCTGGATCCGGTCGAGCGGTTCATGATCATCGTCGGCGAGGGCCGACTCGACACGTACGATCTCGTCACCGACACCTACGTCCAGGACGTCGCGATCGAGGGCACCGGCGTGATGGATCTGTTCGGCACCGGCAGCCCCGGGGTCGACTTCGACACCACGCAGGGGCGCTTCGTGCTGTGGGGCGGCGGGCAGTCGGTCTACACGTACGATCCCGCGGCCGCGTCGTTCTCGGAGCACGCGGGCGCGGGCGATGATCCCGGGCCGATCTCGGCGTCGGGTGGCGCGTTCGGGCGCTTCCGCTACGCGCCGTCGCGCAACGCGTTCGTGTGGATCGACAGCGTCGATGCGAACGTGTTCGTGTTCCGCATGACCGAGGGCGCGGGCGTGCCCCCGACCGGCGGCGACACGGGCGGCAGCAGCGGTGCGGACGACACCGCCGGCGACACGAACGGCGACGGCGCGGACGGGACCGCGGGCCCGGGCGAGGACGGTGGCGCGACCTCGGCCGCGTCGAGCACGGCGACCGCCACGGACGCCACCGCCACGGACACGCTCACGTCGGGCGACACGACCTCGGGCGAGGCCGCGGCGCAGGACGACGCGGGCGGCTGTGGCTGCACCGCGCGTGGCAGCAGCGCGTGGTGGGCGGGGCTCGTCGTCGCGCTCGGCCTGCGTCCACGTCGACGCGACCAATCACGACGATCCCACGACGCGCGTCACGACGAGAAGTTCTGATTCGCCCAGACGCCCTGGTCCGACGCAAAGAACCCGCACGCGACCTTCGTGTAGTCGGGGTTCGACATGTTGATGTAGTGGCCGTGCTCCTCGAAGGGCTCGCCCGGGCCCTCGT
>LNFM01001201.1_pt1 | contig 61602 bp, 48 predicted proteins | sample 596031 | NCBI WGS metagenome assembly LNFM01 (sample SAMN04254537, study PRJNA301005) | activated carbon metagenome | isolation source: dual media filters at the Ann Arbor, Michigan drinking water treatment plant | place: USA: Ann Arbor | reverse complement strand
AGAAGGGCAGGCCCGTTCTGCATCTGCGGCATTCCCGGCATCGCGGCATCGCGGCATTGCGGGGCCGATGCGATAGGATGGGCCCCGCCTCATGCTCCTCGCCATCGCCCTGGCCGGCATCGTCGCCCTCGTCCTGCTGATCGCCGGCGCCCGCCTGACGCCGTTCCTGGCCTTTCTCCTGGTCTGCATCGGCGTCGGTCTGGCCTCGGGGCTGACGCCGCTGCAGGTGTCGGCGGCCATCCAGAAGGGCCTCGGCGACACGCTCGGCTCCCTGCTGCTGGTGATCGGCCTCGGCGCCATGCTCGGCAAGATCGTCGCGGAGAGCGGCGCGGCCCAGCGCATCGCGATGAGCCTGATGCGCCTCAGCGGACCGAGCCGCGTGCAGTGGGCGCTCATGGTCACCGGCTTCATCGTCGGCCTGCCGCTGTTCTATTCGGTCGGGTTCGTGCTGGTCATTCCGCTGATCTTCAGCGTCGCCGCGCAGTACAAGGTGCCGCCGGTCTGGGTGGGGCTGCCGATGCTGGCCGCGCTCTCGGTGACGCACGGGTACCTGCCGCCCCATCCGGCCCCCGCCGCGCTGGTGCAGCAGTTCAACGCCAACATGGGGCAGACGCTGCTGTACGGCATCGTCATCGCCATCCCGGCCATCATCCTCGCTGGCCCGGTCTACACGCGGTTCATGCCGCGCATCGATCGCCCCCCCCTGTCGACGTTCGTGCCGGCCCTGCGTGACGAGGCGACACTGCCGTCGCTGTCGGCCAGTCTCACGACCGCGCTGCTGCCGGTGGTGATGCTCGGCGTCGGGTCGGTGCTGGCCTCACGCGTCTCCGACGGGGTGATCGGTCAGGTCGTGCGTGCGATCGGTGACCCGTCCATGGCCATGCTCGTGGCGGTGGTGGTGGCCATCGGCCTGCTGGGGTTGCGCAGCGGCGCCTCGATGGAGACCATCACGGGCTGGTGCGAACGGGCCGCCTCCGACGTGGCCCTCGTGATGCTCGTCGTCGGCGGCGCCGGCGCATTCAAGCAGGTGCTCACGGACGCCGGGTCGAGCACCGCCATCGCGGCGGCGCTGTCGCGCCTGCACGCGCCGCCCCTGGTGCTGGCGTGGGCGATGGCGGCCCTCGTCCGCGTCTGCGTCGGGTCGGCCACCGTCGCCGGGCTCACCACGGCGGGCTTCGTGGCGCCTCTGGTCGCGAGCGGCGCGGCGGATCCGAACCTGATGGTGTTGTCGATTGGCGCCGGCAGCCTGATGCTGTCGCACATCAACGACGGCGCCTTCTGGCTGTTCAAGGAGTATTTCAACCTGTCCGTGGCCGAGACGTTGCAGACGTGGACCGCGATGGAGTCGATTGTCGCCATCGTCGGCCTCGCGGGCGTGCTGCTGCTCGATGTATGGATATAGGCGAACATCACTGACCGTCGACCTGAAGGTCGACGGCTACGACCATCGTCGCTTCCCGACGCCCGCTTCCCGACTCCCGATTCCTCCGACATGTCCACACCAGAAGAACGCTTCGCTGCTCTCGGCCTCGACCTCCCGCCCGCGCCCAAGCCGATGGGGGTCTACAAGCCCGCCCTGATCGAGGGCCCCTATCTGTACGTGTCCGGTCACGGCACGATGAAGACCGATGGCTCGATGATCGTCGGCAAGGTGGGGCAGGACCTGACGGCCGACGAGGCCAAGCTGGCGGCGCGCCAGGTCGGGTTGTCGATGCTCGCCACGATCAGGGCCACGGTCGGGTCGCTCGACCGCATCCATCGCGTCGTCAAGGTCCTCGGCATGGTGTGGGCGACGCCGGAGTTCGATCGGCATCCCTTCGTCATCAACGGGTGCAGCGAGATGTTCTCGGCCATCTGGGGCGAAGACCTCGGCGTGGGCGTGCGCAGCGCGGTGGGCATGGGCTCGCTGCCGGGCAACATCCCGGTGGAGATCGAGGCGCTGTTCCGGCTGAAGGACGTCTAGATGCTGGTCGTCGACGCGCATCTGGACCTGTCCATGAACGCGCTCGAGTGGAACCGCGACCTGCGCGAGCCGGTCGCGGCCATCCGGGCCCGTGAAGCGGGGCTCACCGATCGGCCCGACCGCGGCCGTGGCACGGTGTCCTTTCCGGAGATGCGCCGTGCGCGCATCGGCCTGGTCGTCGCCACGCAGATCGCCCGCTCTGTCGCGCCAGACAACCCGCTGCCCGGGTGGCACTCGGCCGAGCAGGCCTGGGCCCAGACGCAGGGACAGCTGGCCTGGTACCGCGAGATGGAGAAGGCGGGCGAGATGGTCGCGGTCACCGACCTCGCCTCGCTCGACGCGCATCTCGCCCTGTGGCAGGACCCGCCACCGCGCGCGCCCATCGGCTACATCCGCAGTCTCGAGGGCGCCGATTCGCTGGTCACCATCGAGTACCTGGAGCAGGCCGTGCGCGACGGCCTGCGCGCCGTCGGGCCGGCACACTACGGACCCGGACGGTACGCCCCCGGCACGCACACCACCGGACCGCTCGAGCCGCAGGGGCCAGCGCTGCTCGCCGCCATGGAACGGCTGGGCGTCATCCTCGACGTCACCCACCTGAGCGACGACAGCCTCTGGCAGGCCCTCGACCTGTTCGGCGGCGCCGTGTGGGCCAGCCATCACAACGTGAGAACGCTGGTCCCCGATCAGCGACAGCTGCCCGACGATCAGATTCGGGCGATCGTCAAGCGCGGCGCCGTCATCGGGGCGTCGTGCGATGCGTGGATGATCGTGCCCGGCTGGGTGCGCGGCACGTCGACGCCGCAGTCGATGTCGTGCACCTTCGAGCGGCTCGCCGACCACGTCGTCCATATCTGCGACCTCGCGGGCTCCACGGCCCACGTGTGCATCGGCTCGGACCTCGACGGCGCGTTCGGCACGGAGCAGACGCCGGTCGAGATCGACACCATCGCCGACCTGCATCGCCTGTGCGACGTGCTCGGGGCGCGCGGGTTCACCGACGATGACCTGGAGCGCTTCCGGTGGCGCAACGTCGTCGAGTTCCTCCGGGCGCATTGGGCCGGACGGGAGTGGATCGCATGAAGAGACGGGCATTCGTCCAGGCCTGCGCGGCCACGATCGGCGCGTGCGCGGCTGCGCCATCGGTGGTGGCGCAGGCGGCCCAGGCGGCAGCGCCGGCCTCGGGGCTGGCGCTGAAGGTGATGACCTTCAACATCCGCTATGGCACCGCCAACGACGGCGACAACCACTGGGACCGGCGCAAGGACTTCCTGGTGGACGTGCTGCGCGCGGAGGCGCCCGACGTCCTCGGCGTCCAGGAGGCGCTGTATCCGCAGCTGGCCTTCATCCTGCAGGCCCTGCCGGGATACGCGATGGTCGGCGTCGGGCGCGACAACGGCATCCGGGCGGGCGAGTACTCCTGCCTCCTCTACCGGACGGCCGCGCTGTCGGTGAGCCGCAGCGACACCTTCTGGTTCTCGGACACGCCAGACCGCGTCGCCTCGAAGAGCTGGGGCAACAGCATCACCCGCATCTGCACGTGGGCGCAGTTCGTCTCGCCGGACGGGCAGCCGCTGTCCGTCTACAACGTGCACCTCGATCATCAGTCGCAGCCGTCGCGCGAGCAGTCGGCGAGGTTGCTGCGCGCGCGGATTGCCGCGCGTGATCCCCAGGCGCCGGTCATCGTGACCGGCGACTTCAACGCCGGCGAGAAGAACCCTGCCGTCGCGTCGATGCTCGACGGCGGCGTGTTCCGCGACACGTTTCGCGTCAAGCACCCGGAGGCGGCGCCGGTCGGCACCTTCACCGGCTTCAGGTTCGGACAGGTCATCGGCGAGAAGATCGACCACATCTTCGCGACGGCGGAGTGGGACGTCCTCGACGCCGCGATCGTCCGCACCGACCGCAACCAGCGCTACCCGTCGGACCACTTCCCGGTGACCGCCACCGTGAGGCTGGTCCGCGCGTAGCCACGTCTCGTGCGACGGGCAGGGGCAGGCCAGGGGATGCAGGGCGCAAGGAGACCACCGTGCCGAGAGGGATCGTGACCATCGGGCGCGCCGCATCGGCGGGCCTGCTGACCGCCGCGCTGGTGCTCGGGCCGCAGGGGGCCGGGCACGTCGGCCACGCGCAGTCGGCGCCCACGGGGGCCGACCTCGTGCGCGCGACGTACACCAAGTACGAGTACCTCGTGCCGATGCGCGACGGCGTGCGGTTGTTCACGGCCGTGTACGTGCCGAAGGACGCGTCGCGGACCTACCCCTTCCTGCTGACGCGGACGCCCTACAGCGTGGCCCCCTACGGCGTCGACCGCTATCCCGCCGCGCTCGGATCGGAACCGCTCCAGAAGGAAGGGTTCATCTTCGTGCGGCAGGATGCGCGCGGACGCTACATGTCAGAAGGGCAGTTCCAGCAGGTGCGCCCCTTCAATGCCGGCACCGGGCCGAAGGACGTCGACGAGCGGACCGACACCCACGACACGATCGCCTGGCTGTTGGCCAACGTGCCCAACCACAACGGGCGCGTCGGCATGATCGGCATCTCGCAGCCGGGCTTCCACGTCGCCGCGAGCATCATCGACTCGCACCCGGCGCTGAAGGCCGCCTCGCCACAGGCGCCGACGGCGGACTACTACATGGGCGACGACGTGTACCACAACGGCGCGTTCATGCTGGGGGCGAATTTCGGGTTCTACTCGCGCTTCGCTCCCCGGGGCGACACGCCGGCGCCGCCGCGCCCCGCGATCGTCTTCGACCCGGGCACGCCGGACATGTACGACTTCTTCCTGCGTACGCCGGTGCCGCTCGCGCGCATGAACGCCGACCTGTTCGGGGGGAAGGCCGATTACTGGCAGGAGATCGTCGACCACACGACATACGACGCCTACTGGAAGCAGCGCTCGCTCTGGCGCTTCATGGACAACGTGAGGTGCGCGGTGCTCAACGTCGGCGGCTGGTTCGACGCCGAGGACCCCATCGGCCCCTTCCACATCTACCGCGCGGTCGAGCGGAAGAACCCCGGCATCGCCAACACGATCGTGATGGGCCCGTGGTCGCACGGAGGCTGGGCGCGTGGCGCCGGCCAGCACCTGGGCAACCTCGACTTCGCCATCCGCACGGGGGAGTTCTATCGCGAGAAGATCGAGTTCCCCTTCTTCATGGCGCACCTGAAGGACGGCAAGGAGCCGGTGCCCGAAGCGTGGATGTTCCTCACGGGCCTCAACGAGTTCCGCCGGCTCGATGCCTGGCCGCCGAAGGGACTCACGGCGAAGACCCTGCACCTGGCCGCCAACGGCCGCCTCACCGAGGCGCGCCCACGGGAGGCGACGTCGTACGACGAGTACGTGAGCGACCCGAGGCGCCCCGTGCCCTACGTCGGCTACGTGGCCGGCGGCTTCACGTCGGACTACATGACCGAGGACCAGCGCTTCGCGAGCCGTCGGCCCGACGTGCTGGTCTACCAGACCCCGCCGCTCGAGCAGGACCTCGTGGTGGCCGGCCCGATTCAGGTCCGCCTGCACGTGTCGACCACCGGCACCGACGCCGACTTCGTCGTCAAGGTGATCGATGTGTATCCGGACGATTACCCGACGCCGGCGGCGCCACCCGGCGCGCCGGCGCGCGCCGATGCCGTGAAGATGGGCGGATACCAGCAACTGGTGCGCGGGGAGCCATTCCGCGCCAAGTTCCGGCGCAGCTTCGAGACACCGGAGCCGATGGTCCCTGGTCGGCCCGAGGCGATCACCTATGACCTGCCCGACGTGTACCACGCGTTTCGCCGCGGCCACCGCGTGATGGTGCAGGTGCAGAGTTCGTGGTTCCCGCTCGTCGATCGGAATCCCCAGGTGTTCATGGAGATTCCGACCGCCACGCCCGCCGACTTCAGGGTCGCCACGCAGCGCGTCTATCGCGCGGCCGACCTGGCATCGTCCATCACGTTGATGGTCGAGACGCCCGTGCCTACCGCCGTCGCAGGCGGCCGGTGAGCGTCAGGGTCTCGGCGCCGCGCGTGACCGTCCCGGTCAGCGCGTCGCCCCACTGCTTGCGGTCGAGCAGGGCGCGCACCTCGACGTCCTTCCTGATCGGCTGGCCGTCGAGTGTCAGCACGATGTCGCCGGCCTTGAACCCCATCGCCTCGGCGGGCGATCCCGGCGAGACCATGAGCACGGTCGTCGGCTGCTCGCCGCTGCTGCGGAAGGACAGGCCGAGCGTCGGGAAGCGCGGATAGGTTTCGGTCGGCACGCCCCAGACGATGTCGCCGACGGAGGCGCGGACCGGCTCCGGTGTGCCGGGCTGGGTGGCAATCGGCATCACCGTCGCCACGCGCTTGTCCGTGTATGCCCGGGCCTGACGCGCGATGCCGAGGTTGTAGGCAACGTGCCCGCTCCCCACCAGCACCACCACCACGGCCCTGGGATCGGGCGATTCCTTCGACAACTCGACGGCGTGGTAGGCCATGGTCGCGTCCCACGTGCTCTGGGCCTCCACCATTCGCTGCAGGACCTCTGGCGGCATCCCGGCCCCGTGCCCGGCCGAGTCGCCGCCGACGTAGGCGACGAACAACCGCTTGTGTTCCTCGTTGGTGGTGTCGATGGTGGGCGCGAGCTGCCCCCGCTCCATGCCCCCGATGCCGGCGAGGCCGCGGCGCCCCACCATGGCGACCACCGCGCGGGGCGCATTCACCCCGCGGATGGGCAGGCGGTACTGCTTGGCGAGCAGGAAGATGTCCCGGTAGTAGCCCCACGGGTAGCCCCAGTAGTCGTACCAGCCCGACTCGCGGAGCAGCGCCGCTTCATCGAGGCTGCCGCGCAGCCAGCGGTCGAACGGCGCCGTCGGCGCATCGTACGGAAACATCTCGAGGCCGATCGTGACCTTGCGGCCGGCTCGCTGCAGGGCGGCAATCACCTGCGCCTGGACGCGATGCGATTCGACGGAGGTGTGGGCCTCGCCGACCAGCACGATCGCGGCGTCTGCCAGCGCTGCCGCGACCTCGTCGGTCGAGAGGTCGACGCCCTTGTGGGTGTCGTGGATCTGATCGACGCCCAGCGCCAGCGTGCGGGCCTTGCGGGCGGGGTCGCCCAGTTCGAGGTTGAGCGGCTCGCGGCCCTGCGCGCCGACGCCCACGGGCAGCGCAAGGGCGAGGCAGCAGGCCAGGCCGATGACGTGTGCGCGACGGATCACTTGCCCCTCAGCGCAGTGACGGCCGCGAGGACCTCCGCCGCGTGCGCGTCGACCTTGACGCTGTCCCAGCGGCGCGCCACGGTGCCATCGGCGGCGATCAGGTAGCTGACACGGGCGATGCCCATGTACTTGCGGCCGTACATGCTCTTCTCCTGCCACACGCCGTACTGCTCGCACACGGCGTGATCGGCGTCGGCCAGCAGCGGGAAGGTGAGGCCATGCTTGGTGGCGAACTTCGCCTTGCTCTTCGTGTCGAGGATGCTGATCCCGAACACCGCCGCATCGACCTGCGAGAAGTCCGGCAGCGCCGCCTGGAACCCGCAGGCTTCCGTCGTGCAACCCGACGTGTCGTCCTTCGGGTAGAAGAAGAGCACGACGGGACGGCCTGCGTACTGCGCGAGCGTGTGGATCGTGCCGTGCTGGTCCGGCAGGGCGAACGTGGGGGCCTTGGTGCCCGGGTCGAGGAGTGGCATGTCCTACAGGCTACCTGAAGCGCACGCCGATGCGCGTGCGCGGTTACACTGGACGCGATGATCCTCCGGCTCGATCCGTTCCGGTGGCGCGCCTAGCCGTGCCTCCTGGCCCCATCCAGTGCGTCCATGCGCCGCGTGATGGGCGGAGCCTCACCGGCGACATCCGGCTGCTGGAGGGCTTCCACTCCGACGCGCTCGGCAACAGCCGCGACGTGCTCGTCTACCTGCCGCCCGGATACGACCACGATCAGACGCGGCGGTTTCCGGTGTTGTACCTGCACGACGGCCAGAACGTCTTCGACACCAGTACGTCGTTTGCCGGCGCGGAGTGGGGCGTCGACGAGACGGCCGAACGCCTGGTGCACGCCGGACGGGTGATGCCGCTCGTCATCGTGGCGATCAACCACGCCGGGGCCTTGCGGGCCGACGAGTTCGCGCCGACCAGGGACGCGCACCGGCACGCGGGCGGGCACGCGAACCACTACGCGCGCTTCCTCGTCGACGAACTCAAGCCGTACATCGATCGCACCTTCCGCACGCAGCCCGAGGCGGCGAGTACGGCGGTCGGTGGCTCGTCGCTCGGCGGCCTCGTGACCTTGCACATCGGGCTCGAGCATCCGGGGGTGTTCGGGGCGCTGGCCGTGCTCTCGCCGTCGATCTGGTGGGACCGCCGCGCCGTGCTGACGCGCGTCGAAGGCCTGCCGGCCCGGTTGCCCTGGCGGATCTGGCTCGATGTGGGGACGGGCGAAGGGCGCGACACGGTCAGGAATGCCCGTGCGTTGCGGGGAGTGCTGCAGGAGAAGGGCTGGGAACCCGGGGCCGACCTGCACTACCTCGAAGTCCACGACGCGCCCCATTCCGAGACGGCATGGGCCGAGCGCGTCGGGCCCCTGCTGGAGTTCCTGTTTCCGGTTACGGGGTCTTCCTGATCGCCTGCACCTCGGCCTCGACCTGCTTCTTGGCCTCGCGCTCCTTGCGCTTGCGGAAGGCGTTCTTGATGCTGTCGAGCGTGGCGCCGTTGACGGGCACGCCAGCGGGGTAGAGCTGGGCCCGATGCTCGGTCGGGATCATGAGCGACTGCATCTGGTAGTGGTAGATCGGATACCACGGCCGGACATAGCCCGGCGTCACCGTCGTCTGGTCGTACAGATAGCCGAAGTGGTAGTCGAGGTCGTCGCTCGAGTCCTCGACGCGCACCGTGTAGTCGGCGCGCACGGGCCCGACGAAGATCGACTCCGGCGCCGCCAGCCGCTGCCGGATCCGGTCGAGCTCGGCGCGCTGACGCGCCGCCGGCTGCTGGGCCAGCACGGGGGAGGAACCGAGTGCGATCCCCAGCAGCAGGACCGTGGCGATGAACGGTCGGGTCGGCGGCATGTTCATTCGACGCCCTCCCTCGAGGGTTGGTTGTCTCGGCCGAACACGGATCAGGATTCGAGCAGCAGGTGGCCCGGATCCTCGATGAACTCCTTGACCTTGACCAGGAACTGCACGGCTTCGAGGCCATCCACGATGCGGTGGTCGTAGGACAGCGCGAGATACATCATCGGCCGGATCACCACCTGCCCCTTGATGGCCACCGGACGGTCCTCGATCTTGTGCAAGCCGAGGATGCCGACCTGCGGCGGATTCAGGATCGGCGTGCTCAGGAGCGATCCGAAGACGCCGCCGTTGGTGATCGTGAAGGACCCGCCCTTGAGGTCCTCGAGCGTCAGGGTGTTGTTCTTCGCGCGCGCGGCGAAATCGCGGATCGCCAGCTCGATGCCGGCAAACGACAGCTGCTCGGCCGACCGGATGACCGGAACGACGAGCCCCTGATCGGCGCCGACGGCGATGCCGACGTCGTAGTAGTGCTTCAGCACCATCTCTTCGCCCTGGATCTCGGCGTTGAGACGGGGGAAGGACTTCAGGGCGGCGACGGCGGCCTTGACGAAGAACGAGGCGATGCCGATGCCGACGCCGTGGCGCTTGGCGAACTGCTCCTTGCGTCGCTCGCGCAGGCCCATCAGCTCGGTCATGTCCACCTCGTTGAAGGTGGTCAGCATGGCGGCCGTGCGCTGAGCCTCGACGAGGTTGCGGGCAATCGTCAGACGCCGCTTGGACATCCGCACGCGCTCTTCCGTCCGACTGCCTGGCGCGACCGCGGGGCGGGCCGCGGGCGTGGGGGCGGCCTTCGGGGCCGGCGCCGCGGGCGGGGCCGCTGCCGGGGCAGCCGTCTGGCCGGCGGCGGCCTGGACGTCGCGGCGCATCACCCGACCGGCGTCACCGCTGCCCTGGACCTGCGCCATGTCCACCTGATGCACTTCGGCAGCCTTGCGCGCCGCCGGCGTACTGCGGGGCGCATCGGCGGCCGTGCCGGCGGGCGCCGCGGCGACGGCCGGCGTGATCGCCTCCGGCGGCGCGGGCGTGGCTGACGCGGGGGCGTCCGGCGGTGGCGCCGCGCCCGTCGGGGCCGCGGCCTCGGCCGGTGCGCCGCTGCCGGCCTCGATCGAGGCCAGGGGCTCGCCGACCTTCACGTCTTCGCCCTCCTGACGCAGGATCTTGCCCAGCACGCCGGCCTGATCGGCGTTCACTTCCAGATCGATCTTCTCGGTTTCGAGTTCGACGAGCGGATCACCGACGGCAATCGCGTCGCCTTCCTTCTTGAGCCAGCGCGCGACACGCGCTTCGACCACCGATTCGCCGAGCTGGGGGACCACCACCTGTGCGGCCATGTGTGCTCTATGCCTTTGCCTTGACCCGGCGCGCAGCGCGCGGCGCGGGAGCGGTGGGGGCGTACGCCTCGGCCACCAGCATCTTCTGGTTGATCATGTGCCAGCCGAGGGACCCCTCGGACGGGCTCGCGCTCCGCGGACGACCGAGATACCGCACCGGCAGACGCCCATCGAGCAGTTCCTCGAAGCAGGGCCGGAAGAAGTCCCACGCCCCCATGTTCAGGGGCTCCTCCTGCAGCCACACGATGTCGTCGGCGTTGGGGTACCCCGCAATCACGGCCTCGACCTCGTCGGCCGGGAAGGGGTAGAGCTGCTCGATGCGGCAGATCGCCGTCTGGCGATCCGATTGCCGCTGCTCGGCCGACACGAGGTCGACGTAGACCTTGCCGCTGCAGAACACCACGCGTCGCACGTCGCGCGCCCGGGTCCTGGCTTCGTCGTCATCGATCACCGGGCGCCAGGCGCCCTCGGCCAGTTCGGCGGGCGTCGACGCGACCAGCGGGTGCCGCAGCAGGCTTTTCGGCGTCAGCACGATCAGCGGCAGCGGATCGGTGGTCAGCAGCAGCGCCTGTCGGCGCAGGAGGTGGAAGTACTGCGCGGCCGTCGTGCAGTTGGCCATGCGCAGGTTGATGTCGGCCGCGGCCCCGAGGAAGCGTTCGGGACGCGCACTGGAGTGCTCGGGGCCCTGCCCCTCGTAGCCGTGCGGCAGCAGCAGCACGAGCGAGGGCGTCTGGCCCCACTTGGCGCGCGCCGACGTGACGAACTGGTCGAGCACGACCTGCGCCCCGTTGATGAAGTCGCCGTACTGGCCTTCCCAGATGACCATCCGGTCCGGGGCCTGCACGTTGTAGCCGTACTCGAACCCGATGGTGGCGTTCTCGCTCAGCGGGCTGTTGTGGATCTCGAAGCTCGCCCTCGCCTGCGGCAGACGCTGCAGCGGGATGTCGATGGCGCCCGTCTCCACGTCGCGGAAGGCCGCATGGCGGTGACTGAAGGTCCCGCGCTGCACGTCCTCGCCGGTCAGGCGGATCGGAATGCCGTCGGCCAGGATGCTGGCGTAGGCGAGTTCCTCGGCGGTCGCCCAGTCGATCGACCGCTCGTCGGGCTGCTCGAAGACGCTCTTGCGCCGCTCGCGGCCGCGATCCAGCTTGCGATGGCCGGTGAAGCCCTCCGGCCGCGTCAGCAGCGCCTCGTTCATCGCCTGCAGATCGGCCAGGGGCACCGACGTGCGCACCTGCCGGGCCGCCCCGGCCGGCGGCGGCTCCGGGATCGGATTGACGATCGCCTCTTCGGGCTTGAGCTGCTCGTAGACCTGCTCGAGCGCCTTCATCCGCTGGTCGACGAGCGGCTGCGCGATGCCGGTGCGCCCGGTCGTCTGTTCGACGTGGGCCGCCCACTGCTCGCGCACCGTTGGATGGTTCGCGATCTTCTGGTACATCAGCGGCTGCGTGAACGCCGGTTCGTCGCCCTCGTTGTGCCCGTAGCGGCGGTAGCCGACCAGGTCGATGAGGAAATCGCGCTGAAACCGGGCCCGATAGGCCCAGGCCATGCGCGCCGCCTCGATGCACGCGATCGGGTCATCCGCGTTGACGTGGACGATCGGGATCTTGAAGCCGCGCGCCAGCCCACTGGCGTACGAGGTGGAGTAGGACTCGGCCGGCACGGCCGTGAACCCGAGCTGGTTGTTGGCGATGATGTGAATCGTGCCGCCCGTCGTGTAGCCATCGAGGCGCGACAGGTTGAGCGTCTCGGCGACGATCCCCTGCCCGGGGAACGCCGCGTCGCCGTGGATCAGGACCGGGAGCGTGCGGTCGGCGTCGAACACGGGCCCGCCGGGCCGGCCCGCCTCCGTGCCCGCCGCGCGCGCCATGCCTTCGATCACCGGATTGACGAACTCGAGGTGGCTCGGATTCGGGGCCATCGAGACCTGCGTATCGGCATCGAACTGCCGCAGGGCGCCGGCGTGGTACTTGACGTCGCCGGTCCAGCCGAGGTCGATGCGGTAGCCCGTGCGCGCCATCACGGGGTCCTTGAACTCCGCGAGGATCTGCGCGTACGGCTTGCCGAGCACGTGCGCCAGCACGTTGAGCCGCCCGCGATGCGCCATGCCGATCAGCACATGGCGCAGGCCGGATTCGTTGGCGCCATTGATGACCGTGTCGAGGATGGGCACCAGCATGTCCAGGCCCTCGACCGAGAACCGCGTCTTGCCCGGAAAGGTGCGATGGAGAAACCGCTCGAAGGTCTCGACCTCGGTGATGCGGTCGAGCAGGGCGTCGGCGTCGATGGGGGCGATGGGGGGCCGGAAGCGGGCACTTTCGACGGCCAGGCGGAGCCACTCGCGCTCCTCGGGGACGAACACCTGGGCGAAGTCGTAGCCGGTGCGCGTGCAGTACGCCTGCCGCAGCGCCGTGATGGCCGCGGCGGCGTTGGGTTGCCCCTCCGCGAGCGGCCCGCTCACCACGCTGGCCGGCAGGCCGCGCAGTTGCTCGTCCGTGATGCCGTGCCCCTCGGGGGCGAGCGACGGATCGCCCGTCGGGCGCGAGCCCAGCGGGTCGATCTGCGCGCCGAGATGCCCGTACCGGCGAATCGACTCGGCGAGCGTCGCCGCACCGACGACGGCGCGGAGATCGACGCCGGCACCGGCACCGGACACCGGCGCCGACGGATCGTCGGGCGGCGTCCACTGCTCGAAGTAGGCGCGCGTCTGCGCGTCCACGGCGGCGGGATCCTGCCGGTACCGGTCATAGAGTTCGAGCACGTACCCGGCATTGAGACCCTGAAACTCGTTCCATCCACCCATACGGAATTCAGATTCTATCGCAGCATCAGCAGGGCGGCGCAGGAGAACGCCACTGGTCCTTCGGCAGTGACAGCAACAGGTAGCGCAGCCGCAGGGTGCGCACGGCGCCGGCGTAGGAGGCTTTGGCGATGTCGCCGGCGATCAGGCGGCTTCGCAGCTGGCGGATCTCGTACCGGTAGAGGTCGTTGACCTGCGCGCGCAGGAGGTCCACCGGCGTGTCGGGCGTCGGGCGCAGGCCGTGTCCGGCGAGGGCGTCGAGGACGAGAGGACGGAACGTGCCGTGCACAGGCGACCGCCGGGACCGCCTAGAAGGCGAAATAGATGAAGTCGAGGGACGTCCGGCTGCGCAGCACGAGGATGGTGGCGAACATCACGCCCACGGCCAGCGCCTGCCAGACGATCGTCCGCGTCGGCACCTCGGCCTCGCGGACCACCGGACGATCCGAGTAGGACCGGCCCTGCCAGACCGTCCACAGACTGTGCGCCCACAGCGGCAGTGACAGCGTGAAGGCCACGAGGAACAGATAGAGGCCAGCCTGCCGCTCAGCCAGCGGCGCGGTGCCCGGGACCAGGGTGAGGTCGCGCCAGAGCATGGCCGCGTCGGCCTCGCGGAACAGCAGCCAGCCGATGTGCACCAGCACGTACATCAGGGCCCACTGCGGCACGACGCGCCAGGCGGGCACGCGCTGCCGCCCCGGATGGCGTCCGACCCCGCGCAGCGCGCCCCACGTGCGTTCCCCCACGAGCAGCAGGCCGTGGTAGGCGCCCCACAGGGCGAAGTTCCAGGCCGCGCCGTGCCACAGGCCCGAGATCACGAACGTGATCAGGATGTTGACCAGGGTGCGCGGCAGACCCCGGCGCGACCCGCCCAGCGGGATGTAGAGGTAATCGCGAAACCACGACGACAGCGAGATGTGCCAGCGCCGCCAGAAGTCGGACGGCGAGAGCGCCAGGTACGGGTGTTCGAAGTTCTTCATCAGGTCGAACCCGAGCCACCGGGCGCACCCGCGGGCGATGTCGGTGTAGGCCGAGAAGTCGGCGAAGATCTGCAGCCCGAAGGCGAAGACGCCGGCCCACAGCATCTCGAAGCCGGGGTCCTTCATCGCGAACACCCGATTGGCGATGATGCCGACGTTGTCGGCGATGACCAGCTTCTTGAAGAAGCCCCAGGCCATCAGCACCAGGGCGTCGCGGGCGACCACGAGGTTGAACACGCGCGGGTGCTGCACGCGCGGCAACAGGGCCTCCGCGCGCTCGATCGGCCCGGCCACCAACTGCGGGAAGAAGGCGACGAACAGCGCGAAGTCGCGCAGCGACCCGCTCGCGCGCAGGCGTCCCCGGTAGACGTCGATCGTGTAGCTCAGACTCTGGAACGTGTAGAACGAGATCCCGACCGGCAGCACGATGCGCAGCACCGGCAGCGAGGCTTCGAGCCCGGCCGACGCCATCGCCGCCTGCACGCTGTCGATGAAGAAGTTGAAGTACTTGAAGAAGCCGAGCACCGTGAGGTTGGACACGAGGCTCACGACCAGCCAGGTGCGTCGGCTCCACCGCGTGCCGGACGCGGGCGCGGCCGGGTCCATCTTCTGCGCCACCCACCAGTCCACGAGGGTCGTGCCGCCGAGCAGCAGGCAGAACCACGGCGTCACCCAGCCGTAGAACAGGTAGCTCGCCACCAGCAGGAACCAGTTCTGGGCGCCGTGCGACAGCCGCCAGTAGACGGTCGTCACGACGACGAAGAAGACGAGGAAATCGAGCGAGTGGAAGGTCATCGGAACAGCGGGTGCAGGGTGGCGCGGAACTGCCGCGTGTAGCGCTGCCGGTGCGCGCGCCCGATGTGATCGCCGTCCTCGTACATCGCCAGGGTCTGCATCGGATCGCCCGTGTCGTCGTGCAGGAACATGCCCTCGGCTTCGACGTACGCCTTGAAGTCCCGCATGTATTCCTGCATGCGCGGTGACTGCGCCGGCGGCGTGTTGCCGACGGGGCGTCGCTGGACGCGCACGAAGCAGACCTTCATGCCGTGCTGCTTGGCCAGGTCGATGATCAGCGGCAGCACCGACTGCGGCATGGTGCGGGCGAAGTCCGCCTCGGCGTCCACCGTGGCCTGCACGTCGGCGTCGGTCATCGGTCGCAGGCGCTCGAGCCCCATCGTCTCGAACGTCATCGTCTCGAGCCAGGCGCGGCGCGCCGGCTCGTCGTCGGTCCACAGGCGCGTCGGCCAGTCGTACAACTGCCGTTCCATCCAGGCGTTGGCGCGATCGACGTTGTAGGCGCGATTGACGGCTCCGTGCACCCGGAACCACGCGCCCTGGCGGCGCGAGGCGATGACGTCGTTGAGCGCCGGTTCCTCGGGCTGGGCGACCTCGTCCAGCGACCAGCGGAACGGCCCGGTGAGCCGGAACAGCGGGTCGGTCATGTTGAGGTCGCGGAAGAAGAAGAACGTCACTTTCGGCCGCTCGCCGCTGGCGACCAGATAGTTCTTGAAGCTGAGGTACCAGTAGGCCGAGCCGGTGCCGGCCCGCGCCAGCATCGCCACGTCCTGCCCCAGCAGGCCGGCGAGATAGCCGGCATCGATGCGGGTGCCGAGCATCGAGTCGCCGATGAAGACATAGGAGGGCCGCAGCCGCTGCAGGTCCTTGATGGGGTCGGGGCGGAACGCGATGCGCTCACGCGACGCTTCGAGGGCCGGCAGGTAGCTGGGTTCCACCGCCCGGCTCGACAACCGGGCCATGACGGGGTGCCAGATCAGCGGGACCGCCAGCGCGACCGCCAGGATGGCCACGAGACGCCATGCGCCTCGCGTCGACCATTCGGCCGGCGGCGTGCGAGGCAACTCGTGGGGGGCAGGAGCGGGCAGGGGCGATTCGGTCACGTACGGCCGAAAAGTATAGAACGGGATGACGGCATCATCCCGGGGGATCCGGCAAGCGGGTCGCCAGTGCCACGCCGGTCGCGCCCTCCGCGAAGAGCCAGGACTTGTCCGGCGTCGCCACACCGCTGACCACCGATCCCGCGCCGAACGGCTGACCGGCCGCATCCGCCTGCGGGCGCCCACGGCTACGGCCTCGCGCCGACGCGCATCCGGACTTCCAGGACCACCTGACGCCGCATCACGTCGCCGAAGATGTGCTGCTGGATCTCCTGGTTGAAGAGATTGAGCACCTTCAGCGATGCCGTGAAGGTATCGCTGAGCCGATAGCCGACCGTGCCGTTGACCAGGGTGTAGGCCTCGGTGGTCCCGTGGTAGCGGGAGTCGAGCACGTCCTGCCAGTAGGCGTCGCTGGCATAGCTCATCGAGAGGTTACCGATCATCCGCGCACCGGTGTAGTTCGCGCCCAGGTTGACGCGGTGGCGGGACGGGATGTTCAACTCCGAGATGTCGAAGCCGGACGGCTCGGGCGTCGGCTGGAACGAGTAGTTCGCGAAAGCCGTCAGCGTGCGGGTGACGTCGGTATCGACGCCGAGCTCGACCCCCTTCTGACGCACCTTGCCGAAGTTGAGGTACGTGAACGACGCGGGCAGGCCGTTGCCGGGACCGAAGCGACCCGAGAGCAGGATCAGTTCGAGGGCCGCCGGCGGCAGCGGCCATCCCGGCGGCGGGGTGGCGGCGCGGTACGAGCCGTTCTGCGTGAAGAAGATCGCGTTCCGGCTGTCGTTGACGTAGACGGCCGCGCTCACCGTCGCGCGGTTGGCGATCACGCCCGAGTAGCCGATCTCGTACGCATCGAGCGACTCCTCCTCGAGGGTCTCGTTGCCGACGGCCGCGACGGGGAAGTTGTAGACACGGCCCGCGAGCGCCGGATTGAGGGCGCCGAGATCCAGCTGGTTGACGATCGCCGTGTCGAGGAAGTTGTTGACCAGCGAGGGCGCCCGGTAGGCCCGGTTGTACGACACCCGCACCGTGTGCGCCGGGGCGGGCTTGAACAGCAGCGTCGTCCGCGGCGACACGACGGGTCCGTCCAGCACCGAGAACGCATCGACGCGGCCGCCGACCACCCATCGCCACATCGGCGCCAGGAAGATCTCGTCCTGCACATAGATGCCGCCCTCGGTGCGCGAGTCCTCGCGCGGCGCCAGGGACAGGTCGAAGGCGTTGTAGCGGAAGTTGCCGCCCAGGCTGAACACGTGACGGTTCCGCCAGGTGGCGACATGCCCCGCCTCGACGTCCATGGTGGTGTTCTTGAAGAGGAAGGGGACCGGGCGACCATCGACGCCCACGGCGAGCAGGTTGGTGGCGGCGCCATCGACGCGATTGACGAACGTGTTGAGGCGCGTCGCTCCGCGTGAATAGTTCACCTTGCCATACGCCAGGTACGTGCCGCGGTCGATGTCGAACGGTCCGATGCCGGTGTGGATCATGCCCTCGGTGCCCGAGAATCCCCCCTGCATCACCACGCGCTGCCGCCCGTCCGGATGGTCGTAATCGAGCCGCGCGTCGAACTTCGGTTGCCGGGTCCCGCTGTTGGCGAACCCGGGATAGATCGTGCCGGTGCCGTTGGGAATCGGCCCGGTCGGACGCGCCATGGCGTCCTGCTGGTAGTACCCGGTGGAGACCTTGTAGGCCCACCGGTCGTTCACCGCGGCCGCGTGGCTGGCCGAGACCGAGAACAGCGCCCCGTTGCCGCGATCCACATCCATCGCCTGGCGCCCGAACAGACCGGCGCTCAGCGCGAAGGCCGACCCCTGCTGCTCGCGAGGCGTCTTCGTGATGATGTTGACCACCCCGGTGAGGGCGTTGGCCCCCCACACCGCCGAGGCCGGACCACGAATCACCTCGATCTGCTTGATCTCCTGGGGATCCATCGGCAGGAAGTCCCACGCGACGAAGCCGAAGAAGTCCTGGTAGATGCTGCGCCCGTCCACGAGGGCGAGCTGGGACGTCGCCAGCGTGCCGGTGGCCGATCGTGACGTGAGGTTGATGTCGCGTGCCGACGTCTGCGTGACGTTGAGCCCGGGGACGGCCCGCAGCAACTCGGCGTAGTTGGTGGCGGGGGAGTTCTCGATCGCGCGACTGTCGATCAGCGTGACGGTCGCCGGCGCATTGACGAGGGCCTGCTCGGTCCGCGAGGCGCTGACGATGACTTCCTCTTCGTATTTCTGCGATGCCTGCGCCTCAGCCTCGACCGGCGGTGGGGGCTGAGGCGGCGGTTGCGGCTGCGCCGGGGGGGAGGCGGGCGCTTGCGCGACGGTCGGTGACGCGGAACCGCTCCACAGGAGCAGCCCCAACAGCAGGCCGGTCAACGGGCGACATGTCATGGGCTCACGCAACCTTACGCTCGAGCTGGCGCGCCTGCAACCACGCGCCTAGACGTCCAGTTCCTCGGCCTCTTCGGCCCGGTCCATGATGAACCGGAAACGGGCCGAGGCGTCCTTGCCCATCAGCTCGTTGATGATGCGGTCGGTCACCAACTGGTCCGAGATCATCACGCGCAGCAGGCGGCGCGTCTTCGGATTGAGCGTGGTCTCCCACAGCACCTTGGGCATCATCTCGCCGAGGCCCTTGAACCGCGTGATGTCCGGCTTGGCACGCCCGGTGGCCTTCCTGACGATCGCATCACGCTGGGCATCGTCCTGGGCCCAGAACGTCTCCTTGCCGATGTCGATGCGGAACAGTGGCGGCTGGGCGATGAAGACGCGTCCGCTCGTGATCAGCTGCGGCATGTGCCGGTAGATGAACGTCAGCAGGAGCGTCGCGATGTGGTGGCCGTCGGAGTCGGCATCGGCCAGCAGCACCACCTTGCCGTACCGCAGGCGCGACAGGTCGAACTGCTTGCCGACGCCGCAGCCGAGCGCCGTCACGAGATCGGCCAGTTCCTTGTTCTCGAGGACCTTGGCCGTCGACACGCTCTCGGTGTTGAGGACCTTGCCGCGCAGGGGCAGGATGGCCTGGCGCACACGGTCGCGTCCCTGCTTGGCCGAGCCGCCGGCCGAATCGCCCTCGACGATGAACAACTCGCTCAGGCCGCGATTGGTCGTCGTGCAGTCCGACAGCTTGCCCGGCAGTGTGAGCCGGTGCGCGGTGGCGGTCTTGCGGGTGACTTCCTGCTGGGCGGCGCGGCTCGCTTCGCGGGCACGGGCCGACAGGATCACCCGCGCCACGATGGCTTCGGCGATCGAGATGTTCTGATTCAGCCAGTGCTCGAGGGCGGGGCGTACGAGGCCGTCGACGGCCGACTGCACCTCCGGGTTGTTCAGGCGGTCCTTGGTCTGCCCCTGGAACTGCGGCTCCTCGATGAACACGCTCAGCACGCCGACGAGTCCCTCCCGGAGGTCTTCGGCCGTCAGCGTGACGCCACGCGGCGAGAGGTTGTGCGTCTCGATGAAGTTGCGCATCGCCTTGCCGAGACCGGCGCGGAAGCCGTTCTCGTGGGTGCCGCCCGATCCGGTCGGGATGCCGTTGACGTAGCTGCGCAGGTGCTCGTCGGTGGACTCGGTCCACTGCATCGCGAGGTCGAGCCGGAGGGCGCCATCGCGCGAGACGACGAACGCGCTCTCGTGCACGGGCTTGGTGCCGCGCTCGGCGACCAGCTTGCGCAGGTAGTCGGCCAGGCCATCGGCATGGGCGTAGGTCACCTTCTGCCGGGTGACCTCGTTCTCGTACGTGATGCGGAGACCGCGGTGCAGGTAGCTGGCCACCTCGAGCCGCTGGGCGATGGTGTCGGCGTCGAACTCGATCTTCGGGAAGATCGTCGTGTCGGGCCGGAAGAAGACCGTCGTGCCGCTGCCGCGGGCGGGTCCCAGCTTGGTCGGCGGCCCCTGGGGCACGCCCTGCCGGAAGCGCTGCTCCCACTGGAAGCCGTCACGCTTGACCGTGGCGACCAGCTCCCGCGAGAGCGCGTTGACGACGCTGGCGCCGACGCCGTGCAGGCCACCGGACGTCTTGTAGTTGCCCTGCTCGAACTTGCCGCCGGCGTGCAGCACCGTGAAGATCAGCTCCAGCGCGGTCTTCTTCGTCTTGGCGTGGACATCCACGGGGATGCCGCGGCCATCGTCGGTCACCGTGATCGAACTGCCATCGGCATGCAGCGTGACGCCGATCTGGGTCGCATGCCCGTTCATCGCCTCGTCGATGGAGTTGTCGAGAATCTCCCAGACGAGGTGATGCAGGCCGGAGGCGCCCACGCCGCCGATGTACATGCCGGGGCGCTTGCGCACCGGCTCGAGGCCCTCGAGGACGGTGATGTCTTTGGCGGTGTAGGACGTGGACATTCAGAAAGTGCGTACGGGCAAAAAGGGCGAACAGGGCAAAACGGCCAGAGCCAAGGATAAAGGGAAACGGGGAAAGGGCGAAGAAAAACGAAAAGGCGGCGAGTGCAGGTGCACCCGCCGCCTTTCAGGGCCGAAGTCCGAAGTCCGAAGTCCGAAGACGGAAGTTCGAAGGCCGACGGCCGCGTGCCGACGGCCGACCGGCGACGCCGCTACTTGATGAAGAGCATCTCCCGGTACGTGGGGAGCGGCCAGTCGTTGGACGGCACCAGCGATTCGATCGCATCGCCGGTCTCGCGCAGCGCCGTCATCGCCGGGACGATCTTGTCGCGCATGTACGTGGCGTGCTTGTGCGAGTCGCCGTTGCCCTCGTGGGCGAGCGCCTTGATCAGGGCCTCGGTGCGCACCTTGAGCGTGTCGACCAGGCCGCTGATCTCGACGAGCAGCTTCTTGGCTTCCTTGCTCTGGACGCCGGCGGCCTTGCCCGCCGCGACGCTCTGCGCGACCTGCGTCAGGTACCCAAGGGCCGCCGGCAGGATGTACCGGTTGGCCATCAGCACCATGGTCTGCGCTTCGATGTTGATCGTCTTGTTGTAGGCCTCGAAGTTAATCTCGAGACGCGCCTCGAGCTCACGCTTGTTGAGGACCTTGTAGCTCTCGAACAGCTTCACGGCCTCGGCGGTCGTCAGTTCCGGCAGGGCATCGACCGTGTTGCGGGCGTTGAGCAGGCCGCGCTTGGCCGCTTCCTTCTGCCAGGCCTCCGAGTAGCCGTTGCCGTTGAAGATGATCCGCTTGTTCTCCTTCACCAGCTTCACCAGGAGCTTGCCGATGGCCTCCTGGAGATCGACGCCCTTCTCGACCGACTTCTCGAGTTCGGTGGCGATGTAGTCGAGCGACTCGGTCACCGCCACGTTGAGGACGATGTTGGGGAAGGCGATGCTCTGGTTGGACGACACCGCGCGGAACTCGAACTTGTTGCCGGTGAAGGCGAACGGGCTCGTGCGGTTGCGGTCGCCGGCATCACGCGGCAGCTTGGGCAGGACGTCGACGCCGGTCTCGAGCAGGCCGCCGTGCGTCGTGTGCCGGGTGGCCCCCTTCTCGATCTGCTCGAAGATGCTGGTCAGCATGTCGCCGAGGAAGATCGAGATGATCGCCGGCGGCGCTTCGTTGGCGCCGAGGCGGTGGTCGTTGCCGGCGCTGGCCACGCTCATGCGCAGCAGGCCCTGGTACTTGTTGACGGCGCGCATGACGGCGGCGCAGAACACCAGGAACTGGATGTTGTCGTGCGGCGTGTCGCCCGGGTTCAGGAGGTTGTTGCCCTCGCTGTCGCTCATGCTCCAGTTGACGTGCTTGCCGGAGCCGTTGACGCCGGCAAACGGCTTCTCGTGGAGCAGGCAGGCCAGCCCGTGCTTGGGCGCGACGCGCTTGAGCGTCTCCATCACCATCATCTGATGGTCGGTGGCGACGTTGGCGTGCTCGAAGATCGGCGCGATCTCGTACTGGCTCGGCGCCACTTCGTTGTGCCGCGTCTTGATCGGCACGCCGATGGCGTAGAGCTCGTCCTCGACCTCGCGCATGCAGGCGAGCACGCGCTCCGGGATCGAGCCGAAGTACTGGTCCTCGAGCTCCTGGCCCTTGGGCGGCTTGGCCCCGAACAGCGTGCGGCCGGCGCCAATCAGGTCGGGGCGCGCGTAGTAGAAGTGCGCGTCGATCAGGAAGTACTCCTGCTCGGGCCCGCACGTCGTCATCACGCGATCGGCCGACGAGCCGAACAGCGTCAGGATGCGCACGGCCTGCTTGGACAGCGCCTCGATGGAGCGCAGCAGCGGCGTCTTCTTGTCGAGCGATTCACCGGTCCAGCTGACGAAGGCGCTGGGGATGACCAGCGTGGTGCCGGACGCCGTCTTGTAGATCCAGGGCGGGCTGGTCGGGTCCCACGCCGTGTAGCCACGCGCTTCGAACGTCGAGCGCATGCCCCCGGACGGGAACGACGAGGCGTCGGGCTCCCCCTTGATCAGTTCCTTGCCGCTGAACTCGGTGACGGCCTTGCCTTCGGGCGTCGGCGACAGGAAGGCGTCGTGCTTCTCGGCCGTGATGCCGGTGAGGGGCTGGAACCAGTGGGTGTAGTGAGTGGCGCCATGCTCGAGCGCCCAGTCCTTGACCGCGACGGCCACGGCGTCGGCCACGGACTCGTCGAGGGTCTGGCCGCGCGTGATGGTGCGGCGCAGGGCCTTGTAGACGGCCCGCGGCAGCTTGATGCGCTGGACGGCATCGCTGAAGACGAGCCGACCGAAGTCGTCGGCCGTGCGGGGAGCGGGGCGGGCGGCCGGGCCAGTGACGGCCCAATCCCGGATGGCGCGAATGGCTTCGCGCGACGCAGCTGAACCCATAAGTCTCGTGTGCCTCGCGTGGAGAGGAAGACGTGGGGCGCGGACACGGAATGCGTCCAGCGCAAGTGGCGGCAGTATGCCGGAACCCACACGGTTCAGCAAGGGCGATGACACGGTTTGTGGAAACGCTAACTTTAACGTATCAAGCAAGTTGACGAACGCACCCGCCGGCGAAAACCGCGCCAGCACGCCGCTCGGGGGGCTTCTCGGCCCGCGGCCACCTCGCTATGATGGCCGCGGTGACCTCTGCTCCCACCCCCCGCGACAAGGCCGCGCAGGACGCCGGCGCGCTCGTGGCCTACCTGCGCACCGTGCCGCCCTCGCCCATCGTCAGTCAGCTGATCGAACTCGGCGAACACCTCGAACGGGCCATCAAGGCGTTCCACATGGAGGCCATCCGCTTCCGCGCCTTCACCATGAGCCGCCTCATCAAGCAGCATCACGACGACCTGCCCGCCGACGTGGCCGTCCGGATGGATGCCATCCTGCACGACCTCGAAGACGCCGGCTTCCAGACGCGATCCGTCACGGCGTGATGGGAGGGACGCCTCGCCGAGGCGTCCGACGGGTTACGGCGTCGGCGGCGGGTACCGGTGGTGGTGGCCCTCGAAGCGCTCGTTGATCTGGGTGCGATCCGAGCTCCCCGTGAGCGCCGACACGGCCGTCATCATGTCGGCCGCGGCATCCCAGCCCACCGCGTTGGTCTCTTCGTAGTGCCCCTCGGCGCGGCCCAGAGCCTGGCCATAGCGACACGATCCGATCACGGCCTCCCGGGCGCTCCCCTCGGGTAAGGCCTCGACACCGGTCGGGGCGTCGGTCAGCGCCTTGCAGCGCGCCCCCGACACGGCATCCGGATAGTCGATGACGCCTGCGGCGTGCAGGCGGGCGCACGTCCCCGGGGCCCCGAGACGATCCGCGACGCACAGCACGCGGAAGTCGGCGAGCGGCAGGATGTAGCCCAGTTCGTCGTTGCCGAGACCCACGGCCCACCGCCACGTGCCCGGGAGCATCCGCTTGACGTAGCCGGGCGTGGCGATGCGGTCCGGGGACGCGTGCGCGGCCGGTGCCTCGTCGGCCCAGCGCTCGGGGGTGCGTCGGATGCCGCGCGGCAAGCCGATCACCAGCTCGCCCGGGACCTCACCCGGCAGGAAGCCGAACGTGAGGTCGCCCACGCGCAGGAGGCTGACCGTGGTCCTGGTGTGATCGCCCTTCCGGATGGGGCCCATGACCGGATCCTCCTCGGTCGCGCGGCCATCGTCCTGGCACGTGGCGGCCGTCTTGGGGCCCGTCGACGGACACGTGAACAGCTCGCCGACCTTGAAGCCGAGTCCCGGACGCCCGGTCTGCGCATCGACCACCGCGAGCTTGCGGAACCCGATGTTGGACATCCGGGTGAAGAAGGCCTGGTGCCGCACCTCGAGCCGCGTCGGCTCGAGCGGGACGGTGTCGCGCAGCAGCCCCTCGACGGCCACACCGAGTTGCTCGCCGACGAGAATGGCCTTGCGGAAGTTGCGGACGAGGAAGTCGCGCCCGGCACTGCCCGGAGGCGTGGCATTGGGCGGCACGGTGTACCCGTTGCCGACCGGGGCGCGGTCGCCCACCTCCCACGCCGGCACGTCCAGCGGCGAGGCCATCGCGCCGATCGCGCCGTTGATGTAGATGACTTCGCCACCCAGGCGGCGTCCGAGCCAGCGGGCGAGGGCCCCCGGGAAGTCCGCGGTCAGGTACCGCCCCTGGGCGTCGCAGGCCGTCTCGTCCCACGCCAGCGTGCGGCAGGCCGCGGCGATCCGGTCGCGCGGCGGCGACCAGTTGAGGGTGCTCTCGGGATGATTGGCCCAGTTGACGACGGTGGCGATGACGCGCCCGTCGGTGGCCCTGGCCTGCAGCACGCCGAGCGTGGGATCGAACACGCGCAGGCCGCTGAGATCACTGCCGCCGAAGTAGTGCGTCCCTTCGGCCACCCGCAGCGTGGCGGGCTCGAGTCGCTCCACCGCCTCGCGCACGGCGTCGCGTGCCTGCTCGAGGAAGAAGCGGTACCACTCGGCGTTGACGGCAAAGGCCGTGTCCGGCCCGTGATGGTTGTGCGTGGCGTGGACCATCACCTCCACGCGATCGCGCAGGGGCGCGGGCAGGACCTCGCGCACCATCCGCCGGAGCTCCTCCGCGTCGGGCCTGAACACCATGTAGACGTCGGCCGCGGCGATCACCACGACCTGATCGCTGCCGGTGCGCTGCAGTGCCAGCGTCCGGACGCGCAGGTCGTCGCGCACCCAGTGCGCATTGTCCTTGCCGTTGCCGACGGTGATCGGTCCCTGGTCGAACTGGGCGGCAAACACCCCGGGGTCGTCGGCATCGGCATCGGGTGGCAGGCGCTCGGGCGCCGCGTAGCCGTGGCCGCCATCCACGGTGGGGAGTACCGACCGGCTCGAGGTGCCGACCCGCCAGCCGGTGTCCGGCGTCGCGTCCTGCGCCGCACAGCCGCCACCCACCGCGATCATGGCCAGCGTCAGGACGAGCACGAGGCGTCGCCAGTCCGACATCCGATGTCCCTCCCTCATTCGGGCACGCCGACCACCGTGGGCGCCGGCGGCACGACCCGCGTGAATGACCCGCGCTGCAGCAGTTCGCGCCCCTTGCCGCCGCGCGCCGTGACCTCGTACTTGGCCGTGCTGACGGTCTGCTCGGCGCCCCGAGAGGTCTCGACCACCATCAGGTCGCGATCGCCCTTCGAGGCGATGAACCCGAGCAGGCGATCCTTCGCGCCGTCGATCTTGATGAGGATGACGCCGCGGCCGGGGCCCGACAGGACGTTGACCTCGGCGGCCGGGCACAGCATCGCGCGCGCCTCGCGTGTCGCCGCGATGATGGTCTCGTCGCCGGTCATCTGCACCACGCCCACGACCTCGACGCCATCCGGCATCTTGACGAACTTGCGGCCGGCCCGCGTGCTCGGCTCGACGTACGGCGCCAGACTGAAGCGGAGCGCGTACCCATCCGAGGTGGCGGCAAACGCGTGGCGCGGCGGCGTGTCGCCCTCCTGCTTCGGCTGCAGCCCCGGACTGACACGCGGGTCGAGGCTCATGACGGCGATCACGCGCTCGCCGTCCTTGAACTTGAACAGGCGCTGCACCGGTTCGCCATACCCGGTCGACGCCGGGACGTCGACGATGCGGCAGGTGTAGGCCACGCCGAGCGACGTGAAGAGCACCACGGTCGCCCGCGTACTGCCACCGACGGCCGCCAGGATCTCGTCGCCCTCGCGCAGGCGCGTCGTGGCTGGATCCTTGACCTCCTTCTGGCGCTTGATCCAGCCGTCGCGCGACACGAGGACGACGTTGTCCTCCTCGATGATGAAGGCCTCGGCGTCGTACTCGACCACGTCGGCATCGCTGGCAAACGTCGTCCGCCGACGGTCGGCGCGGGTGTCGCTGTACAGCTTCTGGACCTCGGCCACCTCGCTGCGCACGAGCGCCCAGCGCCCCGGTTCGTCGGCCAGCAGCGCGGCGATCTCGGCCGCCCGCTCACGCTTGTCGGCGAGCTCGCGCCGGATGATGAGGATCTCGAGACGCGCGAGGCGGTAGACCTTGAGCTCGAGAATCGCGTCGGTCTGCTCGGCATCGAGGCCGAACCTGGCGATGATCTTGGCCGCGGCGTCGGCCTTGCCGTCGGACGTGCGCACGATCTGCAGAATCGCGTCGAGGGCATCGAAGACCTTCTCGAAGCCTTCGAGGATGTGGACGCGGCGGGCAATCGTGGCGGCTTCGTGCTCGAGCCGACGGCTGGCCACGTCCATGCGGAAATGCAGGAAGTGCCAGAGCATCGCCTTCAGGTCGAGCCGCTCCGGACGGCCGATGTCGTCCTGCTCGGTCGGGATCAGGCAGGTCAGGTTGACCCCGAGGCTGACCTGCAGCGGCGTGTGCCGACACAGATAGGCCATCACCAGCGCCTCGTCCGCATCGCGCTTGATCTCGAGTTCGACGCGGATGTCGTCGGTGCTGACGTCGCGCACGTCGAGCAGCGGTGGCAGCTTGCGCGAGATCACCAGGTCCGCGATGCGCGTCACCAACTCGGACTTGTCCACCGTGTAGGGAATGGCGGTGATCGTGATCACCCTGGTCGTGCGGCCGACCTCGCCCTTCTCCCACATCCCCCGCAGTCGGATGGCGCCGCTGCCGGTGCGGTAGATCTCCTTCAGTTCGTCGGGCGAATTGAGGATCTGCCCGCCGGTGGGGAAGTCGGGCCCCTTGACGTACTTGCACAACTGCAGCGTCGTGAGCTCCGGGTTGTCGATCAGCCGGAGCAGCGCCGTGCACACCTCGCCGAGGTGATGGGGCGGGATGTTGGTCGCCATGCCGACGGCGATGCCCATCGCGCCGTTGATCAGCAGCGTGGGCACGCGCGACGGCAACACCACGGGCTCGGTGCGCGTGCCGTCGTAGTTGGGCCGGAACGGCACCGTGTCCTGATCGAGCTCGGTGAGCAGTTCGTCACTGATGCGCGCCAGGCGGCACTCGGTGTAGCGCATGGCGGCGGCGCCATCGCCATCGAGCGACCCGAAGTTGCCCGAGCCGTCGATCAGCGGATAGCGCAGCGAGAAGGGCTGCGCCATGCGAACGAGCGTTTCGTAGAGCGCGTTGTCGCCATGCGGGTGATAGTTGCCCATCACGTCGCCGACGACCTTGGCGCACTTGCGATGCTTGGCGTCCGCGGTCAGGTTCTGCTGCCACATCGTGTAGAGGATGCGGCGCTGCACCGGCTTGAGGCCGTCGCGCACGTCGGGCAGGGCCCGCGAGGTGATGACCGACAGGGCGTAGTTCAGGTACCGCGTCTGCGCGGCATCGTGCAGGGCGATGGCGGTCTCGCCCGGGCCGGTGGGCGGCGGGGCCGCGCCGCCGGGGGCAGGCGGGCCACCACCTTCGGGCGCGTCGGGCAGATCGAACAGATTCGGTTCAGTGGACATTGGCGATTTCACTGACGGCCTTCGGCAGGCGGCCGTCGGCCTTCGTCGACAGGCACGGCCGGCGTCGGTCGGCCGTCTGGCTACAGGCTACATGAAAGCGAACAGAGGGCGAAGCGCTGGAGCGGCGCCGGGCTAGTCGGCATCCGCCGGCGTCACCTGCGCCATCCAGTCGACGTACGTGCCGTAGCCGACCTGCGACTGGCGGGTGCGGACCCGGACCAGCAGGGCCTCGGCCTCCGCCGCCGTGAGGGGCGGACGCGCCTCCACGTAGCTGGCCACCTGCGCGGCCGCGACCGCGGCTCCCGCCTCGGCGCCGGCCGTCATCTGGTCGATGCTGCGTGGCGTCTGCTCGGGTTGCACGCCGAGGTAGTGCTCGGCCAGCCAGTGGGCCACGCCCTTTGCGTGCTGCTCGGAGGCCTTGATGTTGCCGCGGCCGGTCACCACGTTGCCGACCCCGAAGACGCCGGGGACCGGGGCGTAGGCGCCCGTGTCCCAGTCCGCATAGTCGTAGAACGTGCCCTTCATCACGATACCCGGCAGCGGCTCGGGCAGGCTGCCGATGGCACTGACCACGAGCGTGCTGTGGAGGTCGAACGCCCGATCGTCGAGCGGCACGGCCTTGCCGTCACGCATCTCGGTCTCGACGAAGCGGACGCCGGTGACGCGGTCCTCTTCGGTGAGCAGGGCGACGGGCAGGGCCATCGGGCGCACGTGGAACCGGAACTTCTCCTGGGCCTTGGTCAGCATCTTGCGGCGGACCGCCTCGATCTTGAGCACCTGGTCGGCCGTGGCGTTCGGGGGCGGCGTGGCCAGCGGCATGTCCTCGACCCGCCGACGGTAGACGAGCCAACCGTCCGCGACACCGAGCGACGCCGGGTCGTCGATGCCGTGCGCGAGACAGGTGGCGGCGATACCGGCGTGCTCCAGGTCGTGCATCGTCACGGCGATGCCACGTGCGGCCAGCGCCCGCCCGTATTGTTCGAGTTGGAACACCTTGATGACGTCGATGGACGCCAGCCCGCCCCCGATGCAGATCGCGCCGGGCGGAATCGTGTAGCGGGGGCCGCTGTAACTGGCCTCCGGGGCGTGATTGAACCAGTAGATGAAGGGGTTCTGGTAGACCAGGCCGCGCCCGAGCCAGGCATCGGCGCCGGGGATGTCGAGCGGCCGATCGCGCCATGCCCCGTTGGCCAGCAGCACGGCGCTGAACCCCCACCCGATGACCTCGTCGAACTGCAGGTCGGTGCCGAGGCGGGTGCGGGGGACGACGTGCACGCCGGGGCGGTCGAGGCGCGCGTCGATGCGCTTGTATTCCATGCGGCGCTGGTCGCGATGCCAGCGGGGCAGGCCGTCCTCGATCTTGCCGTAGGGTCTGGCGTTCTGTTCGAAGACCACCACGTCGATGCCGCGGGCGGCGAGGATGTCTGCTGCCGTGGAGCCCGCACAGGCCCCGCCGAAGATCGCCACCACATGCCTGTTCGCGTCGCCCATTGCTATGTGACCTCCTGTCGCGGCGTGTCGGGCACCCGTTGCCCGACATCCACGACGATGCGTTGCCACTTGCCCTGGCGGAACCGGATGATCGACAGCAGGCACCGCGTCATGTGCCCGGCGACGATGGCGCGCCAGATGTCGACCGGCTCGAACGTGCCGGTGCGCTGGAACAGGGTGCACAGACCCAGCGGGATGAGGACCTGCGAGACGATCGAGATGTACAGGGGGCTGCGGGTGTCGCCGGACCCCTGCAGCGCGCCGGTGTAGGCGAGGGCCACCGTGACGAAGAGGCCCGAGACGGCCAGGTGCCGCAGGAGACTGCGGGCAATCTCGCTCGTGATCGGGTCGTCGACGCCGAAGATGGCCAGCAAGGGCCCGGGGATGAGCAGGAACAGCAGGCCGACCCCGACGGCGACGCCGAACGCGAGGCGCGAACTGACGCCGACCGCCTGCCACGCGCGATCGGGACAGCCCGCCCCGAGGTTCTGGCCGACCACGGCGGCCGTCGCGCCCATGACGCCGACGGACGTGAACGTGATCAGCGAGAACAGCTCGGTGTAGGCGATGGCGTACGCGGCCTGTGCGTGGGCGCTCTGGGGCAGGGCCCCGATGAAGCGCAGCAGGAAGACGCCACCGACGTTCATCGCCACGCCCTGGAAGCCGGTGGGCAACCCGAACTTGAACAACTGGCGGATGAGCGCCCAGTCCGGCCGCAGGGCGGTGAGGCTGGGCAGGTGGATGGCGGCGGTGGGCGAGCGCATAGCGACCAGGCCGAGGATCGCCACGATCAGCGAGGCCGCCACCGTGCCCATCGCGGCCCCGGTGGCGCCAAAGGCCGGAATCGGGCCCGCTCCGCGGATCAGGACGATGTTGAAGACGACGTTCAGGGTCGTCAGCAGGATGCCAAGCCGCAGGGGGGTGCGCGGGTCGCCGGCGGCGCGGAAGGCGCCACCGAGCAGGAAGAACGTCAACAGGCCGATGCCGCCGACGAACATGAGGCGCAGGAAGGGCAGGGCCGCCTCGCGTACCTCCGACGTGGCGTTGACGAACAGGAGCAGGCGGGGTGAGAGCAGGTAGCCGACCGGCGCCATGATGCCGCCGGCCAGGACCAGCGACACCAGGAACGCCTGCCCGACGGCCCGGTCCACGGCCTCGCGGTCCCCGGCGCCGGCAAAGCGCGCCACCAGCACGCCCATCCCGGCGTACAGCGAGCTGATGAAGACGATGACGACGAGGAAGATCTGCCAGCTGACGCCGATGGCCGCATTGGCGGTGTAGCCGACGAAGTGGCCCACCATGGCGTGGTCGATGATGCCCTGCAGCCCGCCGATGGCGTTCTGGAGCATCGTGGGCCAGGCGATGCGCCAGACGGCGCGCCCGAGAGACCCCTCGATGATCGAGCGATCGAAGTGCGACGGGCGCGAGGGCGGAGGCATGGTCGAGGCGTGTGGTGGCAGAACGTCGGGATGAGCAGGTAGACTACCGGTTCTGTCGCGCGGCTGCCAGCCGCGCTGGGTTTCTTCCGGAGAACGTACTGTCATGGCCCTCTTCGATCGCTTTCGGCAGCCCAAGTGGAAGCATGCCGACCCGGCCATCCGGCTCGAGGCGGTCAACGAGCTTGGAGACGATGCCCAGGAGGTGCTGTGCAGTCTCGCCCGCGAGGATGCGGACGCCGGTGTACGCCGGCGGGCCGTGGCGCGGGTGGAAGACATCGGCACCCTCGCGAGCGTCGCACGCAGCGACATGGACGAAGGCGTCCGTGCCGAAGCCCGCAAGCTCCTCATGGATCTCGCCACCGACGGCAGCAACGAGGCCGAGGCGCTCGAGGCGCTGGCCGGCCTCGACGACGAGCGGGATCTGGCGGTGGTGGCGCGCACGACCGATGCGGAAGCCGTCGGGTTGGCCGCGCTGCGGCGGCTCTCGGCGCCGCGCCTGATTGGCAGCGTGGCCGGGCGCGCCAGCGAAGGGGGCATCCGGCTGGCGGCCCTCGCGCTGATGACCGATCCGGCCGAGCGGCTGCTGGTGGCCCTCAACAGCGAGCACAAGGACGTGGCGCTGTCGGCCCTCGAGTCGCTCACCGAGGCCGACGCCCTCGAGCAGGTGGCCAACCGCGCCAAGAACAAGCTCGTGTCGCGCCGCGCCCGCACGCGGTTGCGCGAGCAGCGGCCGGTGACGATGGAGACCCCGGCCCAGCCGGGGGAGCTCAGTCGCGACCGCCTCTGCGACATGGTGGAAGGGCTCGCCCACGAGACGCGCGCCGACGCCATCTCCGCCCCCCTCGAGGCGGCCGTCGACGCCTGGCAGCAGCTGGCGGCGGGCGACGAGGCACCGTCGCTGTTGCAGACCCGCTTCGACGCGGCCGCCGCCGCCGCCCGGGCCCGGCTCGAGCAGTTGCGTGCTGACGCGGCGGCCGCGCAGGCCGAGGCCGAGGCCCGCGCCGCCAAGGACGCGCGTCGCGCCGAGGTCTGTCAGCCGCTCGAGGACTACGCCGGCGACGACATCGAAGACGCCGTGACGGCCGCGCAGGCCGCCTGGGGAGCGCTCGATGCCGAGCACGAGCCGGGCAGCGAGGCCATCAACCAGCGGTTTCTCGCGGCCATCGCGCGGCAGCGGGCGCGCCTCGCGGCGCGCCTGGCCGATGCCGAGCGGCACGCGGAACTGGCGACCATCGCCGAAGAGGCCGAGCAGCTGGCCGGCGTCGACGACCTGGCGCACGCCCACAAGCGCTGGGCCGAGCTCCTCAAGCGCTGGACGTCGCTGGCGCAGGACGGCGCAGCGGTCGATGCGGTCCTGGTGTCGCGGGTGAAGGCGGCCGAGGGCACGATCGCGGCCCGCACCGCCGCGATCCGCGAGCAGGAAGGCGCGGCCCGGGCCGAGAACCTCAAGCGGGCCCTCGACGCGTGCGATCGCATCGAGGCGGTGGCGGCACGCGAGAACCTGCCGCTGAAGGATGCCGATCAGGCGCTGCGCGACGCCAGGACCACCGCCGAGCAGCTCGGCGCGCTGCCCTCGCGCGACGACCAGGCGGCGATCGTCGAGCGCCTCAAGAAGGTCCAGGCCCGGTTGATGGACGTGGTGCGCGAACTGCGCAGCGCCGACGACTGGAAGCGCTGGGCCAATGCCACCGTGCAGCAGGAGCTGTGCGAGAAGGTCGAGGCGCTGGCGGTGGTCGAGGCGCTGCCCGACGTCGCCAAGCGGCTCAAGGATCTGCGGCAGGACTGGAAGCAGGCCAGCGCCGGGCCGAGGGGCGCCGAGGGCGACGCCCTCTGGCAGCGCTTCAAGGCGGCGGCCGATGCGGCGCAGACGCGCGTCGACGCCTTCTTCGCGCAGCGGTCCGTCGAGGACGCCGCCGTGCTGCAGGAGAAGGCGCAGCTGGCCGAGCAGGCCGAAGCGCTCTCCGAGTCCACTGACTGGCTCAAGACCGCCGACGCCTTGAAGGCCCTGCAGCAGCGGTGGAATGCCCTCGGGCATGCCCCGCGCGGCGAGCAGGGCAAGGCCCTGAACAATCGCTTCCGTGCCGCCTGCGACCGCTTCTTCACGCGTCGCAAGGACGACCTGTCGCAGCGCAAGGACGTCTGGAGTGCCAATCAGACGGTAAAGGAAGAGCTGATCGCGAAGGCCGAGGCCATCGCCGAGACCACCGACTGGAACGTCGGCGTCGAGACGATCAAGGCGCTGCAGGCGGAGTGGAAGGCGAGTGGGCCCGTCAAGCGGCAGAAGTCCGAGCAGTTGTGGCAGAAGTTCCGCGCCGCCTGCGACCGCTTCTTCGAGCGCTACAAGAACCGCCACGCCGCCGAGTTCGACAGCCGTCGCGTCTCGCGCGAGCAGGCACTGCTGGACTTCGAGGCGCTGGCCGCCGCGGACGGCGACGCCGAGGCCGGCCCGGCCGCGCTCGCGAGTGCCGATCAGGCCTGGCAGGCCTGGCGCAACGGACCGCCCCTGCCACGCGAGATCGTGCGACCGATGCAGGAGCGGTTCGCGGCGGCGGCGCAGACGCTCGTCGAGCGCTACCCCGCCACGTTCAGGAACTCCGCGTTCGACTCGGACGTGACCCGCGCGCGGATGACGGAACTGGTCCAGCAGGTGGAGCAGTTGTCCTCACCGCAGGCCGCACCGCAGGCCTCGATGCAGGTCGCACCCGCCGCCGCGCTCGCCACGATGCTGAAGGAGGCGCTGGCGTCCAACACCATCGGCGGTCGCGTGGACGACCAGACGAAGCGCCGTGCCGCGCAGGAGACCGTGCGGGTGGCACGGGCTGCGTGGGGCCGTCTCGGACCGATGATGGGAGAGGAGGCCGCCGCGCTGGAGCGTCGCTTCGCGGCCGCCTGCCGCAAGTTCGACGACCCGCGCGACGATCGGGACGATCGCGGCGGACGCGGGGACCGGGGCGATCGAGGGGACCGCGGTGAGCGGCGGGGCCCGCGCCCGCCGCGAGGCCCCCGCGAGCAGCGCGCCTGACGGGCGGCACTCGTCAAAGTGCAAAAGGGCAAAACGGGCAAACAGGGCAAAACGACAGAACCGAAGTGTGAAGGACGCAAGAGGAAAGGTCGAGGCCAGAAGGCATGCGCGGGGTGTGCGTCATCCCTTTCTACCCTGATTCCTTCGGCCTTCCGCCTTGATGCTTCGGTGGTGTCGTTTTGCCCTTCAGTGGCCCTTTTTGCCCTTTTGACCTTTGACGGCGCTCTATCTCTCGTTCGGGTCCTCGAGATACGTGTACCCGTGCAGGCCTTCCTCGTAGAACCGGAGGAGGCGTCCTGACTCGAGGTAGTCGAGGCGACCGGCGCGGACGGCTTCCTCGACGTCCATGCGCATCTTGCCGAGCAGGTGCTCGACGTCGAACTCGACGTAGTCCAGCACTTCCTTGACCGTGTCGCCCTTGATCACGGCGTCGAGCACGACTTCCATCTTGTCGTTCAGGCTGACGTGCACCGCGTGCGTGTCGCCGAAGAGGTTGTGGAGGTCGCCCAGGATCTCCTGGTAGGCGCCCACCATGAACACCCCGAGCAGGTACGGCTCGTCCTTGATCGTGTGCAGCGGCAGTGTCTTCTTGACGTCACGCCGGTCGATGAACTGATCGATCTTGCCGTCCGAGTCGCAGGTGATGTCGCCGAGCACGGCGTGCTGCGTCGGCCGTTCCTCGAGGCGGTGGATGGGCATCACCGGGAACAGCTGGCCGATCGCCCAGCTGTCCGGGATCGACTGGAACAGCGAGAAGTTGCAGAAGTACGTGTCCGACAGCAGTTCGTCGAGTGACTGCAGGTCCTCGGGCACGTGGTCGAGCCCGGCCACCAGCTTCTGCAGCTTGATGCAGATGTGCCAGTACAGGTTCTCGGCGTGGCACCGCTGCTCGAGCGAGAGATAGCCCGCCGAGAACAGGTTCATGGCCATGTCGAGGGCGGCCTGCGCGTCGTGGTAGCTCTCGAGGGCGTTGCGGCCCGTGAGGTTGCGCAAGGTCTCGATCAGGTCGGCCACCGGCTGCTCGAGGTCGTCGCTGACCTCGGTCGGCACGCGCTCCTCGCCGAACTCGGACACGCCGAGGACGTTGAACACGAGCAGGCTGTGGTAGGCGGCGATGGCGCGTCCGCTCTCCGACACGATGGTCGGGTGCGGCACGCCGGTCTCGTCGCAGACCTGCTGCAGGTGGTACACCACGTCGTTGGCGTACTCCTGGAGCGTGTAGTTCATGCTCGACTCGAAGTTGGTCTGTGAGCCGTCGTAGTCGACACCCAGCCCGCCTCCGACGTCCATGTACTCGAGACCGGCGCCGGCCTTGTGCAGTTCGCAGTAGATGCGCGCCGCTTCGACCAGCGCGCCCTTCACGATGCGGATGTTGGGGATCTGGCTGCCGAGATGGAAGTGCAGCAGCTTGAAGCAGTCGCCCATGCCGCGGGACTTGAGCTCCTCGAGCCCGCGCATGATCTCGGTGACGGTCAGGCCGAACTTCGAGCGATAGCCCCCCGAACTCTGCCAGCGGCCGCTGCCGCGCGCGGCCAGCTTGACGCGGAACCCGATCTGCGGGCGCACGCCGACCTTCTCGGCATACTCGAGAATCAGGCCGAGCTCGGTGTACTTCTCGACGACGGGGATGATGTTGCGCCCGATCTTCTGGGCCAGCATCGCCATCTCGATGAACTCGGCGTCCTTGAAGCCGTTGCAGATGATCGGGGTGTCGTTGGAGGCCAGTGCCGCCACCGCCATCAGCTCCGGCTTGCTGCCGGCTTCGATACCGAAGTTGTACGGACGGCCGAACTGCAGCACCTCTTCCACGACCTGGCGCTGCTGGTTCACCTTGATCGGGTACACGCAGGTGTACTTGCCGGTGTACTGGTGCTGCTGGATGGCCGCCTGGAAGGCGCCGTGGATGTCGCCGAGGCGGTGCTTCAGGATGTCGGGGAACCGGACCAGGATGGGCAGCGTGATGCCGCGCATCTGGAGACGGTCCATCAACTCCTTGAGGTCGATGAACCGCTCGCGCTCCTTGGTCGGGTGGACGAGCACGTGCCCCTTCTCGCCGATCGAGAAGTAGCCGTTGCCCCAGCGGTCGATGTCGTACAGCTCGGTCGCATCGACAGTCGTCCAGGCGTCGGTGGCACTTGTGCCTGGGAGGGGGCGCGGCGAGACCGTGGTCATCAGGACATCATAGCGGCTATCGCTGTTTCCGGTACTGGGCGACGCGCACGGCGGCGTCGACGCTGCGGGTTTCGACCTTGGCGTTGACGATCGCGCCCTCCTCGAGGACGAGGCGAGGCGCCGCGATCTGCCCCTGGAGCCGGGCCGTGCTCCGGATGTCCATGATCTCGGTGGCCGTGAACTTGCCGGTCGCGGTGCCGAGCACCGTCACGTCGCGCGCCAGCACATCGGCCTCGATGTGGGCGTCGGCTTCGAGCCGGACGCAGTGGTCGGGCGCCGCGAGGTGGCCGCGCAGCGTGCCGTGGATCTCGATGTCTTCCTCGGCACTCACGGAGCCGGAGATGACGACGGTCGGGCCGAGCACGGAGGGACGCGCGTCGGCAGGAGGGAACGTGGGCACGGTGGACATCGACACGGGATCGTAGCCCAAACCCGCGGCGATGAAACACGTGCGGCCGGGGCCGTCGCCAGCCACCCCGGCCGTGGTCCTCCCGAGCGGCGGTCGCCGCGCCGCTAGCGGGCCGCCGCTGCAGGGCGCGGTCGCCCCTTGTACTTCTCGTACAACGTGGTGTGACGCGTCTCCAGGGACACCGGGACCCCCTTGACGAACACATGCGTCACGGTGGACCGAATCTCGAGCGGGTCGCCGCGCGTGACGACCAGATTGGCGACCTTGCCCGGTTCGATCGATCCGACCAGCGCGTCGAGCCCGAGGATCTGCGCGGGCGCGAGCGTGATGGCACGCAGCGCGACGTCGCGCGGCAGGCCGAACCCGACGGCGGTGCCGATCTCGTACGGCAGGTTGCGGACGTCCGACGAGTTGTACGTGGACAGCGCGAAGGTGACCCCCGCCGCGTGCAGCACCGCCGGCGCGGCCATCGTCGCGTCGTAGGGGTCGTCGTCGGACCGCGGCAGGGCCTGGGTGGGGCCGATGATCACCGGGACCTTCTTCTCGGCGAGGAAGCTCGCCACCTTCCACGCCTCGTCGGCGCCGACGAGCACCATGCGCTGTTTCTGGCCGTCGACGAAGAACGCCACGGCGTCCCGGATGTCCCGCTCGGTGTCGGCGCGCACGAGGAAGGGCTTCTCGCCGCTGACGTACGGCCCGAGCGCCTCGAGCTTGAGATTGCGCTCGATGCGCTCGCCGCCCTTGCCGCGGGCCAGCCGGTAGTCGCGGGCGTCGGCCAGCCAGCGTGCGATCTCGCGCGTCTGCTTCGCCTGCTCCTCCTTCGCCTCGCGATAGGGCCGCGCGCGCAGCGAGAACGTCGCGAAGTCGAACGACCGGGCCTGCACCGACGGCCAGTTCACGACCATGCCGACCGAGCGACCGAGCAGCATCTCCTCGACGGTCCACCCATCGAGATGGATGGCCGAGGCCTGGCCGCCGATGACCGGGCCGCCGCCGAGGAAGCCGCTGGGCATGCCCGGCACCGCCACGGCATGCGTGATGCCGTTGGCGCGCGCGACGGGAATGTGATCCGTGGACGGATGGATGGCCGTGGCGGCGTCGACCTGCGGGTTGAAGGCGCCGGCCTCGGTGATGTCGTTGGTGGCGTTGACCGCCCCGATCTCGGTGAGCCCGAGCTGACTCATCGCGTCGAAGAAGCCCGGCGAGACGTCGAGGCCGGCGCCGTCGATCACCTCGGCGCCCGAGGGCACGATCGCGGTGGGGCCCACCGAGAGAATCTTGCCATCGGCGATCACCACCGTGGCGTTCTCCAGCACGGCGCCGGACACGGTCGAGACCCGCGCGCCCGTGATGGCGTAGATGCTGGCCGGCGCCTGCGCCTCGAGGCGGCCGGAGACGAGCGCCACGCAGGCCCCGATCGACGCACCGATGGCCGCGGCGGACCGCATGAGGGGATGACGCGGGCTCATCGGAGGTCCTCCTGACCGGGCGTGGTGGTCTCGGCCTTGGGTGTGGTGTCCGGGGCGGTGGGCTTGGCCGTGCCGGTGCTCCTGGCCTTGTCCTTGAGCGCCTGCTTCTGCGCCGCGCGCACCTGCCGCTGCTGCAGGTCCATTTCTCTGTCGAAATAGACCACGCCGTCGATCAGCACCTGGCGGGGGATGGCGAAGGTGCTGAGCGGGTGCGCGGAGTACAGCACCAGATCGGCGTCCTTGCCGACCTCGATGGAGCCCACCCGCTTGTCGACGCCGAGTTGCAGGGCCGGGTTGATCGTCACCAGCTCGAGCGCCTGGTCCTCGGTGAGCCCGCCGTACTTCATGGCCTTGGCCGCCTCCTGGTTGAGATGACGGTGCTCCTCGGCGCTGTCGGAGTTGATCGACACCAGCACGCCGCGGTCGGTCATCAGGGCCGCGTTGTGCGGGACGGCGTCGTAGGCCTCGACCTTGTAGGCCCACCAGTCGGAGAACGTCGAGGCGCCGGCGCCGTGCCTGGCGATCTCGTCGGCCACCTTGTAGCCCTCGAGCACGTGCTGCAGCGTCGCGATGCGGAACTTGAACTCCTCGGCCAGACGGATCAACTGGAGGATCTCGTCGGCGCGATACGAATGGGCGTGCACCAGTCGCTTGCCCTCGAGGATCTCGACGAGCGGTTCGAGTCGCAGGTCGCGTGCCGGGGCGATCGCGGTGCGGTCACCCGCCTTGACGGCGGCCTCGTGCGCCCGCCACGTCGCCTGATACGCGCGCGCCTCGACGAAGGCCTCGCGGATGACGTCGATCACGCCCATGCGCGTTGCCGGGTAGCGCCGTTCGGCGTTGCCGCCCGCGGCGCTGGCCCGCTTCGGGTTCTCGCCGAGCGCGAACTTGATGCCCGGCAGCGCGCCCTCGAACAGCAGCCCCCGCGCGTCCTTGCCCCAGCGGAGCTTGATGACGGCGTTCTTGCCACCGATGGCGTTGGCGCTCCCGTGCAGGACGTTGGCCGACGTCACGCCGCCGGCCAGCCCGCGATAGATGTCGATGTCCTTCGGGTTGAGGACATCCTCGACGCCGACCATCGACGTCACCGACAGGCTCGACTCGTTGACGGCGCCGTCGACGGCGATGTGGCTGTGCGCGTCGATGATGCCCGGCATCACGAACAGGCCCGTCGCATCGATCTCGGTGGCGCCGCGCGGCACGTCGACGTTGGCGCCGACGGCGGCGATCTTGCCGTTGCGGATGACGATCGTGCCCTTGTCGATCGTGCCTTTCGTGATGGTGAGGATGGTGGCGTTGCGGATGGCGGTGACGACCGCGGCGCCCTGCGCGAAGGCGGGGCCTCCGGGAACGACCGTGACGGCGACCAGCGCGGGGACCAGCAGGACACGACGGATCATCGACGGTCTCCTTCACCGGGACGGCCCGGGCCTCGTCCGGGGCCCGTGGGGCGTGCGGCACCCGAATCGGGTGGGACGTCGAACCGGCGTCCATCCACGAAGACGTGCGCGACGGTGCTCGTGTCACCGAGCAGGTCGCCGCGCACGACGATCAGGTTGGCGATCTTGCCGGCCTCGAGACTCCCGAGCCGATCCTGCACCCCGTAGATCTGGGCGGCATCGAGGGTCAGGGCCCGCAGCGCGGCGTCGGGCGCGAGGCCGGCCTTGACGGCCTTCCGCACGTTGGCGAGGAACTCGCCCGGGCCTGGCAGACCGTCGGACGCGAAGGCGAAGGGCACCTTCTGTTCGGCCAGCGCGGCTGGCGTCCGCGGCGCCCGGTCGCGCAACTCGAGGACCTCCAGGAGGTCGTCGGCGTCGGGGTCGGCGTCGCGGGGCGCTTCGGGCCACTTCGCACTGACAACGACGGGCACGCGGGCCTTGGCGATGCGGCCGGCCGCGGCGTAGCCCTCGTGCGCGCCGTACAGGACGGTCGGCACGTCGAACTCGCGGCTGAGCGCCAGCACGCGGTCGATCTGCACTTCACTCGCGGCGGGCAGGAGGAACGGCACCTTCGCCTGGATCGCGGCGTGCAGCGCCTGCGTCGCGCGATCGTGATCGGGGCGGGCCTTGCCGCGCGGCTCCTGCTCGTAGCGGCGCACCTGCTCGGCGGCCGTGCGCGTATCGAGGAAGACCTGCCGCACGTAGGCGAGCACCCCCATCGCGGATCCGGGAAAGGTGCCGCCACCGGCCGGCGGTGTCAGCACGAGCGGCACGCCGGCGGCTCGGCGGACGACGACGTCCTCACGCCGATCGCCGCTCAGGTTCACCACGGCGGCCTGTCCCGGAAAGATGCCGCCGCGCGGGGCGGTCACCACGGTGGTCACGCCGCCGTTGCGCCAGGTCTCGATCTTCTGGTCGTCAGCGCGGAACTCGTCGGCGGCCTGCACCCACGGCGTCGTTGCCGGGCGGTCCTGCGGACCGCGGATGGTGCGACCCGTCGGTCGGGGCGGGCCCTGTCCGGCGCCGCTGCCCGGCGTGGACGGTGGCGCCGCGGACATCCCGAGGTCGGTCAAGGCATCGATCAGGCCCGGGTAGACGGTCAGTCCCGATCCGTCGATGACCACGGCCTCCGCCGGCACGTCGACCCTGGCGCCGACGGCCTTGATCAGGCCGTTGGCGAGCACGATCGTCCCGGCGTCGATCGGCGCGCCTGAAACGGGCACGATGCGGGCGTTCCGGATGGCAATGGGCGCGACGGGTTGCGTCTGCGCGACGGCCCCGAGCCCCACCACACACGCCACCCCCATCGCCGCCGTGCGCACGCGCGTTGCGATCACCACCACAGCCTCCTCGGACAGACCCTTGAACGGCCACACGTGGAACATGTGGAAAGCGGGGATGCTACTCCGAGCCTCGAGGACCGGCAAGGCCCATCCGTGTCACGACGACGGGCTCACGCGCTCGGCGGGGCCGCAGGGCGGCGTCGCGCGGCCAGGACGACGACGAGGGCGGCGAGGGCATACACGGCCCACACGAAGGGCGCGTCACCCGGCGGACGATTCGAGGGCAGACGCGTGCTGGCCAGCACGAGGGCCAGCGTGCCAAGATCGGCGCAGGCCCATGCAAGGGCCAGGCGGCGGACGTCGACGTCGCCCTGCGCGAGGTGCCGGCCGAGCATCAGCCCGGTGGCGACCGTCAGGACGCGCAGCAGGACCAGGGCCGCGCCCGCCAGGCCGATGGCGGGCATCGGGCCAGACAGCCGCGCCGCGAGCGTCGAGGCGAGTTCGACGGGCGCCACGATCAACAGCCAGCCGAGCGCCACGAAACGCAGGGTCGCGCGCCAGACACGTCGAGGGAGATCAGGCATGTTGCGATTGGTGGAGCGACTGTTCGGCGAGGGCCAGCTGCACGATCCGAAGGCGCCGGACCGCCCCCTGCCCGCGGCGTACGAGATCGATGTCTACCGTGACTGGCAGATGCAGGAGGGTACCCTGACGCCGGGCGAGTGGGTGATCGAGGGGCATCTGCTCGCGCCTCCCGACGCGCTGGCGGCCCTCGAGGGGCGCGGAGACATCTTCACGCTCGACATGGACGATGCGCGGCGGCTCGAGATCTTCGTCCTCGATGGTACCGGCCGGATCGTCAACGTGGAGGGGACGACGTTCGTCCAGCGGTGACCGGATTGCCGACCTCGCCCATGGATGCCCTTGCGCACGCGTACGTGCAGCTGGTGCTGGCGCTCGGCGTCCACGATGCGGATGCCGTCGATGCCTGCTACGGCCCGGCGTCGCTGACGACCGACGTCGAGGCGGCCGCGGCGACCCTGCCCGACATCGCGCAGGCGGCGGCGGACCTGCAGGAGCGCCTGATGGCCGTGGCCCCGCCGACCGACGAGCCGACGGCGCGACGGCTGCGCATGCTCCGCGCCCAGGTGCGGGCCCTGGCCGCACGCGTCGCGATGCAGGCCGGCGCCCGCGTGTCCTTCGACGAGGAGTCCCGTGCGCTGTACGACGCGGTGGCGCCGACGCACGACGCGGCCCACTTCGAGCCCGTCCTCGCCGCGCTCGAGGCCGTCCTTCCCGGCGACGGACCGCTCGGCGAGCGCTACGAGCGCTTTCGCACGGCGTTCGTCGTGCCGCCGGAGCGCGTCGATCGCGTGTTCCGCGCCGCCATCGACGCCAGCCGCGCCCGGACGCTGGCGCGCGTGCCCCTGCCCGAGGGCGAGACCTTCACGCTGGCGTACGTCACGAACAGACCCTGGAGTGGGTACAACTGGTACCAGGGCGACTATCGGAGCCGCATCGAGGTCAACACGGACCTGCCGATCGTCATCGATCGCGCACTCGACCTCGCGTGCCACGAGGGATATCCCGGCCATCATGTCTACAACGTCCTCATCGAGCAGCACCTCGTGCGGGGGCGCGGCTGGATCGAATGGGCCGTGTATCCGCTGTTCTCGCCGCAGAGCCTGATTGCCGAGGGCACGGCGAACTTCGGCATCACCGTGGCCTTTCCGGAGGAGGACCGGCGTGCCTTCGATCGGGAGGTGCTCTTTCCGCTGGCAGGGCTCGACGCCACCCAGGCCGACCGCTATCGGCATGTGCAGCACCTGGTGGCACGGCTGTCCTACGCGGGGAACGAAGCCGCGCGGCAGTATCTGGACGGGACCATGCCCCTCGAGCGGGCCGAGACCTGGCTCCAGCGCTACGCCCTCATGGATCAGCCGCGGGCCGCCCAGCGCGTCCGCTTCTTCGAGCGCTACCGCAGCTATGTGATCAACTACAACCTCGGGGAGGATCTCGTGAGGGCGTTCGTCGAGGCGCACGGCGGCACGGGCGACCGGCCGGACCGGCGCTGGGACGTCTTCATGCGACTGCTTCGCGAACCACATCTACCCAGTGAGCTGGCGCTGCCCGCGCAGTGATCGCGGCGCCCGATCGTCTTCCGACTCCGATGGAACGCACGTGACCATGACCCCCACCCGTCGCCACCGTCTGCTGTCCACGCGCGTCCACGCGCTCATCCTGGTGCTGCTGGCTGCTGGTGCCGGCGTGCGCTGTGGTGGCGGCGCGCGCTATACCCCCGAGGAGGCGGCGCGGGCCCGCACGACCCTCGAGACCGTGCAGGTCCGCGACGTCGTCAGGGGCACCGGCGATGCGGCGGACCGGGGGCGACGCCTGGTCGTCCACTACTCGGGATGGCTGTACGACAGCGCCGCGCCCGAGCGTCGCGGCCGGCCGTTCGACTCGTCGCGGACGGCTGGGCGTCCGTTCGATTTCGTGCTCGGTGGCGGGCAGGTCATTCCCGGCTGGGAGCGTGGCATCGAGGGCATGAAGGAGGGCGGCACGCGCGAGCTGACGATCCCGGCGCGACTGGCCTACGGCGCGGAGGGCTCAGCCCCCGTCATTCCGCCGGACGCCACGCTCGTCTTCGAAGTCGAACTCGTCGACGTGCGCTGACGCGTCAGTCGCGGGCGTCGGGCCGCCGCGGCTGCCAGCGGCGCACCTGCCGGGCGACGAGGTCCACGAGCAAGGCGGTCGACACGGGCTTGCGTGCCGCATCGGCGAAGCCCCGGGCACGCAGCGCCGCGGATCGATCCTCTCCGCTGCCCGAGACGGCGATGAGCGGGCCGGTGTAGCCCGCCTCCCGCAGCTGGTCCGCCGTCGTCAGGCCATCCTGGTCGCCGAGATCCAGATCGAGCAGGACGACGTCCGGGCTGATCGCCGCGGCGAGGGCCACCGCCTCGCGCCCACTGCTGGCGGTGACGACGCGGGCGCCGGCCGCGGCCAGCACGACCGCGAACAGCTGGCGGATGTCTTCGACGTCGTCGCAGACGAGGACCAGCGGTCCGTCGGCGTCGCCGTCCTCGCCGTCGTCCTCGTGGCGTGTGGTCTCGGGGGGCGCGTCGGCCGACCGGGCTGGGAGCGTGAGGGCGAAGCAGCTGCCGCGTCCCTCGACGGACTCGGCAGTGAGATCGCCGCCCATGAGACGGGCGAGACGGCGCGACACGCTGAGGCCGAGGCCCGTGCCGCCGGCGCGCACCGCCCTCGCCGTGGCGAACTCGAACTCCTCGAAGACGCGGTCGAGTGCGTCGGCCGACATGCCGGTCCCGGTATCGCGCACCGTGACGACCAGTCCGTCGGCCTGCCAGGCGACCGCCAGATGGATGCGGCCGACCTCGGTGAACTTCATCGCGTTGGCCAGCAGGTTGAGGAGAATCTGCCGCACGCGCAGGGCGTCGACCAGGACGTACGCGGGCACGTCCGTGGCCACGTCGCCCGAGAGCGCCACGTCCTCGTGGCGGGGCAGTCCCTCGACGGTGGCCAGGGCATCGCTGACCACCTGGCGCATGTCGACCGGCTGCGGGTCGATGCGCGCGCGCCCCACGGCGAGGGTGGCGTCGTCGAGCAGGTTGTTGACCAACTGCAGCAGGTGCGCGCCGTTGCGCGTGATCACCCGGGCATACTCGCGCGGGTCGCCCGCGTCCCGGCCCTCGATGATGAGCCGACCGAAACCGAGGATGGCCGTGACCGGCGTGCGGAGCTCGTGGGCGATGTGGTTGAGGAACTGGGTCTTGAGTTCCGAGGCCCGTTCCGCCGCGAGGCGTTCCTGGGCGAGGCGTGCGCGATCGCGACGGACGCGGGCCAGGTCGCCGACGGCGATGGTGGCCGCCGCCGCCGCCGTGGCCGCCAGCGGCCCATGCAGCCACACCCGCTGATGCGCGGTGAGCAGGAGGACGGCGGCGATCCCGAGCACGAGCAGCCACGCGGCCATCCACGCCACGAGCAGGGCGCGGGTGGGCGTCGAGCGGCGCAGGCGCGAGGCCAGGAGTACGCCCAGCGCCATCCCCAGCACGCCGACGTCCAGGAGCCACGTGCGCGGCCGGACCACCGCGCGATCGCGGAGGAGGACGGTGGCCAGGCGCAGGAACTCGACGCCCGCGATGCGGCCCATCGGTGTCGGCACCGCCTCTTCGAGGAGCAACGCCGTGGCCCCGATGAACACCCGTCGCCCCCGCACCGCCTCGCGCAGCGTCTGATCGCCGTTCGCACGCACCGCGGCCTGCACGAGACGGGCAAAGGGGAGCGTGGGCAGGTCCGGGATGGCGGCGGGGTAGCGCAGTTGCACGAGCCCGTCCCGATCCACCGGCACGGACTGGTCCGCCAGCGCGAGGCTGGTGCCCCACCAGGACGACTGCCAGGCCGCCGTCCGGGTCGGGCCCGCCAGCGACGCGATCGGCAAGGCCGGCAGCGTCACGGTGCCGATGCGCGTGAGGAGCGGGAGGCGACGGACGATCCCGTCCTCGTCGGGCGGCGTGACGGCGACGCCGAGGCGCGCCACCGCCTGCAGTTCGGGACGCGGGCCCACGAGGTCGAGCGCCTCCCGGACCGGCCCTTCCCCCTGCACGTCGAGTCCGATGGTCGGCGGCCTCGCGGGCGCGCCCCTGGGGGACACCCGGAACGGCACGGGCACGGCGGCGAGGGTCACGGCTGGCGAGCGGGCCAGCGTGTCGGCCAACTGCGCGTCACCGTCCCTTGGGTCCGCAAAGAGCACGTCGACCGTGACATGGGCCGCGCCAGCCTCGCGGAGGTAGTCGAGGACGTGCGCCCAGACGTCGCGCCGGTACGGCCAGGCGCCGACCAGCGGCTCGAGGGCCATCAGCGAGTCGTCGTCGACGCCGAAGACCAGCGTCCCGCCATTGTCGACAGGCGGCGCCAGGCGCGCCGCCACGCCGTCCCAGAGCCACGCGTCGACGCGTCGGCCGACGTGCCATGCCTCCATCAGCAGCGCGACGACGAGCGCCACGACGAGGCTCACCGCGGTGGTGTACCGTCGGCGCGCGAGGGGGCGCATGTCAGCGCGCCGCCACGAGGGCCCCGGCGCCGAGCGGGATCAGGAGCCACCACCACCACTTGCGACGCGGCAGCTTCGGGACGTCGAGGACCTGCACCGGCCCGTACGGACCGGTGATGCCCTCGGCGTTCACGATACGCACCCGGACGTGATACCGACCAGGAGCCGGGCGGGCGAGCGTCAGGGTGGGTTCGGCGACCTCGGTCTCCACGAGGGGGCTGGCAAACAGCGGGTCCGCCGAGACCTGGACGGCGTAGCGGTCGCCCGGCACACCAGCGGACCAGCTGAGCACGAGTTGCGTCTTCTGCACCTGCGCGCCGGCGGGCGGGCCGCCCTGTGGCATCGGGCGAAGTTCCACCGGCACCGGATCGCTCCAGGGGCCGCGTTCGCCGGCGTGACGGGACGCGAGCCGCCACAGGTATTGGCCCGGCGGCAGGGGCAGGGTGAGCGCGCTGTCGGTCAGCGCCGTTCGCTCGACCAGGGGCGCGTCGAAGGTGGCCTCGCGCGCCACCTGCAGGTCGAAGGCCTCGACGCCCTCGGGGCGGGTCCACCGCAGCGCGAGCGTGTCGCCGTACCGCACCGGGCCATCGGCCTGCGCCTCGACGAGCGGAGGCACCGGTCGCGCATCGACCTCGAACGGCCGCGTCGTCTCCAGGCCCTGCAGGCCATCGGCGTCGACGGCGCGAGCCCGCAGCACGTAGTCGCCATCGGGCAGATCGGCCGAGGTCATCTCCGGAGAGACCACTCGCTGGTGCACGAGCGGGGGTGGCGCCGCCGCGGGCGAGATCTCGACCACATAGCCGGTCGCACCGAGGACGGCGGGCCAGCGAAGCCGCACGGGGAGGCGGTCGAGTCTGACGGGGGCCCCGCTCAGGTCGGGGGCCGGCAGCAGGGGACGCGGTGGACCAGTGGTGCCGTCGGCGCGCGTGATGGCGCCGTAGCCGCGTTCGACCAGCACCGTCCCCGCATCAGGCGACACCGCCACCGCGCCCTCGGTCACTTCGGTGGCCACGGTGGTCGGGCCGACCTCGAGTCGATAGTCCGTGCCGCGCACCGCACTGGTCACCAGCGGTGTGCGAATCTCGTGCTTCTGCGCCGGGTGGGTGGCAGGGGCGACGACCGACTCGAGGCGTCCGCGCTGGACGCCGAGGGTGGTCCGCTTGACCTGCGGGCCCTCGAGCGTTCTGAGTTCGACGAGCGTGAGCCGGGCATCCGCGCCGAGCGTGACGGTGCTGCCGGTGGAGAGGAGGAGGCGGACGCGCTCGTCCTGCCCGGTCACCACCACGCTGCCGGGTGGCAGTGTCGCGCCGAGCAGCGCCACCTGGCGACTGCCGTCCGGCAAGTCCACCTGCGGGCGGCCGCGGACCCAGAGCACTCTGGCCTGGCCCGGCACGCTGCGCAGCCAGGCCAGGGGAAACACCAGGGGCCGGCCGGGTCGGAGACGTCGCGGTTGGCGGACGCGGTTCAGGCGGGCGACGGCCGGCCACCGCCGGGGGTCGATCAACAACCACTCGGACAGGCCGATCAGGGTGTCCCCGCGGACGATGGTGTGCGTGTAGGTCTCGGCAGGCGGCGACACCGCAGCACGGTCCTGTGCCTGCACCGAGCTGACGAGCCCGACGAGCAGCACGCTGCAGACGGTCCGCATGGGTGTGAAGGGTGTGTCGGTCACAGGTCGTCGCGCTCGCCAAGCGTACGCGATGGCGGACACGATAACAGAACGATTCCCACCGGCGCGACGCACAAGGGCGCCGAAACGCGACCCGCCCGGGCGCTCGCGACACCTATCGCCGCGGGAAGAGCCGGTCGAAATTGCCGGCGCAGATGGCCTGCTGATCGACCTGTGGCACCCCCAGCGCTTCGAGCACCGCGAGCTGGGCGTCACGGACGGCCGCGTGCCAGCCGCGCGGAAAGAACGACGAGTCGGTGCCGAACAACAGCCGATCCGGTCCCAGCACGGCGAGGGCCTGGGCGAAGACGTGCCGCAACGTCAGGCCCGGGCTGTACTTCATCCAGGCGTTGCTGGAGGACGTGTCGACCACGACGTTGGGGCACGTGTCGGCCACCATCAGCAGCTCACGGAAGAAGCCGGCGCCGAAGTGGGGCACGATGATCGGCAAGGACGGATGGCGCAGGGCCACGCCCTGGAGTTCGAGGGGATTGCCGTAGCGCGCCTCGAAGGCGCTCGGCAGTCCGAGCGTCTTCCGGATCCCCACGCTCAGCACCCCGCAGTGGATGAACAGGGCGGTGCCGGGACTGCCGGCGACCTGCTCGGCAAGGCCGAGGACGCGCGGATCGCTTGGCGCATAGCCATGCATGGCCGGGAAGAGACACACGACGCGCATGCCCGGCTGCGCCAGCGCCCAGGCGACCCGCGTCAGCGCGCCCTCCTGCGTCGGATCGAGCATGAAGGCCCCGACGAAGCGGTCGGGGTGTCTCGCCACGGCGCGCGCAACCTGTTCTTCCTCACCGGGGACGCTGCCGATCAGCAGCGCCCGCCCGACGCCGTCGGCTGACAGCGCGTCCGCCCAGCGATCGGCGAGGGCCTCTGCCGTGCCCGGGTGCTCCCAGCCGACCAGCCGGGTGACCTCGACACCGGGCGCATCGCCGGGCAGGCCCTTCTGGCGGCCGAGCACGTCGAAGAAGCGCGGCGAGAAGAAATGGCAGTGCGCATCGTTGAGCCGGAGCGGGACCAGGCCCGTCACGCCGGCGCCGAGTGGTGGGGCGGTGGTCATCGTGACACTCCGAACCTCAATGAGCCTGGGCGGCGGCGGTGGTCGACAGCCCCCCGGTGTGCATGAACAGGACGCGGGCCCCTGCCGCGATCCTGCCGTCGCCGGCCATCGCGATCAGCGCGGCGGCGGCCTTGGCGGTGTACGTGGGATCCAGCAGATAGCCCTCGTCGCGCGCCACGCGGCGCAGGGCGGCCTGCGAGGCCGGCGTCTCGATGCCGTACCCGGGTTCGTCCACCGGCCGCTCCCACACGCACCGCGTCGTCGACTGTGCCAGATCCAGGGGCCAGCCGTACAACTCGATGGCGGCCTGGACGAGCGTCGTCGGTGGCGACGCGGCAAAGCGATCCATGGCCGCGCGCGAGGAGACGGCCACGGCCTGCACCGTGGCAGGAATGCCGGCCAGCGCCAGGCCCGCGTACAGGCCCGCCGACGTCGACCCCGTGCCATACGCCACCAGGACGACGTCGAACGGAAACCTGCCGGCCTGCTGCTCGACGATCTCCCGCACGCAGGCCGCGTAGCCCGGCACCGACGACGGCATGGTGGCGCCGGGCGGAATCCAGTACCCGCCGGTCTCGCGGACGATCCGCTCGCACAGCCCCCGTGATGTCGCCAGGTCGGCCGCCGACGGATTGGCCGTGTTCATGGGCGTGACGTGGACGTGTGCGCCATAGAGATGCGTCAGCGCCAGGTTGCCCGTCGCCTGGGCGGGGGCGTCGCCGCCGAGGACGACGTGCACGTCGAGCCCCAGTCGTCGGGCCGCCGCCGCCGTCATCATCGTGTGGTTCGACGTCAATGGCCCAGCGGTCACGATCGTTCGTGCCCCGGCCGCCAGGGCCTCGCCCAGCACGAACTCCAGCTTCCGGGCCTTGTTGCCGCCAAGCGCCAGTCCGCTGCACTCGTCCCGCTTCACCCAGAGGTCGATGCCCAGGGCTTCGCCGAGGCGGGGCAGCGGCACCAGCGGCGTGGGCCACGTGCCGAGGGCCACGCGGGGGAGGGGCCCGAGTGCGGCATCGAGTCGGTCGAGGGTCACGTCAGGAGGATGCCACGACGGGCCGCAGGTGGCGCGTCGCCTGGCCGATGCGGCGGTGCCAGAGGACGAGCAGCGCCGTGCCGACCAGACACAGGCTCGCCGCGAGTCCGAGCCACAGGCCGATGACGCCGTAGCCGGCGCGGAAGCAGAGCCACCAGCCGAGCGGCAGGCCACTGACCCAGTAGCCCACCAGGCTGATGAACATCGGCACACGCGTCTCACCCAGCCCGCGCAGCGCGCCCGTCGTCGTCACCTGCAGACCGTCGAACAACTGGAAGGTCGCCGCGACCCCGAGCAACTGGGAGCCGATCGCGATCACGGCGGTCTCGGCCGTGAACAGCCGGATGAAGGCGGCCGGTATCGTGAAGAGCGCGACGGCGGCGGTGGCCATGAACCCCAGCGTGACGACGATGGCGGCCCAGCCGGCGCGTTGGGCACCGCGCCCGTCGCCACGGCCGACGTGCTGGCCGACCAGGACGGCCGCGGCGGCCGACACGCCGAGCGGCACCATGAACACGACGCTGGCGATGTTGAGCGCGATGTGGTGCGCCGCGAGCGAGTCGGGCGGCAACTGGCCGGCGATGGCCGTCACGGCACTGAAGACGCCCACCTCGAACGTCAGGTGGGCGGCCGCCGGCAGGCCGAGCGTCAGCAGACGGCGCACGCGCGCCGTGGGCAGCCGCCACGAGAGATGGGCCGCCGGCCCGCCGCGGTGCAGTCGCCATACGACCCAGCCGAGCACGCCCACCATGTAGACGCGCGAGATCACCGTCGCCCACGCCGCCCCGCGCACGCCGAGTGCCGGGGCCGGCCCGATGCCGTAGATCAGCACCCAGTTCACGACCAGGTTGACGAGGTTGGCCGACACCAGGGTGAAGGCGATCGCGGCCACCTGCGACAGCGCCTGCAGGTAGCGACGCAGCGCGGCATAGATCAGCAGTGGCGGCAGGCTGGTGGCCACGATGGGAAAGTAGGCCGTGACGTGTGGCAGGACGTCGGGATGGAACCCGAGGACCGGCAGCAGCTGCCAGAGGACGACGAGCAGCAGGGCGAGCGGGATCGTCGCCAGCAGGGCCAGCCACAGGCCCGCAATCAGCCACCGGTCGCACGCCTCGCGATCGCCGGCGCCCCAGGCCTGCGCGACCATCGTGTCGAGGCCGAGCAGGATGCCCATCCCGAAGATGCCGATGGCGATGAAGAGGGTGCTGCCGATCCCGGTGCCGCCGAGCGGCGCCGCCCCGAGCGGCCCGACCATCAACGTGTCGACCACGCCCATGCCCATCCAGCCCAGCTCTGCCGCGATGACCGGCGCCGCCAGCTTCACCATCGGCAGGACGGCATCACGCACGAAGGAGCCGCGCCCGGACATCCGCCCATCATACGGGCTCTGACGTATGCTCGGCGGATGTCCCTGCCTGCCCTGATGGACGTGGTCGAGATCCGCGAACCCGGCGGTCCGGACGTACTGGTCGCGGGGCACCGCCCCGTGCCCGTGCCCGGCCCGCACGAGGTGCTCATCGCGGTCCGTGCGGCCGGTGTCAACCGCCCCGACGTGTTCCAGCGCATGGGCCGGTATGCCCCGCCTCCCGGGGCGTCGGATCTCCCGGGGCTGGAGGTCGCAGGCGACGTGGTCGCCTGCGGTCGGGACGTCGTGCGCTGGCGCGTCGGCGATCGGGTGTGTGCCTTGCTCGCGGGCGGTGGCTACGCGGCGTACGCGGTCGCGCCGGAGGGGCAGTGCCTGCCGCAGCCCGCAGCACTCTCGCCCGTCGAGGCGGCCGCCATCCCCGAGACGTTCTTCACGGTGTGGAGCAACGTGGTCGAGCGCGGACGCCTCGCCCCCGGCGAGACGTTGCTCGTTCACGGCGGGTCGAGTGGCATCGGGACGACGGCCATCCAGGTGGCCGCGCATCGAGGGGCGACCGTGTTCGCCACGGCAGGGACGCCGGACAAGTGCGCCGCCTGCGAGGCCCTGGGTGCCACCCGCGCCGTCAACTATCGCAACGACGATTTCGTGACGGTGATTCGCGAGGCCACCGGCGGACGAGGCGTCGACGTCATCCTCGACATGGTGGGCGGCGACTACGTCGCCCGCAACCTGTCGCTGCTGGCCGAAGATGGGCGTCTGGTGCAGATTGCCGTGTTGCAGGGCGCCAAGGCGACGGTCGATGCGTCACTGGTGATGCGGCGACGGCTGACGTTCACCGGGTCGACGCTGCGGCCACGCAGTCTCGAGGAGAAGGCGCGCCTCGCGGCGGCACTCGAGCACGAGGTGTGGCCGCTGCTCTCCGCCGGCACCATCCGACCGCAGGTCTTCGCGACATGGCCGCTGGCGCAGGCGGCGCAGGCCCATGCCGTCATGGAGTCGAGCGCCCACATCGGCAAGCTCGTGCTTACGGTGTGACCTCGATGCCGACGATGCGGGCACTCCACGGGCAGTAGCGCCCGGCCCCGAACTGCACCCCTTCGCGCTGCACGTGAGACGGCAGGCCATCGCAGACCTCGACCGTCGCCTCGGCGAACTCGACGTCGACGACGTGCCAGGAGTAGCCGGTGTTGACCTGGGGACCGGCGACGAGACGGCCGTTGGGAATCGAGGCGGGCCCGCCCGCCTGGGCCGCCCGCGCGGCCTCGATCTGCGCCGGGGTCGTCAGCAGCATGCGGAACTGCTCGTCGATCACGCGCACGGTGACGATGGCCGCGCCGCGGGGCGCCGTGGGCACGCTCGAGGACGAACAGCCGAGGCTGCCGAGGAGGGCGCCCGACAGCATCGCCATCATCACCACGCGGGGCAGGACGGGCCAGGTGAGCAGTCGGGCCACCCTCCGTGGTGGCGTGTCAGGGGGGCGAATCTGAAGAGCGTGCATGGTCGAGTTCGGCAACGAGGTGCTCGGCCAGCGCGCGAATCGTCAGCGGCGCCGACCCTTCGGCCTTGTTGTTCACAAGGACGTAGACCGGCTGCTGACGGCCGGTCGCGTCACTGATCAGCCTCGTCACACCGAGACGCAGGCGTTCATCGGGCTCGACGATCCGGTTGAAGGGCCGGAAGGCATCGCGGCGCGCTTCGTACTTCGTGCCCGGCCGCAGCAGCAGGCGCACGACGACGAACGGCGCGCGGGTCACGTCCACCTTGGTCGCCTGCTCGGCGGGCAGCGGCATCGCCGACCAGTAGTTCAGCACGTGTGCGGCGCCGTGCTCGCGCAAGGCCGCGGCGTAGGCCGGAGTGATGAGCCGCCGGTCCCGCAACTCGACCGACATCGGGAAGCTGCGTGGCACGGCCTCGAGGAAGCGCGCCAGCCGATCGGCAAACGCCTGTGGTTCGAGGCGGGCCTCCGGGGGCACCGGGGGAATCTCGAGGACGAACGGGCCGAGATGGTGGCGGAAGTACAGCAGGAACGGCTGCACGACGTCGGCAAGGAACCCTTCGGGTGACAGGAAGTCCGGGTTCGGGATGGCGGCCGAGTCACGGCCACTCCCGGGCAGGACGGGCGAGGCATACATCGCCGGCACCTTGGCGCAGCACGGGAAGCCCGACGGCAGCTGGCTGGCATAGCGCTTCAGTTCCTCGCTGGTCAGCGGCGCGTAGTAGCTGCGATCGATGCCGACGGTGCCGAAGAGCGGATAGCGCGCGTACTCGCGGAGCCCCTCGCGTGCGAGTTCCGTCTGGGTGCGCGGACGGCGATACACGATCCCGGCCCAGCCGGGAAAGCTCCAGCTGCTGGTGCCGAAGCGCACCGACGAGGGGATGCGCTCGCCGAGGGCGCGCACGTCGGCAGGCCAGTCCGCCTCCGGCTCGACGTTGTCGTCGTCGCGACCGCGTGAGGGCGGGGTGAGGTCGAAGAGCGAGAGCTGGTCGTCGGCGGGCACGGGGTCGGGGCGGTGGCGCAAAGAGCGTCCTGAAGGATACCGTGGAGCGGATGACGCCGACTTCTCCCATGGTGGCCCGGCACGTCGGGGCGACCGCGCCCGGCACCAAGCAACTGCTGATGCTGCACGGCATCTACGGACGTGGACGCAACTGGCTGGCGGTGGCGCGCCTGCTGGTCGAGCAGCGGCCCGACTGGGGCTGCTGGCTCGCCGACATGCGGCACCACGGGGATGCCCACCCCGGGCCCGAGTGCGGCACCCTGGACGCCCTCGCGGCCGACATCGAGACCTGGGGGGCGGCGCAGGGCGTCACGCCGGACGCCGTCCTCGGCCATTCCTTCGGCGGCAAGGTGGCCCTGGCCTACGCCCTGCGGCAGGCCGCGCGGCCCCTGCAGACCTGGGTCATCGACTCGACCCCCGAAGCCAAGGCGCCCTCGGGCAGCGCCTGGGACATGCTCGGGATCGTGCGGCGGTTGCCTCAGACGTTCGGGTCCCGCCAGGAGGCCATCGCCGGCATCGAGGCCGGCGGCTTCAGCACGGAGGTGGCGCAGTGGATGTCCACCAATCTCGCGCATGACACCGATGCGTTTCGCTGGCGGCTCGACTTCGACGTCATGGAGCAGTTGCTGCACGAGTTCTTCCAGACACCGCTGTGGACCGCCCTCGACCCGGGGGCGCCGGGTCACGACATCCACGTGCTGAAGGCGTCGCAGTCGTCGGTCATCTCACCCGAGGCCGTCGCACGCCTGAGCGCCCTCGACGCAGCGCCTGCCGAAGGGCGAGCCCGCGTGCACCTGCATCACCGGGATGGCGGGCACTGGATCCATGCCGAATCGCCCGACGTGGTCGTGGCCCTGATCGCGGAGCATCTGCCGAAGTCGTAGGGCCGGCGACTGGAGCCGTCGACTGTGCCGGCGACTGTCGCCGTCGACCTTTTTAGCCGTCGACCTGTGTAGCCGTCGACCTTCAGGTCGACGGTCAGTGACCTGCCGCGGCAGCCGTCTCGACGGTCTTCGTGATGTGCCGCAAGGTGGCGAAGCTGGCCTGCGGCGTCAGGTGGACGCCACGGAGCCAGGGCTGCGCGACGGCGACGTTGACCTTGGTCCACAGGCTGACGTACGGCGCGGCCGCAAAGAGGCGGTGCTGCACGTCCACGTAGCGCGCGCGCCGCGCCGCCGGATCGGCGGTCGTCGTCGCCTCGTCGATCATCGCGTCCACCGCCGGGTCGCTGAAGAAGCCGCGGTTGAATCCTGCCGGCGGCATCTGGGTGGAGTGGAAGACGCGCCGCAGCATGTCGGGGTCGGTGACGCCGACCCACTGCAGCGTGAACATCTGGAAGCGGCCCTTCAGCACGTCGGCATACAACGTCGCGAACTCGTGCGTGCGGACGTCCACGGCGACGCCGATGCGGGCCAGGTCCTGCTGGATCACGGCCGCCTGCAGTCGCACGAACTCCGCCGTCGACGTCTTGAGCGTGAGACGCAGCCGTGGCAACGGCCCCGCCCCGTCAGGATCGGGATAGCCCGCCTCGTCGAGCAGGCGACCGGCCAGCGCCGGGTCGTGCGGGGTCGGCTGCAGGTCCGACGCATGGGCCCACGACATCGGCGGGATGATGCCGGTCGCCGGCACGGCCAGCCCGCGGCGGAGGTGCTCGATGATGGCCGCGCTGTCGACCGCGAGGCCGAGGGCACGTCGCACGCGGACGTCGGCGAGCAGCGGATCGCGCATGTTGAGGCCGACGTAGGCGTAGTCGAGCCCCGGGGCGGTCACCACCTGCATGCGGTCTTCCTGCTGGAGCGTGCGGACGATGTCGGGCGCGATGTCGTTGATCACGAGATCGATGGCGCCGGTGCGGAGCTCGAGCCCGCGCATCGTGTCGTCGGGAATCACGCGCAGGACGACGCCGGCATTGCGGGGCGGCCCCTCGAAGTAGTCGGCGTTCGGGGCCAGTTCGACGCGATCGTCCGACTGCATCCGCACGAACCGGTACGGTCCGGCACCGATGCGGGCCGGCGCACCGGCCGGCGTGCCCGACGGCACGATGCCCATCACGAGATTGACCGGGAACGACGCGAACCGCTCCTTGAGCCGGAAGACGACGGTGTGCGGGTCCTCGATATCCACCGCAGCGAGCTGGGCGTAGGCGCCCTTGCGCGGCGAGAGGAACGACGCGTCGAGAAAGCTGCGGAACGTCCAGGCGACGTCCTCGGCATCGAGCTCCGACCCGTCATGGAAGCGGAGGCCTCGGCGCAGGTGGGCCACGAACGTCGTGTCGTCGCGTGCCTCGAGGCGCTCGGCCAGTTCGGGCACCACCTGGAGCTGATCGTCGAGCCGCACGAGCGACGCGTAGAGCAGTTGGTGGACGCGCTGGCTCGCTTCGTCGCTGCCGACGCGCGGATCCAGGTTGGTGGGTCCGACGGCGATCCCGACGACGACGGCCGGATCGTGCCACGCCTGACGATCGCGACAGCCGCCAGCGAGGAGCGTCGCCAGGCAGGTCAGGGCGACCAGCACGCCGCGCCTAGTCACCAGCCTCCTCCTTCAGCTCGGCCAGCAGGGTCAGCGCCTGCAGGGGCGTCAGGCCGTTGATGTCGATCTCGCGGAGGCGATCGCGCAGCCGCTCGTCGGGCGGCGCCTGGAAGAGCCCGAGCTGCTGCTGGGGACCTGTCGACGCCGTGGCGCCGGCGATGGTGGGGCGGCCGCCGCGGGTGAGTTCGTCCTGCTCGAGGCCCGTGAGGATCTCGCGGGCACGGCGGATCACGCTGGTCGGCAGCCCGGCCAGGCGGGCGACCTGGATGCCGTAGCTGCGGTCGGATCGCCCCGGCACGACCTTGCGGAGGAAGACGATCTGGTCCTGCCACTCGCGCACGAGCAGGTGCGCGTTGGCCACACCCGGCAGGGCATCGGCCAGGTCGGTCAGCTCGTGATAGTGGGTCGCGAACAGCGTCTTCGGGCGCGCCTTCGGGTTGGTCGCGAGGTGTTCGGCGACCGCCCACGCGATGCTCAGGCCATCGAAGGTCGAGGTGCCGCGGCCGATCTCGTCGAGCACCACCAGGCTCCGCGACGTCGCGGTGTTGAGGATGCTGGCGGTCTCCTGCATCTCCACCATGAACGTCGACTGCCCGCGGGCGATGTTGTCGGCGGCGCCGACACGGGCGTAGATGCGGTCGACGACCGGCAGCTTGGCCTGGCGGGCAGGCACGAACGAGCCGGCCTGCGCCATCAGGCAGAGCAGGGCGGTCTGGCGCAGGTACGTGCTCTTGCCGCCCATGTTCGGGCCGGTGATCACCAGCAGCTGCTGCGTCGTGCCGTCGAGGGACAGGTCGTTGGGGACGAACGCCTCGCGCGTCATCGTCTCGACGACCGGATGGCGGCCTTCGACGACCGACAGGTCGTCGCCCTCGTGCAGGTGCGGCTTGCTGTAATTGCGCCGCGCCGCATCGTCGGCGAAGGTGGCCAGCACGTCGAGCGTCGCGAGGGCGTGGGCCGTCCGCTGCAGGGCCGTGGCCTGCGTGGCCACCTCGCGGCGCAGGGCCTCGAAGAGCGCCAGTTCCAGCGTGGTCAGGTGCTCGTCGGCGTGGAGGACCTGTTCCTCGTAGGTCTTCAGGCCAGGCGTGATGAAGCGCTCGCCACCGGCAATCGTCTGCTTGCGGATGTAGTCGGCCGGCACCGCGTGCAGGTTGGCCTTCGAGATCTCGATGTAGTAGCCGAAGACGCGATTGAAGCGGATCTTCAGCGAGGTGATGCCGGTGCGCTGCCGCTCGGCTTCTTCCATCGCGGAGATGTCGCTCTTGCCGCGGCGACTGAGGCCGCGAAGGCGATCGACTTCCGGGTCGGCGCCGTCACGGATCACGTCGCCATCGCGAGCCAGCATGGGCGGTTCGTCGGCCAGGGTGCTGGTGATGCGCGCCCGCAGGTCGGGCAGGTCGTCGAGCGCCTCGCTCAGGTGCGCCAGCAACGGGGCCTGCAGGGTGGCCAGCGTCTGGCGCAGGTCGGGCACGGCGCCGAGCGAGCGGGCGAGGGCCACGAGGTCGCGGGGGCCCGCTGTGCCGAGGGCAGCGCGCGCCACGAGCCGCTGCACGTCGTACACCTGCTTGAGGGTGTCGCGAAGCGTGCCGCGCTCCATCGTGCGGAAGGCGAGATCCTCGACGGCGTCGAGGCGATCGCGAATGGCATCGAGTGCGACCAGCGGCTTGGTGAGCCAGGCGCGGAGCAGCCGCGCGCCCATGGCCGTCACCGTCTCGTCCAGCACGCCCAGCAGCGAGGTCTGGCGTTCGCCTTCGGTCGACGCGAGCACTTCGAGGTGGCGCAGCGTCGTGGCGTCGATGATCAGCCCGTCGCGCGTCTCGCGGTAGGCGAGGCTCCGGACGTGCGTCAGGTCGCCCTTCTGCGTGTCGCGCAGGTACTGCACCAGGGCGCCCGCCGCCCCGACGGCACATGGATGCCCATCGAGCCCGAAGCCGGACAGCCCGGCGGTCTGCAACTGCTCGGTGAGGGCCCGCTGGGCGGCGTCGAGGGAGAACTGCCAGCCCTCGCGGCGCGTCACGGCCGGCAGCGTGGCTCCGTCGGCGCGCAGGACGTCGAGGTCGGCGTCGATGGGGAGCAGCAGTTCCCGCGGCGCGAGCACCCCCAGTTCCTCGCGCAGAAGGGCGTCGGCGGCGTCGCCCTCGAACTCGGTCGCCGCGAAGTCGCCCGTCGACAGCTCGACCCAGGCCAGCCCCCACGTGGTGCTGCCCTTGCCGGGCGGCAGCACGGCGGCGAGCAGGGCCGGGGCGCGGGCGTCCAGATAGGCCGCGTCGGTCAGGGTGCCCGGCGTGACCACGCGGGTCACGGCGCGCTTGACGAGGCCCTTGGCGGTCTTCGGATCCTCGACCTGGTCGCAGATCGCGACGCTGAAGCCCTGCCGGATCAGCCGCGTGATGTAGCCGTCGGCGGCGTGGAAGGGCACGCCGCACATCGGGATGCCGGTGCCGGTGGCGTCCTTGGAGCGGGAGGTCAGCGTCAGCTCGAGGGCGCGCGCCGCCACCACGGCATCCTCGTGGAACAGCTCGTAGAAGTCGCCCATCCGGAAGAACAGGAGGGCGTCGGGATGCAGACGCTTGGCATCCTGGAACTGACGCATCGCCGGGGTGAGCGAGGCGGGTGGCGCTGTCAGGATCGAATCGGACACCGGAGGCTGCGGCACGCGGCGCCCACCGGCTGTCGGAGGCGCGGCCGGTAGAATGAGCGGGGCCGTGAGGACCGCGGCCAGTCTAGCATGCTCGTTCTTGCCCTCGATTCCTCCACCCGCACCGGCAGTCTGGCGCTCGCGCGCGACGGCCAGGTGCTCGACTGCCGCGTCGGCGACGGCGCCGTCCGGCACGCGATCCGCCTGCCGGGCGACCTGGTGCGCCTCCTGGCCGCGCACGGCCTGACGCTGGCCGACGTCGACCTGTTTGCCGCCGCGGCCGGCCCCGGCGGCTTCACGGGGCTCCGTGTCGGCCTCGCCACGATGCAGGGCCTGGCCATGGCCCGGGACCGCCGGGTGTTTCTCGCCTCGACGCTGGAATTGCTCGCCGTCGCCGGCCGTGCGGCGGCGCCCGAGGTGCCCTGGATCGGGGCCTGGATGCATGGCATGCGGGGCGAGGTCTTCACCGCCCTCTACCGGCCTGCACCCACCGGCTCGGGCGTCGCGCCCGTGGTGGAGGCCTGCGTCGGCACACCGGAGGAGGCAGCCGCCTTCTGGACCGCCACCGATGACGACGCGCCGATCGCGGTCATCGGCGACGCCTGGGCCGATGTCTCGGCGCCCCTCGTCGCGCGGTTCGGCCCTCGCCTGTATCCGGTCGCCGCGCCCCCGCTCGCGGCCGTCCTGGCGGTGGCGGCGACCGCACGCGCGACCGAGGCCGTGGCCCCGGCCGCCGTGCGTCCGGCCTACGTGCGACGCCCCGACGCGGTCCTCACCCGACTGCAGGCCGGTCTGTCCGTCAGCGGTGACGTGTGATGAGTCACGAAGTCGTGGTCCGCGAGGCCGCAGGAGCGCAGCAGGAGGCGCTCGCGACGCTGGAGGCGTCGTCCTTCGACATTCCGTGGTCGGCCGACGCCATTCGCGCGCTGCTCGACGATGGGTTGACGCGCGCGTGGGTGGCGGTGGTGGCGGGCGCGGTCGTCGGTGCGGCCCTGGTGCGGGTCGTGGCCGGCGAGGGCGAACTGCTGCGCATCGCCGTCCACCCGGAGGCGCGCCGCCAGGGCATCGCGCACGCTTTGCTCGGCGTCGTCTTGTCAGCATCTGCTGACGCATGTCCGCTCGGGATCCATCTCGAGGTGCGGGCCTCGAACGTCGCGGCGCGTCACCTGTATGCCCGGCAGGGGTTCATCGACCACGGGCGGCGGCGCGACTACTACCAGGCGCCGAAAGAGGACGCGATTCTCATGCACTGGCGCCCCGCCGGCACACGGGGCCCCCGCGTCTGAACGCACGGCGGAAGACGGCGGACGGCGGCCCGAATTCTGCGTTGCGACGCCCGCGCGACGGTGGTACAGTGCCCCTTGAACCCGGGGGTGACCCTGTCCGGTTCCCCCGCAAGCAAGGAGGCAGCAATGCCCGATGCACAGGATCTGAAGGAGCAACTGCTCCGGACCGATGCGGAATACCGAGAGCTCTACCAGCTGCACCACGAGCTCGACGACCAGCTTCGGTCCATGTCCACCAACCCGCTTCTCTCCGAGGGCGAACAGCTCGAGGAAATCCGGCTGAAGAAGCGTAAGCTTCAGCTCAAGGATCGCATGGAGGAGATCGTCCGTCAGTACTCGGCACCGCCGACGGCCGGCTCGTCTGCCAGCTTCGCCCACGCCTGACGGGCGCCTCCATCGCCAGCTGTTCCCATACCCGTGGCTCCTGCCGTGCCGGGGTCCACAGATACCCTGACACAATGAAGCTCGACCGCGCTGGATACCCCTTCATCGCCGGAGCCCTTGCTCCGGCCGCGTACTTCCTGCTCAAGAAGAAGCCCGGGGTCGGCATGCCCCTGCTGGGGCTCGCCGGCTTCCTCGCGTACTTCTTCCGCGATCCCGACCGGTATCCTCCCCAGCACCCCGACCTGGTCCTGTCGCCGGCCGATGGCCGGGTGATGGTGGCGGGGCCGGGCGAGCCCGGCGTGGCGCCTCCGGGCGACTGGCAGCAGATCAGCATCTTCCTGTCGCCCCTCGACGTCCACATCAACCGCACGCCGTACGGCGGCGAGATCACCAGGATTGCCTACACCCCGGGCAAGTTCCTGGCGGCGTACGACGACCGCGCCGCTGCCGAGAACGAGCGCAACGAGCTCTGGATCAAGGACGGGGCGCGCACCGTCGTCTTCCGGCAGGTGGTCGGCGTCCTGGCGCGGCGGGTCGTGTGCCGGGTGCAGGTCGGCGACCAGCTCGTGGCCGGGGAGCGGTTCGGCTTGATGAAGTTCGGGTCGCGCATGGACGTGTTCGTCCCGCCCGAGTGCGTCCTCCAGGTCAAGCCTGGGGACGTGGTACGGGCGGCCGAGACCGTCCTGGCCCGCTGGCCCGACGCCTGAGGGTAATATCTGCCCATGATCAACGTGCTGCGGCGCCGCGACCCCGAACAGCGCCGCCTTCGCCGAGGCATGTACCTGCTGCCGAGCCTGTTCACGCTCGCGAACATGTTCTGCGGCTATGCGTGCGTGATCTACGCGATGCGCGGCGAGTTCTCGACCGCCGCGCCGTTCATCGGCGTCGCGGTGGTGCTCGACCTGCTCGATGGCCGCATCGCCCGGATGACCGGCGCCACGTCCGACTTCGGGCGCGAGTTCGATTCGCTCGCCGACGTGATCTCGTTCGGCGTCGCGCCAGCGGTCCTCGGCTATGCCTGGGGGCTCTACACGTTCGGGCGCCTCGGCTGGGTGGTGGGCTTCCTGTTCGTCTCCGCGGCGGCCATCCGGCTGGCGCGCTTCAACATCCAGAGCACGGCCAACCCCGACAAGCGGTACTTCGTCGGCATGCCGAGCCCCGCGGCCGCGGGCGTTCCGGCGGCCACGGTCTTCCTGCTGCCGCAGGGCCTGCCGGCCGGCTGGATGGCCACGCTGGCGCTACCCCTGCTGCTGGTGCCGGCCGCGCTCATGGTCAGCACGGTGCGCTACCGCAGCTTCAAGACGTTCAACCTCAACACGCGCCGGCCCTCGAGTGCGCTGATGATCGTCGCGCTCGGCATCGCGGCCATCGTGACGTACCCGCAGTGGTCGCTCGTGCTGGTGTCCTACACCTACCTGTTCTCGGGGTTCATCGGCCTGGCCATGGCACGCCTGCGCCCACGCCCCGCCGACGACGCACCGCCGGTGACCGAGCCCATCGACTCGCAGCCGCTCCACTGACCGTCGGCGAGCAGGCCGGGCCATCCCTGTCGCCGGGCCGCGCGACCTCCGCGGCGTCGACTACTTCGCCGGCGCCGGGGTGATGTCGACCGTCCGGGCGACCAACTGGTTCTTGATCGTTTCCGTGGT
>LNFM01003536.1_pt1 | contig 61649 bp, 70 predicted proteins | sample 596031 | NCBI WGS metagenome assembly LNFM01 (sample SAMN04254537, study PRJNA301005) | activated carbon metagenome | isolation source: dual media filters at the Ann Arbor, Michigan drinking water treatment plant | place: USA: Ann Arbor | reverse complement strand
CCTGTGATTAATAGAAAAATGGCATGACGTAGGGAAATCCGAGCGCGACCAGAACCAGCGCGGCCACGACCCAGAAAATGAGCTTGTAAGTAGCTCGCACTTGGGGAATCGCGCAGACCTCACCCGGTTTGCAGGCTTGCGCCGGGCGGTAGATACGCCGCCAGGCGAAGAACAGCGCCACCAACGCCGCGCCGATGAAGATCGGTCGATACGGCTCCAGCACCGTCAGGTTGCCGAGCCAAGCGCCGCTGAATCCCAAAGCGACCAGGACTAGCGGCCCAAGGCAGCACATCAAGGCTAGGATGGCGGCCAGCCCTCCAGCGAAGAGCGCGCCGCGCCCGTTTTGTGGTTCAGACTTTTGTGGTTCAGACATATGCTTGTCCTTTTGAATTTAAATTGAATAGCATAATCTTACTTCCGTAGTCATGTACGGAGTCAAGCGAAATGGGAAACAATTTGGAGAATCTGACCATCGGCGTTTTCGCCAAGGTAGCCGGGGTCAACGTGGAGACCATCCGGTTTTATCAGCGCAAGGGCTTGTTGTCGGAGCCGGACAAGCCCTATGGCAGCATCCGCCGCTATGGCGAGGCGGATGTAACGCGGGTGCGGTTCGTGAAATCAGCCCAGCGGCTGGGCTTCAGTTTGGATGAAATCGCCGAGCTGCTGCGGCTGGAGGATGGCACCCATTGCGAGGAAGCCAGTAGCCTAGCCGAGCACAAGCTCAAGGACGTGCGCGAGAAAATGGCTGACTTGGCGCGCATGGAGGCCGTGCTGTCTGATCTGGTGTGCGCCTGCCATGCGCGGAAGGGGAATGTTTCCTGCCCGCTGATTGCGTCTCTGCAAGGGAAGAAAGAACCTCATAGTGCCGCCGTGACGTAGTCGAGAGGCGGCTACGGCTTAGCGTACGATTTTTTCCGTTTCGTGAGCTGACCCCATAATGCTCTGTTCAATCAGACTACGGGCGAATTGAATCTTCCGTTTGTCGATATAACCGGCACCAACGATAGCATATCTACTTATACAGCCGAGCTTCAGTTTATCCAGATACACAATTGTCGCAAAGAAATTTTGAGAGAGTCCGGAATAAACTTAATATACAACCTTAAACGTCGGACTATCCTCTGGCCGGGTTCTGCGATGATCATAAATCCTTGTAGTAGCAATATTGGCATGACCCAACCATTCTTGCACTTTGGCAATATCTGCTTGATGATCCAGTGCATTGGTGGCCGCTGTTGCGCGTAATGAATGTGCGCCGATTTTGAACCCCAGCTTTTCAGAGTATTTCTGTACCAACTTATAAACGCCGTCTGGCGTAATCGGTTTTTGTGATTCCTTATCTCGGTTATTACTGGTTGAACGGAATAATGCACCAGTATCTTCCAGGCCATGTTCAGCAGCATCGAGATAATCATGGATTAAGCCACTGGCCGCAGGGTGCAAAGGTACATAACGTGTCTTGCCTCCTTTGCCGGATATTTTCATGTGTGGCACACCGCGCCGCTCCTGCTTAAAATCCTTAACCTTCAGCCGGCACAACTCATCACGCCGCAATGCGTGATAAAGCAGGGTGGCCAGTATCGCACGATCACGCTTGCCCTTAAGTGAGCTACCATCCGGTGCATCGAGCAATTTGCGTGCCTGATGATCTCCGATTGCCGGAGTTTTTCCTTCATAACTTTCCACCGCTGGTCGCTTCACACCCTTGACTGGATTATGCGTAACCGTGTTTTTTTCACACAAATATTCAAATAAAGAGGATAGTGCCGCCAGACGGTGGCGAATGCTCATACTACTTAATGATCGATTCATCAAATCATCGCGCCAGGCGATAATATGGGCACGAGTTACAACCCTGAATTCTTCCGGATTCTGAATGCCAGTAAAATTCATAAAATCCTTTAAGGCATTTTCATAGGCACGCCGAGTCTCGACGTTACCTAAATTGGCGAACCATTCAATCTCAGGTGGAATATCAGCCAGACCCTGAAATTCTTTCGCAGTGAGTGCGCGATTGCCTTTAGAAATAAGATCTGTCATGTTATTTCTCTAGCTCATCATTTTTATGCGGTGTTTCACTACCCATAATTGCCTCATAATCTCTGCCACCATAAAAAATATTAAGAATAGTGACGATTCTTTTATCCTCAATAACTTCAAAAGCCGCAATTGCGTTTTTATTAATGGCAACAATTCTGAGATTCTTACGTAGGTCATTACGCTGTTGTCCTATCAGAGGCGCCTTTCTAAGTTCATGACACTTTTGGCGTAATTTTTCTATATATGTCCACGCGACTTCAGGAAGTCCGCTCTTTGCAGCTATATATTCATAAATATCAGTCAGGTCTTTTATAGCATCAGGTGTCAAATACACCTCATAGCTTTTCATAGCCTGATGCGCTTATGCGTTGTTGATGAAGCTGCTCGAGCTTTTCAAACGCCGCATCCAGCAAAACAGGTTCACCACTATGTGCGGATTGTTCCAGACGCGCTCGAATGGAAGCAATTCTCGCGTGATGTTCTTCTTCTTGTCTTTGCCATAAACGCATTGCTTCACGAATAACCTCACTTGTGGAAGCGTAAGCACCGTCTTTCACTTTTTCCCTAATAATATTCAGCATATCAGGTGGGAGTGTAATACTGATTTTTTCTGCTTTATCGGTGCGCTTCATTTTTTATTCCCTATGTATGTTTCCGATCGGTAGGATATTATCCTACTCAATGAAATTTAATAAAGCAAAAAATATTTTAATCTTTCTAATTTTCAATACCACTTTACTATTGATAACATATTTTATCAATAGTAAATTAGGGTACATATCAGAAAGTAATTTGTACTAGATATTAGCTAGAGTATTTAGTTTGCATACTATATAGTATGATATTTATTTTCTATAAATAGTGTGAGCATAATATGACACATCGAACGACCATTACATTGGATGATGAAAGTTTTGCATTTCTGAATAATATTGCCGGTGACAATCGTAGTGCTTATATCAACGAGCTTTTGAAACAGGAACGCATAAACTATCTCAAGCAAGCTTTGCTCAAGGCAAATCAGGAGGAAGCTCAGGATTCTGACTATCAGAAAGAACTAAAGGAATGGGATACAACCCTGTCCGATGGTCTCCATAATGACTGAGTTTAAGCAGTTGGATATTTATTGGGTTGATCTGGAGCCAACCAAGGGTGCGGAAACTAAAAAGCTAAGACCGTGCGTGATTGTTCAAAGCGATCTTGTGAATATCCAATCAAAAACCCTGGTTGTGGCACCGATGCTACCTAACCACAAATCCTGGCCATTTGCAGTAAATCTGACTCCAACCAGTATTAACGGATTGGATAAAGATCGTCATATTAATCTCAAACAATTACGTGCAGTTGATATCTCTCGAATTGGCAAAAAGCAAGGTAGGCTTGAGAGCCAATATCTGCAACCGATCAAACAAGCTTTAGCAATTGTATTTGATATGTAGTTACTCTTAATATTTTACGGCAAGGGTGTTACATAAATCTTAAATAAGTATAGAGTCTAAGCTGTGACTCAAGAGCTGAAAGCTGTATAAAAAGTGGCGGAAAAGAGCTTTTTCGTTATTGATACCGTTTAAATTGAACATTACAGAATGCATTGTTCACGATATTTCTTCATTCTGGCGCACGACGTACAGCTTTTGCTTTTTCAGGATACAACAAATTAGAATAGCAAGGCGATAGCCTCCGCTAAAAGCATACTAGTTAAGGTAACTGACTGCCGCGGGAAATTCAGAGATAGGGCATGGATGTTATTCAGCCTTGGACTTCACTTCAGGATCAGGTTTTTAGTTGAGTTGGGTGTGGTTACGCGTGCGCCAAAAAGTACGCTTCAATTTCTAGGATGCAAAAATAGAGTGAGTCGACCAAACACGAAAACATCGGCAACGCGACGCGTACGCAAATCACACAGTGCATCAAAACCAACAACGCCGCTCAACCGTCTACGAGGCGCAATAGGGGAGCGCAAAAATTGGGGAATAATACACGACGCGCTGGATAGTGTGAAAAATGATGGCTCTGCGCGTGACTTTGATCGACTGTATAGACTTAGCGCTACGAATGCATTGACTGCTGTAGCTATTGCGGCATCCAAACCAATAAGGAAAATTGCTCGAATCCAGTCTGTTGCACCTTTAAACACTATCGGGATTTATCAAGATATTGCATGGGTTGTAACAATACTTGCTACAAATTCAGAATTAATAGCCAAGTTTGTGAAGCTCCGGAATGAATACGTAGTGATGCTAAGTAAAGGAGATTATGAGGCAGCTGAAGCTTGTTTAGCCCAAATCGATAAGGAATGTGGATTTTCATTATGGGCAGTTGAAAATAGGATTTCACTCACCTCCCTTTCTGGAGGTTTTGAAGGGCAAAAATCCTATGTTAACAGCATACTTTCACATGAACGACGAACATTCGTTGCCTTTTTCGCAAGCAACATCGGTGAGAGGAATGAATCTAGGGTTAGTAAGTTTAATTTTGAAACTCGACTTCGTGAGAAAGTGAAAACGTGGAAGATAAAGTCAGATCATCAGACATACATTTTCTTTAAGCTAATAGGGGCGAATTCCCTGACGCCAATAGAAGCAGCCGATATTCTAAGTTTTGAAGCGGCCAGCTCCCCGATAGATCTCTATGAAACATTCTTGGAGATTATGATAATTATTAAGGACTCGCTTAATGTTAATAAACAGCGAGTCCTTATGCAGCTGAGAAAACTCGAAAAAATCGTAGACCACTGCTTAGACAATCTAAAGTTACTGTATTCCGAAGATCTGCCGAACTCCATTGATGTTGCTGAGTATCTAAATGCGTTTCTTAGTGGCCAATACCAGAAGGCAGTTTTTTTAGCTGAAGAACGGCTAAGCGAACAACCTGCAGATCCCATGACCATATTGCTCGCTGCCCGACTGACAGCAATGGGGTATCCGGTATCCGCCGAGAACAATTGTTTTTTAGATCACCTTCTTTCACTGCTAAGCACTTTTCTGGCGCACGACAAAGGCAGCGATGAAGCAACTCAATCACTTGAACGGATTGCACTGAATTTCCGAAGTCTACCCATTTCGTCGAGCGTTAATGATCTTATTCAAGAAGCTAGCTCTGACTTACTCGGGGAGATAGCTACTGCCACTGCGGTGCGCACCCAATATATCTCACTTCCAGTTTGCCTCGCACTCATGGACGCGGCCAGGAGCAAACAGCTGTTAAATAGCCAAGATCTTAAAGACGCTACTTGGCAGTATGAAATAATTGCTCATCTTGGTAATCCCAACAAAGTTGACGAGCTATCTTCCGAAGCACGTGACTACGCTTATATTAGTTTTAGCAAAAGAAACATGGACCCGTCAAAAGCGTTTTCCCATTTGGAGCAACTCGCAAATTCAAAAAATCCATATTTGCAACAAGAGTCGTCGATACTTCGAGCTTGGTTTCTTTACGACGATGGCGATATTCAAGGCTCGCTTCTGCATGCTGTAAGTGCGGCTGTATCAAAACCAACGTTGTTGCGATCCCTTCCCTTGATCAAATTATTTGAGCACCGAGGTTTTCGTGAATTAAAGCAACTAGAGCGTGAGCCTTGCCTTTCTATAGGGCTATTTTTATATATCAATCTAACTCGTGAAAATACAAAGGACGTTGCGCTAAAGGTTGCTTGGAAACAATTTCACAAAGTCCATGGCCTAGTAAGACCCTCTGAACTAAAAACGAGGTTTTCAGAATTCAACTCGGCTGAACTTCTGTTTTTTTTACGTAATGTATGTACTCAAGAAATCATGGAGTTAAGCTCAGCATTTAATAGCCCAGCAGATCTTGATAGAGAACGCCTCAAGATATGTATTGTACTTTCTGAACTGGATTCGGATCGCACTAGCGATTACGACGATGAAATCATCGAACTGACGCGACGGCTCTCAATTGAGGATGGCGTTCAGCAAGTCGAGAGCTCCCGTGTTTATGCTGATTTGCTTGGCTTGCAGAGATGGTGCCATCAAAATCTTAATGAGCTTTTTTTGCGCTACCTGGACTATGCGGGATCAGGGCTTCAAGCTTCTGTAGAAGATCTTGAGCGCAGTTTAATATCGATATTAAAAAAAACAGGAGTAAAGGTTGAGCTTTCGAGTTTTCTCGAAGACTACGATATTAGTAGCGATTCCTTGTTGGGAGAGCTGATAGAAGAGTGTGCTAGTCGTTTTCTCACTCTCCCGCGCTTTGGCCTTGATGCATTCTTGGGGTCACGTGTTCGCCATGGATCACTAGAGGGTGCATTCCGCAGTCCGCTTGAAGCGCGTCAATTAATCACGAAGATCGAATCATCAACTAATCAATACGAGAGTAATGCATATTGGCTAAATTCAATTGATTCTATAAATGCAGAACAACGTGCGTCGCTTAACAAGGTGTTGAATACGTTCTCACTTAGCATTGATACGCTTTTGGATAGCGCGATAAGCCGGTTCGTGCATGTGAGAAGTGCAGATAATCCAGAAGGTTTAATCACGTTATGGCCAGTTGACAAAAACGTTCGGAAGCAGCTATTGAAAGCTTGGGTGATTTCAACAAAAGCAAATATGTCGAAGGAGGCCACGATTGAACAATTTGTTGAATTCTGTGCAACAACCTTCTTTTGGCCCACGCTTAAGAATTCTCTGTCTGAAGCCGCAGAATTTGTCACGATAACGTTGGCTGGGAAAATACATACAGAGCTATGTGCATTAGCTACGGAGGTGCAAAGAATAACACCGAACGTTCATGGTCTGGTCGCGCGTATAAACGCAGCAAAAACTGATATAGAAAGTGCAGCCGCAAAAGTATCAAAGTGGTTTGCTCCACCGCAATTTACAAATATGGGCTCTTCGTACTTGCTTAAGACCGGCATAGAAATTGGAATAACTTCTCTTCGCCATCTTCGGCCACAGTTTGATAATCAAATCGAATGGGATGTCGACGAGCGTGCGAACGTGTTGTTACATCCAACTTCCTTCCAAACAATAAACGACGTGGCGTTTCTCATCTTTGGAAATATCCTTAAGCATTCGGGCTTCTTCGATGGTCACAATAACGGGGGAGATCGGCCAAGAATAAATATCTGGCTTAGATGGAGGGAACCTGACATAGTTGAAGTTGAAGTACAGAATGCAATTTCCAGTGTGAAAGACATTGCTTCAATCGAAGCAAATGTTAATTCTGCGAAGGAGCAAATACGGCTTGGGCAATTCGACACAGTAGCCCGACAAAAAAATAAGACAGGTCTTGTACGATTGGCTTCGACACTTAACTATGAAAATAGTGGCGACAAAATCGTTGATTTTAGTTTGGTAGAAGACTCAAGTTTTCGCGTGATGTTCGCCGTTCCGATTTACTTCCTTACCGGTCAGCCGAAGTGACAAAGAAAATATTACTTGTTGAGGATGACTTACCTAAGTTAACCCAAATATATGATGCGGTGACGGCAAATGATATTGAGTTGACTATTGCAAAATCTATCAACGAAGCTATACGGAGGCTGGACGAGTCTGTTTTTGATTGCGTCTTGTTGGATATGTCGCTGCCGACCTTCAATGAAGGGGCTAACGTATCCTCTAGCGGACGCCAGCAGGACTTCGGTGGTCGTCAAATTCTGACTTATATGTGGGAGCTGGAAATCAAGTCTCGCGTGATGCTAGTCACACAATTGCCGGGGTTCAAGAACGAAGGTGGTAACGAGATCAAGCTTAAAGATCTTGATGTTGCGCTGGCGAACGATTTCCCTGGGCTCTATATGGGCTTCACCTATTTCCACCATAGCACTGATGCATGGGCGAAACGACTAAAGGATTTTTTGGAAAAAATATGAGCCAAATTCTTATCATTGATGACAAGCCGTCAAAGTATTCTTCACTTCTTACTAAGATCGATCGATCAATAAGTGTAGAGCAAGACGTTGTAGTTGCTACAAACATACGGGATGGCTTGGACAAACTTCAGCGGCATCATTTTGATGTGCTGATCTTGGATATGCTTTTGCCAGAAGTACCGTGGGGGGAACCGCTCGAAGATGGTGGAGTCCGATTACTTGAGCATTTAGACGAAGATCCGGAGTTGAAGCTCCCAAAGTACATTATAGGAATTACGGCGTCAGCGGACTCCATTGAAGCAGTTGAGGAGGCATTTCAATGTAAGCCATGGGTACTTCTTAAAACATCCAACGGGGCTCCATGGGAAGAAAGATTGCTCTCACTAATAAGGCATGCTATTGATAGCGAGGTCGCGCAGGATTCTGTAAGGTATCAAACTGACGTGTGTCTCATCACCGCGTTAAGGCACCCGGAATTGGAAGCTCTGCTTCGAACCCCAATTCGTTTAGGCAGTCCTGTTTTGATGGATAGCGCAACATATGTTCAAACAGGAACTTTGGATTCAAATGGCCAACTACTATCGGTTGTGGTTGGCTGTTGCCTTCGCATGGGGTCGACCGAGAGCACATTGTTGGCAGCGAAACTGATTGAGCGCTTTCGTCCGAAGATAGTCGGACTCGCTGGCATATGTGCGGGATTCGAAGAAAAGGTAGCATACGGTGATGTAATCATTGCGGATCCTTGTTGGGATTACACAATGAGCTCAAAAATCACTACAACCCCAGAAGGGGTTACGACTGTCGCAAACGCGCCAGACTACATTGGGATGGAAGTCGACATTTCCGCTCGCTTCGAGAACTTTTCAACGGATAAGGCTTATCTTTTAAGCTTGGCAGATGATTGGCCAGGCGAGAAACCACGAAATCCACCGCAAATCGTAGTGGGCCCGTCTGCTACTGGACCTGCGGTTATTGCTGATGCAACTGTATTTTCCGAAATAAGGAAAACACAGCACCGAGCAACAGTTGGCCTCGAAATGGAAGCTTACGGTGTTTATTGTGCCGTCAGGAGAGCGACGCGTCCGAGACCAATTGTTTTCAGCGCCAAAGGGGTTTGCGATTATGCAAGTTTTTTAAAGGATGACAAGTATCAAAAATACGCTGCATATACCAGTGCTTCAATTGTAAGCGAGTTTTTGCGTCGCCACGGATCAGAAATATGCCGTGCAATGGACTAAATGTTGAAATGCGTTTACATCTGCCCTATCAATTGCCAAATGGTAAGGCGACGATAACAATCCCTTAGATATTGAAAGGTTGCTATGGCGCAACGTGAAGAAAGCTGTTGAAGATGGAAAACTATGAAAGCAAGCAAAGGTGACGTTTATGTCGTGTGTATTTACACCTACGATTATGTTGACGAGAGCGATATTATGAAAATAAGAGTCGTCTACGTGAAATTGATTTCAAAAGAGCTACCTCATATAAAAAAAAGCGATGAACAAACCCTTGCTGGTATCTATTCTGACCTCTCAGCAGGTTTTGCCCTGTATAAAGCCTAACCTTTATCAAAAGCTATAAGAAATCTGACAAGGTGGTGCTTTGAACGCTGTAGAGATTGAAGAAGCAATATCCAAACTGGCGGAGCAACCATTTGATCCGGCACAATTCCCCTATGCGTTTTTGGAGGCATTTGGGAACAAAGCCTCGACCATCAGCCGCCTGAGAAGCGGCAATTCCAACAAAACCGATATTGAAGGTGCGGTACTTCAGTACAACAACATTCACATGGCCGTTTGCCCTGCTGGTGAAGTGCTAAAAATGCTGGAGAATCTGAAAAACAGTCCTGCCACCGCACGCCAGAAGGCAAAGTTCATCCTTGCAACGGATGGAGACGATTTTCAGGCGGAAGACCTAACAAGTGGTAACACCTTTGCATGCATTTACAGGGATTTTCCTAACCATTTCGGCTTCTTTCTACCGCTAGCTGGAATTACGACCGTCAAGCAAATTAGCGAAAATGCTTTCGATATAAGAGCTACCAGTCGCCTCAATCGTCTTTATGTGGAACTCCTGAAAGATAATCCTGAATGGGGAAGCGAAGAACGCCGCCCTGACATGAATCACTTCATGGCGCGGTTGATTTTCTGCTTCTTCGCCGAGGATACAGACATTTTTAATGGCAGTAGTCTGTTCACAGCCACTATTGAGCAAATGAGCGCAAAAGATTCGTCAAACACTCACGAGGTGATTAGCGAGATTTTCCGTGCCATGAACACCAAAACAGAAGATCGGGAAGCAGCAAAACTGCCGCGCTGGGCAGATATTTTTCCATACGTGAACGGTGGGCTTTTCTCCGGTAGTACAGAAACACCGCGCTTTAGTAAGATTGCACGTACCTATCTGCTTCATGTAGGTAAGCTGGACTGGAAGAGAATCAATCCTGATATTTTCGGTTCGATGATTCAAGCTGTCGCGGAAGATGAAGAGCGTGGGGCATTGGGGATGCACTACACCAGCGTACCTAACATCCTGAAGGTGCTGAATCCGCTGTTTGTGGATGACTTACGTGAAAAACTGAATGAAGCTGGCGACAACACACGCATGTTACTGAACCTCCGCAAGCGCATGTCAAAAATCAGAGTATTTGACCCGGCCTGCGGATCAGGAAATTTTTTGGTTATCGCTTATAAGGAAATGCGGGCAATCGAGGCAGAGATTAACCGGCGCCGTCATGAAACACATCTTAGCTCCGAAATACCGCTTACCAATTTTCGCGGTATCGAACTGCGCAATTTTTCAGCAGAAATAGCTCGTCTTGCTCTGATTATCGCTGAGTATCAGTGCGACGTGCTCTATTGTGGGCAAAAGGAAGCGCTGGCTCATTTTTTGCCTCTGGATAAACAAAACTGGATTACCTGCGGGAATGCGCTGCAATTGGATTGGCTAAGCATTTGCCCACCAACGGGCACGGGCGTCAAGCTGGTTGTTGACGATCTATTCAATACACTGCTAGACCAAGCGCAGATTGATTTCGAGAATGAAGGTGGAGAAACTTACATTTGCGGCAATCCACCCTATCTCGGCTCTACTTGGCAATCCGATGAGCAGAAATCAGACCTAAAGTCGATATTCGAGCATCTCACAAAAGCCTGGAAATCCCTTGATTATGTGGCAGGTTGGTTCATGAAAGCGGCTGATTATGGAACAAAAACTAACGCTATCGCTGCTTTCGTATCAACCAACTCTATCTGTCAAGGGCAGCAAGTACCGATCCTCTGGCCATTGATTTTCAAAACAGGCCACGAAATTGCCTTTGCTCATACCAGTTTCAAATGGGCTAATTTGGCAAGCCACAATGCTGGCGTAACAGTAGTGATTGTTGGAATTTCCAATCAAGCAAGCAAAGCGAGAAAACTGTTTTCCATCACTGATGATGGGAAGTCGATTCTTAAGGGTGTGGAGAATATAAATGCTTATCTTGTTGCCGGACAAAACGTGATCATCGATAAGTCATTAAAACCCCTAAATGGTCTTCCTGAAATGGTTCGCGGGAATATGCCTTATGATGGTGGGCATCTCTTACTATCTTCTGATGAAGTAAATGGCTTAAGTCTTAGCCAAGAGCAAAAGCAACGGTTCATTCGTCGCATTTATGGTTCGGCTGAATTCATACGCGGCTTACAGCGTTATTGCCTATGGATTCAGGATGAATACTTAGATGAGGCAATGAGCATTGAACCAATTCGCCAGCGAATTCAGGGCGTTCGAAAAATGCGCCTTGCTAGCCGTGATAAAAGTGCAAATGACATGGCTAAACGCTCTCATCAAATGCGCGAAATGTATAAGGGTAGAAATCATACAATTGTAATTCCCTCCATATCATCAGAAGATAGGCCATATTTGCCAGTAGGTTTGATTAGTAATAGAGAAGTAATTTCAAATAGAAATTATGGGCTATACGATGCGCCACTATGGAGTCTGGCGTTAATTGCATCAAAACTTCATTTAGTATGGATCGGAGCTATTTGTGCCAGACTTGAAATGCGCTTTTCTTATACAAACACTCTTGGCTGGAACACATTCCCCATGCCCTCTTTAACAGAAAAGAACAAAGCTGACCTAACCAATTGTGCGGAGGATATTTTGCTTGCAAGGGAAGCCCATTTCCCAGCCACCATTGCTAATTTGTATGATCCCAATGACATGCCAGAAAATTTGCGTCATGCACATGAGCGAAATGACGAAGTGTTGGAGCGCATTTATATTGGCCGTCGTTTCAGGAATGACACTGAGCGACTGGAAAAGCTGTTTGATCTCTACACCAGAATAAGTTCGAAAAAGAGGGGAGCATGACCAGAAGTGATGCAACAGTATTTAATTTAACCACTATTGCAGAGTACCTGGAGTTTTGCAGCCAGGCTGTAGATGAATTTGCTAGAGACCAAGCGAACGTACTGCGAGGCTTTTCTGCAATTCTATCTTTGAATCATATTTCTGACTGGATTCAATACAAACTTTCAGCCGAACAACGCAGCACGCTTGGCATTAGTGGAAAAGTAGGCACTTCAGTCAAAGATTACTTTGAAGCGAAAAATGAAGAGCTAGCACTAATACGTTCAATTGCTAACGGCTTCAAGCATCTTCGTCCTGTGCATTCAACTAGACAAATTAGCGGTTACGGCGAAGGCCCTTTCGGAATCGGGCCATTTGGTACTACTTATTTAATCATTGATAAAGGTGAGCATTTTGAAAATGCGGAGCGTTGGACTGATGGTCTAAGTCTTTCAAAAAGTGTTCTGGAATACTGGAAGAGAACGTTAGAACCTATCTTAGAGAAATCCAATTATGACCGACATTAAATTCATCCCTTCCGTATCCGTAAACTACGCTTGCAATGGTAGCTCCACGAAGGCCAACGAAATGGGTATGCGTGCCATGCAGGAACGAGCCTATGAAAAACGTGGCGAGCAATACCTTCTTATCAAATCTCCACCTGCTTCGGGCAAAAGCCGTGCGCTGATGTTTATTGCTCTTGATAAGCTGTATAACCAAAGGCTGAAGAAAGCCATTATCGTGGTACCGGAGAAAACCATCGGCGCCAGCTTCAACAACGAGCCGCTGACCCAATACGGTTTTTGGGCGGATTGGAAGGTTGCCCCACAATGGAATCTCTGCGACGCGCCGGGGGATGACAATGGCGGCAAGATCGGCGCAGTGAGGGCTTTCATTGACAGTTCTGACCGCGCGCTGGTTTGCACTCACGCCACCTTCCGCTTTGCAGTGGATCGTTTTGGCGTTGGGGCCTTTGACGATTGCCTGATTGCTGTTGATGAATTTCATCATGTCAGCGCCAATCCGGATAATAAGTTGGGAACCTATCTCGGCCAATTCATTGGACGGGATAAGGTGCATATAGTCGCTCTAACTGGTTCCTACTTCCGGGGTGATGCGGAGGCTGTGCTTGCACCACAAGACGAAGCTAAATTCGAGGCGGTCACTTATACCTACTATGAGCAACTGAACGGTTATCAATACCTGAAACAGCTTGATATTGGGTACTACTTCTATTCCGGCTCCTACACCGACGAAATCTTGAACGTTCTGAACTCAGATGAAAAGACAATTATCCATATTCCAAACGTCAATTCGCGCGAAAGCACAAAAGACAAGATCAAAGAGGTTGAACATATCATCCATGAACTTGGCGAATGGCAGGGAATTGATGAGAAAACGAGCTTTCATCTTGTCAAAACTCCAAAAGGCAAAGTTTTACGCATTGCCGATCTTGTAGATGACGAGGCTAAGCGCGACAAAGTCCTATCTTCGCTTCGTGATCCAGCAGAGAAATATAATCGTGAGCATGTGGACATTATCATTGCACTCGGCATGGCCAAGGAAGGCTTTGACTGGATTTGGTGCGAACATGCGCTTACGGTAGGTTACCGATCCAGCCTGACGGAAATCATCCAAATCATTGGCCGCGCCACACGCGATGCGAAGGGGAAAACCCGTGCCCGCTTTACTAATCTGATTGCGGAACCTAATGCTTCCGAAGAGGCTGTTACCGACGCAGTGAACGATACGCTCAAAGCAATTGCTGCCAGCCTGCTGATGGAACAGGTGCTTGCACCCAAGTTCAATTTCACCCCCAAAAACAGTCAAAGCGTTCCAGTGGATGGTTTCGATTATGGCGAAGGCGGCTATGATCCCAAGAAGGAGAATGTCGGCTTTAACCAGCAGACCGGACAGTTTCAGATCGAGATTAAAGGCTTGGTAGTGCCCAAGAGCAACGAAGCCGCTCGCATTTGTCAAGAAGATTTGAACGAGGTCATTGCGGCATTTGTGCAGGACAAAACATCATTGGAACGTGGCCTTTTTGATTCCGAGATGGTACCGGAGGAACTAACGCAAGTGCGCATGGGTAAAATCGTGAAGGATAAATACCCTGAATTGGACCAGGAAGACCAAGAAGCGGTACGCCAGCACGCTATTGCTGCCCTGAACCTTACCCAGCAGGCGAAAAAAATCCTTAATTCCGTTGATAATGCGCTGAAAGCTGGCAATACCGCTCTGATCGACGGGGTTCGCAAGTTTGCGATGGATGTGCGTGATCTGGATATTGATCTGATTGATCGCATTAACCCCTTCGGTGAGGCGTATGCAATTCTGGCCAAGGCCATGAATGAGGATAGTTTGAAACAGGTAGCATCGGTGATTGCCGGTAAAAAGGTGAGTCTCACGATTGAAGATGCACGCGAGTTGGCAAAACGAGCGCTGAAATTCAAACAAGAACGTGGAAGGCTCCCATCGCTGACGTCACAAGACCCTTGGGAGAAACGAATGGCTGAGGGTGTTGCCTTCCTGGCGCGAATGAAAGCGGAGGCAGCGAATGGTTAAAGCAAGTTTTACAGATGAAGATGATGCGCTTCTCGCTGAGCTTGGTGTTGAGGTGGCGGTTAATAATACGGGAAGCCGCACGCCATGTGAAGAACGCATCATTGCCGGTTTTGAAGATATTGAACGGTTCTTTGAACAGCATGGCCGCGTACCTGCGCACGGCGAGGATCGCGATATATTCGAGCGGCTGTATGCGGTAAGGCTCGATAAAATTCGTGCTTCTGAGGAATGCCGTGCAGTTCTAGCAGATCAAGATAAGCATGGCGTCCTTACCGGTGAACCGACTGCCGTTGTTGATGAACTGGATGATCTTGACGATGATGCGTTGCTCTCCGAGTTAGGTGTTTTGGATGCGGGTAAAAATGACATCACCAAGTTGACGCATGTAAAATCCCGCGCAGAAATTAAAGCCGCTGAAGAGATCGCCAAGCGGACTCCATGCTTGGAGTTCGACAAATTCAAGCCGTTATTCGCCAAGGTGCAAGAAGAATTGACGTCTGGTATCCGCATAACCCGTGAATTCAAAGATAATGCTCAGATCAAGCAAGGGGATCTCTTTATCCTCGGCGGCCAGAAAGTTTATGTTGCAGAAATGGGAGAAGAATTCGTAGCGGAGTATGGTCGGCCAGACCGCAGGCTGCGTGTAATTTATGACAATGGCACCGAAAGTGATATTCTGATGAGGTCATTGCAACGAGCACTAAACAAGGACGAAGCCGGTCGCAGGATTATCGATTCTTCCGCTGGCCCTCTATTTTCCGATGTGATTGAAGAAGGAGATATGGAAGCTGGCACAATCTATGTGCTCCGTAGCAAATCCGATCATCCTCTAATCAAGGAACACCGCGACGTTATTCACAAAATCGGTGTAACCAGCGGCAATATTGAAAGGCGTATCGGCAATGCCAAGCTAGATCCCACTTTCCTCATGGCTGATGTTGAGATTGTAGCCACTTATGAGCTTTCAAACATAAATCGCACGAAGCTGGAGAACCTGATTCACAGGTTTTTTGAATCAGCAAAACTCAACATTGAAATAAAGGACAGATTTGGAAATCCTATTGTGCCGCGTGAATGGTTCTTAGTTCCCCTATTCGTGATTGATGAAACGATTGAGAAAATCAGAGATAGGTCAATTGTGAATTTTAGGTATGATCCAAATCTTGTAAAGATCATAGAATAGTCGTCATTTAAATTAACCAATTGGATCAAATTCCAGTAACTTGTGTTTGTATTGCTTACCTGAAACTTGCAACATACATATCTTCATAAACCATTAACTTCTTAAACCACTAATAGAGCGTCCCCATGAACAAAACTGAACTGATTGAAGCCGTCGCTACTCGCTCCCAAACCACAAAAACCCAAACAACTGCCATGCTGAACGAATTGCTTGAAGTTATTCAAGAAACTATAGCAAGCGGCAACGATGTTCAGTTAGTGGGTTTTGGTACTTTCTCGGTGACAGAACGTGCAAGTCGGGAAGGCCGCAATCCAGCGACTGGTGTAACCATGACAATTCCTGCCAAAAAGGTCGTTAAATTCAAGCCAGGTAAAGCTCTATCTGATGCTGCAGCTTGTGTAAAGTAAATCAATGCAGCTAAATCAGCAGGGATTAAACAGACTGAAAAAGAGAAATAATAAGATCAGGTAAGTTTTGATGGGAAGGACCCGGGAATCATCAAGGTATAACGATTCCTAGGGGAAGGTTATACGAAGAAAATTATACTGTAGGTTCTGTGTTCTGTTAATGCCTACAGTTATTTCATCGACCATTCAAAATAAAACTTGAACGACTATTAATCTGTAGTAGCTCACACTTGATTTGACTGCTTCAAATATTAGTCTCTATTCAATAGACATGATTGACTGAATTCGACCCAGAACGGACATCCCTCTCTCAACTCCTGGCACTAAAAATGACCTCAGTTCAAGAAGCTAACAATAAAAAGAATGCTGAACAATTAGATGGAATGAGTAATTTAACGTAAAGTACAAATCACTGATTAACACCAAAAATTATAAGGTATGGTAGCTATGAAGTACACTTGGATAGCAATGGAAATATGTACTGTGATGATGGCTGCTATAGAGTCTAAATTTGTTCGAACAATGGCGGAACGTTGTAGACGCTGTGGGGCTGATATAGGATTTCAGCCCTTGGAAGATTGCCAGCGTTTTCGCTCCGCTTCGCAAAATCGGCAAGTTTCGGATTGGCTTTCGCCAAATGTCCTCGCAGCACATGCTGGCCATTTTCATCCGTTACAAAGGAAAAAGGAATCAGGCTCGCCGCGCACGAATTTCGAACTTGTGCCGCTGATTTAGCTGCGAGATTGTACGGCATAAGATTAACTATACAAGTTGTCAGATTGTTATAAACATTAATTAATGCGTAACAAGCCATATTATTCTGTAAGAACGGGTAAAAATCCCTTAGCAGACAGTTTCGATCTCGATACTGTTCGCACTCTATTTCGTAATGTCTTTATTCATTTTGAGGATGAAGGGTATTTTCAAGAAGCACTTGGCTATGTATGCATCGACGCCGGTTTCACTTCGGGCACACTTGGGCAGGATATAGAAGGTGTATTGTTAATTGAATTGCGAAAGAAAAACTTAGCGCCTATTCGAACAAAAATCGAGTCTTACACTGAAGACGATATGTTCGATATGATAGAGTTTCTTTACGAGCATTGTTCCAAGCCAATTGAACGGCACTGGCATAGTTGGAGTGAGTGTGGTTGGCATTGCAGTACATTTGAACGCGAGCCGGGAAAATTGGAATTCCGAGAAAAAATAAATAAAATCCTTGCACTATACGATAAGGGCTATGAACTTTCGAATGATGGAGAAATTCTTTCTTTAGCGGATACTGGTCTAGATGCGCTTTTTGAAGCTCCCTTACCAACCGTAGATTCGCAAAATGTATCTGCTCGTGTTGAGGCTGCGAGGACAAAATTTCGCCGATATCGCTCTTCTATGGATGAACGTCGTGATGCGATTCGCGATTTAGCAGATGTCCTTGAGTACTTACGGCCTCAACTGAAACAAGTTCTAATCAAAGAGGATGAGAGCGATTTATTTAATATTGCCAATAATTTTGGTATTCGGCATCATCGGCAAGGCCAAAAAACTGATTACGACAAACCAATTTGGTATAGTTGGCTATTTTACTACTATCTAGCAACCATACATGCAGCAGTTCGACTTATTGAACGTAGCCGCAGTAGCTGATTTTTTCATTTTCGAACCAATGCGCCTGATTTTTCCGCCATCATGCGACACAGAATAAATCATATAAGTAGCGAGATTATTTATTGGAAATCAAATGCCCCAATTAGGTCAATATCAATGGATGCTAGATTTGCCCTTTTTTCTCTATCCAACCAAAGAGGATGCGGCAAAGGGTACTAAATTCGGTGGCACTGGATTCCTTATAGGAGTTCCGTTTAAAAACCATCCCGATACTCTTCACCATATTTATGGGGCCACTAATGCACATGTGGCTTTAGGTGCTGGTAGAAGTGGTGTGCTCAGATTTAACACGGTAACAGGCAGCACAGAATTATTTGAAACTACAGAAGATGATTGGCACACCATTCCCGGCCTTTACGATATTGCTTTAATGCCTATCAACTTTTTAAAACCCGAAACACATAAAGTTCAGCCATTAATGCTATCACCTGACTATCCTCAAAGCTTTTATCTTGGACCTGACGAAATCGAAAAGTATGAAATTAACGCGGGCGATGACGTCTTTATGGTGGGTCGTTTTGTAGATAATGATGGATCAGAAACTAATCAGCCTTCATTGCGATTTGGTAATATCAGCATATTATCAGCAAATGTTACACACCCTCTAGGTTACACTGGCCGCTCAATTATATTAGATATGCGTAGTCGTTCTGGATATTCAGGCAGCCCAGTGTTTGTCTATCGTACACACGGTTCTATTTTTGCAAAAGACCAATCCATAATTGCAGGTGGCCATTTGATGAAGCTTTTAGGTATCCATTGGTGGCAATACCCTGAACGGTGGCAAGTAGAAGGAAAGTCGGTTATAAGTCCAAGCGGGATGACAGCTATCCATTCCACAAGTGCAATTTGGGAGGTTTTAAATATTCCTGAATTACGAAGACAACGGCAACAACTAGAGTCGTCTGTAGCTTGAAGTCCGAATCCACCGTGAGATTGGCTCTAACGCTGGTTAAAGACTGATTTTTGGAAATTGAAATTCGATCAGCACACCAACGTACCCGCTAAATTGAGATAAAATTATTCTAGATTACAGGAGTCTTTTCAATCGCCCTATAAAGGGTGCGAACAGAAACATTAAGGGATTTAGCCACATTACTTATATGTTCTTGTCCTGCTAGTAGCTTTTTAGCATGTTCAATCTGTTGTTTAGATAATTTTGGTTTGCGTCCCATAACGACCCCGCGGATTTTGGCCGCCTCACGCCCTGCTTTCGTGCGCTCAACGATTAGCGAGCGTTCCAGTTCCGCCATAATGCCGAGCATCTGCCACATTGCCCGGCCTGTCGGGGTGGTTGTGTCGATTGCTTCTGTAACCGATTGAAAAGCAACTCCCTGCGCCTTTAAATCATCGAGCAGTGAAATTATGTCCCCAAGTGACCGCCCTAACCTGTCGAGTTTATAAACTGTCAGCGTATCGCCTTTATTTAAACTTTTAAAGCATTTTTGTAGTTGGGAGCGTTTAATGTTGGGTTATTCTGCATAAAGGTACTCCGCCATTGACATTCGAGCGTGCGATGCTGCGTGAGCGCACACAAAATGGTCTTAATGCGGCACGAAAGCAAGGCCGTATTGGTGGTCGCCGCCCAAAACTCAAGCCGCATCAGCAAAAGGAAATCGTTAGCTTGGTCAACTCTGGGCAGAAAAGCGCAGCGGACGCTGCCAGATTATTTAATGTTCATCCTGCTACCATCTCGCGCCTTCTCCAGCACGACAAAATTCCTAAATCGGGTTTTACGTTGCTACCTAGCCCTTTTTTTTAGCAGAACCCCGCTATAACCCTCTATTGCCAGCTATTTTCCTAGGTGTGACTACGACCTATGCCGAGAATGAGAATATTAAGTGCAACTGAGCAACAGTTGTTTGATTTGCCGCCTAAGTTTGACAGCGTGCAACGCAAGCAGTTTTTTGATTTCCCAATAGCCCTGCGGACAGTGGCCGATGATTTCCGAAACCCATCCAGCCGAATTGGTTTTTTTGTTGTGGGCGGTTATTTCAAGGCGACTACTGTCGGCATCCTACCCCCAAAAAAACCGCCAAATCATAGGTAAAATTTGGGAGCCATAAAATCAGCGGTAAATTGGACAGTGAGAGGATTTGCAAAAAATCCTGTGGTGCGTTACGTACCTTTATGCAGAGTAACCCATGTTTCTGCTGATGTGTAGACAACGCCATTTGTTATCCTCATGAAAAATGTTTGAGAATAATGGCATTTTTAAAAAGATTTTAGATGGTAGCGTTGGACGCATACCGTGCAAGTCGTGAAGGCCGCAATCCAGCGACTGGTGAACCATGACAATTCCTGCCAAAATGGTCGTTAAATTCAAGCCAAGTAAAGCTAAGTAAAGCTCTATCTGATGCTGCAGCTTGTGTAAAATAACCCATACAGCTAAATCAGCAGGGTATAAATAGACTGAAAAAGAGAAATAATTCGATCAGTTAATTATATACCAGACATCATTGATCTTAACAAAACAAGTGATTGTGTTTATGTTATAAATTCTAAATTATATCTTAGTTCTAGCTCGCTGACGTTGCTGCAGCCGATTTTGAATTTGAGTGTATAGCTTAGCTTGTTGATTTTCACGATCACGTAAACAGACCACCAGTGAGTATTCTTCTAATGTTTTGGTATCAGCCTCGCCCCACGGATAATCATTTCTAGTGACAACGATAAATAACTTGTCGGTTATTAATTTGGAATTACGAGTGAACTGTCTGAATTGCCATATTGCAGATTGAACCGTGCCTTTACTTCTAAGGATTCTGCTAATGCTTGCACCTGATAATTCTGGAATATTCTCGAAGTTTTCCTTAAGAGTTGCCCTGTTGAACATTTTGGCTGCATGATCAAGGTCAGGAGCTGATACTAATCGGTAGTCCAATCGTGTTGCCTTATAGGTTATTCGCGTCGATCGCACTGGTGGCGCATGAGCTAGGCTGATGGATATTTCGCGAACTCTTTTACCTGGAGAAATAAAATCGTCTGGCACCAATAATTCGTAAAAGTGATGGCGCTTGTTTTCAATTTGACCATCCGCTATCAATGTTACTTCATTTTCCAATGATTTGAGCAATGCCCTTGCGTCGACATGACCATATCCCAGCACCTTTCTAACTGAGTCTTCTTTATCAAAAATATCCGACGAGGAAGTTGGTATTGCGGCATGAGCCACCAACAAAGCCCGTATTAAATTGGCGCTGGCTTCGGGATGTTCGGATAAGACTTTTCCGGCCAAATGCGTGATATGAGGGGCAGCAAAGCTAGTGCCGCATTTAACGCCCAGTAACCTGCCTTGAGCAAAGTCGAGACTAGTGGATAGCTCACCTAAACCATCATCGTTAATGTAATTGGCTCCGCCACGAGCATTCAAAGTCCAGTTCCCTCCGAAGGCGACCAGCTCGGGCTTTATGGCACCACCAACTGTCGGTCCATGACGAGTAAAAGGAGACGGCTGTTCTGTTTTGGCTATTGGCAATTCGGCGGGATCATTGGTAAATTGCTGAGCATTTCGGCTGGCTTCCCATCGCGCTAAACTGCCGACGGTTAGTACATTAAGTGCTGTGGCCGGATCGATAATCGCCCATTCATCGTTTAATAAATATTGGGGATAATCCTGTCGCCAAGCCAGCCCATCCAAGTGATTAGGCAGAACATTACCGGCTGAAACAATGAATAAAACGCCTAGTTCACGCGACAGTCTGTCCAAGGTATATGCTAAGCCGCGTACATGTCCGCCCAAATAAGGTTTACGCCTATCACCGAAAGAAAGATTGAAAACGCGACAATTGTATTCGTCGACAAAATAGCGCACGGCAGTGTCAATATGGTTTTCAACCAGACCATCATTTTCATTATCTCTATTCAGAATGCGCCCGCTAAAAAGACGCAATTCCGGAATAAATGAGCCGGCATCTATTGATTTTGCCAAGTCACCATACAGGGCAATGCCAGCAACATGCGTGCCATGTCCACTTTCGTCAGCCGAAATATGACCGGGTAGAAAGCTTTGCGCATCCCCCATGGCATTACTCAGCAAAGGATGTCCGGTTGCAAGTCCACTATCCAGAACCACAACACCGGGTGCATTGGGTAACGGTGAAGGAGGAATTGGGAATTTCTGAATATCTAGGCCGAGATGTTTTACATTTAGGCCAAAACGCGGCGGTAGATCAACAATGCGTATATCTCTGTGATGCAGCAGTTGTTCGGTTTGCGTGCGATCACAACGGACGCGATAAATGGTTAGTCCAGGTTGTTTAACGCTATCAGGGAACTCAATGCCATTTTCTTTAAGCCATGATTCAAATTTGCTACAAAGCAGTTGGCGTTCTCTGGCGTTGTCCTCAATCGGCCACAGTTCCAGATCGAGATAAAATGTATCACTTTGAGGAAAGCCTTCCTGCTTTAATGACCAACCGGTTCTATCGTCCGGAGTCCATCCACTCATGCCTTGTAAGGCATAATAGACTTGCTTGTTGGTGACGATTTCCCCATGAGCTATTGACGCTAATCTGGCCTCAAACGATTGCAAAGCTGATTGGGTAACAAAGGCGACCACAACTTCGTCTGCCTCTTGACTGACGAATTCGATTTCACCAGATATTTTTCTTAAGTCGTCGGGATTGAAGCCTTTACTTACTTTGAAACGAAACAATCTGCGGTCATCAAAACCGCCAATATCCATATCCGTTTGTTGGACAGTTTCTTGCAGTCGCAAACCCAGGGCTTTAGCATGCGCTGCTGGATCGGATGGTACTTTGGGTGGTGGAAATGTACTTGATCTCTTCTCGGTGATTGGTTCCTCACGTTGCAGTGGTAAATGTGGATAACTAGATGTCATGAAGATCTATTCCTGTTTAGAAACCCGATTCCTTCTTGCATCTTCCCGGCGAATGGCAGACTGAATGTGACGTTCGGTCAAAAACTCTTTACCTGATAAAACTTTTTCTTTAATTGCACGGCGCAAAACACGTTCAATATCGGCGTGAGACATTCCTTTGAATAAGCTAGAAATTTTGCTGTTATCAATTTCGAATTCCCTACGCACACCTCTAAGCTTGATAGTAAGTAAACGCTTCATCTGTTCTGAATTCGGCGCTTCAAACACTAACACTTCATCAAAGCGTCGCCAAATCGCGGAATCCAAAATACCTTCATGATTAGTGGCTGCGATTAATAAACTTTTACCTTCATAAGCATCCAACATTTGCAAAAAAGCATTAACGACGCGTTTTAATTCACCATGCTCAGCACTGTCGGCACGGTCTTTTGCCAAGGCATCAAATTCGTCGAATAACACCACCATAGGGATGGCTGTTATAAAATCGAATACTTTACGCAAGTTTGCCGCCGTTTCTCCTAGATAGGAGGATATAACACTATCAATCCGAACAATTGCCAAAGGCAAACCTAATTCGCCAGCAACAATTTCTGCCGATAGCGTTTTCCCGCATCCGGGTGGGCCGCAGAAAAGTAGTCTATCCGCAGGAAATAAGCCATGCGATTTAAGAGTTTCTACACGATGGTGCTCTTCTAAGATTTCGTCCAGCAGAGAACGGTTTTCATCAGACAAAATCACATCGTCAATTCTGCGTAAAGGCTCCTTTATCTGCAACAGCGCCAAGCCGCGTTCTTTGTCTTCAGGCAGTTTCGAAAATACAAAACGCTTTGCTTGCTCAGAAGAACTGCGTCGACCATAAAGAATTTTTTCCAAGTCATTGGCCAGAAGATGATGTTGCTTATCGCGTTCTTCCTGAATAATTTTTTCCGAAACACGACGAAACGACTCTGAGTCGCCCTCTGAACCTGATTTGATCAGTTGTCTAAGCAGTGCACCAGAAGCCATAACTTTCCTCAAATTATTGCAATTTCAAAAACGATTTGTTCTGCATTCTAGCTGGTATTTTAATAAAGGTAACCACTTGGCAAAGATTTGTGAATTAAAACAGTCTTCATCAAGGTAGTTCTAGCGCTAACGATTGTGACTAACCGCTTCAAGTTGACCGAAAACGATCATTTCAATGATACTTATTGTCAGTCCTTATTCAATTCTACTTTGAAGACGTCAGACTTAATCCAAGCATTTACAGATTATTGATCCATCAATCGAACCAATCTCGGCCAGCGATCATGTATCCAGGCATATTCAGGTGGCGTGTTGATAGTCACAACATAAACACGAGTTTCTTTCTCTCTTTCTGCCAATAATCCTTGAATCATCATCCGCTTATCCAGTTCTATCCAATGGGATTGATTGGCATGGTCTTTTTCCATGAACTGGTCAGCGGCAATTAGAACTGGTCTCGGGCGCCAAGGCTTCCATTTACCGCTTTTGATGGAATTCAGTCGCGCCCAGCCGCCATTCGGAAATTTACCGATGGCTTCATCTTTGCGTCTGCCCCACGTTATCCAAGTAACATTGCCATCTCGTAAACGAACAGGCAAGCGTGCATCCGGTTGCGGGAAAAAAATCTTCTGATCCTGGTATTCAATACCACCACACATAATCATCGTGTCCGCTACATACTGCGTCCTCTGCCCCTTGATTTGGTTAATCCACCATCTTCCTTCACGAAGGTTCTGGGTTTCCTAAAAATAGTGCTTATTTCACCAGATATCGATGCAAAAAAACCTTCTTCCCGCAATGAGCGATAATCAGTGCCTTCTACTGCCAGCACATCTTTTAAGATGCCAGCTTCACAGGCTTTGGATAATACGGGATGTCTGTAATCATTGGCATTCGTGATGGCAAATACGGTATTGACTCCGGAATTGCGTGCAAAATTTTGTAGTCGCGCCAAAAGCAGATTTTGATGGCGATTTAGTACAGATAGAGGTAACTCACTTAACGACAATACAAAACCATTTGCACTGATGCCTATCAAGTTAAAAAACTGATCTCGTTTTTTTAGAGCATGGCCTATCTTTGCAAGATCCTCCGGTGAGGCTATTTTCTCCAAAAGCAGCTCATGACTTTTATAGTGGTTATTCTGATATCCTCCTGCCAGATTACCCATCCAATTCACAAAATCGACATGACCGTCTTTATCAATGACACTGTATTGACTGGTATTGATAACTACATGGCTTTTGAAACCCGGAACAGTAGATGCAAGTATTTCCGTGAGCCTAACATCATGACTCGATGGCGTAGCATTACCCGATGGATGATTATGCAATAACCAGTAACCATCTGCCTTAACCTGACATCTGGTCTTTTCTACCAAAATACCCAGATCATGATTGGCATGTCCGATCTTCTCCAAGTAAACCGCACCCGGCAGCCTTGAACTCACAGCCGTATGATGAATGATGCGATTCATACGGGTATAGAAGATTCTCAGTGTTTCATAACGCGGATCACGTAGTATTTGCGCCATCACTGCCAGATCATGCCCCGATTTGATGGGCTGATTTAAGAGAGTGGTTCCTCCTTTTTCTCTGAAGTCTTTTGGGAAATCACAACCCAGTAAGGTGCCACCTGCCCATCGAGCATGAGCCTCAAGCAGTTCTGTATAGGCGCATCGACCCGCTTCCTTTTGCTTATCGGTTGTACCGGGACGAGTCTCAATTTTTTCATAAAGATCACCTTCATCAGAATTGGATGCGTTTCCTGGAATCCTCAGCATATTATCGCGCATCTTGCGGTCTCCTTATAAGATTACCTGACCAATGCGCGTTTTTGCTTGATTTCCTGTCGCTTAGGTTCAATAGGGGTTTGTAACTTCGCTAAACTGACCTGTTTAGCCTGCTGAGATACTTTCTCAACAACCGATCCGACCTGACGTTTGACGGCATCAATACCGAGTGCGCTTTTATTGGCCAGATCATTAAAATCATTTAATTTTTTTGATACCTGCTCACCTGACGCAAAAACCGGAAATACCGCAGTGCCATTCACCAATGCTGCTGCTTCGGTTGCTTTTTCCTTGCCGGGGTTTTTGCCAAGGGTTGACTCCAGGTGATGATCATCATCTCCCGCAATAATGATGGGTTTATGTGGATATTTGTCATGCAAATCCTGCGCGACTTTGGGCAAGTTACCTGAATCAAATGCGGCGATGACAGGATAACCCAGCGCCTGGGATAGCGTGTCTGCGGTGGCATAACCTTCAGCAATCACGATAGCAGCTGCTGTATTGAGGGCTGATTCCAGTCCCTGACCGTTATTTCCCACGATATGAAAGTTATTCTCCTTTCTGCTACCCGCTACAAAAAGCTTTGCACCACTGGGTTGTATCGTTTGCACACTCCAGATTTGTCCATGAATATCTTGTGCGGCCAGCAATAAATCACCGGCGGTCAGTACAATACTGTCAGGGTATTCTTCGCGCAGCGCTTTGACTTCCTGCCAGTTTTGACCGATTTTGATGATTGAATCATTGGGTAAATCATCCGTATTGTGTGGCACTATTCTCAAATCGCCTGGTCTTGCATGCTTATCCAGTAAGTAAGGATGATCTGAACCGGCAGCAGGTGCAATCGCCAGCAATTCTTGAAGCGCATCAGCAACTTTAATTTGCTGTGCCTGCTGTTCGGCTTTTCTGTTTTGCTGCTTGATAGCGGCCTGGGCGATCAATTCTGCTTTTTGCTCATCCGTTAACGAATACCCCTTGGCCTTCCAGCGAATCTCTATTCCGGTTCGATTATTCTTGAAATACCCAGCAGGATGGCCATCCAGATGCGCTACATAAAAACCTGATTTCTCACCGGGCTTGTCGCTTTCAACTTTAATTCTGTTTTTGTTGCCATCCATCACCGGATGATTGCCATCAACCAGACAACCTTGAGCGCGCAGCAAGTCAGCAAATTCTAGGTGCGGATCGATAGCGGGTTCCTGCTGTCTGGAAACATTCTCAGGTAACCAACGCTGCAATGTCTGAATATCTGCTTTTGGCCCTACATACCAGGCTCGGGCCTTTTTATCCCAACGAGCACCCGCGGCCTTTGCCAAATCCTTATCACGATAAGGAACAATCAAATATTGACGAGCATTGCCATCGTTTTGTTGGCTCGCTCGCCTATTGGTTTGCTGGGCTTGTTGATTCTGATGAATTTGGGCATTTTGCTCGACCTTGGCATCTAGCACCGCTTCTCCCGCACTCAGCGGGTCATTTCGGATGCGGTTTTCATGGATGTGGGCAAGCTTAGCGGCCTTTTCATGTTCATTCTTTTCTGCAACGGCGTCGATGAGTGCAAGCAGATCCGTCAATTCCTGCGCTTCTTGCTTGGATTCACAGTCTTTCACCCATTGGAAAGTCTGGTCATGGCGCTGCATATACACTCCCCAAAATTGTGGCTCCGTGTTTATTGAATCAGCGGATACTATAGACTCAATACCATTTTCATCGGTTTGAATCGCATTACCCTGTACCTGGATCTGTCCATTCCAGTCAGCCGGAATTCTAAGGCCCAGTTTTTCTTCAGATACTTCTTCAAACTCCAGGTTATCAATGCCGCCGTTCCTCAAAAACTTGAGTGCATCGGCTACCAGAATGATGACATCCTGATCCTTGATTGGCATGTCCTGTGTCAGATCATTAAACAATTTAATGTTTTGGGACGCGATGGTTGCTAGATCAGGTGCAAGATTCTGTAAATAAGTGGCGTTGTTTTGCTCAATTTGATCCATCTTGATTGCCTCCTGCGCATCAATTCTCTGTGCAATTTTCTGTCCAATTTCCTGTTGTTGTGAGAATGCCAGTACATAATCCTGGATTTTTTCAGCATCAGCAGCGGCACGAAATATCTCTGTGGGATCTTCCTGCAGCGCTTTGATCCATGAGTTCACATAAGCCACATGCTGCCCGGGATCATGACCAATCCCCAGCTCGCCGCTCAATAACATACTGGCAATCTCGGCGCGCAATTCTTCTTTTGCATAACCTTCGCTACCGAATGGATGCGAGAGATCACGATTTAAGCGCAATTCATGGCCTGTCCAGTGGCCCAATTCATGCAGGGCTGTTGCGTAATACCGATCCGGTGTTAAAAACTGGTGCTTGTGGGGCAAGTGGATACTGTCTGTTGATGGCCGGTAAAATGCATTGTCTGCCTCACCATGACGGATCACGGCATTGGATGCTTGTAAGATGCGTTCTGCCCGCTCCAGCGGGTCCCAGTCAGGGGCTTTAATACTGAGTTCTGGCAGATTATCCACTTGTTCAGCATTAAATACGGAGGCATAAAAAACTCGGGGACGCTCAAGTCTGACCTGATCTTTAATGGGCTGACCCTCATTATTGAGTACAGGATTCCCGCTATCGTCTTTTTTGATGTGCTCCTCAGTAAATTTCCAGTATTGCACGAGCGTGCTTTTTTCACCTTTACGCACCTGTGCGCCAAGACTTATCGCTTGCTTGTAGGTCAGCCAACGCGGATCGGTATGCGCACGACTCATCAGGTTCAGGCTATTAATTCCCCGGTAACGCTTACCCGTAGTTGGGTTGACAGGTAATGCGGCCAGCAAATCACCGGGTTCCCACGGCTTTTGCCAGGGTGCGACGCCTTTTTTGAGTTGCTCAATCAGATTTTCGGCGACTTGTTCATGAAAGGCTTTTTTAGAATCTTTCATTGTTCATCCTCCGCTATATGATCGATCGTGCTATCCAGCGCATCTTGTTCACTTAAGGCGTCTTCCGTGAATGCGCCTAGCATTTGCGCCTCTAACGGATCAAATTCAGCCTGGAAGCCCGGTATCTCAGCATCGAGCAGCTTGTCCGTTATGACTTCTTGTATGTCAGGATTGTTAGTTTCAGCATCAATCGGCGGTTTATTCATGGCGTTGACTCCTTTTAATTAGTGACTCCAGGTAAAAATCGGACGGACAACCTGTTTAATCTGCGAGTGCGCAATCAGTCCGAAATAGCGCGCATCAAAGGATTGTGGGTTTAAATCGGATAGCAGCAGGTATTCAGCATCATCCAGTACCGCTTGAAGGCGGTATTGCGGCAAGGGTTGGCCCTCAGGATCTGCTGTTAGCTGGGCGCTGTTGGGTAAGTGTTTACCATTCACAAAGATGCCAGCCTGATCGATGGAAACTGTATCTCCGGATTGTGCAAACACACTTTTCAACAACAAACCATAGCCACCAGGGCAATTGCCTTGATTGATGTAGGATCTATCCATGGCCATATCAAAAACCGCACCCTGTGGCGGACAGAAGGCGACATAAGCGCCGCTTACAATCGGTTCATCAACGACTTTGTAGAAACCCACCGGCAAGCTTGGCGTGGTATTGATATAAATCCCGATGATTTTTGCACCAATACTCAGCACAAATAGGCTAACGCTTACTGCCAGAACAGAAACAGCCAGGATATTGATTGGTTTTTTCATGAAATTGATTTTCATGCTTTCAAGGTATCTCACAGTCCGGTTAATTTATCGCTAAAGCTCGGAGGATTTACTTGTGCCCGTGCCGTAAAGATTTCATCCTGAAAGTACAAAGGCTGCGTGCCATAGATCGCGGGGAAACCGGCAACATAAATAATCATGTCACCAGGCTTTGTGATCTTGCCTTCAGCATCTTTCATGGGGCCGGGCAGTCGCATACACTCATCCGGCGTTAATAACGCGCGTTGCGTCTCCTGTAGGGTGCGTGTCACATGTCCATGCATCAACGATGAGCGGCGGCCACTGGTGGTAATCTGCTCCTTGATGACCGTGGTTTGCCCGGTCAGTTTGGATAGATGCTCCGCCGTTTCAAGCCGGTTAGGTGCAAATGCGGTCTGGATGTGACAGTTGGAAGTGATCGCTTCATCATGCCCGTAGCCGGTTTCACGGCTTTTGAGCTGATTCAAGTCCTGGCAGATCAGATAGGCTTTCATGCCGTAGCCAGCAATAAACGCGAGTGATTCCTGAAATATTTCAAGCTTGCCTAAACTTGGGAATTCATCGAGCATTAACAAAAGCTTGTGTTTGTAATGCGCAGATGGTTGACCCTCTTTAAACGTTATTCTATCAGCCAGCTTTCGGATGATCATATTGATCAGAATACGGATTAAAGGACGCAACCGCGACTTATCATTGGGATGGGACACAATATACAAACTGACAGGATTCTCATGGTGCATGAGGTCACGGATTGTAAAATCCGATGTGCTGATATTGTTGGCAACGATCGGATCGCGGTACAGGGACAAATACGATTTGGCGGTTGATAAAACTGAACCGGCTTCTTCCTCCGGGCGATCGAGCATATCGCGCGCACTTGCTGCAACCACGGGATGGCTTTTGCCATCCAGATAATCCTGCATGGCCATTTCCATCCAAAGCTCCCTGATATCGCGATCAGGATCAGATAGCATTGCGTCGACAGTCGACAAGGTGGCGGGAGTTCCTTCTCGCTGCGATTTGTACAGAACATGCAAAATGACGTTCTGCCAGTGGGTTTGTAATCCCTTGCCATCCGGATCAACGATTAAGGTGGTCAGGTTTTGAACATCGGCCACTTCCATGCCGCTGCCAATCTGGATTTCATCCAGCGGATTCCAGTGCGCGCTACTGGTTGATGCCGGGTCAAAGCGCAACACCTTGTTCTTAGCATGATGCTTTCTCCAACCGGCGGTCAATGCCCATAACTCACCTTTGAGATCAGTAATGACTGCACTCTGAGTCCAGGAAAGCAGAGTCGGTATGACAAGACTAACCCCTTTGCCTGAACGGGTTGGGGCGTAACACAGCACATGTTCCGGGCCGCTGTGTTTCAGATAGTGGGTTTTGCCGGAATTATCCCGCCAGCCGCCGACATAAACGGCGTCGCTCTTGTTACTTTTGCTATTCTTGCCTGTTGAAAGCAGTCCTGCAGCAACAATATCCTGCTTATTCGCCCATCTGGCTGATCCATGTAACCCCTGATTAGTTCTGGATGAATTAACCAGTATCAAACCGATGCTGGAAAATAAAATGCCGAAACCTGCCGCCAGATCAATGATGCCTGAATACTGGCCATACCATTTATTTGCCCATACCAGAATTGCCCAAGGTTCATATATGTGAAAAAGATGCGCACCTAATTGTGGCTGATAATTGAATTTGTACGCAAAATACTGGGTGGCTACCTGCAATCCTCCAGCCAGACACACAACGGCTAATAGCCGAACGATGAGCGTATCCTTCTTAACATTCCTATTGTTTTGAGATAAGATACTGTTCTTATTCATTAAAGACTCCTTCTGGGAGTTGAGGTTGTGGATCGTATCCTTTCTCCCGATTGCGCGCTATTTACCCTGTGCTGTTTCATTAACTGCTGGCGGTATTGTTCAAGCCGCTTGTCATCGAATGTCACGCGTATTTGGTTTTGTGCTGCAACCTGTGCGATCTCAAGTCGAAACGATTCTGTTCCATTAATTGCCAGGTGGCTGCCGTACTTCTTCATGGCCACTTGCAAGATATCTCTCAAGGCTTCCCGTGATGTATCCGGCAGGACGATGAGCCGTTTACCGTCATCGCGTATGGTGGTTGATCCTGCTTTATAAGTGACTGTGCCGATCTTAGTGATCGATTCAACAAAATTATTCTTGAAGTGGCCATCGATACTGAAACCATCATCGCTTTGCTTGGCCGATATCTGGTTGCCCTTAAATTGACCGGTTCTTCTGGATCGCAAAACAGCCAATGCCTCAGCATTGCCAAGCTTGACCTCAAATGCTAACCAATCCAGCCACCCCATTCTGGGATGACGGGTTTTAGAGTGCTGGTAGGATTTTTGATAATCACTTTTAATGACTTGTATAGTTGTTTTGAAATGCTGATATGCGGTTGCATATAGCGCTTTTTTAGCCAATCTCCCAGCTTTGATGCTTTTAATGATATTGCGCTTGAGTTTTGCTTCTCGTTTGGCGCGTTCAATTAATTGATCTCTGCTTTTGCGCAGCATGACCAATTGGTTTGTGCGCTGTCTGGCTGAATCGCTTTGTTCTTGCTGGTATCGCGCATAAAGCTTTGAAGTATCTATTCGGTTTTGTAGCGGTCTTGGCTGATATTGTTTGGTGTCCGAACGTGAAGGCTGTTCAGTATGCTCACTCTGTTTAAATACGCCCAGTCTTTGAGTTAAATTCCCTTTGGAGAGAGAGCGATCAACCGAACTGGCTTTAACGGCCACATTATTATTGGCAACCAATACAAACCCGTTGCCACGTTCCTTGATTTCAAGGCCATGTCTTGCTAAAACCTTATGCAAGTCCTGCCAGTTGTCCGCGTGTTTGATTTCAGTGAGTACCTCGCGGTTAATCCAGCCCAGTAAACTCTCTACACCTGTTCTGGTTTCAATTTCCTGCGCCACTCTGGAGGCTTGATCCTTTACGGTTTCATGGTTAACTTTTGTTAAACCATATTCCTGTTCGATTTGTTCACAAAGCTTCGCTACTTTAATAAAGTCATAATAGGGATTGTGAATTGTAAGGGCTCTGGGGTGTATCTTATTGATTGCGATATGGATGTGCAGGTTATTGGTGTCATCATGGACTACGCTGAATCGTTGATGACCAGTAAAACCCAAAGCATCACAAAATCGCTCTTCAATTGCATTCAGATCGGCAAAGGATAAACGCTCTCCTTCAGGGAAACTCAGCACCAAATGGCAGGTTTTATCTGATTTAGCGCGAGTGTTCATTTCCTGTGTGTTTTGTATTTCTATCAGTGCTGCTGTCTGATCGTCTGAATAACAGTTCGAAACCTTGATCTGACTGATACGCTCACTTTTGCCTTGAGGATCGGTCAGGTACTGTATCAGCGCAGAATAGTTGCTTTTACGCACTGTTTTGATGGGTATGATTTTAGCGATCATCGCAATAATTAACCGTTAAGTATTCGACTTTCTATTTCTGAGTTCCAGAATCGCATCCAGCATAGCGTTTTGCGTTGTGCGTATGGTAGCCAGAGTGGCCTCAATTTCTGCCTTGCTGGTTATTTTTAGCCGGACATCATTGGTCAGCCACATCTTTAACAACCCCCCTACCCTACCCAAATCGCCGTTAATCTTTAATAATTTCTCTACTTGCTGATTATCGATGGCACTCGGCACAAGGTATCCCAGACTCACCTGACGCATGTATCTGGCCACTGACAAACCCGTGTCACGTGCTTTTGTTCTGATTCCCTGCTCTTCATCCAGCGTTACAGGCACTCGAAGATGTAATAGCCGCTTTTGAACCATGACGCACCTCAAAAATTATTCTGGCGTTGATAGCCTCGCAGAGCAAGATTCGTTGAGCACATGTGCGAATAAGACCCTTGTGATGTGAGTTAACTTTTTTAAAAGTTAGCTAACTTCACATATCTTGCCCGGTAGAGTTTGTTTACACGAGAGATATTATCATTAAATAAATACATTGCAAACGCATAATATATGGATATAATAATATTTAAACAATACTAAAAAGTGCCTGTAGTTTGTCTTTATATGCACCAAATACAAACAGTTATCAGTAGAAATAATCTAAACAGGAAGTAAATAAATACCCAATAGATACTGCAATTAATTTGATAATTTTTACGCCAAATAACAGTCAGGAATTTGTCATGAGCCCATCGTTATCCGAACGAATCTCTATGAGAGAGCAGAAGAATCCAGGTCGCAGGAATTTATATGAACCTGCTTTCCTGGCCCTGAAAACTGAAATCGGCCAGGCACTTCATGACGGATGGTCAATGCGACAAATATGGTCGACGCTAAAAGATGAGAAAAAAATAGGTTGTTCCTATCTCTGGTTCAGGAATCTTGTCAAAAGGCACATTTTTGCTAAACCGGATGATTTATCTGCAAGGAAGAAGCACGGGCAGCCGGTATCCGGCGTGACTGTGGAAAGGGAAAACAATGGCTTTAACTATCGTTCGTCAATTGATAAAAAGGAGTTAATCTGATGGCTAAAATACATATGATTTTGCAAGGCAAAGGCGGTGTCGGTAAGTCCTTTATCGCATCAACACTGGCTCAGCACAAGCTAGCCAAAGGCAAAAAGCTGATTTGTGTTGATACAGATCCCGTGAACGCGACATTCCACGGGTTCAAAAAGCTAAACGTGCGAAAGATTAATGTGATGTCCGGCGATGAAATTGATCCAAGAAAGTTCGACGACTTGATTGAACTCATCGCCAAATCAGAGAGTGACATCATTATTGACAACGGTGCCAGCACCTTTGTGCCCATGTCGCACTATCTCATCAGCAACCAGATCCCTGCCCTGCTTCCAGACATGGGCCATGAACTGGTCATTCATACGGTCATTACAGGCAGCCAGGCGCTACTCGACACCCTTACAGGTTTTGCGAATTTAATCGAATCCTTTCCAATTGATACGCTGTTTGTTGTTTGGTTGAACCCTTATTGGGGAGAAATAGAAATGGATGGAAAAAGATTCGAGGAAATGAAAACTTATCTGGATAACAAAAGCCGCGTTTCAGCCATTATCAGAATCCCTAATTATAAGGCGGACACTTTCGGCAAGGATTTGAGTGAAATATTGCAATCCAAATTAACCTTCAGTGAAGCTTTGGAGAGCAAATCCCTACCCATCATGGTACGTCAGCGGTTAAATATTATCAGGAAACAGCTTTTCACCAACATTGAGAATGTGGCCGCTGTTCTAGCATGACAACGACTGAACTGAATCATTTCAGCAAGATCATTGAGAGGGTAGCTGCTAAACACGGTATTGCTCTCTCGGATGATGATCCGATTTTAATGATTCACACACTCAATGAAATCTTACTTGAGGAAAATAGTAAAGCGCACCAGGTGCTTTTAAATAATTTCCGCTCAACATTGGAAGAAAACATCAGTCAATGGTCACAGGCTACGGAAAATAAAGCCAATTCGCTGCTACAGGCAAGCTCTCGCAACACCAATCTGTTAACCGAACAAATAATTAATTCTTGTTTTGAGTCAATCGATCAAAAAATCGAATCGGGTTTTAACGAGAAAATAAAAGAGATAGCAACGATAGTCAGAAATACCAGGCAAGCAGCGATCATCAATTTATTGGCCACAGGCCTGTTCTTCCTTACTGTCCTGGTTATGGTACTTGTTTTCTAGGACTTATCTCAACCGGGAAAATATTTCGGAGGCTTTTTTGATATGAGTAACACACAGATAATTAATAGTACAATTGCACATGCATCTGTAAATAAATGTGCGATCTTTCATACTACTCGATATAAGCTAGTGAAAAAACCTCCAGAAAAGTACATCAAAAGCCTTCAGCTTGATCTGTTCTCGCAGTTTGTCACCAATGACAAAAGTGAGGTTTCAAATACCGTTGAAATTTGGGAAAGTATTCCGAAATATTTTTTCACACCTAAACAAGTTGAAAAATTACGCACAAAGACAGGGCATGCTGACCCATATAAAATGGAATTCTCATATGATGGCATTTCCTGCAGCGTTAAGATTCAACCTGCTCTAATTGAACAGAAAGACGGAGGCTACAAAGCCTTCTTTCCGAGTGTTACTGAAGAACTCGTCGAGGAAGCTTTAAAGAAATATCTTACAATTCGAAATTATGGCATTCATGATGTCAATAAAGCTGAAACCTGGGTTCGTTTTTCTTTAAGCATGATACATCGGGAGCTTAAATCAAGAGGACGCACCCGAAGTCGGAATGAGATAAAACACGCTATCGAAGTCATGAATAAATGTAACATTTCCTTGTTCAAGGATAAAAAAGAAGTTTGGAGTGGAGCTATACTACAAGATTTAGTGACCGTTGGCCGTGAGGAATATCTAGCTGATACCGACGCTCACCATATTGGCAGATTGCCTCTGTTTATCAGCCATGCAATAAATCGCCTTGAATATAGACAGTTTAGCTATGATCGTCTGATGAGCTGCGATGAACAACTCTCTCGCTTTATTTATAAGAAATTAATCAATCGTTACCGGCACGCCAATCTTATCAATAACTATCATTTCATGTTTTCAGATTTGAAAAATAGCGGATTATTGCAGCAGAGCAGAGAAATTGATAACAGAAGAAAAGTGCTTTCAGCATTAGACGAATTAAAAGAAAAAAATATCATAGCGAGCTATGAAACAGACGAACGTAAAGAAAGCCGTGCAATTACTGATGTGAAATATACAATTTTTCCTTCTAATCAATTTATAAGCGAACAAAAAGCCGCTAATAAACGTGTCAATGACACAGATAAACAAGTCCTTGATACAAAATCAAAATCTCTTGATAAACTCATATAAACTAGTAGGTATAACCCACATATCTGATAAAAAGTAGAAGGTATGACTCACATTAGAATTCTAAAAAGTCACAAATAAACGTATTAATAGAACATAAAAAAACAAATTATTGATACAAGCTCAACATCTATCAATAAACCACATAACGTAGCAGGTATAACCCACATCTCAGCAAGAATGTAGAAGGTTTATCTCACACATCAACAACACAAAAAAAAAGCAAGAGCTTAAACTCAAATCCTCTGGATAAAACCATATAAAGTAGTAGGTATAACCCACACAAAGTAGCAGGCACAGCTCACACTTTTGTTAAAAAGTAGAAGGTATAACCCACATTTAGTAGAAGGTATAACTCACATATAAAATTTTTCAATTTTTTGTAGCCAATTTTTAGCTAAATTTTAATGAAATTTTATAAAAGGATAGAAGGTATAACCCACACATCATTTAAAAGGTAGAAGGTTTAATCCACGCATCGTAGAAGGTATAACTCACACTTAAGCCAAAATGTAGAAGGTATACCTCACAAATAGCAACAAGTAGAAGTTATAACTCACAGTTAGATTATATAAAGTTTTAATATCTTTATGATTATATTGAATAATATAAATATCCAAAAAACCCTATTCTTTTCTTCTTTTAATCTTTTTTATATTAGTCTTTAATTAATCATACCTGTGGATATGTGGATAACATATAGAAAGACTAATTTAGACTAATAAAATACAGAATTTTATAAAAATAAAACCTAATAAAGGTTTATATTTTAGAATAAGCCTAATTTTCATCAGATCACATCATATGCGCTCCGAATAGATCAGTAACCACAACCCCATTACCTCTGTGAATTTGAACGCATCTAAGCAAGTTTAATGCGCTTAATTGAACATCTATTAATAATAAACAATTTATCGCGATCGTTTCACTCACAAAACATATTGGGGCTGTCTGCCCCAAACCCCGAGGATATTTAAAAAACAGTGATGTTCTTGTGTAAATAAACATCGTCGTTTAACTTGCGATTCCCCGTGGTCTTGCCACGGGGAGCTAATTAGGTTTTAGAATGTTGGAATGCAAGATGTTGTAGAGAAGGCGAGCTACTGTGCATGGCAGATATATTATCACATTGTATTTCCTGTGAAATACCGACGGGGACTGTTAGACGAAGCGATTGTAAAAATCATTATGATGACTGCGAAAGAGATAGAAAAGCGATACGACATTGAGTTTGAGTAGATAGGTTGCGACAAAGATCACGTACATATACTTTGTACGGCACATCCGAAGATTGCACCGGGTCAGATTGTTAGGGTATTTAAAAGCATTACAGCGCGAGAATTGTTTAAGAAAAGCCAGATTTGAAACGAGACCTGTGGGGAGGAGAGTTTTGGACGGATAGCTATTATGTTGCAACTGTAGGGGAAAGAGCGGATTGGGGTGTGGTTGAGCGGTATATAAAGAACCAAGGTAAGCCAAAAGAAGAACTGCGTCAGCTTGAGCTTTTCTAATACCCCGTGGTCTTGCCACGGGGTTGTTTATTGTCCTGAGTTTTCTGAAGATCGATCCGGTTTTTCAGATCAAGATAAACAGATGGAATAGTATCCGCAATATTAATGGCAAGTGTTGTTTTTCCTACTTGACGTAGCCCCATAAGAGCCACAGACGAATTGGTTACCAGAGCAGAACGAATTTTATTTTCAAGATATCGTTTTATCATCTATGCATATATAACATTAAATATTAAAATTGCATGGTTATTGTTCTGAAGCATAAAGACAGTTAATGGATATCTATGCTGTTAAAAAACAATATGCTACTGAGATGTCCTAACCCCCTCCCCTCTTTTCCCATGCATATACGGAATACTCTGGTCTTGAGTTTTAAATAGATTATATTTAAAGTAAGCGTAATACTGGTAATATTCTTACTTTTAAGGAGTTTAACTTATGCTCATTACATCAAAAGGTCAAATCACCATACCTAAGAAATATAGAGAAGCATTAGGTTTATTGCCTCATACGCATATTGAATTTGAATGTATTGGGGATGAATTACATATCAAGAAAGCAAAACAAATTGTTCGAGGTAAAAGAATGGTTGAAATAATGACTGGGAAAAGTACGGTTTCTATGAGCACCGACGAAATTATGAAATTAACGCGCGGTGAATAATGCCTATTTTAGTTGATAGTAATGTCATTCTGGATATCTTTACTAAGGACTCTAAATGGTTTGAATGGTCATCAGAGACGCTCGCAGATTTAGCCGAGCGAGAACTACTTTATATAAATCCCATTATTTATTCGGAAATCTCGATAAGCTTTGAGCGTATTGAAGAATTGGAACAAGCATTACCGAATGATTATATTCATCGGGATAACTTGCCTTATGAAGCGGCATTTTTAGCAGGAAAATGTTTTCTGAAATACCGTAAATCTGGGGGGATTAAACATGCACCGCTTCCAGACTTTTATATTGGCGCACATGCGGCAGTGAGAGGATGGAATATCCTTACCCGTGATAATGGGCGTTATCAAACTTATTTTCCCACATTGCGCGTCATTTCGCCGTTATAAAAAGTCAATATTTATTCGCTCCACATGTTTTTCTAAATTACGTTATAGTAATCATGCAGTACAGGCAGGGATGCCGATGACTGCAAACGGTGATACACCACCCCGCCGCTTGAAAAAATGGCGGGGTTTTCACATATATTGTCTCTATAACTAGCAATAGCTAGGTCAGGAATCCCCCATTCGAATTTACTTATTAATTTCTTGCATTTAAAAATAACAAGATAGCTATCTTGATAGCTTATATATTATAGATAGCTGGATAGCTAACTATGTTAAGTTAGTTTTTAACAAACCTAAGATGGGTAGTGTCTCAGTTTGAAAGTGACGTGACGGTTTTCAATTGCCAATAGTACTCTGGGTCTTAAGCATCTAAGGATTTTTCAGGAACCTGAAATAACCGTTAGTTTGTATGCTAGGCTGGTGAGCCGACTCAAATAAGGAGACAGACGATGCGAGTGATGGTGTTAGTGAAGGCTACCGAAGACAGCGAAAAGGGTGTTGTCCCGACAGCCGAGACGAAGGAGATGATGGAGGCGATGGGCAGATTTAATGACGAGCTGGTCAAGGCAGGCATTATTATGAAGGACGGGGGCTGTGACGGCCTTACGCCCTCTTCGCGGGGCAAGCGTATTGCGTTCGATGGCCCAGACCGTACGGTTATCGACGGGCCTTTCCCCCATCCCCGCGAGCTGGTCACCGGTTTCTGGCTCTGGGAAGTTAAGGACATGGACGAGGCGGTTGCCTGGGTGAAGCGCTGCCCCAATCCCATGCCGGGACCGAGCGAAATCGAAATCCGCACGCTATACGAGATGTCTGATTTGGGATGAATCCGCACATCGGGAATTGAATCTGCCTCACCATTTTCAAACTGAGGCACTACCCTGGGATGATTAAACTTTATTAAGAGATTCATGAAATGATATCCTATATAGATAGCTAACAAGCTATCTATATAGGATCATAGGTATATTATCTATAGTAATATGCATCTGGTGTTATTCTACCAATAATGATTAATAATAAGATAGCTATCTGGATATCCTTGTTATATTAGATAGCATGATAGCTAACTATATTTAGCGATTTCTAGCAATCCTGAGATGATTAATTCTTGTTAAGAGGCTTAGGAAATTATATTCTATAAAGATAGCTATCCAGCTATAAATAATATTAGATAGCTTGTTAGCTATCTATGATAACATGCATCTAATGCTTTATTCGTCGAATAGTGGTCAATACTAAGATAGCTGTCTGACTATCATTCTGTTTTATCTAGCTAGATAACTATCATTTATAAAAAGGAAGGGCATGTTATGCCGACAATTGTTTTTGCATCATCTAAAGGTGGGGCAGGGAAAACCACCGCAGCTATTGTTCTGGCATCAGAACTTGCACAACATAATACAAGCGTTACATTAATTGATGCTGACCCAAACCAACATAGTGCAAAATGGGCTCAGAAAGATGGTTGTCCATCGAATATAAAGCTTGTTGAAAAATCGACTGAAGAAACGATTATAGATGATATAGATAATGCTCAAGAACAAACAGCTTTTGTTCTTGTTGATTTAGAAGGAACGGCAAGTATGGCGGTTGCTAGCGCAATAAGCCGTGCAGATTTAGTAATCACGCTATGTCAAGGTTCACAAGATGACGCAGACGAAGCAGCAAAAACCATTAAATTAGTTAATCGGCAGGCAAAGGTATTAAATCGCTCAATACCCTTCGCTGTGCTTATGACGCGTACAAATCCAGCAATTACGCCACGTACATTAAAACATATCATGAATGAATTTCGTGATGCAGGAGTTGATATTTTTAAAACTAGCCTGATCGATCGAGAAGCATTTAGAGCTATTCGGTCTTTCGGCGGTACGGTCAATGATTTAGACCCAAAACAAGTATCCGGTATTGAGAAAGCAACTGCAAATGCCCATGCTTTGGCGGTTGAAGTTATTGAAAGAATTAAGGGTATAAAGAGAGAAAGAGGCCAAAGTCATGACTAAAGAACGTGCACATTTAAATTTGAGTGATGATCTGGATATATCAGAATTTCTTCCAGTTAAAAAAGAGAGAAATAGAGAAACAGAGTTAAAAACTCTTGAAAAAGTGGCGGAGCAATCAGGATTCGTAAGCAGGAAAAATAAAAGCCAGAGAAGAAGAAAACCACAATCACCTTTTAAAAATCAATTAAATTTAAAGTGTCGAGATGGAATAAAAGAATTATTTCAGGATATCGGTGAACAATTAGGTGTCCACGACCATACTACTTTTGAACAAGCACTTTTGGCGTTGATTGAAAAAAATGGTTTAAATGATTTATTGCAACGTTACAGAGAGATTGCAAAATAAAAAACCATAAAATATTTTTTATTTACATATTTCGAAAGTGCTCTTTTATTGTTTTAATTAAAAAACTAGCAGCGGGGCTTAAGTACCTGTCATTTGATATTGCAAGTACAACTTCTCTCCCTGGTATTTGCTTGTCGTTGCCTATTAATTTGATGTAGCAAATATTTTGTTCATCTTTATGTTTCATTGAAATGGATGGTAAGATTGAAATTCCGTATTGCGATTCTATAAGTAATTTAATGGTGCCTATCTGAGAAGCCTGAAATACCGCTTTCGGAATAAAATTCTCGTTAAAACAAAAATGTTCAATCTGTTTAGTAAGACAATGAATATCTTCTAATAATATAAATGGCATACCTTCCAGTTGATTGACATGAACTTCCTTCAGCTTTGCTAATGGGCTATTTTGATGAACAGCTAGGTAGAATGTGTCAAAAAATAATGATTCAATCGTCAAATTACTTTGATCAAAAGGTAATACTTCAATCAGAATATCAAGTTCTCCGCATGAAGCAGCATTTATCAGCACCTCAGAAACTTCTTCACGAATAATAACATTAGCTTGTGGATACTTCTGGGACAATGACTCGAGTATTTTTGGTAGAATAAATGGCGCTAATGTAGGAAGTATGCCGACTCTAATTAATCCTCCGCTATTTTGATCTACTTCTTTCATTTCGACTTTAGCATCGTCTACGCTTCTTAGAATTTTGCACGCATGTTCATACAAAATTTGCCCTGGCTTTGTAAGTACCAGCTTACCTTTAATTCTTGAAAAAAGACGCTTTCCAACAATACCCTCAAGTTTCTTTAATTGCTGACTTAGTGATGGCTGAGATATAAAACAAGCTTCTGCTGCTTTAGTAATGCTTCCAGTTTTAGCTACAGAAACAAAATACTTCAATTGATGTAGTTGCATAGTTTTTTCCTAGCTCTCCATAGATAATAAGTATTAGTAATAGTAAAAAGCACGTATTAACATGCTTACATCAGTTGGAGAGTGTAGACTAAATGTAACAGCTGATAAGCCCTTAGTAGTATCCCCCCAGTTATGCTGGGGGGATTAGTCTGGAAATTTGATTCTTAATTCAGAAGCTTAATTTATAAATTATATTCCATTCATGAAATTTAACAAAAAATACAAAGGAAAATAATGAAAAGAAAGTTTAGTTTAGTAGGCCTTATTATGATGTCTACAGTTGCTTTGTTGACTGCTAATGCTGTGTCAGCAAAAGAATCTTTTACCATCAAAAACGGAGAACTTCAACGTCCAACGGGCTATAGGGAATGGATTCAAGTTGGTACACCTTTAACTCCTAATGATATGAACGATGGAAAAGCAAACTTTCCTGAATTTCATAACGTATATATTGATCCAGAAAGCTGGGATCATTGGAAGAAGACTGGAAAATTTCGTGAAGGTACTGTGTTCGTAAAAGAAATGGTTAGTGTAGGTAGCAAGTCCGCAGCCAGTGGTAATGGTTATTTTATGGGAGAATTTATTGGTTTAGAAGTAACAATTAAAAGCAAGGCAGCATTTCCTAATGAACCAGGTAACTGGGCGTACTTTAGTTTCTCAAGCCCAGACCATAAAACGATAAAAGAAACAGCTCAAGCATTCCCTGCTGCAGCCTGTAATTCTTGCCATGAAAAATCAGCAAAAGATGATTTCGTGTTTACACAATACTATCCAGTGCTTCGCGCTGCCAAAAATGATCCAATTAAAGCGATTGGAGGTAAATAATGAGTTGGTTGTCTAATTTGAAGATGAGTGCTTTTTTCTTCAGTATGGTTTTTGCCATTTCAACAGTAGCAACACCAAAAGTTGGCTACTCAATGGAAATGCACAATTTCTCACCCTATGTTGATAAGTCAGGGAATATTAGTTTGCCTCCAGATTTTAGGATCTCTATGGTGCACTTGGGATCTTGGTTGATTCCTGAAGGTGATGCTAGTGGATTTCACGACGTTTATACTGAGGCGGAAACGGCAATACATTATCGAAAAACTGGAAAATTTCCTGATGGTGCAACAATTGTCAAGGAACTTCGGGAAGCCAAATTTGGTGACTACACAACTGGGAAAAAGGTTGGTTACGCATCAAGCAATATTAAGTTGTGGTTTGTTATGGTTAAAGACACTCAAGGACGTTTTCATGGAAATCAAAGCTGGGGCGATGGCTGGGGATGGGCACTTATTAAAACAGATGACGTGAATAAAAACACATCGACTGATTATAAAAAGGACTGCCTTGGTTGTCATGTACCAGCAAAGGATAAAGATTGGGTTTATGTAAATGAATATCCAACATTAGTTGCTCCAAAGTAAATGATTTAACTTACGTAATACTTCTTAAACATTACAAAGAAGTATTACGTTTTTCTAGCACACAGCTTCGATACATCTCTTGTCGGCCTTGGCAAAATTAATAATGTATTGGAAATGCAGAAAACACTTCGAGTAGTACCTACGTGATCTCTTTAAGAAATAAAAAGTTGGCATATAAGATGATAAATCATAAAGGCATAGAAATGGAAAATCGCGCTAATAATGACTCTATTGCGCTAAGGATCTTTTTATTACTGGTTTTTTTATTGGTATTCGTAAATTTGGCACAAACAAGCAAAGCCGAAACTATAAAAAAAAGTATTCCAGATAACATTATTTATGTAGTAAGCAATGATCCAGTTGAAAATGGAAATTCCATACTCGCATACAAAAGAGATCAAGACGGCAATTTGACACCGCTATCCGGTTCACCATTTTTAACAAGTGGAAAAGGATATGCTACAAAAGAAAAAGAATATGGATTACCCCATTTTGGTCCTTTTGATCTTGATCAGAACATCATATTTAATCAGGAGAAAACACGCCTCTTTGCAACTAATGGCGGATCTGATTCTATTGCAGTTTTCGATATTCAATCGGATGGCACATTAAAGGCTGTTCCTGGCTCTCCATTTCCTTCCGGAGGGAAAAATCCAGTTAGTTTAGGGTTAGCAGGAGATAAGCTATACGTAGTGAATAAGAACGAAGATCCTGGTCGCGATATGACCAAAACAAAACCAAACTACACTGGCTTTAGAGTTAATCCTAACGGAATATTGATACCCATCCCTAATTCAACTATTGAGCTAGCTACGGCAAGCAGATCTCCTACCCAGGCACTTATTGTTAAAGAGAGATTTATTTTCGATGGTGACTTTGGCAGATTTCCACTTGCAAGCCGCGTTGCAATGTGGGGAGAAGATCTTAAGAAAGATACTCCTAGTATGATTAGGTCGTTCAGAATCAAGCCAAATGGCACGCTGGAGCAGAATCCACCAACACCTGCACCACCAGGCGCGTTTGACGGAGGGCTTGATGTTGATAATGATGGTGAACCTGATCCACTTATGTTTGGCTTGCAAAAACACCCTACGAAACAGCTAATATACGTAAGTATGGTTTCCGGTGCCAGGATGGCAGTTTTTTCCTACGATGATAGGGGAAAACTTTCACTGGAGAACATAGTGACTAACAAAGGCCAGTTAATTTGCTGGATAAAAATAAACAAAAAAGGAACCCGTGCTTATACAACAAATAATGGAGATAACACTGTATCCGTTTACGATCTCACCGATCCCATTAATCCAAAAGAAATTCAAACCTTAAAACTAAAGGGTAATGGACACCCCTATCAGCTTGATCTCGATTCGAAGGAAAGCTTTATGTATATCGTTAAACATCGGACATTCCCAGAAACACCAATCGGGAAAGGTAATGAATTAGATGTACTAAAAATTAAAGAAGACGGAACGCTAGAAGAGGTCTCATCTTCTCCAATCAAACTTCCTGTAAGAGATGATTTACTTGCGCGTCCTCAGGGTGTGGCTGCTTTGTAAACTGCCAGATTTTATAACTCATTGTCCGTTTCTATGAATTCTGCTCAATGAAATTTAATATTTCTATTTTTAGTCAGAGGGTTAATTATAAATAGAGCCATTAAATAAACACAATCAGAATTTTATCTAGCTGGATTAATAATGGATCGTATGTATTTTTTTATTAGTCCACCTAAGAGGTTACAAAATAAAAGAGAAAAAGAGCGGTTCTTTAAGCAAATTCACTGTCTTGTTTGTATCTGGAATACTGATATCTAGTATAGGAGTTCCGTTCAGCAATCGGGCTAGTGCCGTCACTCTGGACATGGCAGCACCCTTCCTCCCGTATCAATAATTTCCCCTTTAGAAGCCCGCACGAATTCAGCGAATCTCGAGTTGGCTTTTCTGTTCCCATATGAACTTACGTTCGCTTCTGACTGAAAGTGGACATATTAAATGTGCCATTTTGTAGTCTTTATTCAATTCTATTCCTGAATATGTCAAATTAAATACAAACTTTCTCATTTTGTGATTATATTTTGTGCGTTTTTTTGTTGCTAACAGCATCTATTTTAATCAGATTCAATTTTTCTTGATTTTCATACTGAATAGAAACATTCTTACCAAGGGGTGGGGGAGGGCTAAATAATTCCAGTTTGTGCGAGACAAAATCTTTATTCACTTGTTGATAAACAAGACCTTCTTGTTTGTCGATAAAGAGAATTAAACCTTCATAGACTTTATTATTCGTTTCCGCTGTTTTTGCCAAATAAATATTATAGATACCTGGTTTAATGCCTTCCTCAGCTTTTTTAATTAATCCGGCAGTTTTCCACTCATTATCAATAAAATTCTGAAGGATTCTCTGCCCATTCATGACTAAGAGGCGTTGTTTCATTTGGATAAATTGAGATAAACTTCTTGAATGATCATTTCCAGATCAAATTCTTTCTTGTTTACGCCAAAAAAAAAGGCGGTCAGGTTAAAAGCACCGCGACCTGTTCCATCAAAGTCGCCGTCTTTCAATGAATATAGGATAGATTGAAAAAGATCCTTACACTTCTGGCCGGCAATAAAGTAGGCTTTAAGCGTATCGGTAATCATTGTCTTTTGCGCATCAGATAGTTTTTTCATAATGTCTTTTGGCTGATGCGTTCTTTTCTTTAGACGGACATAAATATAGACGAGCAATTGATCGGCAGGGGATTTATGGCCGCGTTCTTTTTTTTCTGCTTTGGTCTCAAGACTATCTGTAGCGGGGTAGGGGGCTTGACGGGTTAATTCATCCACAATACCTTTTTCATCATCCTTTGATTCCAGGAATTTTCTAAACTGCTGTATTTTAGTGCGGGTAATGTCTTCTGGTCGGCTGTATTTCAACCAATCGACCAGTTCCAAAGGATAGGTTTTGAATATCTTTTTCAGATTAAATATGGCTGCTATATCTGTCAAATTTCCGGAATTAAACAGTTCGGCAATAGGATCGGGTAAATCCATGGCCGCTGCATGTAATGATACATAGGAAGCCGATTTGCCAATGAATTTGCCTATTTGTTCATGGGTTTTACCAGCAGCAATCTCACGTCCGATATAATCAACGATTTCGCGTGATGTCAGATTATCCCGTTGCAAGTTTTCAACTACCTGATCCGCCAAACTGTAATCGGCATCAATATAGGCGGGTATTGATCTAAGTCCTGCATTTTTACTGGCGCGATATCTTCTGGCGCCATGATTGATAATATAGGTTCCGGGTTTGTCTGGATTGGGACGCACTGATATAGGCGTTTTTACACCTCGTAGTTTAATCGTTTCTGTTAATTCTGCGAGTGAAGCTGCATCAAAAGTTTTTCTAGGTTGAGCTGCATCTTCCATAATTAAATCAAGTGAAATCTGACTCGCGCCCAACACATTAGGCGCTTTATTCCTCTCATCGGATAAAGTTTTCTTACTTGTCATTGATTTAATTATTACTTTGTTTTAAAAAGTAATTTCCTGAGTTATAGAATTCTGTGAAAATTAAGGGCAATATTTCATTACTATAATTCTTCTCAATTTAAGTGAAGGGGGAATGTATCTTCTCAGATAAAGATGACTTGCTCAAAGCAAGAAAAGGGACCGACATAAACATTTGATAAAATACCCTCCAAAGTTAAACCATTGATCTTGTTATGAACTAGCCTGTAACACAGGCCGGAATCATAAATGCCAAAAAACATCGCAACCAGGCGATATTCTATCTGTTATAAATATTTATTTGACCGGGGAATTGTATATTTTATCCATGATCATGCATTATAACCTTAATATAATTATGTATATTAAAAATGAATATGAAACAAACCAAAAGACAAATACTTAACGGTTAAGGGAGCCGCAATTACGATATGTATAATTTAATTCTGACAACAAACATTTTAAGAATTCTGCGCGAGAAGAAAATAACAAAAGCTGAGTTGGCAGAAAAAGCGGGCATTTCAATCTCTTTTATTACTGAACTGACCAATGACAAAGCCAATCCATCGCTCAGAGTCATAGAAGCGATTGCCAAAGCATTGGATACGCCGCTGCCGCTATTGTTCGACAATTCGGATATGAGTACAGCAGAACGAGCCTTATTAGCAGATGGCAGTGCTGGACATCTGGCTAAGGGATTTGTCTGGAAGGGCGCTGTATTGAGTGAGTTTCAGGCATTCCAGGTCGCGCAATGGGATCGCGAAAACCGGGAGATTATAAGAAAATTAAAATGAAACAATAAAAATATATTGCGTATAATTAATTATTATTATATCGTTGTGTTTAATATTTATTTATTTATTGCTGCACCGATATAACAATGTCCGACCACTTACCTAACATCACAACCGTTAAAGATCGGGCTAAAAGCAAGCTTGAGCGCGATGCACGAGAAATACTATCTGCATTGCAAGATCCCGAAACGGTTGAAATCATGGTTAATGCCGATGGTCGTATCTGGCAAGAGAAGCTTGGTCAAAAGATACAACATATCGGAAATATCCAGGCTGCCCAGGTTGAGGCTGTCATCAAAACGGTGGCGGGTTTCCACGGCAAGGAAATCAATCGCTTCAATCCAATCATTGAAGGTCGCCGGTCAACTACCACCCATCGTTACAGCCCCCACATTTGCCATCCGTAAAAAAGCCATCAAGATTTTTACGCTTGAGCAGTACGTAGAAACCGGCGTGCTATCGCCAAGGCACTGTGATGTCATTAAAGAGGCTGTGCGCAAGCATCGCAACATTCTAGTCATTGGTGGCACCGGGTCTGGTAAAACAACCTTGATCAACGCCATCATCAATGAAATGGTTCGGAGTGACCCGGATGAGCGCATCTTTATCTTGGAGGATACCGGCGAGATTCAGTGCGCTGCCCAGAATTTCGTCCAATATCACACCACACTCGATGTCAACATGACGCAGTTGTTAAAAACAACATTGCGTATGCGTCCGGATCGCATTCTGGTAGGTGAGGTAAGAGGTGCAGAAGCCCTGGATTTGCTCGATGCCTGGAACACGGGGCATGAGGGGGGTGCCGCTACATTGCATGCCAATGATGCAATGTCAGGACTCACCCGTCTGGAATCCCTGATTTCACGTAATCCTTCAGCGCCTAAAGAGATCATGCCTTTGATCGCAGAGGCGGTTGATATGGTCGTGCATATCACGCGCGCACCACATGGCAGACAAATCCAACAAATCATTGAAGTACAAGGTTTTAAAAGAGGAAGTTATCAAATCAAAAAGCTGTAAATATTTCATAGGAGTCGAGCAATGAAGTTAATCAGTATCAAGGGTATCTCTCCATTCGGTTGTATCTATTCATTCGTTGTGTTGTTTTTACTACTATTGTCTGCTGATCAAGCCCAAGCAACCGTCGGCGCAGGTGGAGCACTTCCCTATGAAACTTGGCTGGTTAGTCTCCGAAACTCCGTAACAGGCCCCGTTGCGTTTACCTTGTCGATCATCGGCATTGTGGTTGCAGGCGGCATTCTGATCTTTGGTGGCGAACTCAATGCTTTTTTCCGCACCCTGATTTTTATCGTGCTGGTGATGGCGTTACTTGTTGGAGCCAACAATGTGATGACTAATTTATTCCAGGGTGCTGTTATTCCCCAGGGCACGATTATTCCAGGTGAAACACCTCAGACAATCTTAGAATCAGAAGAAAGCATCACTCTACGTTAGTTAAACAGGGGGGCAAACTCATGGCACTTCGAACCATACCTATCCGTCAATCGGGAAACCGCCCCAACTTGTTTATGGGCGGTGACCGCGAACTCGTTATGTTTTCTATCCTGATTGCAGCCACATCCATCTTTGTGGCGATGGAAATCAAGGCAACGATCTTTGGCATAGGGCTGTGGTTTTTTGCATTGTTTGCACTGCGACTGATGGCTAAAAATGATCCGCAGCTGCGTCATGTGTACCTGCGTCAGATTCAATACAAAAAATACTATCCGGCGCGAAGCACCCCTTTTTATGACAATACGCTCACACAGGAGAAACAGCACTCATGATTGCCGCCATCACAATTCTTATCGCAATGTGTGGTGCTTTGCTGCTTCTGATGCTGTTTCTGCGTATTCGTGATGCTGGCAAAGAATTAAGGCTGGATCAACATCGATCAAAAGAAATGGGCTTTGCCGATTTGCTGGTATATGCGGCAGTGGTGGAAGATGGCGTGATTGTGGGCAAGAACGGTGCATTGATGGCCGCATGGATATTCTTTGGTGATGATACAGCCAGTAGTACCGATATTGAGCGTGAGCGGGTGTCTTTTCGAATTAATCAGGCATTGTCTCGTTTGGGTAATGGCTGGATGATTCATGTGGATGCTATGCGCAAACCTGCGTTAGCGTATTCAGACAAAGCCCACTCCAATTATCCTGATCCTGTTACTGCTGCCATTGATCAGGAACGGCGCAATCTGTTTGAACGTATCGGCACCATGTATGAGAGCTGCTTTATCGTATCACTCACATACTTACCGCCGATGTTGGCACAGCGCAAGTTTGTCGAACTCATGTTTGATGATGACACCCAGGCACCCGATCAAAAAGCCAGAACGCAAGGATTGCTGGAATATTTTCAGCGCGAATGTGCCAACTTTGAATCCAGGTTATCCAGCGTATTCCATCTGTCGCGCTTAAAAAGTCAAAAGCAGGTCAATGAGGATGGTTCTTTGGTGACGCATGATGATTTTCTAAGCTGGCTGCAATTATGTATTACCGGCCTGGATCATCCCATGGTGCTACCTGCCAATCCCATGTATCTGGACACGCTGCTGGGTGGTCAGGAAATGTGGGGCGGGGTTGTGCCTAAAATTGGTCGAAATTTCGTTCAGGTGGTTTCCATTGAAGGTTTTCCCTTGGAATCTTCACCCGGCATGTTGAATCTATTATCTGAGTTGCCGGGCGTGTACCGCTGGTCATCGCGGTTTATCTTTATGGATACACATGAGGCGGTCAATCATCTGGAGAAATACCGCAGAAGGTGGAAACAAAAGATTCGCGGTTTTCTGGATCAGGTATTTAACCTGCAAAGCAGCAACATCGATGAGGACGCGCTCAATATGGTTGATGATGCGCAGTCGGCCATTGCGGAAACCAATAGCGGCATGGTAGGCCAAGGCTACTATACCAGCGTAGTCGTGTTGATGATGGAAGATCGGACTGCGTTGGAAGAAGCAGGGCGCAGAGTCGAGAAAGCAATCAATCATCTGGGCTTTGCCGCACGGGTTGAAACAATCAACACGATGGATGCCTATCTGGGAAGCCTACCCGGCCACGGTGTCGAGAATGTACGCAGACCCCTCATTAATACCATGAATCTAGCCGATCTGTTGCCGGTCAATACTATCTGGACTGGAAAGCCTATCGCGCCTTGTCCGATGTATCCACCCAATTCACCACCCTTGATGCACTGTGTTACTCAGGGCGCTACCCCTTTCCGGCTGAATCTGCATGTACGTGATCTGGGGCATACCTTCATGTTCGGCCCGACAGGCGCGGGAAAATCCACGCATCTGGCATTGATTGCCGCACAATTGAGACGCTATCAGGGCATGTCGATTTATTGCTTTGATAAGGGAATGTCGATGTATCCATTGACCCGTGCCGTGGGTGGTCAGCATTTCACCGTAGCAGGGGATGACGAATCGCTAGCTTTCTGTCCGTTACAGTTCTTGCACACCAAGAGCGATCGTGCCTGGGCGCTGGAATGGATTTGTTTGATGGTGGAACTCAACGGCATCACCGTTACACCCTTGCAGCGCAACGAAATCAGTCATGCCATTGCTAACATGCATCAAAGCGGCTCAAAAACCTTGTCAGATTTTCTGGTGACGATTCAGGATGAATCGATACGCGAGTGTCTTCGGCAATACACCATTGATGGCATGATGGGGCATTTACTTGATGCCGAACAGGATGGATTGAATCTCTCATCATTCACCACATTCGAGATCGAGGAATTGATGAATCTCGGTGATAAATACGCTCTCCCCACATTGTTGTATCTCTTTCGCCGCATTGAGCGCAGCCTGCATGGTCAGCCTTCCGCTATTATTTTGGATGAAGCCTGGCTGATGTTGGGTCATCCGGTATTTCGCGCCAAGATCAGGGAATGGCTCAAGGTCATGCGTAAAAACAATTGCCTGGTGTTGATGGCTACCCAAAGCCTGTCCGATGCGGCCAACAGCGGGATTCTTGATGTCATTGTTGAGTCTACCGCCACCAAGATATTTCTACCTAACGTATTTGCACGCGATGAGGAAGCATCAGCACTCTATCGGCGCATGGGTCTAAATTCACGCCAGATTGAGATTCTGGCTTCTGCCATTCCTAAAAAGCAATATTACACCGTGTCTGAGAACGGCAGACGACTCTATGACCTGGCACTCGGTCCATTGGCACTGGCGCTTATAGGATCTACCGACAAGGAATCGATTGCAACCATCAAAAACCTACATGACAAGTATGGTGACAAGTGGGTTAACGAATGGCTGGCGATTAAAGGGTTAACGTTATCTGACTATGGAGTGGCTGGATGAGTGTAATCAGTGATTTTTTTAAATTAAGAATTGGCGGAAAAATCAAGTCGAACAAACAAATCCGTGAGGATTATGAGTTCATGGAAGGTGGTCGCCGCTCCGGTGAAAATGAAAACCCCTATCTGTCAGCAAGACGCACTTGGAATGATCACATGCGCGGAATTCAGGCTTCACGCAATATGTGGCAAATGTTAGCTCTTCTTTGTTTGTTGATTGCGCTGGCAGGAGTGGGTGGAGTCATTGCTATCGGCAGTCAATCCAAATTCATCCGTGAAGCGGTGGCAGTTTCCCGAGCGGATATTGCTGCTGTTGCCGATCAGCGCGTAGTGCATGCATCAGTTGCAGCATTCATCAATGATTTGCGTATGGTCACACCGGATATCGCCTTGCAACGACGTGCCATCTTTCGTGCATACGCCATGCTGTCCAATAATGATCCCGCAACAGTAAAAGCCAACGAATGGTTCAACAGTAGTGAAGCCAGCAGTCCGTTCAAACGTGCTGAAACACAAACCGTCAATGTTGAAATCATATCGGTGATACCCCAATCACCGGAGACTTGGCAGGTTGACTGGCTGGAAAAAGTCTATGACCGGCAGGGACACTTAACCGAGCCACCCTTCAAGATGCGTGCTTTATTGAGAGTCTATAACAAGCCGACCACCCAAAGTACAACGGAAGAACAGATCCGAAATAACCCGCTGGGTATTTATATCCAGGATTTCTCCTGGTCGAAGCAGACATAAAGGGGTCACTCATCATGAAACCGTTACTCTTTTTAAGTACCCCAAGTATCCTGGGCACGCTGAGCATGTTGATTTTGTCCATTGGATTGGTTGCTCCAGTCTATGCCAATGGCTTGTCGGATGCGTATTTCTCCGATAAGAACCCTCAACTGACGCCACAGGAACGTGCCGCTATTGATCTGGCCAAGAAATGGCAGGCAGTCAATCCCAGTGGGACAAAGCCGGTTGCGGGACCGGATGGATCAATCCGTTTTCTGTTCGGTTCACAGCAACCCAGCATCGTCTGTGCAGTATTGCAGGTATGCGATATTGAATTGCAGCCGGGGGAGCAGGTGAATTCTATCCACCTGGGCGATCAGGCACGATGGCTGGTTGAACCGGCCGTGACAGGGCAGGGGGCTGCCGAAGTACAACATTTAATTATAAAACCCTTTTGTTACGACTAACCGGCGCACGTATCACATGCGATTGCGATCTCACCGGCGCGATTTCATGCCGAGAGTGGGCTTTACTTATCCTGAGGATGCCTTAGCCAAATGGGATGCCATCAAGACCCGGGAAAGTCATGCTATGGATGTGAGACGCTCACGCACCCTGCCTGGAACCGGAGAATATCTGGGCAACTTGGACTTCGCCTATTCTGTTGCCGGAGATGCTGCCTGGAAGCCGTTGCGTGTCTATAACGACGGTCAGAAAACCATCATACAGATGCCTGCCATCATGGCACAGACAGAAGCACCGACTTTGTTACTATTGAACAAGGAAGGCGGCATTTTTAGCGATGATGAGACGGTCATAGTGAATTACCGCTTACAGGGTGATCGCTATATCGTGGATGCCGTGTTTGACAAGGCAATTCTTGTTGCTGGAGTGGGTGGCAATCAAAGCCGAGTGACGATTACGCGAGGGAATTGATCATGCGATTCAATATTGTAATTCTTGCCTTGTCCTTGTTATTGCTCCTGGGTGGTTGTGCTATGCAACCTTATGGTAATTTTATATGGCCGATGAAGTGACAGCACAAATAGTGCGACTGTATCCGGCTGCAAACACGCAATTTAATCTGCGTCATACGGTTAATGACCCGTTTGGTCATGCCTTGATAGAAAATCTTCGTCTCGAAGGGTTTGCGGTTCAGGAGAGAATCAATTCCGATAATTCCCTTTTTGTTTCAAAAATTCTGATGGGCGGCAGCCTTCCGGACATCGCTATTAATCATGAGGCAGATGGTGTCACTCAACCGACAGGATTGGCGTTGAGTTACATACTCGACCAGTCGGGTGATTTGTATCATGTCAATATTACGATTGACGATACGCGCTTGTCACGTGCATTTGTGGCACAGGCCGACAGTGTTCATCCTGCCGGTCTTTGGGTAAGAAAAGAATAAGGGGGTAGGGGGAGATGTCGACCAATTCAAAACTCTTATCACCCGATTCATCGCCGGATGTAGTCGCAAGAAGCGCCGGTGTACGGCGCGTTAATAACCTTCCGATTGTCATTTTTGGCGCAATCATGCTGATATTCATGCTGCTTATGATGATCGTCGCCATGGATCGCGCAGCTGAGCGAGGCCAATACGATTCTGATGCCAATAGCGATATTCAGTCGAGCAATTCCTTTGCTTCACTCATTGCCAAAGACTATATCGGCGGCATCATAGAACCTAAAGCCCAATCTGTAACTTCAGATTCAGCTGCAAAATCACCCATTCAGGGAATCATTATCGAGCGGCCATCGGATCTGGATAAACCGCCTCTGCCGCCATCCCTGAATGCAGTTACTGATCCCTCGCATCATACTGACATCGAGCATATTCGGATGCTGAAACGTCAGCAACTGGAAGAAATGTGATTGCACCCAGAAGTACAGGATCATCGCCGGATTTAACCAACGCTGGTGCACCTAGAACGCGCGAGGAAATGTTGGCAAAATTGGCATCAGTGCGTCAACAGATAGATGCAAATCTGCGTGAAGATCCAACGGCTGCGTATCATGCGCGCTTAGCGCAGTTGCAGGGCAGGGGGTTGGGAGCGGGGAGGGGTGATGAATTCATGGACGATGGCGCTCCTCGTTTGCTGGATGATGATGTTGGCAGACAGTCTCAAGATTATTCTCGTTTTGATTCGGCAAAAGGGGATGCACGCTGGAATCTGGATAGTGAAGTCAAAAAACCTCCCACACCGTATGTCTTGCAAACTGGATTTGTCATACCGGCAACGCTGATATCCGGTATTAATTCCAGTCTACCGGGCCAGATCATGGCACAGGTGAGCCAGCATATTTATGATTCCCCGATAGGCAAATGGCGCTTGATTCCCCAAGGCTCAAGGCTGGTGGGTACGTATTCCAGCGAAGTGGAGTTTGGTCAGGCACGTGTGCTGGTCGCTTGGCAACGTATCATCTTTCCGGATGGCAAGACCATGGATATCGGTGCCATGCCGGGTGCGGATGGAGTGGGTTATGCTGGATTTCGCGATCAGGTTAATAACCATTACATGCGCATATTTGGTTCAGCCCTGATTATGTCAGCAATTGTGGCCGGTTCAACTTACAGCCAGCGTGATTCAGGCGGTGCGTTCGGGCGGCAGAATGCCGGTAGCATCATGAGCCAATCGTTGGGTCAGCAATTGGGATTGGTAACAGCCAATCTTATCCGCAAGAACCTGAATATCGCACCCACACTTGAAATCAGGCCGGGATATCGTTTTAACATTATTGTTACCAAAGACATGAAGTTCTCCAAGCCTTACCACTCATTTGATTATTAATACAGGAGCATTCAAGCAATGTTAAATCCTAGAAACAAAGCGGCCCTATTGATCATGGTGCTGCTTGTAATCGGTAATGCGGGTTTTACTTCCTATGTCAGGGCAGGGGGAATGGCAGTCATAGATATGGCAAATGTAAAACAATCCACCATTACAGCGATTGAAGCAATCAATCAAACTGAACAGCAGTATGAAAACATGATTCGCAATACTTTGGCACCACCTGCTTATGTATGGGCGAAGGTAGAATACACCATGACTAAGCTAATCAATTTATCCAATTCCATACGGTATTATGAACAACAATATGGAGGTCTAGACAGCTACATGCAACGGTTTCGCAATGTTGAATATTACCGTAGCTCATCTTGCTTCACTTTAGAGGAAAAATGTAACGATTCCGCCTGGAAACTATTACAGGATGGACAAAACACGAGCACAGACTCACAAAAACATGCTAATGATTCCCTTTTACGAGGGCTTAGTGAGCATCAAAATCAGATTCCTCTGGATGCGGCTCATTTGCAACTTTTACAACAAAAAACTCAATCAGCTCAAGGGCAAATGGAAGCTTTTCAGTATGCCAATCAATTGGCCGCCTACCAAGCGAATCAGCTGTTGCAAATGCGTCAAATGCTGATAGCTCAGCACAATGCTTTCAATACAAAAAATCAGGCCGAGGTAGATCTGAAGGCCATGCAACAGGCTGCACGTGAGGCAGCAACCAAGCGATTGAGTCCTGAAATATTGCCAGTTGGTAGAAATTGGTCTGTAAGAGACGCTTTTTAAAACACTAATCGAAGGAGAGAGTCATGAAAACAATCAACATGTTGATAATTGCCATTATTGCGATTTCAGTTTTGGTTTTAACCGGATGCGAAAAAACCGATGGCCAGCTTAAATTGAAGGAGCCTAGAAAAGAGTTAAGTGAGATGCCGGAAAGAAAGAATTGGTCTGTTAGAGATGCTGAAGGTTTTGATGAGTAAAGAGTAGCAAAAAGCTCATGGCTAAAATTTAATCAGGGAGACATGCAGATGCTCAGAATAAGCCCATCCACTTTTATGATTATGTTGTTTCTGATGTGTTTTTCTGCTAGTGCATTTGCAGAGCTTTCTTATATTGATCCGGCAACTAATCAAAGCGTACTAGATCAGGTTATTCAAAAGTTTGGTGGCAAAGTAAAGTCCTGGCAGAACATTATCCAATCTGCAGCCGAGCGTTTGTTCTGGACGCTGGTGATCATATCGATGGTGTGGACATTTGGCATGATGTTGTTGCGTAAAGCCGATATTGGCGATTTCTTTGCCGAGTTTACCCGTTTTATTATCTTCACAGGGTTTTACTTCTGGCTGCTGACCAACGCCGTATCAGGTCACAATATTGCTGGAACTCTTATTATATCAATGGAGGATTTAGGTAGAAGTGCGGCCGGTTTGCCAAGTGGCTCCAGCCATTCCAGCATTGTAGATATTGGCATTTTGATCTGGAAACAAGCCATGAATAATTTGAATATACTGGATCCCATAGATAGCTTAATCGGTCTCATTATGTCATTAATTATTCTGATTATATTGACTGTAATTGCAGTCAATATGCTGCTCTTGCTAATTTCATCCTGGGTGTTGATGTATGCGGGTATCTTTTTACTTGGCTTTGGCGGAGCGCGTTGGACATCCGACATCGCCATTAACTACTTTAAAACGGTGCTGAGTATCGGTATTCAGCTATTTGTGATGCTCCTGATTGTTGGTATTGGTAGTGACCTGTTATCCAGTTTTTACGCTAAAATGGGTAAAAATGTTCTGAATTATGAAGAACTGGCGGTTATGCTGATTTTTACAATTGCATTTTTTGTGTTGATTTCCAGATTACCATCGTTACTGGCTGGCATTATAACGGGTAGTAGCATAGGCTCGAGCGCCGGAATTGGAAATTATAGCGCCGGTGGCTTTATGGCAGCGGCTGGTACGGCGGCAGCCGTTGCATCTTATGGTGGATCACTGGCAGCCGGTCGGCTAGCAGCGGCAAGAAGTGCGGGGCCGGATGCTTTACGCAGCGCTATTGAAAAGGGTCAGGCTCAGGAATCTGCGGGTATGAACAATATTTCGCAAGGAGGGGGTAAATAATGGATAAGGTATTTAAGCGATTTGATTGATGATGGATTTGCCACCGGATATGCAGGAAAGAGTGGTGTGCTCAATTACAGCCGCCATCAAGTATGAAATACCAGCCAATATCTTGCTGGCGATAGCCGAAAAAGAGGGCGGCAAACCGGGCCAATGGGTGCGTAACAGTAACGGTACTCACGATGTTGGCTCAATGCAGTTTAATACCGCGTATCTTCAAGACTTATCCAAATATGGCATCACGTCGGATCATGTAGCAAATCGGGGTTGTTATTCCTATGATCTGGCCGCATGGCGTGTGCGGCTACATATCAAAAATGATAAAGGCGACATCTGGACAAGAGTGGCTAATTATCATTCGCGTACTCCAAAATATAATGCAAAGTATCGCGCTGATCTGATTGCCAAAGCCACTAAATGGGCTGATTGGCTAGAAAATCGTTTTATCACGGAAAACTATAAAATACCCAGCATTCATATGGATTGAGTCAGTTCTATGTGTTATCCACAAATTCTGTGTAAAAGGTTGTGAATAACAGAGTTATGTTACGCATAGGAGATGTTAATTACCTATGCCTTAATTAAAGGCAATCTAGTTTATGATTAATAAACTGAAAAGATTAATCATTATGAATGGACAGAAAATCCTTCAGAACGAAGATAATGGGGTATGGAAAATAGAGACTAAAGCTCAAGAACAAGAAAAAAGATTTGTCGCATGATATAGATCAGTTCAGATCTAATCCAGTTTATACATTGATGCCTCTGGCAGTTTAAGTTCTCGGTATTGGTTCCAGTTAAAAATTACCCATGTGGATGACAATGGTGTTCTTCATAGCTTAACCTTTAAACCTATTTTAACTTCTTGGTGCCATTAAGATCTTGATCCTAAGATATTAATTCTACTTTGCCAGTTTCTAAATGGTATATTCCGCCTACAATTTTAATTTTTTTCTCCTGCACAAATCGACTTAAGATAGGTGCGCTATTCTTTAGCTCATCAACAGCGTGAATGACATTCATCTTTATCGCATTTTCATACAATGTTCCAGGCATATCTTTCGCTGCCCTAATTGCTGGCGATAATGCAGTCGCTATTGTTTGAATGTGTCCTGGGAATTGTTCATTCGATAATCAAAAATCTTTTACCATCAGAGTTAAAAATTCTCAGTTAAGAAAGCTTAATTCGCTACTTCAAAAGGCGAAAAATTTACCCTCTTTCAGAAAAGCTTGTCTATTTCACTTACTGCATCAAAAACGATAATTCCACATAGTGTTTCAGCTTGAATTTATTGCCACATAAACTACTTGTTTAAATCGATACTCTCCAAATACTATCATATGCGTAAACCGCACGATATGCACGCTCACCCCGGCATCAAGGGCCAGCCGGGACACTGTGTAGGCGACCTCCTTTTTCCTCATCCGGCGCAGCAGGAAAGCTGCTTCACGTCCTTGTTGAAGGTCTGCGCCGCGAGCTTCAACCCTTCGACCATCGTCAGGTAGGGGAACAATTGGTCGGCCAGTTCCTGCACTGTCATGCGGTTGCGAATAGCCAGGACCGCCGTCTGGATCAGCTCGCCCGCTTCCGGAGCCACCGCCTGCACACCGATCAAGCGCCCGCTGCCGGCATCGGCCACCAGCTTGATGAAGCCGCGTGTGTCGAAATTGGCGAGCGCACGCGGCACGTTGTCCAGCGTCAGCAGCCGGCTATCGGTCTCGATGCCGTCATGGTGCGCTTCCGCTTCGCTGTAGCCCACGGTCGCCACTTGCGGATCGGTGAACACCACGGCCGGCATCGCGGTCAGGTCCAGGGCCGCGTCTCCGCCAGTCATGTTGATCGCTGCACGGGTGCCGGCCGCTGCCGCGACATAGACGAACTGAGGCTGGTCGGTGCAGTCGCCGGCCGCGTAGATGTCCGGGTTACTCGTGCGCATTCCCTTGTCGATGACGATGGCACCCTGCGCATTGACTCCAACACCCGCTGCTGGGAGTAGAAGGCTGCGCGTGTTCGGTGTCCGGCCGGTGGCGACCAGCAACTTGTCGGCACGCACTTCGCCGTGCCCGGTGGTCAGCACGAAATTCCCTTCCACATAGGCGACGTGGCTCGCTTGTGTATGTTCCAGCACCTCGATGCCCTCGGCACGGAAAGCGGCTGTGACGGCCTCGCCGATGGCCGGGTCTTCCCGAAAGAACAAGGTGCTGCGCGCCAGGATCGTGACCTGGCTACCCAGCCGGGCGAAGGCTTGCGCCAGTTCCAGCGCCACCACCGACGAGCCGATCACGGCCAGGCGTTCGGGAATGGTGTCGCTGACCAGGGCCTCGGTCGAAGTCCAGTAGGGTGACTCTTTCAGGCCCGGAATCGGCGGCACGGCCGGACTGGCACCCGTGGCGACCAGGCAGCGGTCGAAAGCCACCACGCGCTCGCCGCCATCGTTCAAATGGACGGCAAGACTCTGGTTGTCCTTGAAACGCGCTTCACCGTGCAGAACGGTGATGGCTGAATTGCCGTCCAGGATGCCTTCGTACTTGGCATGACGCAGCTCATCGACACGGGCCTGCTGCTGGGCCAGCAGCCGCTCGCGCAGGATCGTCGGCGGTGTGGGTGGCATGCCGCCATCGAACGGGCTTTCCCGACGCAGATGGGCGATGTGGGCGGCGCGAATCATGATCTTGGACGGCACGCAGCCGATATTGACGCAGGTGCCGCCGATGGTGCCGCGCTCGATCAGCGTGACGTGCGCGCCTTGCTCGACGGCTTTCAGTGCTGCCGCCATCGCGGCTCCACCGCTGCCAATGACGGCTACTTGCAACGGGTGTTCGCCGTCGCTACGTTTATCAGCGCCCCCCATCCAGCCGCGCACATTGTCGAGCAGTCCGCTGCGGTTGTCCGTCGGTGGAACATCGGCGAGCGTTGCTTTGTAGCCCAGTCCGGCCACGGCGGCAGTCAGCGCATCCGGTAACGTGCCCGGCAGGGTGGTGAGTTGCGCTGTGCCCTTCGGATAGGACACCAGCGCCGACTGCACGCCGGGGACCTTTTCCAGCGCTTCCTTGACGTGCGCCGCGCACGAGTCGCAGGTCATGCCGGTGATTCTTAGATTAGTCATGCAACAACTCCTATTTTTTTATGTTGGCAACGGCCTAGACTGTTATCCGCGCGGGGGAGGCAGTTCGCAGGTGAGACAAAATCCCAAATGGCCCCCCCGACCATGAACGCCAAGCCGACATAGACCACGTTCGCCGTCCACCAGTTACCAAGCAACCAGACAGTCCCAGCGAACACGATGGCTGGCCCGATCATGCCGAGCAGGCTGCGGTGCCATTGCCGATGACTCAGCCAGCTCAGTGCATTCGCCAGCAAAGCCACGACTGCGAACAGCGGCAGCAGCTTGGAGATGAACAACCCTTCGTATTCCTGTAGAAAGCCCAGGCCGATGGCCGCGCCCAAGCTGGCGAGGGCAGGAAAACAGGCGGCGCATCCCATCGCGGAAACAACGCTGCCAAGCGCGCCAGCTTTGTCGGCAATGCGTGTCATCAGTCCCATGATCGCCCCAGGTTCGGGTTCAGTGGCTCACTGCTTGACGCTGGACGGATAGCCCGCGTCTCCGATTGCCTTGGCCAGCTTCTGCACGCTGGTCTTGGCATCATCGAAGGTGACAACCGCTTCGCGTGTCTCGAAGGTCACGTCAACTTTGCTGACGCCTTCGACCTTGGAAATCGCCTTCTTGACGGTGATCGGGCAGGCGGCGCAGGTCATGCCCGGTACGGACAGCGTGACGGTCTGGGTGGCGGCCCACACGGGGACAACAACGGCAGCGAGGGCGAGGGAGGCAAACAGTTTTTTCATGATGAACTCCTGTGATTAATAGAAAAATGGCATGACGTAGGGAAATCCGAGCGCGACCAGAACCAGCGCGGCCA
>LNFM01001153.1_pt1 | contig 61657 bp, 56 predicted proteins | sample 596031 | NCBI WGS metagenome assembly LNFM01 (sample SAMN04254537, study PRJNA301005) | activated carbon metagenome | isolation source: dual media filters at the Ann Arbor, Michigan drinking water treatment plant | place: USA: Ann Arbor | reverse complement strand
GGTTATGTGGGCGAGGACGTCGAGAACATCATCCTGAAGCTGCTGCAGTCCGCCGACTACAACGTCGAGCGCGCGCAGCGCGGCATCGTCTACATCGACGAGGTCGACAAGATCAGCCGCAAGTCCGACAACCCTTCGATCACCCGCGACGTGTCGGGCGAGGGCGTGCAGCAGGCGCTGCTGAAGATCATGGAAGGCACGGTGGCCAGCGTGCCGCCCCAGGGCGGCCGCAAGCATCCGCAGCAGGAATTCCTGCAGGTGGACACCACCAACATCCTGTTCATCTGCGGCGGCGCGTTCTCGGGCCTCGAGAAGATCATCGACGCCCGCGGCTCCGAGAAGTCCATCGGCTTCGGCGCCAACGTGGTCGGTCCCGAGGACCGCCGCACCGGCGACATCCTGCAGAACGTCGAGCCCGAGGACCTGCTGAAGTTCGGCCTGATCCCCGAATTCGTCGGCCGCCTGCCGGTGCTCGCGACGCTGAGAGACCTGGACGAGACGGCGCTGATGGAGATCCTGACCAAGCCGAAGAACGCGCTGGTCAAGCAGTACCAGCGCCTGTTCGAAATGGAAGGCGTGTCGCTCGGCTTCACCGACGACGCGCTGCACGGCGTCGCCAAGCGGGCGATCAAGCGCAAGACCGGGGCGCGCGGCCTGCGGTCGATCATGGAAAGCATCCTGCTCGACACGATGTTCGACCTGCCGGCGCTGGAAGGCGTCGGCGAGGTGGTCATCAACAACGAGGTCGTCGAGGGCCGCGCACAGCCGCTGTACATCTATTCCGAGCGGCGCGCGGACGACGCCGTCAAGGGCGCGTGACATCCGTGTTCCCCCGTCATGGGTGCGGGGGTTGATCTTTCGTAACCCAATTGCCATGTGAGCGGGTACGATAGAATGGGGCTGCCGAGTCGGTTGGCCCCCAGATATGGATCGAATGGAAGCCATGCCGAAGTCTGACAAGTCCAACACGTTTCCTGTCCTGCCGCTGCGCGACATCGTCGTGTTCCCGCACATGATCGTTCCCCTGTTCGTCGGGCGCGAGAAATCCGTGCGGGCGCTCGAGGACGTGATGAAGGACGACAAGAAGATCCTGCTCGTCACGCAGAAGGACGCCGGACAGGACGATCCCGGCCACGCCGACATCTTCCGCGTCGGCACCATCGCGTCGGTTCTCCAGCTGCTCAAGCTGCCCGACGGTACCGTCAAGGTGCTGGTCGAGGGCGGCGCGCGCGCGCGGCTCGACGAGTTCGTCGACAATCCCGAGTTCTTCGAGGCCAGCGCCTCGGTGATCGAGGAGACGCTGGCCGAGCGCGCCGAGCTCGAGGCACTGGCCCGCTCGGTGGTCACGCAGTTCGAACAGTATGTGAAGCTGAACAAGAAGGTTCCGCCGGAAGTCCTTGTTTCAATTAACCAGATCGAGGATCCAGCCAAGCTGGCCGATACGCTGGCGTCGCACCTGTCCGTCAAGATCTCCGAGAAGCAGGAGCTGCTCGAGATGCACGACGTCGGCAGCCGCCTGGAGCGCGTCTACGGCCTGATGGAGAACGAGATCGGCGTGCTCGAGGTCGAGAAGAAGATCCGCGGCCGCGTCAAGAAGCAGATGGAGAAGACCCAGCGCGAGTACTACCTGAATGAGCAGATGAAGGCCATTCAGCGGGAACTCGGCGAGGGTGACGAGGGCGCCGACGAGATCGCGGAGCTCGAAGAGAAGATCTCCCGTCTGAAGCTGACCAAGGAAGCCAGGACCAAGGCCGAGGGCGAGCTGAAGAAGCTGCGCAACATGAGCCCCATGTCGGCTGAAGCCACGGTCGTGCGCAACTACCTGGACTGGCTGCTGAGCATCCCGTGGGGCAAGTCCAAGAAGGTGCGGGCCGACATCCATGTGGCCGAGCAGGTCCTGGATACGGACCACTATGGCCTCGAGAAGGTCAAGGAGCGCATCCTCGAATATCTGGCGGTCCAGCAGCGGACCAAGAAGATCCGGGGGCCGATCCTGTGCCTCGTCGGTCCGCCCGGCGTCGGCAAGACCTCGCTCGGCAAGTCCATCGCCAAGGCCACCGGCCGCGACTTCGTGCGCGTGTCGCTGGGCGGCGTGCGCGACGAGGCCGAGATCCGCGGCCATCGCCGGACCTATATCGGCTCCATGCCCGGCAAGGTCATCCAGAGCATGAAGAAGGCGGGCAGCAACAACCCGCTGTTCCTGCTCGACGAGATCGACAAGATGGGCGCGGATTTCCGCGGCGATCCGTCGTCGGCGCTGCTCGAGGTGCTCGACCCCGAACAGAACAACACCTTCAACGACCACTATCTGGAGGTCGATTACGACCTGTCGAAGGTGATGTTCGTGACGACGGCGAACACGCTGAACATTCCCAGCCCGCTGATGGACCGCATGGAGATCATCCGCCTCAGCGGCTACACCGAGGACGAGAAGATCGAGATCGCCAAGCGCCACCTGATCAGCAAGCAGCTGGAGCAGAACGGCATCAAGAAGGGCGAGTGGGAAATCTCCGACGAAGCCCTGCGCGACCTGATCCGTTATTACACCCGCGAGGCGGGCGTGCGCTCGCTCGAGCGTGAGCTGGCCAAGCTGGTGCGCAAGGCGATCCGCGAGCTGGTCGGCGGCGAGACCAAGAAGGTCCGCGTCACCGCCGAGAACCTGGGCGACTTCTCGGGCGTCCGCCGCTTCCGCTACGGCATCGCCGAAGAGGAAGACAGCGTCGGCGTGGTCACCGGCCTGGCCTGGACCGAAGTGGGCGGCGAGCTGCTGTCCATCGAATCCGTGCTGGTCCCCGGCAAGGGCAAGATGACCATCACCGGCAAGCTGGGCGACGTGATGCAGGAGTCGATCCAGGCGGCCGCCAGCTTCGTGAAGTCACGGGCGACCACGTTCGGCATCCACCCGCGCATCTTCGAGAAGCGGGACATCCACATCCATGTCCCCGAGGGCGCGGTGCCCAAGGACGGCCCGTCAGCCGGCGTCGGCATGGTCACCTCGATCGTGTCGGTGCTGACCAACAACCCGGTGCGCAAGGACATCGCCATGACCGGCGAGGTCACGCTGCGGGGCAGGGTGTTCGCCATCGGCGGCCTGAAGGAGAAGCTGCTGGCGGCGCTGCGCGGCGGCATCAAGACCGTGCTGATCCCGAGGGACAACGAGAAGGATCTGGCCGAGGTTCCCGACAACGTGAAGGCCGGCCTGGAGATCATTCCGGTGTCCACGGTCGAGGAGGTGCTGCAACACGCGCTGACCAAGCCGCTCACCCCGATCACCTGGGAAGAGGACGATTCGGTGGCCGCGTTGAGCAAGGACAAGCCGGTGGGCGACGCCGAAGGGCTGGTAACCCACTAGCCCGGACGCGGTTCACCGCCCCAAAACCGATAAAGCCCCTGAAAAGCGCAGATTTCCTGAGCATTTCGGGGGCTTTTCCTTTGACGCATATGGGCGCTCCCTCTAAACTCGCGGTTCTCTCGCAAAGAGAGACCTGTTGGATAAATCAACATAAACAAGGGGGTTGTCGTGAACAAAAACGACCTGATCGCGGCCGTTGCAACCAGTGCAGGCCTCTCCAAGACGGATGCCGCAAGCGCGGTCGATGCCGTCCTCGACGGTATCTCTGGTGCGCTGGCGAAGGGCGATGAAGTCCGTCTCGTCGGCTTCGGCACCTTCAGCGTCGCCAAGCGCGCCGCCACCACCGGCCGCAATCCGCGCACCGGCACCGCCATCAAGATTCCGGCGTCCACCCAGCCCAAGTTCAAGGCTGGCAAGGCGCTGAAGGACGCCGTCAACTAAAGGCGTTTCCTGACGTTTCTGGTCAAGCAGCCGGCCGTCCTTCGCGGGGCGGTCGGCTTCATTTATTGCGTGTAAATTGCATTTAATTTGAACTGCTTCGGGCGGTTAGCTCAGTTGGTAGAGCATCTCGTTTACACCGAGAGGGTCGGCGGTTCGAGCCCGTCACCGCCCACCAGCCTTCGCGCTGCACGCTTCGGCCTGGCAAGCCAGGGCACAGAATTCAGTGCGCGGCGCGCGTCGCGCCGAGGTTACTTTCTTGCGCTACGTTTACATGCTTCGCAGCCAGGTTGACCCTGATCGGCACTACATGGGCGTCACCGGCGATTTGAAGGCTCGGCTCGCCCGGCACAATCCCGGGGAGGTCCCACATACTTCCAGATATCGGCCCTGGACGCTGGCGACCCACGTGGCTTTTTCCGACGAGGTCAAGGCCTTCGCATTCGAGAAATATCTCAAGTCGGCGTCGGGCCGTCCTTTCGCAAAAAAGCGGTTCTGACCTGAATTCCGCCATCGGGAATCGCTCTGCCGTGCCTTGGGTGAGCCCTCTCAGAACCGGCTGACGACGGCGATGCGGCCGATGCTGCGCTCGAAGCCGCTCGATGACTGTGTGCGGGAGGTCGAGTAATCGTAGGCGAACTCGACGGCGAGATCGCGGTGGATGTCCCACGTCAGGCTGATCCCCGCGCTCTTCGTGAACCGCGAGGACCCGGGAACTTCGATCTCGTAGCCGATGACCAACCGGATGTCCCAGCGCAGCGAGCGGCCCAGCGAGTCCGATGCCTGGAGCAGGACTTCGTTGAGGTGGAGCAGGCCGGGATTGTAGTAGCCGGCCTGCCCGGGCCTCGTGAAGTCGAAGCCGGTATAGCGGTAGCCGAGCACGATCCTGGGGTCGTTCAGGATTCGGCGGCCGGCTTGCAGTTGCCACCAGGTACGCCGGTTTCCATCGGAATAGTCCGCCCAGCTTGCCCGCGCCGAGAGCCGCGTGCGTTCATCGACCAGAAAATCCATCGACGCGTTCACCTGGGTCGCCACCAGCCCGGCCCTGAGTGCCTCCTCGCTGTCGAATGTCCACCGGGAGGAGCCGACGTCGAAGCGAAGCCGGTCGTTGGGGACGAAGGTGAGATAGGTTTCGTAGGTGAAGATATCCCTGTCGCCCGACTGGCCCCGGACATCGATGACATCGGCATACACGCTCGCGTTCAGGTCGAAGGCGTCGCTCAGTCGCAGCTGGCCGCGCAGGCCGAACCGGTCGACGCGGATTTTTTCCACGGAGTCGCCGGGTGGGCGATAGAGCGCGGCAACGTATCGCGGCCCCGCGGAGCCCCTCCCATCCAGGAAAGTCGCCCGCGCATCGAGCGCCAGTTCAGTGATTTCGAGGTCATCGGACTGGTCGTAGATGCGCCAGTCGGCGCGGGCCGCCGGACGCTTCTGGGCTTCGATCTCGCCCAGCAGAGTCCGGGCCCGGTCATCGCCCGGGTCGGCCGCGAGCTGGGCTCGCAGCACCTCTACCGACCGATCCGGCCGGCCCATCCAGGTCAGCGATTCGGCGATGATGGCGATCGCCTGGCGGTCGTTGGGCTGCTGCCCAATCACCGGCGCCAGGCGCTCGATCGCCCGCCGGTAGCGGCCGCGCCAGCTCAGCACGCGGGCGGCGCCGCGCTGTGCCTCCGGTTCGCCCGGGTGATCGCCCAGGACCTGTTCATAAGCGGCCAGCGCCTCGCCCAGCCGGTTGGCCCAGGACAGCACCTGCGCCCGCGCCAGGCGGACCTCGAGATCGGCCGGGGTATCGACCAGCATACGGTCATAGAGGGCGATGGAGGCGGCATGGTCGCCCTGCCACGAGAGGGCGCGAGCGAGCCCCATGCGCGCCCAGCGCAGCCGGCCGGGATCGCTTGCCGCCGTGGCGCCCCGGTATAGCGCGATCGCCTCGTCGACGCGGCCGGACCAGGTCAACTGGTCGGCCAGTTCCAGGACCCACTCCTCCTGGCGGCCCGGCGCCATCGCAATCGCTTGCCTGAACGCGGCGATCGCGTCGGCGTGCCGGTCCTGGCGGGCGGCCGCGCGGGCGATCCCGACGGCCTCGTCGGCGGCGGGGGTCGGGCTCCGCGCCGCCGCTTCAGCCGAGCAGACCAGCAATAGCGAAAAAATCGCCGCCTTCAGCATGCTGCCTCGAGGGGGGCGGCGCTGGCTGACCGCTGATTGCGGATGGCTTCCAGGACCAGCGGACCCAGGCCGACGCAGGCGATGCAGCCAGCCAGCCAGCCGGCCCAGGCCGCCGCGACATAGTGGCCCCGAGCGGCGAACACGAGCATCCAGGCGGACTGCGTGACGATGAAGAAAAGCTCGACGAGCAGGTAGGGCACGCGAACATTCGGCTTGCGGGCGGACGTCGCGCGCCTGGCGCCGGGCGAGATGCGCGGCTGGCCTTGCGCCGCCGACACGGCGGCCGTCTTCGGGGTGCGCTCGAACTCCGCATGCATCGGCCCGAACAGGCCTTCCAGGAACGCGCACACATGGTGCGGCAGCATGCCGGCGTTGATGAACAGGTAGGGGAACACACGCAAGAATCTGCGTACCCGTCCCGACCCGACATCAGCCCGGTTCGCATAGGTCCGGCGCGTCTCGATCGTTGCAAGCAACGTCGCGACGAGCGCGAAGATCGACGGCGGCAGGAAGTAGATCATCGATCCCACGACCTCGTCGGAGCTGCCGAACCAAAGGCCATGGGTGATCAGAAACGGGAAGATGGTGATCCATGAGGCCCACAGCGGCCATTGCCAGGAAATGCCCATGAAGTAGGTCAGGTAGATCTTGGTGAGCCACGGTCTGCGGTAATTGAAAAGCAGCGTCCCCATGTGCAATCGCTGAAGCTGCGCCCAACCCTGTGTCCAGCGTTTCTGCTGGAGGCGATAGGCGGCAAACGTCTGGGGCAGTTCCGCCGGCGCCACGACCTCCTTGACGAAACGGGTCTGGTAGCCGGCGAAGAGCACGCGCATGCTGAGTTCGCAGTCTTCGACGAGGCTCGCGGAACGCCATCCGCCGGCCGCCTGGATGGCCGAGGCCCGCCACACACCCGCGGTACCGGTAAAGTTGACGAAGTGGATGACAGCCGACCGCCAGGACTTCTGAAGCGTGTGGTGGTCGTCCACCCAGAGCGCCTGCGCGGCGGTCAGCAGCGACTCGTCATCGTTGAGATGTCCCCATTGCGCCTGGACGAGCGCCAGTTCAGGCTTGCCCGCGCCATCGACCTCGAAGAAGTGGGGCATGGCATTACGAAGAAAGTCGTGCGGCGGCAGGAAATCGGCATCGAAGATGGCGATGAACTCCGCGTCGGTGAGGTGCCGGCCGGCTTCCAGCGCGCCGGCCTTGTAGCCCGCGCGGTTGGCGCGGTGGATCCAGGCACAGGGAATGCCGGTTTCCCGCGACACGTCGTCGCAGACACCCCGGACCATGTCCTGGATGGCCGGGTCGGTGGAATCGTCGAGCACCTGAATGGTCAGCCGTCCCTTCGGCCAGTCCAGCGCGGCCGCCGCCTCGATGATCCGCCGTGCGACGGCGGCTTCATTGAACATGGGAAGCTGCACACAAACGGCCGGCGTCTCCATCGGCAGGCGTCCGGGACTCCTGGGGGATCGCCCGCTCCAGATGTATCCAATGCGTTCCATCAGCCCAAACGACAGCCATAATATAATAAAGGCGAATGGAACGTGAAGAATGGCGAGGATGATCCAGCCGACCGGTGATGCTCCGGCGGTTCCTGGTTGCCAACCTCCCAGCGTCATTGAAAACAAAACCAGCCAGACCAGCGTCAGTGACGCCAGGTAGAGCCGCCAGTCGCCAGAAATCGACCGCGCTGGCCTGGTTTTCCGGGTGGCTTTGTCGACATGAAGATGTTTCTTCAGGCCCGTTTCGCCGGGGTTCGCGATCTCTATCGGCCCCGCGTTCACCCATGACGCGTCCCGCTGCATCTTCTGTTCGTCGTCATCGCTCGCTGGCGTGACGGGCGTTACGCGGTATCCCGGCGCCGATGGCCGGTGGTTCCGGCCGGTTCCCTGTGTCGACATCAGCGAACTCCCTTGCGTGCGGCGCGAGCTGTTCCTGCGCCTGGGTAGAGAACTCGAGGTCGGCCGGGGACGTGAACGACGCCTGAAATCCACATGAAAGGAGCATGAAAATCAGTGCTTGGGCGGCGAAGATCGGTAACATGGCAGGTGACGAGATCCTCCTGGACTGAAGGTGCCATGGGCGCACTCGGTTATCGAACCAAGCTGCTTGGGACCTTTGGGCTGCTGCTTCTGCTGGTCGCCGTGCCCGTGCTCGTCGCGTGGACCGCGGCCGAGCAGCTTGACCGCCTGAACGAGCGGTCGCGCATCGCGCATGAAGTGCTCGATGCGCACCTCACGATCGCCGAGCTGGGCCAGCTGCTGCTTCGCACGGATCGCGGTGCCGAAGCTCTACCGACGCCCAGCGAGGACCTGCGCCGCCATGCGGAGGTCGAGGCGCAGTTCAGGCGGGCCCGCGCCGCGATCGTCGGTGAGATGGAGCTCATCGGAACCGGCGGCGCCGGCGAGGAACTGGAAGAACTCACACGCCTCGACGACATCCGCTCGCGGCTTGACCGCGCCATCGCCGGCAACCGGAACACCGGCTGGCGCGACGTGGTCTTCGCCGCCGTGGACGAGGAGCGGCGCGAGCTGCGGCAGGCCGATGCCGCCGCGCGCAGCGCGTCGCGCGTCATGCGCCTGATGCTCGGGTCCTGTGCGTTCGGCGCGATCCTGATCGCGGCAGTCTTGCTGTATTTATTCCAGCATTCGGTGCGCCTGCGTCTGAACCGTCTGATCGCGGGCATGCAGGCCCTGGCCACGGGCGATTTCGCGCACCGCATCAGGCTGGATGGCCAGGACGAGTTCGCGGAGATGGCACAGGGTTTCGATCTCATGGCGGAGACGCTGCAGCGCCAAAACCAGGCGATCGCCGACGCGCGCGAGGCGCTGGAGGAAACCGTCGCGGCGCGCACCAGCGCGCTGGAGGCCGCCAATGCACGGCTTGCCGAAGCCGGAGAGCGCCGGCGCCAGTTCCTCGCGGATATCAGCCATGAGCTTCGCACGCCACTGACGATCATCCGCGGCGAGGCGGAGGTTTCGCTGCGCGGTGTGGAGAAGCCGGCCGACACCTACCGGGAGGCGCTGTCGCGGATCGTGGACCAGGCGCTCGGCATGGGTCGCCTGGTCGACGATCTGCTGTTCGTGGCGCGCACCGACGCCGGCGAACCCAGGCTCAACCTGCGGCCGCTCCTGCTCGCGCCGTTCCTCGAGCGCTGCGTGGCGAGCGTGCGGTCTTTCGTCGAGAGCGATGGCGGCGGCATCGACATGAATTTCGGCTGCGAGCCGAGCGTGATCGGCGACCCGGACCGGCTTCGCCAGCTGGTCAATATCCTGCTCGACAATGCGATCCGCTACTCGTCTGACGCGCCGCGCATCGCCGTGAGCCTGCTCGCGTCTCCGAACGGTGTGACGGTTCAGGTGAGCGATAATGGCATCGGCATCGCCGCCGCCGATCTCCCGCATATTTTCGATCGCTACCGCCGCGGCGAGCGGGCGGAACGCAAGAACGGCGACGGCGTCGGGCTCGGCTTGCCGATGGCCAAGGCGATCGTCGAGGCGCATGGGGGCACCATCACTATCGAGAGTGTCGAAGATGTCGGGACGACCGTTTCGGTGTTTCTGCCGACCGTCAGCGGACTACGCGCCATAGCATGAAGATTCTGGTTGTCGAGGATGAGCCGCTCGTCGCGGATTTTCTCAGACGCGGCCTTGTGGCCGAGGGTCACGCCGTCACGCTCGCGGGCGATGGCGGCGAGGGGCATGCCTATGCCCTGGCCGGAGGCTTTGACGTCATACTGCTCGACGTCAGGCTGCCGATCCGCTCGGGCCTCGAGGTTTGCTCGGCGCTGCGCGGCGCCGGCGTAGCGACACCGATCCTGATGCTGACCGCGCTCGATGCGGTGGCCGACCGCGTCGAAGGGCTCAAGCGCGGCGCCGACGACTATCTGATCAAGCCCTATGCCTTCGAAGAGCTCATCGCGCGTATCCAGGCGCTGGCGCGGCGACATACGCGCGGCAGGATCGACCCGCGAGCCCGCCGCTATGTGCATGCGGATCTGACCCTGGACCGCGAAACCCTCGTCGTCACCCGCGGCCAGGCCATCATCGCGCTCACGGCCAGGGAGATCGGCATCCTGGAGATGCTGATCGTGCGTCCCGGCGTCGTCGTCTCGCGCGAGCGTATCCTCAGTTCCGTCTGGGGTGTACAGGTGGACCCGCTGACCAACATCATCGACGTCTATATCGGCCGGCTGCGCCGCAAGCTCGGCGAGCACGGCGCCCCGATCATCGAAACTGTCCGCGGCTTCGGGTATCGGCTGGTCGAGCCGTGACGCTTGCTCCACCGGGTGTGGAATCCTATCCAAACTTCCCTGATACGAGGCGATTATCCGTTGACACCATTCGGGGGGTGCCGTACACGGAGCCTCCCTTGCGGGGGTGTAGCTCAGTTGGTTAGAGCGTCGGCCTGTCACGCCGAAGGTCGCGGGTTCGAGTCCCGTCACTCTCGCCATTTCTCTCCTGTACAGACCGGCGCAGCGTGGCGATCACGCCACGCGGCGGATCGACCGGAGCCCCGTCACACTCGCCACTTTCCCACAGTTCTGGCCTGCGAAAACACAGGTCCATTGGGTTTGACACGGGGGGTGCGCCGACTATACTGCGCCCCGATCGATCCCAGCCGGACCGATCGGTAAGCCGGATCTACAACGCACAATCAGACGGTTTCCGATGCAGGGTTTGCTCGCCGAGTACCTACCTATTCTGCTGTTCCTTGGCGTCGCCACAGCCTTCTCGCTGATCATGATCGGAGCCGCCGTGCTGGTGGCGCGCCAGAACCCCGATCCGGCCAAGCTGGCCGCCTATGAATGCGGCTTCGACGCCTTCGGCGACAGCCGCGGCCAGTTCGACGTGCGCTTCTACCTGGTCGCCATCCTGTTCATCATCTTCGATCTCGAGGTCGCTTTCCTGTTCCCGTGGGCTATCTCACTGGGGGACATCGGCCTGTTCGGATTCTGGTCGATGATGATCTTCCTAGGCGTGCTGACCGTGGGCTTCGTCTACGAATGGAAGAAAGGGGCGCTGGAATGGGAGTAGAGAATCCGCTCGCGCCGGGTCGCCAGAAACTGGACGCCTCGACCGCCGCCTCGCGCGACTATTTCGAGACCCTCTCCGGCGACCTGTCCGAAAAGGGCTTCATCGTCGCCGGCGTGGACGACCTGATCAACTGGGCGCGCACCGGATCGCTGTGGTGGATGACCTTCGGCCTGGCGTGCTGCGCCGTCGAGATGATGCAGGCCAACATGCCGCGCTACGACCTGGAGCGCTTCGGCTTCGCGCCGCGCGCCTCGCCGCGCCAGTCGGACGTGATGATCGTCGCCGGCACGCTCACCAACAAGATGGCGCCGGCGCTGCGCCGGGTCTACGACCAGATGCCCGAGCCGCGCTACGTGATCTCCATGGGCAGCTGCGCCAATGGCGGCGGCTATTACCATTATTCCTATTCGGTGGTGCGCGGCTGTGACCGCGTGGTGCCCGTCGACATCTACGTTCCGGGCTGTCCGCCCACCGCCGAAGCGCTGGTTTACGGGATTCTGCAGCTGCAGAAGAAGATCCGGCGGACCGGAAACCTGTCGCGATAGGGGCTGTGATGGACGGGGCGCTACACGAGCTTGGCGAGCACATCGCCACCAGCCTGCCGGACGCCGTGACGGGCTTCGAGGTCCGTCTCGGCGAGCTGACGGTCGCGGCCCATGCCGGGCACATCGTCCGGCTGCTGAAATTCCTGCGCGACAACACCGCCAGCCGGTGCCAGCAGCTCATCGACGTCTGCGGCGCCGATTATCCGAACCGGCCACTGCGCTTCGACGTGGTCTACCACCTGCTCAGCCTGACCCATAACCACCGCGTCAGGGTCAAGGTGCAGACCGACGAGGATACGCCGGTGCCGTCGGTCATCGAGGTCTACGGCGCGGCGACCTGGTTCGAGCGGGAATGCTGGGACCTCTACGGCGTGATGTTCAACGGCCATCCGGACCTGCGCCGCATCCTCACCGACTATGGTTTCCAGGGCTTCCCGCTGCGCAAGGACTTCCCGCTGACCGGCTATGTGGAAGTGCGCTACTCGGAAGAGCAAAAGCGCGTGGTGTACGAGCCAGTGAGCCTGATGCAGGAGTTCCGCGACTTCGATTTCATGAGCCCGTGGGAAGGCGCCAGATACATCCTGCCCGGCGACGGGAAGGCGGCGGGCGAGGGTGGAAAGCAAGGCTGATGGCGGACGTCGAACTCAAGAATTTCAACCTCAACTTCGGGCCGCAGCATCCCGCGGCCCATGGTGTTCTGCGCCTGATCACCGAGCTGGACGGCGAGATCGTCGAGCGGCTTGATCCGCATATCGGCCTGTTGCACCGGGGCACCGAGAAGCTGATCGAGTACAAGACCTATCTGCAGGCCGTGCCCTATTTCGACCGGCTCGACTATGTCGCGCCGATGAACCAGGAGCACGCCTTCGCGCTCGCCGTCGAGAAGCTGCTGGGCTGCGAGGTGCCGGTGCGCGGCCAGTACATCCGGGTGCTCTATGCCGAAATCGGCCGCATCGCCAACCACCTGCTGAACCTCACCACCCACGCGCTGGACGTGGGCGCCATGACGCCAATCCTGTGGGGGTTCGAGGAACGCGAGAAGCTGATGGTGTTCTACGAGCGGGCCTGCGGCGCGCGCCTGCACGCGGCCTATTTCCGGCCCGGCGGCGTCCACCAGGACCTGCCGCCCGAGCTGCTCGAGGACATCTTCACCTGGACCGACACGTTCCCGGAAATTCTCGCCGACATGGAAACCATGCTGATCGGGAACCGTATCTTCAAGCAGCGCAACGCCGATATCGGCGTGGTCACCGCCGACGAGGCGTTCGACCTGGGATTCTCGGGCCCGCCGCTGCGCGCCTCGGGCATCGCGTGGGACCTGCGCAAGTCGCAGCCCTATGACGGCTACGAGAAATTCGACTTCGACATCCCGATCGGCAAGCACGGCGACTGCTACGACCGCTTCATCCTGCGGCTGGAGGAAATCCGCCAGAGCCTGAAGATCATGAAGCAGGCGATCAACGAGATGCCGGCCGGCCCGGTCGCCTCGCTCGACCGCAAGATCGTGCCGCCTTCGCGCGGCGAGATGAAGCGCTCCATGGAAGCGCTGATCCATCACTTCAAGCTGTACACCGAAGGCTACAAGGTGCCCGAAGGCGAGACCTATGTCGCGGTCGAGGCGCCGAAGGGCGAGTTCGGCGTCTATGTGGTCGCCGACGGCACCAACAAGCCCTATCGCTGCAAGATCCGCGCGCCGGGCTTCCCGCATCTGGCCGCCATGGATTTCATGTGCCGGGGACATATGCTGGCGGACATTCCCGCCATCCTCGGCTCACTCGACATCGTGTTCGGGGAGATCGACCGATGAGCGGCGCGCACGCTGCCCCCTTCGTCCAGCCGGCCCGCTTCGAGTTCACCCCCGAGAGCATGGAGCAGGTCGACAGGCACATCGCCAAATATCCGAAAGGGCGTCAGCAGAGCGCGGTGATGCCGCTGCTCGACATCGCCCAGCGCCAGAACGGCGGCTGGCTGCCGGAAGCGGCGATAAGGGTGATCGGCGAGATGCTCAACATGCCCTATATCCGCGTCTACGAGGTCGCCAGCTTCTACACCATGTACAATCTGGCGCCAGTCGGCCGGCACCTGGTGCAGGTCTGCACGACGACGCCGTGCTGGCTGCGCGGCTCCGACCAGGTGATGGAGGCGTGCCGCCAGTCGCTCGGCGTGCGCGCCGGCCAGACCTCGGCCGACGGCCAGTTCACCCTGATCGAGGTGGAATGCCTGGGCGCCTGCGTCAACGCGCCGATGATGCAGATCGGCGACGACTACTACGAGGACCTGGATGCGGGCAGCACCAGGCGCATCCTCGACGACCTGAAGGCGGGCCGCGCGCCCGCGCCGGGACCGCAGATCGACCGGATCAACGCGGCGCCCGTGGGCGGACCGACCACGCTGAAGGAGACCGCGTGATGCTGGCGGACCAGGACCGTATCTTCACCAACCTCTATGGGGTGCACAGCCCGTATCTCGACGGCGCCAGGGCGCGCGGCGACTGGGACGGCACCGCCGCGCTGATCGCCAACGGCCAGGACTGGATTATCACCCAGGTCAAGGAATCCGGGCTGCGCGGCCGCGGCGGCGCCGGCTTCCCGACCGGCCTCAAGATGTCGTTCATGCCCAAGGAAAGCGACGGCCGTCCGTCCTATCTGGTGGTCAACGCCGACGAGGGCGAGCCGGGGACGTGCAAGGACCGCGAGATCATGCGCCACGACCCGCACAAGCTGGTCGAGGGCTGCCTGGTGGCCGGCTACGCCATGCGCGCGGTCGCCGCCTATATCTATATTCGCGGCGAGTTCTACCGCGAGGCCGAGACGCTGCAGCGGGCCATCGACGAGGCCTACGGCGCCGGCCTGATCGGCGACAACGCCTGCGGCACCGGCTACAGGTTCGACGTCTATCTCCACCGCGGCATGGGCGCCTATATCTGCGGCGAGGAAACCGCGCTGATCGAGAGCCTGGAAGGCAAGAAGGGCCAGCCGCGCCTGAAGCCGCCGTTCCCGGCCAATCTGGGCGTCTGGGGCTGCCCGACGACGGTGTCCAACGTGGAATCGATCGCCGTCATCCCGGCCATCCTGCGCCGTGGCGCCACCTGGTTTTCCGGCATCGGCCGGCCCAACAACACCGGCACCAAGCTGTTTTGCATCTCCGGTCACGTCAACAAGCCGTGCACCGTCGAGGAGGCCATGAGCATCCCGCTGCGCGAGCTGATCGATCGGCATTGCGGCGGCGTGCGCGGCGGCTGGGACAATCTGCTGGCGGTCATCCCGGGCGGCTCGTCGGTGCCGCTGCTGCCCAAGCAGATCTGCGACGACGTGCTGATGGATTTCGACGCGCTAAAGGCGGTTCAGTCGGGCCTGGGCACGGCGGCGGTCATCGTCATGGACAAGTCCACCGACATCGTGAAAGCGGTCGCCCGGCTGTCGAAGTTCTACATGCACGAAAGCTGCGGCCAGTGCACGCCGTGCCGCGAGGGCACGGGCTGGATGTGGCGTGTCATGAACCGGCTGGTGCGCGGCGAGGCCGAGGTGCCGGAGATCGACCTTCTCCAGGAAGTGACCAGGCAGGTCGAGGGGCACACGATCTGCGCGCTCGGCGACGCGGCGGCCTGGCCGATCCAGGGCCTGATCCGCCATTTCCGACCGGAGCTCGAGGCGCGCATCGCCGCCTTCAAGAGCGCTCAGGTCCAGGCGGCGTAGGGGAAACGGGATGCCAACGCTTACCATCGACGGCAAGGACGTCACGGTCGCCCAGGGCACCACGGTGCTGCAGGCCTGCGAGATCGCGGGGATCGAGGTGCCGCGGTTCTGCTATCACGAGCGCCTGTCCATCGCCGGCAACTGCCGCATGTGCCTGGTCGAGCAGGAAAAGGCGCCCAAGCCGATCGCGTCCTGCGCCATGCCGGCCGCCGACAACATGGTGATCCACACCAACACGCCGCAGGTGAAGAAGGCCCGCGAAGGCGTGATGGAGTTCCTGCTGATCAACCATCCGCTGGACTGCCCGATCTGCGACCAGGGCGGCGAGTGCGACCTGCAGGACCAGTCCATGGCCTATGGCAAGGGCGCCACGCGGTTCCACGAGAACAAGCGCGCGGTCAAAGAAAAATACATGGGTCCGCTGATCAAGACGGTGATGACCCGCTGCATCCATTGCACCCGCTGCGTGCGCTTTGCCGAGGAAGTGGCCGGCGTCGAGGAGATCGGCGCCATCGGCCGCGGCGAGCACATGGAGATCACCACCTATCTGGAACAGGCGATGACGTCGGAGCTGTCCGGCAACGTCATCGATCTTTGCCCGGTCGGTGCGCTGACGTCGAAGCCCTATGCCTTCACCGCCCGGTCGTGGGAGCTGGAGAAGGTCGAGAGCGTCGACGTGCATGACGCGGTCGGCTCCAACATCCGCGTCGACTTCCGCGGCAAGGAAGTCATGCGCGTGCTGCCGCGCCTCAACGAGGACGTCAACCAGGAGTGGATCTCCGACAAGACCCGCTTCGCCTATGACGGCCTCAAGCGCGGCCGCCTGGACCGGCCCTATGTCCGCCAGGACGGCAGGCTGCGGGAAGCCACCTGGGCCGAGGCGTTCGGCGCCATCGCCGCCAATGTCAACGGCCTGCCGGGCGCCAAGATCGCCGCCATCGCCGGCGACCTGGCCGATCTGGAGGCCATGGCCGCGCTGAAGGACCTGATGGCCAATCTGGGCTCGCCCCACATCGACTGCCGCCAGGACGGCGCCAGGCTCGATGCCTCGGTGCGCGCGTCCTACCTGTTCAACAGCACCATTGCCGGCATCGACAAGGCCGACGCGCTGCTGATCGTCGGCTCCAATCCCCGCATCGAGGCGCCGATCGTCAACGCCCGCATCCGCCAGCGCTGGCTCGCGGGCGGCTTCCGTATCGGCGTGATCGGCGAGCGGCCGGAGCTGACCTACGACTACGACTATCTGGGCGCCGGTCCGGGCACGCTGGGCGAGGTCGCCTCGGGCGGCCATTCCTTCGCCGAGGTGCTGCGCGGCGCGCAGCACCCGATGATCATCGTCGGCCAGGGCGCGCTCGCCCGCGCCGACGGCGCCGCGGTGTTGGCCGCCGCGCGCCAGATTGCCGAGACCTATGGCATGATCGGCGACGGATGGAACGGCTTCAACGTGCTGCACACGGCGGCGTCGCGCGTCGGCGGCCTCGACCTGGGCTTCGTGCCGGGCGACGGCGGCCTCGACGTCGAGGGTATGCTGACGGGCGCGCAATCCGGCGCGGTCGAGGTGGTCTACCTGCTGCACGCCGACGAACTCGACACCAGCCGGCTCGAAAACGCCTTCGTGATCTATCAGGGCAGCCACGGCGACAATGGCGTCAAGCACGCCGACGTGATCCTGCCGGGCGCCGCCTACACCGAGAAGAACGCCACCTGGATCAACACCGAGGGCCGGGTGCAGCTCGGCAGCCGGGCCGTGTTCCCGCCGGGCGACGCGCGCGAGGACTGGACCATCGTCCGCGCGCTGTCGGAGGTGCTGACCGGCGGCAAGCTGCCCTATGACAATCTCGGCGCGCTGCGCCGCCGGATCGCCGGCGCAGTGGCGCACGCGACCGCCGTGGGCGACGTCGTGCCCGCCGAATGGGGCGCGTTCGGTCAACCGGGCCTGCTCGGCGACGCACCGTTCGCTTCGACGGTCACGCAGCACTACCTGACCAACCCGATCTGCCGCGCGTCCACCATCATGGCCGAGTGCCACGCGGTGATCGAACCGGCGCAGGAAGGGACCGGCACCCATGGATAACCCGTTCCTTCACGGCTATGTCTATCCCGGCCTGTGGATGCTGGGCGGCATTCTCGCCGTCATGCTGCCGGTGGTGCTCGCCGTCGCGTTCGTCATCTATTTCGACCGCAAGATATGGGCCGCCATGCAGCTTCGCCGCGGCCCCAACGTGGTCGGCCCGTTCGGCATCCTGCAAAGCTTCGCCGACGGCATCAAGCTGGTGCTGAAGGAAACCATCGTCCCCGCCAGTGCCAACAAGGGCGTCTATTTCATCGCGCCGGTGCTGACCTTCGTGCTCGCCATGGTCGCCTGGGCAGTCATTCCCTGGGGCTATTTCGGCGATACCAAGCTGGTGATCTCCGACATCAATGTCGGCATCCTCTACCTGTTCGCCATTTCGTCGCTGGGCGTCTACGGCATCATCATGTCGGGCTGGGCGTCCAACTCGCGCTACCCGTTCCTGGGCGGCCTGCGGTCGGCGGCGCAGATGGTGTCCTATGAGGTCTCCATCGGCTTCGTGCTGATCACCGTGCTGCTGTGCGTCGGCTCGCTCAACCTGTCCGACGTGGTCGAGGCGCAGCGCGGCACCTGGTACGGCATCCCGAAATGGTTCTTCCTGCCGCTGTTTCCCATGTTCGTCATCTTCTTCATCTCGGCGCTGGCCGAGACCAACCGACCGCCCTTCGACCTGCCCGAAGCCGAAGCCGAGCTGGTGGCGGGCTATCAGGTCGAATATTCGTCCATGACCTTCGCCATGTTCTGGCTGGGCGAGTACGCCAACATCCTGCTGATGTGCGCCATGCTGTCGATCCTGTTCTTCGGCGGCTGGCTGCCGCCGTGGGAAGTGGCGCCGTTCACCTGGGTGCCGGGGCCGATCTGGATGATCATCAAGATGTCCATCTTCTTCTTCATCTTCTCGTGGGTGAAGGCGGCGGTGCCGCGCTACCGCTACGACCAGCTCATGCGCCTGGGATGGAAGGTTTTCCTTCCCATCTCGTTGGCCGCGGTGGTGGTGGTGTCCGGTTTCCTGGTCGCCTTCGACCTTCTGCCAAACAAGGGTTAGGAGCACGCCGATGTCGAGCTTCTCACGCGCCGCCAAGACGATCCTGCTCTGGGAGTTCGTGCAGGCCATGGCCTTGACCTTGAAGTACTTTTTCAAGGCCAAGCAGACCATCAACTATCCCTATGAAAAGGGTCCGCTGAGCCCGCGCTTCCGGGGCGAGCACGCGCTGCGCCGCTATCCGAACGGCGAGGAGCGCTGCATCGCCTGCAAGCTGTGCGAGGCGATCTGTCCGGCCCAGGCCATCACCATCGAGGCCGAACCCCGCGCCGACGGCTCGCGCCGCACCACCCGCTACGACATCGACATGGTGAAGTGCATCTATTGCGGGTTCTGCCAGGAAGCGTGCCCGGTCGACGCCATCGTCGAGGGGCCGAATTTCGAGTTCGCCACCGAGACCCGCGAAGAACTCTACTACAACAAGGAAAAGCTGCTGGCCAACGGCGACCGCTGGGAACGCGAGATCGCCGCCAACCTTGCGGCCGACGCGCCCTACCGCTAAGAACCCGGCCAAAAGAAGCCGCAACAGGAACGCTCACCGGATGATCCTGCAGACGATCACGTTCTATCTCTTCGCGGCAATCACCGTGGCCGCCGGCTTCATGGTGATTGCCGCGCGCAACCCGGTGCATTCGGTGCTGTACCTGATCCTGGCGTTCTTCACCTCGGCCGGCCTGTTCGTGCTGATCGGCGCCGAGTTCATCGCGATGATCCTGCTGATCGTCTATGTGGGCGCCGTCGCCGTGCTGTTCCTGTTCGTGGTGATGATGCTCGACATCAACTTCACCGATCTGCGCCAGGGCTTCCTGCAATATCTCCCGATCGGCGGCCTGATCGGCATCGTCCTGCTGGTCGAGCTGTTCATGGTGCTGGCGACCTGGCAGTTCGGCCCCGATGTCGCGGCCGGCGCCGTGCCGCAGGCGACCACCGGCGGCCTGACCAACACCGAAGCGCTGGGCGCTGTCATCTACACCGATTACGCCTACGCCTTCCAGGCGGCGGGCATCATCCTGCTGATCGCCATGATCGGCGCCATCGTGCTGACCCACCGGACCCGCCCGGGCGTCAAGAAGCAGCGCATCTCCAGCCAGGTTCACCGCGACCCCAAGACCACCATCGAGGTAAAGAAAATTCCGCCAGGGCAGGGAATCTGAGATGACGATCGGGCTTGAAAACTACCTGATCGTCGCCGCGATCCTGTTCACCCTGGGCATTTTCGGCATCTTCCTGAACCGGAAGAACGTGATCATCATCCTAATGTCGATCGAGCTGATGCTGCTGGCGGTGAACATCAACCTGGTCGCCTTCTCGGTATTCCTGGGCAATTTGATCGGCCAGGTGTTCGCGCTGTTCGTGCTGACGGTGGCGGCCGCCGAAGCGGCCATCGGCCTCGCCATCCTGGTCGTCTATTTCCGCAACCGCGGCACCATCGCCGTGGAAGACATCAGCCAGATGAAGGGTTGAGGGGGATGTATCACCTAATCGTATTCCTGCCCCTCGCGGCGGCGATCATCGCCGGCTTCGGCGGCCGGATCATCGGCGACCGCGGTGCCCAGCTGGTCACCTGCGGCGCGGTGATCGCGTCGGCCATCCTGTCGATGGTCGCGTTCGCCCAGGTGGCGCTGGGCCACCAGCCCGAGCATGTGGTGCTGGCCAACTGGATCACCTCCGGCGACTTCAAGGTCGACTGGGCGATCAAGGTCGATACGCTCACCGCCGTCATGCTGGTGGTGGTCAACGGCGTGTCGGCGCTGGTGCATGTCTACTCGATCGGCTACATGAGCCACGACCCGCACAAGCCGCGCTTCATGGCCTATCTGTCGCTGTTCACCTTCGCCATGCTGCTGCTGGTGACCGCCGACAATTTCGTGCAGCTGTTCCTCGGCTGGGAAGGCGTGGGCGTCGCGTCCTATTTGCTGATCGGCTTCTGGTACAAGCGGCCCTCGGCCAACGCCGCGGCGATCAAGGCGTTCCTCGTCAACCGCGTCGGCGACTTCGGCCTGGCGCTTGGCATCTTCGGCATCTTCCTGGTGTTCGGCGCCGTCGACTACGAGACCGTGTTCGCGGCCTCGCCGGCCATGGCCGGCAAGAGTTTCACCTTCCTGAACTATCAGGTCGACGTGATGAACACGCTGACCCTGCTGCTGTTCATCGGCGCCATGGGCAAGTCGGCCCAGATCGGTCTGCACACCTGGCTGCCGGACGCCATGGAAGGCCCGACGCCGGTCTCGGCGCTAATCCACGCCGCCACCATGGTGACCGCCGGCGTGTTCCTGGTGGCCCGCTGCTCGCCCATGTTCGAGATGGCGCCGGAGACCACGCAGTTCGTCACCATCATCGGCGCGACGACGGCGTTCTTCGCCGCCACCGTCGGTCTGGTGCAGAACGACATCAAGCGCATCATCGCCTACTCGACCTGCTCGCAGCTCGGCTACATGTTCTTCGCGCTGGGCGTCGGCGCCTATGGCGCGGCCATCTTCCACCTGTTCACCCACGCCTTCTTCAAGGCGCTGCTGTTCCTGGGCGCCGGTTCGGTGATCCATGGCATGTCGGGCGAGCAGGACATCCGCAAGATGGGCGGCCTTTATTCCCGCATGAAGATCACGGCGATCCTGATGTGGATCGGTTCGCTGGCGCTGGCCGGCATCGGTATTCCGGGCGTGTTCGGCTTCGCCGGCTTCTATTCGAAGGACATCATCCTGGAGTCCGATTACGCCGCCCATACGAGTGTCGGCGCCTATGCCTTCTGGCTGGGTACCGCCGCGGCGCTGATGACCGCGTTCTATTCGGGCCGCCTGCTGTTCATGACCTTCCACGGCCGCAGCCGCGCCGACCACGACGTGCTGCACCACGTCCATGAATCGCCGCAGGTGATGCTGATTCCGCTCTACGTCCTGGCCGCGGGCACGCTGCTGACGGGCTATGTGTTCTACGAATATTTTGTCGGCCACCATTACGCCGAGTTCTGGGGTCCGGCGCTCAAGGTGGTCGGCGAGAACGTGCTGGAGGGCGCGCATCACGTGCCGTTCTGGGTGAAGCTGCTGCCGCTGATCATGGGCGTCTACGGCCTGGCCATCGCGTGGTCGTTCTATATCGACAACGTGCCGAAATGGTCGCGCCTGCTGGGCATAGCCGGCGCCATCGGCGTCATCGTCGCGGGCGCGGTTCCCGGCGTGGTCGAACATCAGGGCGGCATGATCCTGACCGGCATCGCCACGCTGGTGCTGGCGCTGGTGTTCTATTTCGGCCGCACCAGCGCGCCGGGCATTCTGGTGGCGACCAACCAGTCGCTCTACCAGTTCCTGCTCAACAAGTGGTACTTCGACGAGCTCTATGACTTCCTGTTCGTGCGTCCGGCCAAGTGGCTGGGCTTGCAGCTCTGGAAGAAGGGCGACGGCAAGATCATCGACGGCTACGGCCCCGACGGCGTCACCGCGGCCATCGGCTTCGTCGCGCGGCGGGCGCGGGTGCTGCAGACCGGCTTTGTCTACCACTACGCCTTCGCCATGCTGATCGGCGTCGCCGGGCTCGTCACCTGGTACATGCTGCATTCGGGCGGGGGACGCTGATGAGCGGCTGGCCGATTCTCTCGCTCGTCACCTTCCTGCCGCTGCTGGGCGCGGTGTTCGCGCTGCTGCCCCGCGGCGACGCGGCACAAGTGGCACGCAACGTCCGCGCCGTCGCCCTGCTGACGACGATCGCCACCTTCCTGCTGTCGCTGCTGATCTGGATCAACTTCGACCACGGCACCGCCGAATTCCAGTTCGTCGAGGACCGTGAGTGGCTGGGCGGCGCGATCCACTACCGCATGGGCGTCGACGGCATCTCGATGCTGTTCGTCATCCTGACCACCTTCCTGATGCCGTTCTGCATCCTGGCGAGCTGGGAGTCGATCCACACCCGCGTGCGCGAGTACATGATCGCCTTCCTGCTGCTCGAGACGCTGATGATCGGCGTGTTCTGCGCGCTCGACCTGGTGCTGTTCTACCTGTTCTTCGAGGGCGGCCTGATCCCGATGTTCCTGATCATCGGCGTCTGGGGCGGGGCGCGGAAGATCTACGCGTCGTTCAAGTTCTTCCTCTACACCCTGGTCGGCTCGCTGCTGATGCTGCTGGCGATGATCGCCATCTACATTCACACCGGCACCACCAGCATCCCAGAGCTGCTGACCGGCGACCATTTCGACGCCGGGCTGCAGAAGTGGCTGTGGCTGGCGTTCTTCGCCTCGTTCGCGGTGAAGATGCCGATGTGGCCGGTGCACACCTGGCTGCCCGACGCCCACGTCGAGGCGCCGACCGCCGGCTCGGTGATCCTGGCGGGCGTGCTGCTGAAGATGGGCGGCTACGGCTTCCTGCGGTTCTCGCTGCCGATGTTCCCGGTGGCGAGCGACTACTTCGCGCCGCTGGTGTTCGCGCTGTCGGTGATCGCGGTGATCTACACCTCGCTGGTCGCGCTGGTGCAGCAGGACATGAAGAAGCTGATCGCCTATTCGTCGGTGGCCCATATGGGCTTCGTGACCCTGGGCCTGTTCGTCATGAACCCGCAGGGCGTCGAGGGCGGCATCTTCCAGATGCTCAGCCACGGCATCGTCTCCGGCGCGCTGTTCCTGTGCGTCGGCGTCGTCTACGACCGGCTGCACACCCGCGAGATCGACCGCTATGGCGGCCTGGTCAACAACATGCCGCGCTATGCGCTGGTGTTCATGATCTTCACCATGGCTTCGGTGGGCCTGCCGGGCACCAGCGGCTTCATCGGCGAGTTCCTGGTGCTGGCCGGCGTGTTCCAGGCCGACACCGTCGTCACCGCGCTGGCCGCCACCGGCCTGGTTCTCGGCGCGGCCTACATGCTGTGGCTCTACCGCAAGGTGATCTTCGGCGAGCTGACCAAGGACGACCTGAAGCACATGCTGGACCTGTCGCCGCGCGAGAAGCTGATCTTCGCGCCGCTGGTCGCCGTGGTGTTCTGGATGGGTATCTTCCCCGGCTCGTTCCTCGACGTCATGCACGTCTCCGTCGACAATTTGCTGCACAATTACGACACCGCCATCGCCGCCCATGAGGCCGGCACACCCGCGGTCGCCGAGGGAGCACAGCGATGATCGAGGTTCCGGCCCTTCTTCCGGCGCTTCCGGAGATCATCCTCGCCATCGGCGCCATGGCGCTGCTGATGCTGGGCGTGTTCATCGGCGAGAAGTCGCTGCGCCTGGTGTCGACGCTGGCGGTCCTGCTGCTGCTGGGCGCGGCCGTGGCCGTGCTGCCGGGCTACCATGACACCGTCGTGACCTTCGGCGGCATGTTCGTGTCGGATTCGTTCGGCGGCTTCTGCAAGATCCTGATCCTGATCGGCTCGGCGATCTCCGTCATCATCTCGGTGGACTACCTGGAGCGCGAGAACCTGAAGCGCTTCGAGTATCCCGTGCTGATCGTGCTCGCCACGCTCGGCATGCTGATGATGGTCTCGAGCAACGACCTGATCGCGCTCTATGTCGGCCTCGAGACCCAGAGCCTGGCGCTTTACGTCATGGCCGCGTTCAGCCGGGATTCGGCGCGTTCGACCGAGGCCGGCCTGAAGTATTTCGTCCTCGGCGCGCTGTCGTCGGGCATGCTGCTCTATGGCAGCTCGCTGCTCTACGGCTACACCGGCGGCACCGGCTTCGCGCAGATCGCCGCCGCCGTCTCGGGCGACGGTCCGGTGGCGATCGGCGTGCTGCTCGGCCTGGTGTTCGTGATGGCGGGCCTCGCCTTCAAGGTCTCGGCGGTGCCGTTCCACATGTGGACGCCCGACGTCTACGAGGGCGCGCCGACGCCGGTCACCGCGTTCTTCGCCGTCGCGCCGAAGATCGCCGCCATGGCGCTGCTGGTGCGCACCATGTTCGGCGCGTTTCCCGAGATCAGCGACCAGTGGCAGCAGATCCTGGTGTTCCTGTCGATCGCTTCCATGGTCGTCGGCGCGGTGTTCGCCATCGTCCAGACCAACATCAAGCGGCTGATGGCCTTCAGCTCCATCGGCCATGTGGGCTATGCGCTGATGGGGCTGGCCGCCGCCTCGCCCGACGGCGTCAAGGCGGTGCTGATCTACCTGGCCATCTATCTGGCGATGAACGTGGGCGCCTTCGCGCTGATCATCGCCATGCGGCGCAAGGACGGCGCCACCGAATCCATCGCCGACCTGTCGGGCCTGTCGCGGACCCGGCCGGCCATGGCGCTGGCCATCGCCATCTTCATGTTTTCGCTGGCCGGCATTCCGCCGCTCGCCGGCTTCTTCGGCAAGTTCTACGTGTTCATCGCCGCCATCGACGCCGACCTGACCTTCCTCGCCGTGATCGGCGCACTGGCCAGCGCGGTGAGCGCGTTCTATTACCTGCGCATCGTCAAGGTGATGTATTTCGACGAGCCGGTCGATGCGTTCGACGTCAACACCGGCCGGGGCATCGCCGCCGTCGCCACCGTCTCGGCGCTGGCCACGGTGTTCTTCCTGGTGTTCGCGGCGCCTGTCGTGCGCGTTGCGAACACCGCCGCCCAGTCGCTGTTCCAGTAAGGGGATCGGGGTGGTCCATCTGCCGGATGGCTACAGCATCGCGATCTTCGACAGCATCGACAGCACCAACGAGCAGGCGCGGCGCCACGCCGCCACCGCCCGCGACCGCACGGTCTACTGGGCCAAGCGCCAGACCGCGGGCAGGGGACGGCGCGGCCGTTCCTGGATGTCCGAGCCGGGCAATCTGTTCGTGTCGCTGCTGCTGAAGCCCGGCTGTCCGCTGGCGCAGGCCGCCCAGCTTTCCTTCGTCTGCGCCCTGGCGGTCGGCGACGTGCTGCTGAAGGCGGGCGCGGGCGACCGGGTGGCGCTCAAATGGCCCAACGACGTGCTGGTCGACGGCGCCAAGATCTGCGGCATCCTGCTCGAGGCCACCGCGACCGGCGCGACCGTCGAGGCGGTCGTCGCGGGCATCGGCCTCAACCTTGCCAGCCATCCCGACGGCACGCCCTATCCGGCGACGGACTGCCGCCATGCCGGCCTGGACGATGTGAGCGCCGACCAGGCGCTGACATGGTTGCTGGCGGCTTTCGAGCTACGTTACGCCGCGTGGCGCGACCGCGGTTTCACGGCGGTGCGGGCCGACTGGCTGGTCCGCGCATACCGGCTGGGGCAGGACATCCAGGTCCAGCTCGACGGCGAGACGGTGACCGGCCGCTTCGCCGAGCTGGACGAGACCGGCGCGCTGGTGGTCGAGACGGCCGCCGGCGTGCGCCACATCACTGCCGGGGACGTCCATTTCCCCGGCGCGGCTTGAGGAAGCGATGACCAAGGAACTGCTGTTCGTGCCGCTGGGCGGCGCGGGCGAGATCGGGATGAACCTTAACGTGTTCGGGTACGACGACCAGTGGATCGTCGTCGACCTGGGCGTCAGCTTCGGCAACCCGTCGCTCCCGGGCATCGACCTGGTGATGCCCGATCCGTCGTTCATCGAGGCGCGGCGCGACAAGCTGCTGGGCATCGTGCTGACCCACGCGCACGAGGACCATCTGGGCGCCGTGCCCCATCTGTGGACGCGCCTCAGGTGCCCGGTCTATGCCACGCCGTTCACCGCCGGCATCCTGCGCACCAAGCTGGCCGAGGCCGGGCTGCTGAAGCAGGTGCCGATCGTCGAGACCGCGCTGGGGAGCCGCGTGACGCTGGGGCCGTTCGAGATCGACTTTCTGACGCTGACCCATTCCATCGCCGAACCCAGCGCGCTGGTCATCCGCACGCCGCTGGGCACGGTGTTCCACACCGGCGACTGGAAGATCGACCCGGACCCGCTGATCGGCCGTCCGTTCGACGAGGACGCGCTCGCCCGCCTGGGCGAGGAGGGCGTCCTCGCCATGGTCTGCGATAGCACCAACGTGTTCAATCCCAGCGCCAGCGGCTCCGAGGCCGATGTCCGGCGGCATCTGCTGGAGCTGGTAGGCAAGGAGACGGGCAGGGTGGCGATCACCGCCTTCGCCTCCAACATCGCCCGGCTGGAGACGCTGGCCGAGGTGGCCAAGTCCCATGACCGTCATGCGGTGCTGGTCGGCAGGTCGCTGCGGCGCAACGTCCAGGTCGCCCGCGAGACCGGGTACCTGACCCATCTGCCGCCGTTCATCGACGAGGCCGACGCCGGCTTCCTGCCGCGCGACAAGGTGCTCTACATCTGCACCGGCAGCCAGGGCGAGCCGCGCGGCGCCATGGTGCGCGTCGCCACCGGTGATCATCCCCATGTCAACCTGGCGGACGGCGACACGGTGATCTTCTCGTCCAAGATCATCCCCGGCAACGAGCTGGCGCTCGGCAAGCTCTACAACGCGCTCGCCAAGCGCGGCGTCAAGACCATCACCGAAAAGGACGAGTTCGTGCACGTTTCGGGCCATCCGGGCCGCGAGGAGCTGGCGCGCATGTACCAGTGGATAAGGCCCGAGATCGCGGTGCCGGTCCATGGCGAGGCGCGCCATCTGTTCGAGCACGCCGAGCTGGCGCGCGAGCTGCAGGTGCCGCACTGCGTCGTGCCCGAGAACGGCACCATGATCCGGCTGGCGCCCGGCAAGGCGGAAATCATCGACCGGGTGATGGCGGGACGACTGGTGCTCGACGGCAACCTGCTCGTCGCCGAGGACAGCATCTCCATCGTCGAGCGCCGGCGCGGCCTGCACAACGGCCATCTGGTGGTCAGCATCGTGGTCGACGGGGAAGGCCGGCTGCTGGCCGATCCGGGCATAACCCTGTTCGGCGTGCCCGATCCGGGCGACCTCGCCGACCAGATCGCCGGCGCCATCGAGGCCGCGGTGAAGGGCATGCCGCGCGGCCAGCGGCGCGACGACGAGGTGCTGCGCGAGGCGGTCCGCGTCGCCGCGCGCCGCGTCGTTCGCCAGACCACGGAGAAGAAGCCGGTGACGGACGTGCAGATTCTGCGATTGCCGCCGCAAACCGAAGCCCCTAAATAGGACCAACCCGGATTCACGAGGAGCACGTCATGATCGGTCGTCTCAACCATGTTGCCATCGCCGTCCCCGATCTGGCCGCCGCGTCCGCGGTCTACCGCGATACGCTGGGTGCCAAGGTCACCGAGGCGGTCGACATGCCCGAGCACGGCGTGACCACCGTGTTCGTCGAGCTGCCGAACACCAAGATCGAGCTGCTGCACCCGCTGGGCGACAAGTCGCCCATCGCCAAGTTCCTCGAAAAGAACAAGTCGGGCGGCATCCACCATGTCTGCTACGAGGTGGACGACATCCTGTCCGCCCGTGACCGGCTGAAGGACGAGGGCGCCACCATCCTGGGCGACGGCGAGCCCCGCATCGGCGCCCACGGCAAGCCGGTGCTGTTCCTGTCGCCGAAGGATTTCTGCGGCACCCTGGTGGAAATCGAGCAGATCTGATCCGGAGCCCGCCATGGGCATCGTCACCGGCATCGTCATCTATGTGGTCCTGTGGTGGGTGGTGTTCTTCACCATGCTGCCGCTGGGCGTGAAGACTCCCGGCGATACCGGGCAGCCGGCCGAGCCGGGCCACGCCGACAGCGCGCCGCAGCGGCCCTATATGTGGCGCAAGGTGCTGGGCGCCAGCCTGATCGCGGCGGTCCTGTGGGGCGGCTACTACTGGCTGCAGGGATCGGGGCTGATCACGCTGCGCCCCGACTTTCATCGCACCGACTGATACCCGTTCGGTTTCCTGACTGGCGGGCAAGAAAAAAGCAAGGCCCGTAAGAGCCTTGCTTTTTGAGATCGTCGATAATTCTTATTAGTCGGCTATATCGCCGTTCTGAGTTTGTTAAGTCCCCTCCCAAGGAACTTCAACTCCCCAAACTTGGACCACTCCGCAGTTGCTCGGTGCCTGTTTGCTTTGCGCCACTATTGTTTGAATTCTGCGGCGCTTCGTTGTTGAGGAAAATGTAGGTGATTCCACCCGGCCTGTCATCGGCCGAAGCCAATTTCCGTCGCCCGATTGCAACTTTTCCGCTTCCTGTTGCAAAAACACCACAACCCGGCTTTGCGCGCGCGGCCAATCCGCCGCCAATTGCTTTAGGGCAGGGCGCGCCCTAAAGTCCGCCCCAACAAAGCCGCGATCACCGCAGATCGCGCGCGCCAGCCGGGAGCCAGTCAGCCCATCATGCGCCGTTCCGTCCTGTTCCTGCCGACCATGAAGGAAACGCCCACCGAGGCGCAGATCGCCTCGCACCGGCTGATGCTGCGGGCCGGCATGGTCCGCCAGTCGGCGGCCGGCATCTATTCCTGGCTGCCGATGGGCTTGCGGGTGCTGCGCAACATCGAGCAGATCGTCCGCGAGGAGCAGGACCGTGCCGGCGCGCAGGAAATGCTGATGCCGACCATCCAGTCGGCCGAACTGTGGCGCAAAAGCGGCCGCTATGACGACTACGGCAAGGAAATGCTGCGGATCATCGACCGCGGCGAGCGCGAACTGCTCTACGGTCCGACCAACGAGGAACTGATCACCGACATCTTCGCCAGCTCGGTTCGCTCGTACCGCGACCTGCCGAAGAACCTCTATCACATCCAGTGGAAGTTCCGGGACGAGATCCGTCCCCGCTTCGGCGTCATGCGCGGCCGCGAATTCCTGATGAAGGATGCCTATTCCTTCGACCTGGACAAGGACGGCGCGCGCCGCTCGTATCTCGCCATGTTCGTCGCCTATCTGCGTACCTTCGCCCGCATGGGCCTGCGTGCGGTGCCGGTGCAGGCCGATCCCGGCGCCATCGGTGGCAACATGAGCCACGAATTCCATATCCTGGCGGACACGGGCGAGAGCGACGTCTACTTCGACGCGGCGTTCGAGGACTATACGGCCGGGCAGATGCTCAACGCCGACCTGGACATGGTCGCCGATCTGGAAGGCCTCTATGCCGCCGCCGACGAGAAGCACGACGCCGCCAACTGCCCGATCCCGGCCGGCCGGCTGCGCCAGCGCAAGGGCATCGAAGTGGGGCACATCTTCTATTTCGGCACCAAGTACTCGGCGCCCATGGGCGCCAGCGTCACCTCGTCGACCGGCGAGCCGGTGATCGTCGAGATGGGTTCCTACGGCATCGGCGTGTCGCGCCTGGTCGGCGCGATCATCGAGGCCAGCCACGACGAGAACGGCATCATCTGGCCGGAAAGCGTGGCGCCCTGGAAAGCGGCGCTGATCAATCTGCGCCACGGCGACGCCGAGTGCACCGCCGCTGCGGACGATCTCTACGAGAAGTTCGGGAACGCGGGCATCGAGACGCTCTACGACGACCGCGACGAGCGCCCCGGCGTGAAATTCGCCGACGCCGACCTGATCGGGCTGCCGTGGCAGGTGGTGATCGGCCCGCGCGGCGTGAAGGCGGGCGTGGTCGAATTCAAGAACCGGGCGACGGGCGAGACCCAGGAAATCACACCCGAGGCCGCGCTCAACCGTCTCGCGGCAAAAGCCGGATGATCGCCGCCTTCGAATGGATGATGGCCGCGCGCTACCTGCGCGCAAGGCGCAAGGACGGCTTCATCTCGCTGACGGCGGTGCTGTCGGTCGTCGGCATCGTGCTCGGCGTCGCCACGCTGATCATCGTCATGTCGGTGATGAACGGCTTCCAGAACACGCTGATCAACCAGCTTCTCGGCCTGCGCGGCCATGTGCTGGTGCAGACCGCCTTCACCGAGCCCATGCGCGACTACCAGCCGCTGGTCGACCGGTTGCGCAAGGTCGAGGGCGTCAAGGAAGCCCGGCCCATCGTCGAGGGCCAGGCCATGGCGGTCGGCCCGCGCCAGTCGGCGGGCGTCATGGTGCACGGCATCAGGCCGCAGGACATGGCGCGCCACGACATCGCCAAAGCCGATTCCAAGGGGCGCACCAAGGTCATCGCCGGGAGTCTGGCCGACTTCACGCCCGGCGACGCCGTCGTGCTGGGCACGCGGCTGGCGGATACGCTGGGTGTGCGGCCGGGCGACGTGATCACGCTGGTGTCGCCGCAGAGCACGGCGACGCCGTTCGGCTCGGCGCCGCGGATGCGCGACTACACCATCGTCGCCGTGTTCAGCGTCGGCAACGTGCTGTTCGACAGCACCTACATCTTCATGCCGTTCGAGGACGCGCAGACCTATTTCCGCCAGAAGGACCAGGCCAGCGAGATCGAGCTGGTGCTGAACGACCCGCGCAAGATCAGCCAGGCCATGCCGGGCATCCAGGCGGCGGCGGGCGAGGGCTTCCGGCTGATCAGCTGGGAAAGCCTGAACGCGGGCCTCGTCAGCGCCCTCAAGGTCGAGCGCAACGTGATGTTCGTCATCCTGGTGCTGATCATCCTGGTGGCCGCGTTCAACATCATGTCGAGCCTGATCATGCTGGTGAAGGACAAGGGCAGGGACATCGCGGTGCTGCGCACCATCGGCGCGTCGCGCCGGTCGGTGATGAAGATCTTCATCCTGTGCGGCGGCATGCTCGGCGTCAGCGGCACCATCATCGGCTTCATTCTGGGCGTGGTGCTGCTCAATTTCCGCAACGAGATTCTGGGCGGCCTGGGCAATCTGCTCAACACCACCTTCTTCCCGCCCGAGGTCTATGGCATCGACGGCCTGCCGGCCACGGTCGACCCGCTCGAAGTGGGGCTCGTCACCGGCATCGCCATGCTGCTGAGCCTGCTGATGACCGTCTATCCGGCCTGGCGCGCCGCCAGCCTCGATCCGGTGGAGGCGCTGCGCTATGAGTGACGCGGCGCTCAAGCTGGTCGATCTGCGCAAGGGCTTCGACGCCGGGCAAGGGCGCCTCGAGGTGCTGCGCGGCGCCACCGTCGAGGTGGCGCGCGGCGAGGTGATCGCGCTGCTCGGCCCGTCGGGCGCGGGCAAGTCGACGCTGCTGCACATCGCCGGCCTGCTGGAAATGGCCGACAGCGGCGAGATCGTGCTGGCGGGCAAGTCCTGCGCGAGCCTGTCCGACGGCGAGCGCACCGCGATCCGCCGCGACACCGTCGGCTTCGTCTACCAGTTCCACAATCTGCTGCCCGAGTTCAGCGCCACCGACAACGTGGCGCTGCCGCAGATGGTGGCGGGCAAATCCCAGTCCGACGCCCGCGCCCGGGCGCGGGAGCTGCTGTCGCGGCTCGGCCTCGGCCAGCGGCTGGAGCACTATCCAGCGCAGCTTTCCGGCGGCGAGCAGCAGCGCGTCGCCATCTGCCGCGCCATGGCCAACAGCCCGAAAATCCTGTTCGCCGACGAGCCCACCGGCAACCTGGACGAGGCGACCGCCGACGCCGTGTTCGCCGAATTGCTGCGGGTCGCGCGCGAGGACGGCGTCGGCGCGCTCATCGCCACCCACAACGGCGCGCTCGCCGACCGCATGGACCGGCGGATATTGCTGCACAACGGGGTGATCGAGGCGGGTTAGGCAGGTTGCTTTACCGCGGCGGCAATGCACGATATTATTCTTCTCAAGGAGAATAATTATGAGCACCGTTCCCGCGCGCCTCTACACGCCCAGCCAGGCCGCCGCGATCAGCGGCGTCGGCATCAAGGCGATCCACAATGCGATCGACAAGCGTATCGTCAGTGCCGCTCGGAAGACGCGCGGCACGGCCGGACGCGCGCCGCGCACGCTCACCGCCGATGACCTGCTCAGGGTCAAGCTCTGGTACGCCGTGGGCGACGCGCTGTCCACCGAGCGGCGCGAGCGGCTTTTCGCCGCCATTCACGAGCAGCCGAGGGCCAGGACGGTCAAGGCCGACGATCTGCTGATCGTCGATGTCGCCGAAGCGCGCCGGCAGATCGCCGCGCGCACCCGCGATCTCTCGGCCGCCGAAGCCATGGTAAAGTCCGACAAGGACGTCATGGGTGGCGAACCCGTGTTCAAGGGCACACGAATTCCGGTGCGCCTGATCGCCGCCATTCTCGCCGGTGGTGCCGACGAAAGCGAGATTCTCGAAGGCTATCCGGCGCTCGATGCCCGACAGCTCGAACTGGCGCGCCTATGGGCGGCGGCGTATCCGTCCCGTGGCCGCCCTAAGTCCCTTAAGGACCATAGGTTGAAACTGAAATCCGTTACGAGGGTGCCGCTCGGCGATGGCGGGCCAAGGAGCAGCATGAACTACACGCCGGGTAAGAAATATATCGAAGAAAACCCCATTAATTCGAGTTCGTGATCGGCATGCCCGTCTCTCGCGCAGACTTCCCCTATGATGATGATGGCGAGGTTCTTTATGGCCTTGCTGCCAAGGGTGTCGACTTACGCCGCAAACGCTTAATCGAATTTTATTGTTATGCTGCGGATGAAGACACTGCGCGGCAGATCGCGGACGATCTATCATCTTATGGCTATAGATCGCACGTATCTGTTGACGGTGATGATGATAGCTCCCGCCGGGTGTCGGTCTACTCGGCGATTACGATGATGCCAACCTACGACCAAATCGTTCTTGAGCAGACTCGTTTAGACCTAGTCCTCAAAGCCTACGGCACGAGATGCGACGGATGGATGACAGAATCGACGCCAGATATTCAGGTGCATTGACGGACGATGCAAGCCGTGATGCACGTGGGTTTGGAGATCGGTTCGTTCGCGCCTTGGCATGCATCAGGACCCACACATAACGCGGCGGGAAGCTATCCACAGAAACCTCACAGCACCCAACGGAGAGCGGTTGGTGCTGGCCGGCGAACGCATTATCTTGTGGTCCTAGTCCGCTCCACCCCCTGATTCTGGACAGCGCCTTGGCCGATTTCATCCATCTTCGCGTCCATTCGTCCTATTCGCTGTCCGAGGGCGCCATCCATCTGAAGCAGCTCACCAAGCTGTGCGTGGCGCACAAGATGCCGGCGGTGGCGGTGACCGACACGGGCAATCTGTTCGGCGCGCTGGAGCAGTCGGTGCTGATGGCCGAGGCCGGCGTCCAGCCGATCACCGGCTGCGTCGTGCGGGTGTCCTATGCCCACGCGCCGCTGGGGCAGCAGGCGCCCGATCCGGCGCCGGTCGTGCTGCTGGTGCAGAACGAGACAGGCTGGCGCAACCTGATCAAGCTGGTCAGCCGCTCGTTCATGGAGACCGATGCGACCAGCGAGCCGCGGGTCTCACTCGACGACCTGCTCGACGCCAATGACGGCCTGCTGCTGCTGACCGGCGGGCCGGACGGTCCCGTCGGACGGCTGATCCAGCAGAACCAGCTCGCCGCCGCCGAGGCGCTGGCGCGCCGCTTCGCAGGGGTGTTCGCCGGGCGGACCTATGTGGAGATCCTGCGCCACATGCAGGACGACGAGCAGCGCACCGAGGCCGCGTTCCTGGACATCGCCTACCGGCTCGATCTGCCGCTGGTGGCGACCAACGACGTGTTCTTCGACAAGAAGGACATGTACGAGGCGCACGACGCCCTGCTGTGCATCGCTGGCGGCGCCTATGTGGGCCAGACCGACCGGCGGCACGTGACGCCGGAGCACTATTTCAAGTCGGCCGAAGAGATGAAGGTGCTGTTCGCCGACCTGCCGGAAGCCATCGACAACACGGTGGCGATCGCCCGGCGCTGCGCCTTCATGGTCAGCACCCACAAGCCGATCCTGCCCAAATTCTCCCGCGACAAGGACGAGGACGAGGAACTGCGGCTGCAAGCGCGCGAAGGGCTGGAGCTGCGGCTGGCGCAGGCGGTCTACGCCGACGGCATGGACGAGGCGTCAAAGGCCGGCGCGGCCAGGCCCTACCGCGAGCGGCTCGAATTCGAACTCGACGTCATCATCGGCATGCAGTTTCCCGGCTATTTCCTGATCGTGTCCGACTTCATCAAATGGGCCAAGGAGCATGACGTGCCGGTGGGACCGGGGCGCGGCTCGGGCGCCGGATCGGTGGCCGCCTGGGCGCTGCAGATCACCGACCTGGACCCGCTGCGCTTCGGCCTGCTGTTCGAGCGCTTCCTCAACCCGGAGCGCGTGTCGATGCCCGACTTCGACATCGACTTCTGCCAGGAGAAGCGCGGCCAGGTGATCTCCTACGTGCAGGAGAAATACGGCTTCGACCAGGTCGCCCAGATCATCACCTTCGGCAAGCTGCAGGCCCGCGCCGCGTTGAGGGACGTGGGGCGCGTGCTGGAGATGCCCTACGGCCAGGTCGACCGGCTGTGCCGCATGGTGCCGAACAATCCGGCCAAGCCGGTGACCCTGGCCGAGGCCATCGCCGGCGAGCCGCGGCTGCAGGCCGAGCGCGACGGCGACGAGGCGGTGGCGCACCTGCTGGAAACCGCGCTGAAGCTGGAAGGCCTGTACCGCAACGCCTCGACCCATGCGGCCGGCGTGGTGATCGCCGACCGGCCGCTTGACGAGCTGGTGCCGCTCTACCGCGACCCGCGTTCGCCCATGCCGGTCACCCAGTTCAACATGAAGTGGGTGGAGCCGGCCGGGCTGGTGAAGTTCGATTTCCTCGGCCTGAAGACGCTGACGGTGATCGACCGCTCGGTGCGGCTGCTGAGGCGGCGCGGCATCGACATCGACATTACGCGGCTGCCGCTCGACGACGAAAAGACCTTCCACATGCTCTCGAAGGGCGACGGCGCCGGCATCTTCCAGCTGGAAAGTTCGGGCATGCGCGACGTGCTCAAGAACATGCGGCCCGACAGCTTCGAGGACATCATCGCGCTGGTGGCGCTGTATCGCCCTGGCCCCATGGACAACATCCCCACCTATATCAAGCGCAAGCACGGCGAGGAGACGCCCACCTACATGCACGACTGGCTGAAGCCGGTGCTGGAGGAGACCTACGGCGTCATCATCTACCAGGAGCAGGTGATGCAGATCGCCCAGATCCTGGCGGGCTACACGCTGGGCCAGGCGGACCTGCTGCGCCGCGCCATGGGCAAGAAGAAGCAGGAAGAGATGGACGCCCAGCGCGCCAGCTTCGTGCAGGGCGCCGCCGCCAAGGGCGTCGACCCCGAGCAGGCCACCTTCATCTTCAACCTGGTCGACAAGTTCGCCGGCTACGGCTTCAACAAGAGTCACGCGGCGGCCTACGCGCTGGTCGCCTACCAGACGGCCTGGCTGAAGGCCAATCATCCGGTGGAGTTCCTGGCCGCTTCCATGACGCTCGACGCCGGCAACACCGACAAGCTCAACATGTTCCGCCGCGAGCTGGAGCGGCTGTCGATCCCGCTGCTGCCGCCCGACATCAACAAGTCCGGCGTGGAGTTCGAGGTCGAGGCGATCGACGGCGAGCGCCTCGGCGTCCGCTACGCGCTGGCGGCGGTAAAGAACGTCGGCGCCCATGCCATGCAGACGCTGGTCGAGGAGCGCGAGAAGGCCGGGCCGTACCGCGATCTCAGCGACCTGTCGCGCCGGATCGATCCACGGCAGGTCAACAAGCGCCAGCTTGAGAACCTGGTGAGGGCAGGGGCGTTCGATTCGCTCAACGCCAACCGCGCCCAGTCGTTCGAGGCCACCGAGACCATCCTGCGGCATGCCGCCGCCGCCGCCACGGAGCGCACGTCGGATCAGGGCGGTCTGTTCTGCGGCCCGGCCGCGGGAGAACCGGCGGCGCTGAAGCTGCCGCCGGCGCGCGACTGGGGCACCATGGAAAAGCTGTCCAACGAGTTCGACGCGGTCGGCTTCTTCCTCACCGCCCATCCGCTCGACGCCTACAAGCGCGCCCTGAAGCAGCAGAACGTCATGACCTGGCTGGAAGCCTATGGCCAGATGCAGCGCGGCATGACCGGCTTCCGGCTGGCGGGCGTGATCTCGCGGGTGCAGGAGCGCAAGTCGCAGAAGGGCAAGCCCTATGCCTTCGTCGAGCTGTCGGATTCCAGCGGCGCGTTCGAGGTGATGTTCTTTTCCCAGCAGCTCTTCTCGCACCGCGACCTGCTGGTGGTGAACAAGTCGGTGGTGCTCACCGTCGAGGCGCGCATGGAGAACGACGCGCCCAAGCTGGTCGCCAATTCGGCCCAGACCATCGACGAGGTCGCGTCGGCGGCCGGCATGGGCCTGCGGATCGTCATCGACAGCGACAAGCCGTTCGACGTGGTCAAGGACGTCCTGGAGCAAGGCGGGCGCGGCAAGGGCCTCGTCCACGTCACCCTCAACCTGCCGGAGATGAGCAGGCAGGTTGAGTTGACGTTGCCCGACCGATACAAGATATCGCCAAAGCTGCGGGACAGCCTCGAAACTCTCCCCGGCATTCTCGAAGTCCAGGAAATCTGATGACCGAAACGATCCCGTTCGCCGCCACCGTCATGCTGCTGCGTGACCGTCCGGGTGAGATGGAAGTGCTGATGGTGCAGCGTCACCGCGACATGAAGTTCATGGGCGGCGCGCTGGTGTTCCCCGGCGGCAAGCACGATCCGGCCGATGTGGGCGCGGCGAAATACGCCACCTGCGCCTCCGACGACGTGGCGCTGCGCATCACCGGCATCCGCGAGGTGTTCGAGGAGTGCGGCATCCTGCTGGCGCGCGAGCGGGACGGCAGCGGCTTCGTCGGCGATGCGCACCGTGACCGGATCGCCGAACGGCACCGCAAGAAGCTGGAAAAGGGCGAGATGAACATGGTCGACCTCGCCGAGGCCGAGAACATCGAGTTCATGACCGACCTGCTGGTGCCGTTCGCCCACTGGATCACGCCCAAGGGCGCGCCCCGGCGCTACGACACCTGGTTCTATATGGTTCGCGTGCCCGAGGACCACATCCACACCCATGACGGCGGCGAATCCGTGGATTCGGTATGGATCAGCGCGTCGCAGGCGCTGGCCGACGAAGCCGCCAAGCTGCGCGAGATCACCTTCCCGACGCGCATGCAGCTTGCCAAGCTGGGCCGCAACAAGACGGTCGACGCCGCGCTCGAGGCTGCCCGGCGCTCGACCATCGTGACCGTGCTGCCCGAGATCCTCGACGGCAAGCTGCAAATTCCGCCGGAAGCCGACTACGACATCACCGAGGAAGAGATTTCGCGGGCGATGCATAAGTAGCATTGCGCGCCGGCATCACGATGGCCTTGATGGCTGTGCGTCAATGACGTATATCGACCCTATATGTACACGAAGCTCATTACCGTGGTCGAGACTGTCGCGTTCCTGCGCCAGGCACAGTCCATCTGGACGGAGGAAGAACGGGCCGCGCTGGTTGATCATATGGCGCGCAATCCGGAGAGTGGCGACGTAATCCCCGGCACTGGCGGTGTTCGCAAGCTGCGTTGGGGCAGGGCTGGCAGCGGTAAGCGCGGCGGCACCAGGGTAATTTATTTCTACTATCACACCGATGCGCCGCTGTACCTGCTGCTGGCCTACGCAAAGGCTGATAGTGAGGATATGACGGCCGGACAAAAGAAGGCCGTCGTGACGGTGGCTGGGACCCTGAGGCAGCAGCATCCGCCGCGAAAGGAGTAGAAGATGACGAAGAACTTTGGCGATGATCTGATCGAGAGCCTGAACGAAGCTCTTGCCCATGCGCAGGGCAAGAAAACGGGCGCATGCGTTCATGTTGTCGAAGTGCCTGATGCCAAAGCGATCCGGGAGCGCCTCGGGATGTCGCAGCAGGAGTTTGCTGGGGCCTATCGGATTCCGTTGGCGACGCTGCAGGGCTGGGAGCAGGGCCGTAGACAGCCGGATGCGACGGCGTCGGCCTATTTGAGCGTGATCTCCAGTCTTCCGAAGGAAGCGCGCGCGGCGTTGGCTCAGTAATGCGTGCCGAGGCGAGAATAGTTCGGCCCCAATCGCTGAATTAACGAGCAAACTCCTTGCATCCCGGCGGGTGACGGGCTAAATCACCGGCCATCACACACGCAGGGGCACGGTCAAGTGTGTTGCTTGATCGGTCCGGTGTCGGCACCAGCCGGCTCTTTTCCCTGTGGCGGTTGAACCGGTAAAGGAAAGATTGCAGATGGCTCTGCCTCAAGTTTCTATGCGCCAGCTCCTCGAAGCGGGCGTTCACTTCGGTCACCAGACACATCGCTGGAACCCCAAGATGGGCCCGTATATTTTCGGCGCCCGCAACAAGATCCACATCATCGACCTGTCGGAGACGGTGCCGCTGATGAACCGCGCCCTGGTGGCGATCCGCGACATCACCGCCGGCGGCGGCCGCGTGCTGTTCGTCGGCACCAAGCGCCAGGCGGCCGACGTGGTCGCTTCCGCCGCCCGCAAGTGCGGCCAGCACTATGTCAATCACCGCTGGCTCGGCGGCATGCTGACCAACTGGAACACCATTTCCCAGTCGATCCGCCGTCTGAAGACGCTGGAAGAAGAGATGAACGGCGGCGAGAGCGGCGGCCTGACCAAGAAGGAACGTCTCAGCCTGCACCGCGAGCACGAGAAGCTCGAGCGCTCGCTGGGCGGCATCAAGGACATGGGCGGCCTGCCGGACCTGCTGTTCGTGATCGACACCAACAAGGAAGCCATCGCCATCCAGGAAGCCAACAAGCTGGGCATCCCGGTGGCCGCCGTGGTCGACACCAACTGCAACCCGGACGGCATCGACTATCCGATCCCGGGCAATGACGACGCCAGCCGCGCCATCCACCTGTACTGCGACATGGTGGCGTCGTCGGTGCTCGAAGGCATCCAGCGCGAGCTGGTCGCCGGCGGCGTCGACATCGGCGAATCCGAGAGCCCGGTGGTCGAGGACCTGCCCGAAGCCGACGAGCTTCTGGCCGAGCCCGAGACCCAGGTAGAGGCCGAGAGCCAGCCCGAGCCGGAGATCCAGGCCGAGCCCGAGATCCAGGCCGAGGCCGTGACGCAGGACGAGGAACAGGCCGAAGCCGCCAACGGCTGAGCCAAGCCCCACACGTTCATCGAATCGACACGGGGGCCGCGTAAAAACGGCCCCCATTTGTTACAGACACCCGTTTGCAGGAAGGAAGAACCATGGCTGAGATCACCGCCGCCCTCGTGAAAGAGCTGCGCGAGAAGACCGGCGCCGGCATGATGGATTGCAAAAAGGCGCTGACCGAGAATTCGGGCGACCTCGAGGCGTCCATCGACTGGCTGCGCCAGAAGGGTCTGGCCGCCGCCGCGAAGAAGTCCGGCCGCGTGGCCGCCGAAGGCCTGGTCGGCGTCAGCGTCGGCGGCAATGCCGGCGCGCTGGCCGAAGTGAATTCGGAAACCGATTTCGTCGCCCGCAACGACACGTTCCAGGCGTTCGTCAAGACCATCGCCGACCTGGCGCTGGCCAATGACGGCAACCAGGACGCGGTGATCGCCAGCGGCTTCCCGAACGAAAGCCGCACCGTCGCCGAGCAGCTCACCCACATGATCGTCACCATCGGCGAGAACATGGCGATCCGCCGCATGGCCGCCCTCAAGGTGAGCCAGGGCGTCGTCGCCAGCTACGTCCACAACCCGGCCGCGCCGGGCCTGGGCAAGATCGGCGTCATCGTGGCGCTGGAGTCGGCCGGCGACACCGGCAAGCTGGAAGCCTTCGGCCGCCAGCTGGCCATGCACATCGCCGCCGCCGCGCCGCAGTCGATCTCGACCGACGACCTGGACGCCGACCTGGTCGCCCGCGAGCGCCAGATCCTGGTGCAGCAGGCGCGCGACTCCGGCCGCGCCGAGGACATCATCCAGAAGATGGTCGATGGCCGCATGCGCAAGTTCTTCGAGGAAGTGGTGCTGCTGTCCCAGACCTGGGTGATCGACGGCGAGAGCAAGATCGACAAGGTCGTCGCCGGCCTGGCCAAGGACCTGGGCACCGATGTCAAGGTAACCGGCTTCGTCCGCTTCGTGCTGGGCGAGGGCATCGAGAAGAACGACGGCGATTTTGCCGCCGAAGTCGCGAGCATGGCCGGCTGAGGCTGTCAGTTCCATGGAACGGGCTCCGCTGCCGGACGGCGTCGTCCGGCAGCGGACGATCCGGAACGCCGATTTCGACATCAACCCGCAATACGGGCTACAGTAGCCCGGCGGAGTTGTTGTAAGGTGCGCGCCGCCGGTCGGCGCGTTTACCCGCGCCATGACGCAAGAAGGGGAAAGCTGTGGCGACGCCAGGTCCATATCGCCGTGTCCTGTTGAAGGTTTCGGGCGAGGCCCTGATGGGTGACGGCGCCTATGGCATCGACCTCGCCACCGTCGATCGCATCGCCGACGACGTGAGGGCGGTGGTCGCCTCGGGCATCCAGGTCTGCCTGGTCGTCGGCGGCGGCAACATCTTCCGCGGGCTGTCGGGCGCCGCCCAGGGCATGGACCGCGCCAGCGCCGACCAGATCGGCATGCTGGCCACGGTGATGAACGCTCTGGCCATGCAGAACATCATGGAGAACAAGGGCATGGCGACGCGGGTGCAATCGGCCATTCCCATGTCCAGCGTCTGCGAGCCCTATATCCGCCGCCGGGCGATCCGGCACATGGAAAAGGGCCGGGTGGTGATCTTCGCCGCCGGTACCGGCAATCCGTTCTTCACCACCGACACCGCGGCCGCGCTACGCGCCGCCGAGATGCGCTGCGACGCGCTCTTGAAGGGTACCCAGGTGGACGGCGTCTATTCCGCCGACCCGAAGAAGGATCCGAACGCGATCTATCACACGCACCTCAATTATCTCGAGGTGTTATCGAACGATCTTAAAGTGATGGATGCGTCGGCCGTGTCGCTGGCGCGCGAGAACGACATCCCCATCCTGGTGTTCTCGATCCAGGATCCGGGCGGTCTCGCCCGGGTGCTGTCGGGCCAGGGCACGTTCACGACCATTGGCAAATAGTCACCACGATCGGCAAACAGAGGTCGCCATGGCTGAGGAAGATATCGATCTGGACAGCATCGAACGCCGCATGAAGGGCGCGGTCGATGTGCTGTCGAGCGAATTCGGCGGGTTGCGCACCGGACGCGCCTCCGCGGCGCTGCTCGACCCGATCACCGTGGAGGTCTATGGCTCGGCCATGCCGATCAACCAGGTCGGCACCGTCAGCGTGCCGGAGTCGCGGATGATCACGGTCCAGGTCTGGGACCGTTCCAACGTCTCGGCGGTCGACAAGGCGATCCGCAATTCGGGGCTGGGCCTCAATCCGTCGCCGGACGGCACCCTGATCCGCATTCCGATCCCCGAATTGAACCAGGAACGTCGTACAGAGCTGACCAAGATCGCCGGGCGCTATGCCGAGCAGGCCAAGGTGGCGGTGCGCAATGTGCGGCGCGACGGCATGGACCTGCTGAAGCGGCTCGAAAAGGCCAGCAACATCAGTCAGGATGATCACAAGCTCTACGCCGACGAGATCCAGGAGATGACCGACAGGATGGTCGGCCGCATCGACGAGATGCTCGCGACCAAGGAAAAGGAGATCATGCAGGTATAGCGCATGCTGGACGTTTCGCCCCAACAGCTCGACGCGGTCATCCCGACGCACATCGCCATCATCATGGACGGCAATGGCCGCTGGGCGCAGTCGCGCGGGCTGCCGCGCATCGCCGGGCACCGGCAAGGCGCGGAGGCGGTGCGGCGCTCGGTGGAAGCCTGCCGCGAACTGGGCGTGTCCTACCTGACCCTGTTCGCGTTCTCGTCCGAGAACTGGAAGCGGCCGGCGTCGGAGGTCGACGACCTGATGGGGCTGCTGCGGCTCTACCTGCGCCGCGAGATCGCCGAGCTGGTGAAGAACGACGTCAGGCTGAAGATCATCGGCGACCGGACCAAGCTGTCCGACGACATCTGTGCCCTGATCCAGGAGGGCGAGACCCGAACCCGGCAGAACAACGGGCTGACGCTGACCATCGCCATCAGCTACGGCGCCCAGGCCGAGATCGTCAACGCCGCCCGGCGGATCGCCGCCGCCCATCAGCGTGGCGAACTCGACCTGGACGAGATCGACGAGGCGCTGTTCTCGCGCTTCCTCTATACCGAGAGCATGCCCGACCCCGACCTGGTGATCCGCACCAGTGGCGAACAGCGCCTCAGCAATTTCATGCTGTGGCAATCGGCCTATGCGGAACTGCTGTTCATGGACGTCTACTGGCCCGATTTCGACAAGCAGTCGCTGACCAAGGCGATCGACTCGTTCAATGCGCGGGAACGGCGCTACGGCGCGACGTCGGGCTCCTGAGCGTTCACGGCGAGGATAGACCTGATTGGCCAGCCGCTTACTCGTTCGCACCGCTTCGGCGCTGGTCATGGCCCCGGTGGTGCTGGGTGCGGCCTGGGCCGGCGGCTGGTGGTTCGCCGCGCTGCTTTTCGTCATCGCGCTCTACGCCTCGGTGGAATGGAACCGCATGACAGGTTCGGCGCGGGCGGCGTTCGCCATCATCAACGGGATCAGCCTGGCGCTCGCGTGCCTGGCGCTGCAGGATGTCGGCGGCCGGCTGGCCCTGGCGTTCGTGCTGGCGGGCGGGCTGCTGGTGGCCGCTGTCGCCCTGGTGCGCCGCTGGCCGGTCCCGTGGCCGGTCGCCGGGCTGCTCTATCTGGGCACTGCCGTCGTGGCGCTGCTGTGGCTGCGGCAATGGGGCGGCTTCGAGCTGGTGCTGTGGCTGCTGCTGGTGATCTGGGCGTCGGACACCGGCGCCTATCTGGTCGGCTCGCGGGTGGGCGGCCCCAAGCTGGCGCCGCGGCTCAGCCCGAACAAGACCTGGTCGGGTCTGGTCGGCGGCTGCGTCACCGCCGGCCTGCTTTCGGCGGTGTTCGCCAGACTCGTGGGCGGCGAGGCGGCCGCTTTCGGCTATCCTTTCGTGCAGTTCTTGGTAGGCTTTGTGCTGGCGGGCCTCTCTCAGGTCGGCGATATCGGGGAGTCGACCATCAAGCGCCGTTTCAACGTCAAGGACAGCGGAACCGTCATTCCCGGCCATGGTGGCGTCCTCGACCGCATCGACAGCCTGATCTTCACCGCGCCCATCGTGGCGCTCGCCATCGTCCTCTTGCGTGAATCGGGTGTCCTGCCGCATGGCTGAACCGCTCAACAAGCCCGCCGTCCTTCCCCGCACGCTGACGCTGCTGGGGTCCACGGGCTCCATCGGCCTCAGCACCCTCGACCTGGTCGCGCGCAATCCGGACGCCTATGACGTGGTCGCGCTGACCGCGCACTCGAATGTGGCGCTGCTGGCCGAGCAGGCGCGCCGGTTCCGCCCGCGGGTCGTCGCCATCGCCGATGCCGCGAAATACCAGGAACTGAAGGCGGCGCTGTCGGGCACCAACGTCGCCGTGCTGGCCGGGCCGCAGGGCCTGATCGAGGCGGCCAGCGTGGCGTCGGACTGGGTGATGGCGGGCATCGTCGGTTCGGCGGGGCTTTGGCCGACGCTTGCCGCCGTGCGGCGCGGCGCCACGGTGGCGCTCGCCAACAAGGAATGCCTGGTCTGCGCCGGCGAGCTGTTCACCAGGGATGTGGCCAAGTCGGGCGCCACGCTGCTGCCGGTCGATTCCGAGCACAACGCCATATTCCAGGTGTTCGATTTCGAGCACGCCGAGCGGGTCGAGAAGATCATCCTCACCGCGTCGGGCGGTCCGTTCCGCACCTTCACCCGCGAGCAGATGGCGCGGGTCACGCCGGCCCAGGCGGTCAAGCACCCCAACTGGTCCATGGGCGCCAAGATCTCGGTCGATTCGGCCACGCTGATGAACAAGGGGCTCGAGGCCATCGAGGCCTATCACCTGTTCCCGGTCGGCGTCGAGCAGATCGAGGTGCTGGTGCATCCGCAGTCGGTGATCCATAGCATGGTGCAGTATGTCGACGGCTCGGTGCTGGCCCAGCTTGGCTCGCCCGACATGCGCACGCCCATCGCCCACGCGCTGGCCTGGCCCGACCGGATGAGCACGCCGGTCAACCGGCTGGACCTGGGGCAGGTGGGGCGGCTCGACTTCGAGGCGCCCGACTATGGCCGGTTCCCGGCGCTGCGGCTGGCGCGCGAAGCCTTGCAATGCGGGGGGGCGGCACCTACTATCCTCAACGCAGCCAACGAAGTCGCCGTGGAGGGGTTCTTGCAGGAGCGTGCTGCTTTCCTGGAAATCCCGAAAATCGTCGAGAAGGTGCTGGACCGGATGGGCTCGATGCCGCTCCGGGGCTGGGACGATCTGGAACAGATCGACAGCCAGGCCAGGTCGCTCGCCACCGCCATGCTGGCCTGAAACGCGTCGCAGCAGCAAAGAGTTCGATGGATATTCCGTTCGTAGGCACTTCGGTCGTTGCATTCCTCGCGGTCTTTTCCGCGCTGGTGTTCTTCCATGAGCTTGGCCACTTCTGGGTCGCCCGCCGCTTCGGCATCCGCGTCGACGTGTTCTCGATCGGCTTCGGCCCGTCGCTGTGGAGCCGCAAGGACCGGCACGGCATCGAATGGCGGCTGGCGGCCATTCCGCTGGGCGGCTATGTGAAGTTCTTCGGCGACGCCTCGGGCGCCAGCAACCAGTCGCCCGAGCTGGAGCAGATGAGCGAGGCGGACCGCCGCGATTGCTTCCACTTCCGGCCTCTGCACCAGCGCGCGGCGGTGGTCGCCGCCGGACCCATCGCCAATTTCCTGCTCGCCTTCGTGATCTTCGCCGGCATGTTCATGACCGTCGGGCAGTCCTATTCGGACCCGGTCGTGGATGCCGTGCTGCCCGGCAAGCCCGCGGCCGCGGCCGGCTTCCAGCCCGACGACCGTATCCTGAAGGTGAACGGCGACGACATCGCCACCTTCGAGGAGTTCCGCAGCCGCGTCGCCATGAACGCGGGCAGGGAGATGTCGTTCACGGTCAAGCGCGGCGAGTCCATCCTGGTGCTGACGGCGACTCCGGCGGTCGAAACCGACGGGTCCATGAAAGTCGGCCGCCTCGGCCTCGCGAGCGAGCGCAAGGCGCTGGTCAAGCGCGGCCCGCTCGACGCCATGTGGCACGCTGTGCTGGAGATTCGCGATACGTCGGTGATGATTTTTCGTGTCGCCGGCGAGATGATCGTTGGCGAGCGCTCGGTGAAGGACCTGGGCGGCCCGCTGAAGATCGCCGAGATTTCGGGCGAGGTGGCCCAAGTCAGCCTGCTGGGGCTGTTGATGATGACGGCGGCGCTGTCGGTCAATCTGGGCCTGGTCAACCTGTTGCCGATTCCCGTGCTGGACGGCGGGCATCTTCTCTATTATGCCTTTGAAGCCGTTCGCGGACGTCCCCTGGCCGAGAAAATCCAGGAGTATGGCTTCCGTATGGGAATGGCACTTGTGCTGCTGTTGATGGTCGTTGTCACGTGGAATGACCTCATCGGTATCGTATCCAGAATTCAATCATAAGAGCCTAACAGGATGGTCGAGTAACGAGATGCGGCAGGTCTCCTGGAAGTCGTGGCTGCTCGCCGCAGCTCTGATGCTGATCCCGATCCTGGCGCAGCCGGCGCTCGCGCAGTCGGGCGGCATCGTTTCAGCCATCCGCGTCGAGGGCAACCAGCGCATCGAGCCGGACACGGTGCGGTCCTACCTGCTGGTCGCGCCCGGCGACCGCTACCAGCCCGAGGTGGTCGACCAGTCGCTGAAGCGGCTGTTCGGCACCGGCCTGTTCGCCGACGTGAGGATCACCCTGCAGGGCAGCACGCTGCTGGTGTCGGTGGTGGAGAACCCCATCGTCAACCGCATCGCCTTCGAGGGAAACAAGAAGCTCGAGGACGACAAGCTGCGCCAGGAGCTGCAGATCAAGCCGCGCACGGTGTTCACCCGCGCCAAGGTGCAGGCGGACCTGCAGCGTCTGATCGAACTGTATCGCCGGTCCGGCCGCTTCGCCGCCACCGTCGAGCCCAAGATCATCGAGTTGCCGCAGAACCGCGTGAACCTGGTCTACGAGATCAGCGAGGGCGAAAAGACCACCGTCCGCCGCATCAACGTCATCGGCAACGAGAAGTTCTCGGACGGCGACCTGCGCGGCGAGGTGGCGACCAAGGAAGCCCGCTGGTGGCGCTTCCTGACGTCGAACGACACCTACGATCCCGACCGGCTGCTGTATGACCGCGAATTGCTGCGCCAGTACTACCTGCAGCGCGGCTTCGCCGACTTCCGCACCATCTCGGCCGTGGCCGAGCTGGGCCGCGACCGCGAGGATTTCTACATCACCATCACCCTGGAAGAGGGGCCGATCTACACGGTCGGCAAGGTCGCCGTCGAGTCCGAGATCGAGGACCTGGACCCCGCGCAGCTGACGCGGCTGGTGCTGACCGAGGAGGGCGAGACCTATAACGCCCAGGAGATCGAGAAGACCGTCGAGGCGATCACCGAGGCCGCCGGCAAGATCGGCTACGCCTTCGTCAACGTCCGGCCCAAGATCACCCGCGACAAGGAAACCAAGATCATCTCCATCACCTATCGGCTGCTCGACGCGCCGCGGGTGTATGTGGAACGCGTCGACATCGTCGGCAACACGCGCACCCTGGACAAGGTGATTCGCCGCGAGTTCCGGCTGGTCGAGGGCGACGCCTTCAATACCGCCAAGCTGCGCCGCACCAAGACCCGCGTGAAGGGCCTCGGATACTTCGAGGAAAAGGGCGTGGAAATCGACCAGGCGCAGGGCTCGTCGCCCGACCGCGTGGTGCTGACCGCGACCGTGCAGGAGCAGTCGACCGGCGAGCTGTCGATCGGCGCGGGCGTATCGTCGTCGGAAAGCCTGATCGGCGAAATCTCGATCCGCGAGCGCAACCTGCTCGGCAAGGGCCAGGACCTGCGCCTGTCGCTGGCTGCGTCCAGCCGGCGGCAGCAGGTCGACCTGGGCTTCACCGAGCCCTACTTCCTCGACCGGCCGCTGGCGGCGGGCTTCGACCTGTTCCACCGCAAGGTCGACTACAAGGAGAGCTCGTTCTCGCAGGGATCGAGCGGCGTCAACCTGCGCGCGGTGTTCCCGATCACCGAATACCTGTCCATGGGTATCCGCTACCAGTTCCGCTACGACACGGTCACCGACCGCAACAACCTGGTGGAGTCGGTTTACATCGACGAAGGCAACTTCACGACGTCCTCGGTCGGCATGACGCTGGCCTACGACGTGCGCGACGACCGCATCAAGCCGACGCGCGGCTTCAACATCGTGTTCTCGCAGGATGTCGCCGGCCTCGGCGGCAACACGCGCTACATGCGCAGCCGCCTGAACTACGACTGGTACTACCCGCTGCTGTTCATCGGCGAAGACTGGGTGGTCAACCTGTCGCTGGAGGCCGGCCACATCTTCGGCCTCGGCCAGGATATCCGCATCAACGAGCGCTACTTCCTCGGCGGCACCCGCCTGCGCGGCTTCGAGCAGGCCGGCGTCGGCGCCCGTTTGAGGGACAGCGAGGACGCGCTGGGCGGCAACACTTACTTCGCCGGCTCGGTGGAAGTGTTTATTCCCTTGGGTGCTGTCGAAGAGTTTGGTATTACAGCCTCCGCTTTCGTCGACTTCGGCACGCTCTACGGTGTCAACGGCGTGGTGAACGGCCAGCTCTGCAACGATCAGGGCGATTGCGAGGTCGTGTTGGGCTCCGACAGCATCCGGATGTCGGCCGGTATCGGCTTCTCCTGGAAATCGCCTTTCGGACCCATTCGTTTCGACTTCGCCAAAGCCATCCGCAAAGAAAGCTTCGACCAAACCCAGTTCTTCCAATTCAACGTCGGGACAAGATTCTAATGAAAAACGGGAATATCGCACGCACCTGGCTGGCGGCCGCCGCTGCCCTGTTCGTGGTTGGTGCAGCCTCCTATGCCTCCGCCCAGGAAGCCCCTGGCGCGAAGATCATCATCGTCGACCTGCGCGAGGTCCAGAAGTCCTCGCTGGCCGGCAAGGATTTCGCGCGGCAGGTCGAAACCCTGCGCGCCGACCTCGAGTCTGACAAGCAGAAGCTGGAGAAGCAGGCCGCCGACGCCGAGCAGGAGCTGAGCCGCCAGAAGGCCATCCTGAGCGACGCGGCGTTCGAGGAAAAGCGCAAGGCCGCTGCCCAGCAGTTCGCCGACAGCCGCAACAACCTGCAGGACAAGGCCAACCGCGTCCAGGTTGCCCTCGGCAACGCCGACCGTGACCTGCAGTCGGCGCTCAACCCGGTGTACCAGGCGCTGCTGAGCAAGTACGGCGCGAATATGATCCTGGACCGGAGCGTCATCGTGATGACCGGCCAGGTGACCGACGTGACCCGCGAGGTCATCTCGCAGCTCGACCAGAAGATGCCGAGCATCAAGCTCAACATGCCGGCCGCCGGTTCGACGCCCAGGCAGTAAGCCTTTCCGGACGTCGAAGGTTTTCAGGTCCCCCGCGAGAGCGATCTCGCGGGGGACTTTCTCTTTGGCGAACTTCTGGTATTAAAGGCCGCTGACGACGGAAGCTGGAGAGGACCCGCCGGATGAACGCGATGATCGGGGAAAACATCGTCGAGACGTTCGATCTCGACCGCATCAAGCGCCTGATTCCCCACCGCTATCCCATGCTGCTGGTCGACCGCCTCCATATCGTCGAACGCGGCGAGAAGGCCGTCGGCATCAAGAACGTGACCGCCAACGAACCCTTCTTCCAGGGTCACTTCCCCGAAAAGGCGGTGATGCCGGGCGTGCTGATCATCGAGGCGCTGGCCCAGACCGCCGCGGTCCTTGCCCTCGACGTGCTGCTGACTGACGAGGAGGAGGCGCTCGTCTATCTGACCTCCGTCGAGAGCGCCAAGTTCCGCCAGCAGGTGGTTCCCGGCGATACGCTCTACCTCCACGTCCGCAAGGAAAAGGCCCGTTCCTATCTGTGGCGCCTCGCCGTGCAGGCAAAGGTCGACGGCAAGGTGGTGACCGAGGCGGTGCTGTCGGCGGTCATCGAGAAACGCCCGCGGTAGAGCGAACACCGGAGGCGATAATGCCGCCTGCCAGTCTTACCGATTCGATAATGGACACAGAAAAACTGTTGCTTCGATCACCGGAGCCGGGCGATGCACCGCTGCTTTTTGCCTTCCTTGGTGACCGCTCCGCGATGCGCTTCACCCAGGCGCGTTCGTCCCTTGAGGACTGCGTACACTATCTGGAGGTCCATGAATCCCAACGCGAGACAGTCGGTTGTGCACCATGGACCATTATTGGCAAGGCGGAAGGTGAAATTGTCGGCTTCGGTGGGTTGTACGAAGATCCGTTCGATCCTGGCTGGGGCGTCGAACTCGCGTACTTTTTTAGGCCCGAAAGTTGGGGGAAGGGTTATGCGACTGAGCTAGCGGGCGCTTGCCTTGCCCACGCGAGACGCGAGCGGCGCTGGCCTACGATTTGTGCGTTCACGCACGCTGATAATAAAGCATCGTCAAGAGTCCTCGAGAAGGTTGGTTTTGCCCGTAGGCGCTATGTGTCGGAAATGGATCGCTGGCTTTACGGCTACGATATCTCGTGAGGCATGAAAAATGGTTCCTCACGGATTATCAGATTGATCAGGTGATCGGTCAGCTCACTCTCTAAAGTTCCTGGGGCAAAACATAAACTCCACCGTGTCCCTGAGCCTGTCGAAGGGCCTTGCCTAAGCGTTTGTGCAGCGCCCTTCGACAGGCTCAGGGACACGGATATGGAGTGATCTGCATCGAACTCGGTTCGCGCCCATCCCCGACCCCACGAAAAAGGCGGCGCCCGAAGACGCCGCCTTTTCCTTAAACAGACTGACAGCCTATTTGCGCTTGACCATCGGCACGTAGGACCGCTGCACCGCGCCGGTGTAGAGCTGGCGCGGACGGCCGATCTTCTGCATCGGATCTTCGATCATCTCGTTCCACTGGGCGACCCAGCCGACGGTACGGGCGACGGCAAACAGCACGGTGAACATGCTGGTCGGAAAGCCCATGGCCCGCAGGATGATGCCCGAATAGAAGTCGACGTTGGGATACAGCTTCTTCTCGACGAAGTAGTCGTCCTCGAGCGCGATGCGCTCAAGCTCGATGGCCAGCTCCAGCAGGGGGTCGTCCTGCTTGCCCAGCGCGCCCAGCACCTCGTGGCAGGTCTCCTGCATCACCTTGGCGCGCGGGTCGTAGTTCTTGTAGACCCGGTGGCCGAAGCCCATCAGGCGGAAGTTGTCGTCCTTGTTCTTGGCCTTCTTGACGTACTCGGCGACGCGGTCCTTGGTGCCGATCTCCTGCAGCATCAGCAGCACGGCCTCGTTGGCGCCGCCATGGGCCGGACCCCACAGACAGGCGATGCCGGCGGCGATGCAGGCGAACGGGTTGGCGCCCGACGAGCCGGCGAGGCGTACGGTCGAGGTCGAGGCGTTCTGTTCGTGGTCGGCGTGCAGGGTGAAGATGCGGTCCATGGCGCGCGACATGATCGGGTCGATCGCATAGGGCTCGGCCGGCACCGCGAACATCATGTGCAGGAAATTCTCGGCATAGCCGAGGTCGTTGCGCGGGTAGACGAAGGGCTGGCCGGTCGAATATTTGTACGCCATCGCCGCGATGGTCGGCATCTTGGCGACCAGCCGGTGGGTCGCCACCATGCGCTGGTGCGGGTCGTTGATGTCGGTGCTGTCATGGTAGAACGCCGACAGGGCGCCGACGACGCCGCACATTACCGCCATCGGATGCGCGTCCCGGCGGAAGCCGCGGAAGAATTCGCGCAGCTGCTCGTGCACCATGGTGTGATAGGTGATGCCGCGCACGAACTTCTCGCGCTCGGCCTTGTTCGGCAGTTCGCCGTGCAACAGCAGGTAGCAGACTTCCTCGAAATCCGAGTAGCGCGCCAGTTCCTCGATCGGATAGCCGCGATAGAGCAGCACGCCCGCATCGCCGTCGATATAGGTGATCTTGGATTCGCAGCTCGCGGTCGAGGTGAAACCAGGGTCGTAGGTGAACATGTCCGTCGCCCCGTAGAGCTTGCGGATGTCGATCACCTTGGGACCGACCGAACCCTCGATCACCGGCAAATCGATCGACTTCCCGCCGGCGCCGAGTTTCGCAATCTTCTCGCTTTCACCCATCTACTGTCCCCTGTCTTTCTCGCGCCGCCATATGCGGCGCGTCATGTGTTTATCTGGTCGGCGATCCGCGCCAGGCTTTCGTCCCGGCCCAGCACGGCAAGAACGTCGAATATCCCGGGCGACGTGGTTCGCCCGACGAGCGCCGCGCGTAGCGGCTGGGCAATCCTGCCGAACTTTATCCCTTCGGCCTCGCTCATGTTCCGCAGGGTGAGATCGAGGCATTCGGCTGTCCAGTCCGAGACGGATCGCAGCCCGTTGTAGGCGTGTCCCAGGATCTTCCTGGCTTCCGGATCATCTAATAGGACTTTGGCTTTGTCGTCCACCGCGAGCGGCCGCTCCTCGACCAGGAAAAGCGCGCCGTCCGCCAGCTCCAGCAGGGTCTTGGCGCGCTCCTTCAGGCCGGGCATGGCCTGCAGGATGCGGCGTGCGGCGGCGGCGTCCGGCGTCCGCCCCAGCTTCCCGGCGACGATGGGCAGCACGAGGTCGGTCAGGCGCCGGTCGTCGGCCTGGCGCAGATAATGACCGTTGAGGTTCTCCAGCTTGGCGAAGTCGAAGCGCGACGCCGCGCGGCCGACGGCATCCAGGTCGAACCATTGGATGGCCTGGTCGGTCGAGATGATCTCGTCGTCGCCGTGGCCCCAACCCAGCCGCAGTAGGTAGTTGCGCAGCGCTTCGGGCAGGTAGCCCATGTCGCGGTAGGCCTCGACGCCCAGCGCGCCGTGGCGCTTGGACAGCTTGGCGCCGTCGGGACCGTGGATCAGCGGGATGTGCGCGAAGCGCGGCACGTCCCAGCCCATCAGGTCGTAGATATGGAACTGGCGGAACGCATTGGTCAGGTGGTCGTCGCCGCGGATCACATGGGTGATGCCCATGTCGCGGTCGTCGACCACCACCGACAGCATGTAGGTGGGCGAGCCGTCGGCGCGCAGCAACACCATGTCGTCGAGCTGGCCGTTGGCGATGGTCACGGAGCCCTGGACCAGGTCGTCGATCACCGTTTCGCCGTCCTGCGGCGCGCGCAGGCGGATCACCGGCGCCACGCCGGGCGGCGCGTCGGCCGCATCCCGGTCGCGCCAGCGGCCGTCATAGCGGACCGGCCGGCCTTCGGCCCTGGCGTGCTCGCGCATCTCGGCCAGTTCCTCGACCGAGGCATAGCATTTGTAGGCGTTGCCGGCGGCGAGCAGGGCGTGCGCCACCTCGGCGTGCCGCGCGGCGCGGCGTGACTGGAAAACGATGTCGCCGTCATGGTCGAGGCCGAGCCAGTCCAGGCCGGCGATGATGGCGTCGATGGCGGCCTGCGTCGAACGCTCCTTGTCCGTATCCTCGATCCGCAGCAGGAACGTCCCGCCATGGTGATGCGAAAACAACCAGTTGAACAACGCGGTGCGCGCGCCGCCGATATGCAAAAAACCCGTCGGAGACGGCGCGAAGCGGGTTACAACTGAGGCGGGAGAGTGGGACACGGGAGGCCGGAACTCCGGTTCGGCGAGGTGGTGGGGCAGGGCGCTTCCGCAGCGCAACATGCTTCTAGCATACATCGTCCGAAAGGAAAAACTATCACGCGTGACTTTCTTTTCTGCCCCACGGACCGGAAAATTTCCGGGATTTTCCGGAGATATGGATAGCACAATAAAATCAGCATTATGGGGTTGATTGTTGAACTGGGGGCTTAGCGCGATAAGGGGGGTGCTCGCGGCGGAACGCGACCGCTGGGCGCTGTGGATTCCGGTACTGATCGGCGGCGGCATCGCCGGCTACTTCGCCGTTGCGGCCGAGCCTTCGGCATGGCCCGCCGCGGCCTGCGCCGCCGTGGCCGGCGCCGGCGTCGTGGTCCTGCGCGGCGGGGCGCGGTGGCTGGCCATAGCCGTGCTCTGCGTGACGCTCGGCTTCGCCGCCGCGGCGCAGCGGACACAGGCCGTGGCCGCGCCGGCGATCACGGCCGAAACAAGAGGGCTGGCGCTGTCCGGGCGGGTCGAAAAGGTGGAACGCTTCGCCCCGAAGGAGATGCGGCTCACCCTGTCCCATCTCACCGTCGGGGGCTGGATGGCCGCGGCGACGCCCGAACGGGTGCGGATCGGCGTGCGGACGAAAGGGGATGACGTCCGGCCCGGCCATCTGGTGGAGTTCCGCGCCGTGCTGATGCCGCCGCCCGGTCCCAGCGTGCCCGGCGGCTACGATTTCTCGCGGCAGGCCTGGTTCGACCGGCTGGGCGCGGTCGGCTTCGCCATTTCGCCGGTCAAGGTCACCGGTCAGGCGCAGGGCTGGGGCGGCTGGCGGGTGGCGCGTTGGCGCGACGACATCGGCCGCCGCCTGCTGGCGCGGACCGGCGGCGATACGGGCGCCATGGCCGTGGCGCTGGTGACCGGCGAGCGGGCCGGGATCAGCGAGGCGACGCTGGAGACGCTGCGCGTCGCCGGCATCGCCCATCTGCTGGCGATTTCCGGCATGAACATCGCCATGATGACCGGCTTCGTGTTCGTCGTGGTGCGGTTCCTGCTGGCCTGCGTGCCCGGCCTGGCGCTGCGCCATCCGATCAAGCAGTGGGCCGCCGTCGCGGCGCTGGCCGCCGGCCTGTTCTACCTGCTGATGAGCGGCGCGACGATCCCGACGCAGCGCGCGTTCATCGCCTCGACGGTGGTTTTCGTCGGCATCCTGCTCGACCGGGTGGCGATCACCATGCGGCTCGTCGCCGTCACCGCCATCGCGCTGTTGCTGCTGGCGCCGGAAAGCCTGCTCAGCGTCAGCTTCCAGATGTCGTTCGCGGCGGTGGTCGCGCTCGTCGCCGTCTACGAGCGGGCGAGGGGCTGGCTTTCATCCGGTCACGGCGGCCTGCTGCGCCGAGTGTGGGTCTACGTGGTCGCGGTCGCCGTCACCAGCCTGGTCGCGGGCGCGGCGACCGGGTTCTTCGCCGCCTTCCACTTCAACAACTTCGCCACCTGGGGATTGCTCACCAACATGGCGGCGGTGCCGATCATGGGCCTGTGGATCATGCCCTGGGTGCTGGCGATCTTCGTCGCGCTGCCGTTCGGGCTGGAGGCGTTGCCGCTGAAGATGGTGGTGTGGGGCAACGAGCTGACGCTGGCCATCGCCGGCCGGGTCGCCGCGCTGCCGGCCGCCGATTTGCGCATTCCGGCGCTGCCGGACCTGACCATGGCGCTGGTGGTGGGCGGCGGGCTCTGGCTGCTGCTGTGGACGCGCGGGTGGCGATGGCTGGGCATCCTGCCCATGCTGGCGGGCGTCGCGGTCGCGTTGGCCGCCCGGCCGCCGGACATCCTTGTCGACGAGAAGGGCAAGGTGGCCGCCGTGCGCGGCGCCACCGGCGACCTTGTCGTCCTCGGCGGGCGGAAATCCTTCGCCCGCGAAACCTGGTTGCGCCGCGATGCTCAGACCGAAACGGAACAGGGCGTGGCCGAAAAACCCGCCTGCGACAGCATCGGCTGCGTCTACCGGCCGTCGCGCCGGCCCGACCTGCGCATCGCCCTGGTCCGGGTGGCGGATGCGCTGCCCGAGGACTGCGCGCGGGCCGACATCGTCATCAGCGCGGTGCCGACATTCCGCCGCTGCCGCGGGCCGCTGCTGGTCATCGACCGCTTCGACCTGTGGCGCGGCGGCGCCCATGCGGTCTGGCTGGGCGACGACAGCGTGACGGTGCGGTCGGTGGCGCAGGACCAGGGACGGCGTCCCTGGTCGCTCTATGCGCGGCGGACCGGAGAAAAAGCGGGTAAACCTCAGTAACGGCGGAGCAATCCGACCATGCGGCCCTGGATCTTGACCCGGTCGGGGCCGAAGATGCGGGTTTCATAGGCCGGGTTCGCGGCCTCGAGCGCGATCGAGGCGCCCTTGCGGCGCAGCTTCTTGAGCGTCGCCTCCATGTCGTCGATCAGCGCGACGACGATGGCGCCGTTCTCGGCCGTGTCGGCGCGCTCGATGATCACAGTGTCGCCGTCGAGAATGCCGGCCTCGATCATGGAATCGCCGGCGACCTCGAGGGCATAGTGTTCCTTGCTGCTGAGCATGCTGGCGGGGAAGCCGACCGTGGTGTCGTTGTTCTGCAGTGCCTCGATGGGCGTGCCGGCGGCGATCTTGCCCCACAGCGGCATCTCGACCACGCCGTCGCCGCCGCTCACCGCGCCGACGAGGGCTTCCGGGCGGCGCTTGAAGTTGGGTTCGATGACATTGCTGCGCGGCTTCTTCGCCGCGGCCCTGGCCTCGGGCAGCTTGATCACCTCCAGCGCGCGGGCGCGGTGGGCGAGGCGGCGGATGAAGCCGCGTTCCTCCAACGCCGTGATCAGCCGGTGGATGCCGGACTTGGACCGCAGATCGAGCGCCTCCTTCATCTCCTCGAACGAGGGCGAGATGCCGGTGGCGTCCAGCTTCTCGTGGATGAAGGTAAGAAGTTCGTGCTGCTTGCGCGTGAGCATGGGGCCTCCCGACAGGAACAAATACTGCTCAAACGTTCTAGTTTAGTTCTTAATTCGGGTCAATATGAAAAGCAGCTAAATCCCGTCGAGGGGCAGGATTTCCACCATCTCGCCCTCCCTGGCGGCGGGCGCGTGGGGCGGCCGGATGACCAGCGCGCCGGCATTGGCGAACAGCGACAGCATGGAGCTGTCCTGCACCCGGAACGGCGTGGCGACGGGCATGGCGCGCCGGTCGCCACGGAACAGCGTGGCCCGCATATAGTCCTGGCGGTCGCGGTTGGCCGGCAGCGCACAGCCCAGCAGCGCCTGCTCGGTCGGCAGTTCCACCGGCCGGACGCCGAGCATGGCGCGGATCATCGGCACGAGGAACAGCAGGCCGCAAACCATTGCCGACACGGGGTTTCCCGGCAGTCCCAGCATCATCGCATCGTCCATGCGGCCGAAGATCAGCGGCTTGCCGGGGCGCAGGGCGATCTTCCAGAAGTCGATTTCCAGTCCGATGTCGCCCAGCACCTGCTTGACCAGGTCGTGATCGCCGACCGACGCGCCGCCGATGGTGACGAGGACGTCGGCGCCGCGGGCGCTTGCGACCAGCCCGCGCAGCGCCCGCGGCTCGTCGCGGGCGATCCCCAGGTCCAGGGCGACGCCGCCATGGCGCTCGATCAGCGCGGCGAGGGCGACGGAATTGGAGCTGACGATCTGGTTCGGGCCGACCGGCTCGCCCGGCCTGACCAGCTCGTCGCCGGTCGCGATCAGCGCCACGCGGGGCCTGCGCCGCACGTCGAGCCAGGTCACGCCCATGGCGGCCAGCAGGCCGATGGCGGGCGGCGTCAGCACGCGGCCCGCCTGCAGCAGCACGTCGCCCTCGCGGAAGTCGATGCCGGCGCGGCGGATATGCTGGCCCAGGCCGCCGGCCTCGGTCACCGTCACGGTGCCGTCGCCGGCCTCGGCATCTTCCTGCGGCACCACGGCGTTGGCGCCTTCAGGCACCGGGCCGCCGGTGAAGATGCGGACCGCCTCGCCTGGACCGAGAAATCCGTCGAAGGCGTTGCCGGCCGGGGCATGGCCCACGACCCGTAGCGTGACCGGCGCGCCGGCGATATCCTCGGCCCGCACGGCATAGCCATCCATGGCCGAGGCATCGAACGGCGGCTGGGTGCGCCGGGCGGCGATATCGGCGGCGAGCACGCGGCCCGGCGCATCGGCCAGGGCGACGTTCTCCGGTGGCAGCAGCGGGGAATGGCCCACGATGCGGTCGAGCGCTTCGTCCACTGAGATCACGTTATTCCCCCTCGAACGTACCCGACTTGCCGCCGGACTTGTGCACCAGCCTGACGTCGCCGATCCGCATCCCGCGGTCGACGGCCTTGCACATGTCGTAGATGGTAAGCGCGGCGACGGAAACGGCTGTCAGCGCTTCCATTTCGACGCCGGTCCTGCCGGTCACCTTCACCGTCGCCTCGATCTCGACGGCGTTCTCGGCGTCGAGGCAGGCCAGCGCCACGGTGACCTTGTCGAGGGGCAGGGGATGACACAGCGGAATGAGCTCGGACGTGCGCTTGGCGGCCATGATGCCGGCGAGCCGGGCGACGGCCAGCACGTCGCCTTTCTTGTGGCCGCCGTCGCGGATCATCGCCAGCGTCCCGGGCAGCATGACGATGCGCCCCCTGGCGACGGCGACCCGTTCGGTGACCGATTTGCCGGACACATCGACCATGACGGCGTTGCCGTCGCCGTCGAAATGCGTCAGGTCCGCCATCACGCGGCTCCCAGCAAGGCGGCTGTGGCACGGGTCACGTCGGGCTGCTTCATCAGCGACTCGCCGACCAGGAAGCACTTCATGTTGTAATGGGCCAGGTCGATGAGCTCGGCATGGGTGTGGATGCCGCTTTCGCCGACGCACAGCCGGTCGATCGGCACGCGCGGGCCCAGGTCGCGGGCGGTCTGCAGGTCGACGGTCAGGGTCTTCAGGTTGCGGTTGTTGATGCCGATCAGCGTCACGTCGAGGTCGAGCGCGCGGTCCAGTTCCCCGGCGTCATGCACCTCGACCAGCACGTCCATGCCCCAGTTGGCGGCGCAGGCGGCCAGCTCCATGGCCTGGCTGTCCTCGAGCGCGGCCATGATCAGCAGGATGCAGTCGGCGCCCAGGGCGCGGGCCTCGGCCACCTGGTAGGGATCGAGCATGAAGTCCTTGCGCAGCACGGGCAGCGATACCGCCTCGCGCGCGGCCACCAGATAGGCGTCGTCGCCCTGGAAATAGGGCACGTCGGTCAGCACCGACAGGCAGGTGGCGCCGCCCGCCTCGTAGGCGCGGGCCAGCGCCGGCGGATCGAAATCGGCGCGGATCAGGCCTTTCGACGGGCTGGCCTTCTTGATCTCGGCGATCAGGCCGAAGCCGCCGCCGTCGACGGCGGCGCGCAGGCTCGCCGTGAAGCCGCGCGGCGGCGAGGCGGCGCGGGCGGCGTCCTCGACCGCGGAGAGCGGCCGCGCGGCCTTGCAGGCGGCAACGTGCCGGCGCTTGTCGGCGCAGATGCTGGCGAGAACGTCTGTCATTGGCCGTTGGACAGGGTCACGAGTTTGTTCAGGGTAGCCTTCGCCGCGCCGGAGTCCAGCGCTTCGGCGGCCATGGCGACGCCCGCGCGCAGATCCGGCGCCTTGCCGGCCACTATCAGGGCGGCGGCGGCGTTGAGCAGCACGATGTCCCGGTAGGCGCCCGGCGCGCCGTCGAGCAGGGCGCGCAGGGCGGCGGCGTTGTGCGCCGGATCGCCGCCCTTCAGCGCCTCGGGGCGCGCATAGGGCAGCCCCGCGTCCTCGGGCGTGATCGAGAATTCGCGGATCCGGCCGTCGCGCAGCTCGGCGACGCGGGTCGCGGCGGTGGTGGTGATCTCGTCGAGACCGTCCTCGCCATGGACGACCCAGACGGCGGTCGAGCCCAGATTGCGCAGCACCTGGGCCATGGGTACGACCCACTTGCCGTCGAACACGCCGAGCAACTGACGCGATGCGCCGGCCGGATTCGACAGCGGACCCAGCAGGTTGAAGATCGTCCTGGTGCCCAGCTCGACACGCACCGGGCCCACATGGCGCATGGCGGTGTGATGCCTGGGCGCCATCAGGAAGGTGATGCCGGCGCCGGCCAGGCAGCGCTCCAGCACGGCCGGCTCGCGGTCGATGTTCACGCCGAGTTGGTGCAGCACCTCGGCCGAGCCGGATTTGGACGACAGCGCCCGGTTGCCGTGCTTGGCGACGGGCACGCCCAGCGCGGCGACGACCAGCGCGACGGCCGTGGAGATGTTGTAGCTGCCGCTGCCGTCGCCGCCGGTGCCGCAGGTGTCGATGGCGCCGTCGGGCGCGGTCACCCGCAAAGCCTTCTCGCGCATGACGCGGGCGCCGCCGGTGATCTCCTCGACGGTCTCGCCGCGCACCCGCAGCGCCATGAGGAACGCGCCCATCTGGGCCGGCGTCACGTCGCCGTCCATCATGGCGCTGAACACCGTGCAGGCTTCGTCCTCGGTGAGGCTCGCCCCGGTCGCGACCCTGGCGATGAAGGGCTTGATGTCGGCCATCAGGCGGCGTCGCGGGTGCGTGCGCGGTCGAGGAAATTGCGCAGCAGGTCGTGGCCGTGCTCGGAGGCGATGCTTTCCGGATGGAACTGCACGCCGTGCACCTCGAACTGGCGGTGCTCCAGCCCCATGATCAGCCCGTCGTCGGTCCAGGCGGTGATGTCGAGGCAGTCGGGCAGGGTGTCGCGCTCGGCGATCAGCGAATGGTAGCGCGTCGCCCGGAAACGCTCGGGCAGGCCGCGGAACAGGCCCTTGCCGGTGTTGCCGATCTCGCTGACCTTGCCGTGCATCAGCGCCGGCGCGCGGATCACCCGGCCGCCGAACGCCTGGGCGATCGCCTGATGGCCCAGGCAGACTCCGAGCAGCGGGATCCTGCCGGCGGCGGCGCCGATCAGGTCGAGGCAGATGCCGGCCTCGTTGGGGGTGCAGGGTCCCGGCGACAGCACGATGCCCTCGGGCTTCAGGGCGATCAGCTCGGCGACGCCGATCTGGTCGTTGCGGTGCACGACGACATCCGCGCCCAGTTCCGCCAGGTAGTGGAACAGGTTGTAGGTGAAGCTGTCGTAGTTATCGATCAGGACGAACATCGCACCCCAACGATTTGGCATTCCTGCGGATGAAGGGCGGTCCGATAACCCGGGCCGGTGCCGCTGTTCCGCCACGTCAGAACGATATAAGGCAGTCGGGCCGGGATGCATAGATTCCATGAGGCGGGCGGCGAAAAAGAACGCGGTGCTGGCACCCTGCGCATTATCGCGCCTATATAAATCCATGGGCCGCTCATCCGCGCCCGCCCGAGAGTGAGAACAGTCGTTGAAATCCCGTTTCGCCTTCAGCCGTTCCAACCTGCCGCTGCTGCTGGCGGGCGCGGTGACGGCCATCTCGCTGGTCATCGTCGCCGTCGTCATGCTCGCGGGGAGCGAGCCCGAGAAAACCGCGATCCCGGTCGCCGTCCGGCCGCCGCCGGCGGCGACCGCGCCGGACGCGGAGCAAAAGGGCGCCGACCCGATCGGCGACCTGATCGCCAGCCTGCCGGAAAAGAGCCCGCATGCCGCGCCGCCGCAGGACGGCCTGCCGACCTTCGAGGGCGAGCCGGCGTGGAAACGCTATGCGACCGCCACCGCCATTCCGGGCGGCACGGCGGTGATCGCCGTGGTGATCGACGACGTGGGCCTGAACCGGGCGCGCACCGCCGACGTGATCGCCCTGCCGGCGCCGGTGACGCTGTCGTTCATGCCCTATGGCGAGGATCTGCAGAACCAGGTGGACAAGGCCCGGACGCTGGGCCACGAGGTCATGCTGCACCTGCCCATGCAGCCCGAGAGCGACAGCGAGGACCCGGGCCCGAAGGCGCTGCTCGTCACCCTGCCGCCGCAGGAGCTGCAGGACCGGGTGGTGTGGAACATGGACCGGTTCAGCGGCTATGTGGGCTTCAACAACCACATGGGCAGCAAATTCACCGCCGATCAGGAAGGCATGGGCGTGGTGATGCGCGAAGCCGCCAGGCGCGGCCTGATGTTCCTGGATTCGCGCACCACGCCGCGCAGCACCGGCCCGGCCTCGGCCGCACGCTTCGGCGTGCCGCTGCTGAAGCGCGACATCTTCATCGACAACGTGGCGACCGAGGCGGCCGTGCGCGCCCAGCTCGACAAGGCCGCCGAACTGGCCCGCCGGCGCGGCGCGGCCATCGTCATCGGCCACCCCCACAAGGCGACGGTGGCGGCGCTGCACGCCTGGATCCCGACCCTGCAGGACGTAACGCTGGTGCCGATCACGGCGCTGCTCAACCGGCCGGCGCAGGAGCCGGCGGTGGCGGAGGGGCGTTGAAGTTTAGTGAGCCGCCACCGTGAGATCGCGGTGACGCCGAAGGGCGGCAATGAGCTTCGCGGACGGTTCCGGGGGATTCATCAACGCATCGAGAAATGCCGCCCGATCCGCGCCGGCCAAGGTCATGCGCTCGCGCTTGATTTCACGGTCCGGTTTTCGGCGGTTTGAAACTGCGGGCATGGGTTTTCCTTTGGGGGCCTATATACCTAACTGGCCGTCGCCGAATGTGTCAGTCATATGGTCTGGCTTCAAGGCAGTGCGGATATGAAATATCAATGACGCTGCCGTCGGTTCTTACAATCCAGAAGCACCTAGCCGAGAATGGCGGGGCATCGTCCGGCGGCTCGCGAACTTCGAAGTGGTCGATGCCGCAACCCACTTTTTCCTCCAGTCCTTCGTGTCGTTGAAGCAGTGCCTCCAAGTCTTCAGCGTCGGCATCTGATAGACGCGCTCCCAGAGGATACCGGTTTAACATTTCCTTAAAAAAGGCTCTTGCGTCCCCAACTTTATCAAACGTCCGCGTTCTCAAAACTATGCGTCTTGGCTTCCCCACGGCTAACTCCCTAATTTTCAATTAAAAGATAGTCATAGTCCCCCGCAGCAAGCGCCTCTTCGTCGTACTCAAGCCCAAGGCTCTCGATCTTCTTGCGTTTTTTGTAGAGGCCCATCTCATTCTTCGCGTGGCTCATCGCCTCAGGCCGCAGGAAATCCTTATAGCCTTCGAAAACAGGATAGTCGTTGAGCGTCAGCAGGCGGTCGAGTTGCTTGTGAA